>Ga0164243_10003395_pt1 | contig 25521 bp, 25 predicted proteins | sample OricompcompostOP_FD_108781 | JGI IMG/M metagenome (GOLD analysis project Ga0164243, IMG submission 108781) | Organic Plus compost microbial communities from Emeryville, California, USA - Original compost - Organic plus compost (OP) | ecosystem: Engineered > Solid waste > Mixed feedstock >...
CGCGCCGTCCCCAAATGCGGGCACTGCCACCTCGACCACCACCGCAGACACTGGCAAGACGACATCCAACCCGACCGCACCTACACCCTCACCACCCCCCACGGCACCACCCACCACCACCGACCACCCGACCAACCCCACCACCTCCCCACCCTCCCCGTCGCCACCACGAGTCGTCGTCCGAGGCCGTTGGTCCGGGACCGGTCGCCCGTGCGCCGACGATCGCCGTTCGACGATCCCGAGGTCGCCGACCTCGAGTACCGGCTCCTCATGGCCCGGGCGACGAAGGGCGACCGCCACCCCGACACCATCGCGATCCGTGAGCGGTTCGACGCCGCCTACGACCGAGCCGAGGCCGACCTCGAGGCAGCCTGAACCTTCGGAGCGCGAGGAACGTCGTCGTCTCCCCACCTGGTAGACACGACCGGCGCCGGGCGGGTGGTCCGCCGGGCGAGCACCAGGGGGATGCACCACATGCCGTTGAGCCGGTTGGACGAGTACCTGACCCACCAGTTCCCGGAGCCGGTCGACACCGTCTACACGCCGGACCGGAACTTCTACGACCGGTACTACTTCAACCTCCACGGCCCCGACGGCGACCTGTTCCTGGTCACCGGGCTCGGCCAGTACCCCAACCTCGGCGTGACCGACGCGTTCGTGAGCATCGCCCACGACGACGTGCAGATCACGGTGCGGGCCTCGCGCGAGCTCGGCTCCGACCGTCTCGACACGTCGGTGGGACCCCTCCGGGTCGAGGTCATCGAGGGGCTCCGGTCGCTGCGGGTCGTGTGCGAGCCCAACGAGTGGGGCGTCGCCTACGACCTCCGGTTCGACGCCACCACCGAAGCGTTGGCCGAGCCGAAGACGATCAGCCGGGCGGGCACCCGCATCACCCAGGACACCTTCCGCTACGCCCAGGTCGGGGCGTGGACCGGCACGCTCGAGGTGGCCGGTCGCACCTACGAGGTCACCCCCGACACCTGGCGCGGCGCCCGGGACCGCAGCTGGGGCGTGCGACCGGTGGGCGAGCCGGAGCCCCGGGGCATCCAGGCCAAGGTCGACCCGAAGGGCCGCCTCGGGTTCCTGCACAACTGGCTTCCCATCCAGTTCGACGACCACATGGTGAAGATCACCATCGACGACGATCACGCCGGCCGCCGGGTGCAGGAGGAGGCCATGCTGCTGTGGGCGCTCGGCGACGAGCGGCCCGAGGAGCACCTGGGTCGCCCCGAGATCGACATCGACTACCACCCGGGCACCCGCGAGGTGCGGCAGGGCACGATCTGGTTCAGCGGCAACGGCGCCTCACCGCTGCGCATCACCGCCACCCCGCTGCGCACCGTGTACCTGAAGGCCGGGTCGGGCTACCAGTGGGACGGCGAATGGGGCCACGGCGTGTGGCAGGGCCCGGACCCCGTCGTGCAGGGCCAGGTCGATCCGGTGGGCGAGCCCACCGAGCGCCTGCACCTCTCCTGGCTCAACGAGACCCTCTGCCGCTACGAGACCAACGACGGTCGGGTCGGCATGGGCATGTGGGAGAACCTCTGCCAGGGCCTCTACCTGCCCGCCGGGTTCGACCGGCCCGACGCCGTGGCCTGACCCCCCGCCACCGGCGAGAATGCCGGGGTGCCGCCGACCGACATCCTCCACCTGGAGCCCCACGGGGTCGACACCTATGTGGGCAGCGGTCCGCGGTACCCCTGGGGCGGCCTCTACGGCGGGCAGATCATCGCCCAGGCCCTGCGGGCCGCCACCCTGAGCCTGGGTGACGAGGTGAAGGAGGCCCACTCGCTGCGGGCCTACTTCATCCGGCCCGGCGACCACGACGAGCCGGTGCGCTACGAGGTCGACCGCCTCCGCAACGGGCGCTCCTTCGGCACCCGGCGGGTGGTGGCCCGCCAGGCCATCGGCGCCATCCTCAACCTGGAGGCCAGCTTCACCGCGCCCACCGACGGGCCGTCACTGACCCGCCAGCACATGCCCGAGGTGGCGGGCCCGGAGGCCGGGCGCGACGACAGCTGGAGCGACCTGTTCGAGCGCCGGGTGCTGCCACCGGCGCTCGGCACCGGCGAGGTGTTCGAGTGGCTCCGGTTCGGCGCCGACGCGACCGACGGCACCGCCGCCTTCGCCTTCCTCTCCGACGACGTGCCCACCGACGCGGTGCGGTGCTTCCTCACCCCGCCCGGCGGCGACACGACGGGGTTCGACGAGGGCCACTTCATGGTGAGCCTCGACCACACCGTCTGGTTCCACGAGCCGGTGCGACCCCAGGGCTGGCACCTGCACGCCTTTTCCTGCGACCGGGTGGCGGGCGACCGCGCCCTCACCCGCGGGCAGGTGTACGCCGAGGACGGCCGCCACGTGGCGACGATCGCCCAGGAGGTCCTCGTGCGGGCCCGCCGGCGCCACGCCTGACCTATCTGACCAGCCTGACCCGCCACCCACCTCCCGTTCTGGCATGCGTTGTGCACCCGTAGGGGTGCACAACGCATGCCAGAACCGAGGAAGCGAGGAAGGGAGGAAGGGAGCGACGGGTGCACTCCTGGGTCACGAGTCGTGGACGATCACGCCGCGGATGTTGCGCCCCTCGACCAGGTCGTCGACCGCCTGGTTGACGTCGTCGAGGGGGTAGCGGCGGGTGATCATCTCGTCGAGCTTGAGGCGACCGGCCCGGTAGAGGTCGATCTGGCGGAGGATGTCGACCGGCGGGCTGCACATGCCGAACAGGGCGCCCCGGATGGTCTTCTGCATGCCGGCCAGCTCCAGCAGATGCACCGGGATGCCGACCGGTTCGGTCACCCCGGCCATGCCGGTGAGCACCACCGTGCCGCCCTTGGCGATCGCGGCGACGGCAGCGGCCACGTCGGCGTTGGTGGGCTGCCCCATGGCGAGGATCGCGGACTCCGCGCCCTGGCCCTCGCTGATCGAGCGGACGAAGTCGGTCGCCGCCGCCACGTCGGCGAAGGTGTGGGTGGCACCGAGCTTCTCGGCCATCTCCCGCTTGAACGCCACCGGGTCGACCACGATGACCGTCGCCGCCCCGGCGAGCGCCGCGCCCTGCACCGCGCTCATGCCGACGCCACCCGCCCCGAGGACCATGACGTTGTCGCCGGGCCGCACCTCGGCGGCGTTCACCGCCGACCCGAGCCCGGTGCCGACACCGCACCCGAGGAGGCAGACGGTGTCGAGGGGGACGTCGTCGGGCACCTTCACCAGCGAGTCCTGGGACACCACCGCGTACTGGGAGAAGGTGGAGATGAGGAGGAACTGGTGCAGGTCGCGCCCGTCGTGGTGCATGCGGTAGGTGCCGTCGGGCATGGGGCCGGCCTGGAGGTGGGCGCCGAGCTGGCACAGGTTGGTGCGGCCCTGGGCGCAGTAGCGGCAGTGCCCGCACGACGGGATGAACGACGCCACCACGTGGTCGCCCGGCGCCAGGCGGGTGACGCCGGGCCCGACCTCCTCGACCACCCCGGCGCCCTCGTGCCCGGCGCAGAACGGGACGGGCCCGACGTGGCTGCCGTCGAGGAAGTGCACGTCGCTGTGGCACAGTCCGCTGGCCACGTAGCGCACGAGCACCTCTCCGGCGCGGGGCTCGTCGACCTCGACGTCGACCACGTCGTAGCGGCCCGGGCTCTCGAACAGCACCGCAGCGCGTGACTTCACGGCTCCCCCTCCTGGGCACACCGCTCCCGGCGGCCCGGCTCGTGGCTCCCCCTTCTCGGCCCGCGCTCGGCGGGCGCCCGCAACCTAGACCCCGGAGCGTTGGGCATGCGTTGTGCACCCCTGGGGGTGCACAACGCATGCCAGAACGGGAGGGCAGAGGCCCATTGGGAGGGTCAGAGGCCCATCGGGAGGGTCAAAGGGCCATGGAGTAGCCGCCGTTGACCGGGATGGTCTGGCCGGTGATCCACTCGGCCATGTCGCTGGCGAGGAAGGCGGTGATGCCGGCCACGTCGGACGGGAGGCCCCGGCGGCGGATGGCGTAGCGCTTCACCAGCCAGGCGAACTGCTCCTCCTCCTCGGGCGGGGCCTCGGACGGGTTCATGGTGCCGAGGGCGAGGCAGTTGGCGGTGATGCCGTGGCGGCCGACCTCGCGGGCCACGCTGCGGATGAGGCCGGTGGCGCCGGACTTGGCCGCCGCGTAGGCCGCCATGTGGGCCTCGCCCGTTCGGGCGGAGTCCGACACGACCGTGACGATGCGTCCGAAGCCCCGCTCGATCATCCCGGGCAGGACGGCGCGGGTGGCGTACATCACCCCGAACAGGTTCACCGCGATGAAGCCGGTCCAGGCCGCCGGGTCCTCCTCGGCGAAGGGCTTCATGTCCTCGAAGCCGTGGGTCGAGGCCTTGCCGGCGTTGCCGGCGTTGTTCACCAGCACGTCGACCGGCCCGGCGGACTCGACGGCGTCGCGCACCGCGTCCCAGCCGGTGACGTCGAAGGCCAGGCCGGTGGCGCGACCACCGTCGGCCACGATCTCCGCGGCCACCGACTCGGCCCGCTCCCCCACCAGGTCGTTCACCAGCACCTCGGCGCCGGCGGCGGCGAGCGTGCGGGCCACGCCGCGGCCGATGCCCTGACCCGCCCCGGTGACCAGCGCCCGCCGGCCGGTCAGGTCGATCTCGACGGCCACGTCCCCCTCCTCCGCCGCGGCCCGGGTGGCCGGTGGCGCCGCGACCGTACCGGCCGCGGCGCCTCGTCTCCGTGTGCGCTCAGCCCTCGGCGAGCGGTGCCGGCGGATCGAGGATGCCCGACTCGCGGAGGTGGGCGATCACCTGGTCCGCCGCCTCCTCCGGGGAGATGGTGCCGGTGGCGTCGAGGTGGATCTCGGGGCTCTCCGGCTCCTCGTAGGGCGAGTCGATGCCGGTGAAGTTGGTGAGCTCGCCCCGCCGGGCCTTGGCGTAGAGGCCCTTGCGGTCGCGGGCCTCGGCCACCTCGAGGGTGGCGTCGACGAACACCTCGACGAACTCCCCCGGCTCGAGCAGGTCGCGGGCCAGCTGCCGCTCGGAGCGGAACGGCGAGATGAACGACACCAGCACGATGAGACCGGCGTCGACCATCAGCTTCGACACCTCGGCGACGCGCCGGATGTTCTCCACCCGGTCGGCGTCGGTGAAGCCCAGGTCCTTGTTGAGGCCGTGGCGGACGTTGTCGCCGTCGAGCAGGTAGGTGTGGCGGCCCAGGGCGTGCAGCTTCTGCTCGACGATGTCGGCGATGGTGCTCTTGCCGGCGCCGGAGAGGCCGGTGAACCACACCACGGCCGGCTTCTGGCCGTTGAGCTGGCCGCGGGCGGCCTTGTCGACCTCGACCGCCTGCCAGTGGACGTTGTCGGAGCGGCGCAGGGCGAAGTGCAGCAGGCCGGCGGCGACGGTGGCGTTGGTGAACCGGTCGATGAGGATGAAGCCACCCATGTCGCGGTTCTCGTCGTAGGGATCGAACGGCACCGGGCGGTCGAGGTTGATGTTGCACACCCCGATCTCGTTGAGCTCGAGGGTGCGGGCCGCCATGTGCTCGAGGGTGTTGACGTTCACCTTGTACTTGGGCTGGGCCACGGTGGCGGTGACCGTGCGGGTGCCGATCTTCAGCAGGTACGGGCGGCCGGGCAGCATCTCGTCCTCGGCCATCCACACGATGTGGCACTCGAACTGGTCGGCCACCCCCGGCGGCGCCGAGGCGGCGGCGATGACGTCGCCGCGGGACACGTCGATCTCGTCGGTGAGGGTGATGGTGACGGACTGGCCGGCGACTGCCTCGTCGAGGTCGCCGTCCTTGGTGACGATGCGCTCGACGGTGGACTCCCGGCCGGAGGGCACGACCCGCACCTTGTCGCCCGGGCGCACCGAGCCGCCCACGATCTGCCCCGAGAAGCCCCGGAAGTCGAGGTTGGGGCGGTTCACCCACTGCACGGGGAGGCGGAACGGCCCGGCGTGGGACTCGTCGTCGATCTCGATGGACTCGAGGTGGCCGATGAGGGTGGGCCCGCCGTACCACGGTGTGGCGTCGGACAGGTCGGTGATGTTGTCGCCCTTCAGCGCCGACATCGGGATGCAGGTGATGTCGGTGAGGCCGATCTCCGCGGCGAAGGCCCGGTAGTCGGCCTCGATCTCGTCGAAGACGTCCTGCGAGTAGCCGACGAGGTCGAGCTTGTTCACCGCCAGCACGACGTGGCGGATGCCGAGCAGCGACACGAGGTAGCTGTGGCGGCGGGTCTGGGTGAGCACGCCCTTGCGGGCGTCGACGAGGATCACGGCCAGGTCGGCGGTCGACGCGCCGGTGACCATGTTGCGGGTGTACTGCTCGTGGCCGGGGGTGTCGGCCACGATGAACTTGCGCCGCTCGGTGGAGAAGAACCGGTAGGCGACGTCGATGGTGATGCCCTGCTCCCGCTCGGCGGCCAGGCCGTCGACCAGCAGGGCGAAGTCGAGCTCGCCGCCCTGGGTGCCGACCTTCTTGGAGTCCGACTCGAGGGCGGCCAGGTGGTCCTCGAAGACCAGCTTGGAGTCGTAGAGGAGCCGACCGATCAGGGTGGACTTGCCGTCGTCGACGCTGCCGCAGGTGATGAACCGCAGCATCGTCTTGTGCTCGTGCTGGCGGAGGTACTCGTCGATGTCGTCGGCGAGCAGGTCGTTCTGTGCGTGCGCCATCAGATGGAGCCCTCCTGCTCGCCCTTCTCCACGGTGGTGACCGCCATCAGAAGTACCCCTCTTGCTTCTTCTTCTCCATCGATCCGGAGCTGTCGTGGTCGATGACCCGACCCTGGCGCTCGGAGCTGGTGGTGAGGAGCATCTCCTGGATGATCCCGGTGAGCGTGTCGGCCTCGGACTCGATGGCGCCGGTGAGGGGGTAGCAGCCGAGGGTGCGGAACCGCACCGAGCGCATCTGCACCTCACCCGGCTCGACCGGCATGCGGTCGTCGTCGACCATGATCAGGGTGCCGTCGCGCTCCACGACCGGGCGGACCGCGGCGAAGTAGAGGGGCACGATCGGGATCTGCTCGAGGTGGATGTACTGCCACACGTCGAGCTCGGTCCAGTTCGACAGCGGGAACACCCGCACGCTCTCACCGGGCTGCTTGCGGGCGTTGTACAGCCGCCACAGCTCGGGGCGCTGGGCCTTGGGATCCCACCGGTGCTGCGCCGAGCGGATGGAGAACACCCGCTCCTTGGCCCGGGACTTCTCCTCGTCGCGGCGGGCACCGCCGAAGGCGAGGTCGAAGCCGTACGTGTCGAGCGCCTGCTTCAGCCCCTCGGTCTTCCAGATGTCGGTGTGCATCGCCGAGCCGTGGTCGAAGGGGTTGATCCCCCGCGCCAGCGCCTCGGGGTTCTGGTGGACGAGCAGCTCCATGCCGAGCTCGTTCGCCATCCGGTCGCGGAACTCGTACATGGCCTGGAACTTCCACGTGGTGTCCACGTGGAGCAGCGGGAACGGCGGCACCGACGGGTAGAAGGCCTTGGCTGCCAGGTGCAGCATGCAGGCCGAGTCCTTGCCGACGGAGTAGAGCATCACCGGCTTCTCGGACTCCGAGACGGCTTCGCGGAAGATCTGGATGCTCTCGGCTTCGAGCCGCTGGAGGTGCGTGAGGCGGGCCATCGGCCGTCCCCCCGATCTGAGTTCTGAGGTGAGTCAGCTGACAAAGGCACCTTAACCGGCGACCCGGTTCCATGCACCTGCCTGCATACTCATCCATCATGTAGGAGGTACTTCCACCATCCGCAACAGCGGGCGCACCAGCGAACGGAGCTGCCGCGGCCCGGACGGCAGGGCCACCCCCGGTCCGGTGGCAGACTCGCCCGGTGCGCATCCCCGCCAAGGTCGACTACGCCATCCGCGCCCTCGCTGAGCTGGCCGCGGCCGGTGAGGGACCGGTGAAGGCCGAGCAGATCGCGGACGCCCAGGACATCCCCATCAACTTCCTGCGCGACATCCTCCGGGAGCTGCGCCACGACCGCATCGTGCGGGGCATGCGGGGCCCCGAAGGCGGCTTCGTGCTCGCCCGCCCCGCCGACGAGATCACCCTCGCCGACATCTTCCGCGCGCTCGACGGCCCGCTGGCCGAGGTCCGCGACCAGAGCCTCAGCCAGATGTCCTACCGCGGGCCGGCCGCCGAGCTGCCCACGGTGTGGATGGCGGTGCGCGCCGGGCTCCGGCGGGTGCTCGAGGGCACGACGGTGGCCGACCTCGCCGCCGGCGATCTGCCGGCGGCGGTGGCCGACCTGGCCGAGGAGTACCGCTCCGACACCGAGGCCCGCTGGGCCACCGACCGCTGAGCCCTGCCGCCCCCGGTCGGTGGCCCTCCCCGGCCCCCACCGGTCAGCGCTTGGCCAGCTGGTAGGCCGCCTTCTTCAGCGCCTGGTTGGGCTCGTCGGGCAGCTCGGTGAGCGGCTCGGCCACCTGGGCGACCGTGGGGCCGTACCGGTCGGCCGCCGGCTGGAGCGCCTCCAGGTCGAACCCGAACACCTCGGCCGCGGTGCCGGAGAGGATCTGCTGGATCTGCTCGGGCTTGAGGTGGCCCAGCACCTGGCGCAGGTGCTCGAACGTGTAGGGGTACGTGCCCTCGTCGTGGGGGTAGTCGCTCCCCCACATGATCCGGTCGACGCCGAGCATCACCGCGGCGTCGATGTCACGGGGCGAGGGCTGGCTCACCCCGACGTAGCAGTTCTGCTGGAAGTACTCGGTGGCCGACCGGGGCGGCACGATCTCGCCCGGGATGCGCATCTCCCCCGCGGAGTTCGACCGGATGCTGTCCATCAGCAGGTCGAGGCTCTCGAGGTGGTCGGGGATCCACGCACAGCCCGCCTCGGTGAGGGTGAACGTCAGGTTCGGGAACCGCTCGAACACCCCACCGAGGATGAGGTAGGTCAGCGGGCGCTGGCCGTAGAACGGGATCTCCTGGAAGTGCACCAGCGGCATCGCCGGCGCCGGCTTGTACACGGGCCCGCCGGTGCCCACGTGGGCGTTCACCGGCACACCCAGCTCCTCGCACAGCGCCCAGACCGGGTCGTAGACCGGGTCGTACAGGGGTGCCAGCCAGTCGCACGTGGGCGGCACCGACCCGATGAGCACACCGCCGCGAAGGCCGTGCTCGTGGATCCACCGGATGTCCTCGAGGGTGTCGTCGATGTCGTTGAGGAAGATCTGGCCGATGCCCGCCCGGGCCTCGGGCTTCTCGGCGCAGAAGTCCGCCATCCACCGGTTGTGGGCCTTGATGCCGGCGTGGCGCAGCTCGTACTCCTCCGCTGTCGGGGGCTGGGCGAAGAGCACGAAGCTCGGGAAGAACGGAGGCACGGTGTTGGGGAAGATCACCTCGGCCACCACGCCGTCGCCGTTCTGCTCCCGGTCGCGGCGCTCGGCGTCCCAGTTGCGCACCCGCAGGTCGGTGTCCTTCAGGTCCTTGAACGGGTTCTTGTACTTCTCCCGCCACGCGTCGAACGCCTCCCGGTACTGCGGGTCGAGGTACTCGCGGTACTGGGCGTGGCTACCGCCGGCGTGGGTGTCGCAGGAGATCACGACGTAGTGGTCGTCGGGTCCGAGCATGGGGTTCCCCCTCGAGGTGGTTCCAGTGGAGACTGGAATCAGGTTCTCGTTCGTGGAGGAAGCGGCGTAGGGCCGTTGGTCCCGGCCCCGTCGAACGGAGGTCCCGACGGTCACGCCCGACCCGTTCTGGCATGCGTTGTGCACCCGTAGGGGTGCACAACGCATGCCAGAACGAGGAAGCGGGAGGTGCCGGGAGGAGCGGGGGGGGTGCCGGGGGAAGGTGGTGAGGCGGCTAGCTGTCGAGCTTCAGGATGCGGCGGGCGTTGCCCCGCAGGAAGGGCTCCCACCGGTCGTCCTTCAACGGCACGGCGGGCAGCTCGGTGAAGATGCGCTGGAGCGACAGACCCATCGGGAAGTAGCCGGCGTACATGACCTTCTCGGCGCCCCGGGAGTTGGCGTAGTCGATGATCGCCCGGGGGTAGTGCTTCGGGGCGAAGGCCGAGGTGGAGTAGTGCAGACCGGGCCACTTGAGCATGAGCTTCACGAACAGCTCGGTCCACGGCTCGCCACCGTGGCGGCCCACGATCACCAACTCGGGGAAGTCGTAGCAGACCTCGTCGAGGTGCTCGACGTGCTGGACCAGCATCGGGAACCGGGGACCGGGCACACCGGTGTTCACGAAGATCGGGATGTCCAGCTCCACGCACGCGGCGTACAGCGGGTACATGAGCGGATCGTTGATGGCGATCTGCGGGTTGGTGCCCGACGGGAAGCAGGCCGCGGCCCGCACGCCGAGCTCGGCCACGGCCCGCTTCAGCGCCCGCACGTCGTCCATGCCGTTGTTGGGGTCGACGGCGAAGCTCCCGTAGAGCCGGTCGGGGTGCTTCTGCACCGCGTCGCGCCCGAGGTCGTCCTCGGCGAAGGTAACCGGGAGGAGCCCGGCCTCGACGCCCCAGCGGTCCATCTCGCTGATCATGAACACGTCGTAGGGCACCTGGCCGTCGACCTCGGGGAGGTCGTGGAACATGTAGCCGGCGGGGTGCTTGAGGTCACCGCTGCCGGCGTCGCGCACCAGGCTGCCGAAGGTCTGCTGCCAGGCACCGCGGTTGGACGGCACGCCGAGCATGGTGTCGAAGGCGCGGGGCTCGGACGGGAAGCTCATGGCAGCAGCCTCGCACGACCCGGTGGGCGGGGGCGGCACGGGCGCCTCGACGGGCAGGCACCGGCAGGTCCCGGGCGGGCCCGGCTTCCGAACCGGTGGGCGTCGACGGCCTCGCCCGGGGGAGGATGGGGGCATGGCCATCCTCGACGACCTTCGTGCCGACCTCACCAGTGCCATGAAGGAGCGCGACCAGCTCCGCACCTCCACCCTGCGCATGGTGCTCACCGCCGTCACCGCGGCGGAGACCTCGGGCGCGTCGCGAGGCGAGCTCGACGACGCCGCCGTGCTCGGGGTGATCCGCAGCGAGGTGAAGAAGCGCAACGAGTCGGCGGAGATCTACGCCCAGGCGGGCCGCACCGAGCAGGCCGACCACGAACGGGCCGAAGCCGCCATCCTGTCCGCCTACCTTCCGGCCCAGCTCGACGACGAGGCGCTCGCCGCCATCGTCGCCGAGGAGGTGGCCGCCGCCGGGGCCGACGACGACCCGAAGGCCAAGGGCAAGGTCATCGGTGCGGTGCGCAAGCGGGTCGGCGACCAGGCCGACGGGGCCCGCATCGCCGCCGCGGTGTCGGCCGCCCTCGGCGGCTGACCGCCGCCCCCGTTCCTGTTGAGGTTTTCGGACCTATAGGCGCCAAAACCTCCACGAGAACGGGGGGCGGAGGGTCGGTGACGGGATCGCCGGCGTCTCAGCGGAGGCGGAGCTCGGCGACGACCGGGTAGTGGTCCGAGGCGGTTCCTGCCCGGTGCGCGACCTCGGCCGACACCACCTCCCAGTGGTGCGACACCAGCACGTGGTCGAGGCGCCGGCCGACCTCGGTCTCGAAGGCGGTGGCGGTCGGGCCGGCGTCGTCGGGCAGCACCGAACGGAGCCCGGCCGCCAGCAGCGGCGCCAGCTCGGCGTCGTCGAGGGTGGCGTTGAGGTCGCCGGCGATCACCAGCGGCAGGTCGTCGTCCCGGGCGGCGGCCCACGCCGCCAGCTGCTCGGCCGCCCGGTGCCGCACCTCGGCGGGGCCGGTGTCGAGATGGGTGTTCACGACCCGGGCCGGCCCGACGCCCGCCAGGTCGAGGTCGACCGCGGTGGCCACCCGGGGCGAGCTGGCGCCCGGGGCGACCGTGCCCGGGCGGGCCGGCTCGCGGCCCATCCAGAGGGTGGTGGCTGACAGGGGGCGCACCCCGCGCTCGCGCCACATCACGGGGACCGCCTCACCCCGCCGCCACCGGTTGCGGCCCTCGCCAGCGTGACCCCAGGGGGCGGCGGCCAGCCCGTGGCGCAGGAGCCACCGGCGCTGGAACCCGAACACCTCCTGGAAGCACCACAGGTCGGCGTCCACGTCGTGGAGCACCTCGGCCACCCGTCGTCGACGGGTCCACCACAGCGACCGACGATCGAGCGACAGGCCGCTGCGGAGGTTCCACGAGGCGAGACGCACCACCCCTGGCGCCGTCACCGACTCACCCCTCCGGCGGCGTCGCGGAGTCCCAGAACGGGCCCCAGGTCGGGAAGGCATCGGGGAGCAGGCCGGTGGTCAGCGCGTCGCCGTCGCCCACGCCGGCGCCGACCGACGGCCGGGTGAGCGCGTCGACCATGTACCAGCGGCGGAAGCGCCGGCGGGAGAAGCACCATTCGCCGTCGACCCGCTCGTAGGTGTCCCAGTACTGGAGCTTGCCGTTCTCCCACTCCCCCCGGTCCGGCCACTCCAGCTCGTCGTGGCAGTACACGATGCCGTGGGCGTGGTCGGCGTCGTCGAAGTCGACGATGTGGTTGCCCACCAGGTGCACCGAGGTGCGCATGGCCCGCATCGTCGTGGTGAACCACGCCTTGAGCGCCGCGCGACCCCGCTCCTGGCGGCCGACCTGCACGTCCGGCACGAAGAGGTCGACCAGGGCGTCCATGTCCCGGCTGTCGAGCGCCAGCGCGTAGCGCACGGGGAGCTGCTGGATCTCGGCCAGCGACTCGAGCCGGTCGAGTCGCTCCTCCGGCGTCGACGGTCGCCACGGTCCCAGCCTCGACATGACGTGCTCCTCTCACCTGCGCGGACCACCGACGCTACGCCCGACGGTGCCGACCGGACCTGGCAGGATCCCTCCCGTGGACGACGGTGCGCTGGAGGTGGAGCTGTGGGCGGCGCCCGTGCCGCTCCCGCGGCCGGTGGTCACCCCCGCCGGCACGTTCGCGACCTACCACCACCTGGTGGTGCTCGCCTCCGACGCCGGCGGCACCGGGTTGTCCGGGTGGGGCCTCGCCGCCGGGGTCACCGCCGCCGAGGTCGACGCATGCATCGAGCGGGCACGGGCGCTGCTCGACGCCACCGGCGGCGGCACCGCGGGCCTGATCGACGCCGAGCGGGTGGAGGGCGCCGGGACCGTCACGCCGCACGACCGCTGGAGCCGCTGGGCCGCCTGCGCCCTCGCCACGGCCGGATGGGATCTTCGGGCCCGACGGGAGGGGCAGGCGTGCGCCGACCTGTGGGGCCGACGTCCGGGCACGACGGCCCTCGAGGCGTACGCCAGCGGGTTCTTCCTCTCGACCGGCCTCGCCGACCTGGACGCCGAGGCCAGCCGCCACCGGGCGGCCGGGTTCCGCACCGTGAAGGCCCGCACCGGCCTGACCCTCGAGGAGGACCTGGAGCGCCTGTCCGTGGTGCGCCGCCACTTCCCCGGCCCCGACGACGTCGCCGTCGACGCCGTCGAGGCCTGGGACGTCGACGCCGCGCTGGCCTTCTCGTCCGCCGCCGGTCCGCTGCGGTGGATCGAGGACCCGGTGCCCTACGACCAGCTGGTCGCCCTCTGCCGCCGGCGACCGCCCGATGCCTCGCCGATCGCGGCCGGGGAGCCGCTGACCGACCTGGAGGCGCTGCTCGCCCTGCGCACCGAGGCGGGCGTGGACGCAGTGCTCCTCGACGTGCAGCAGGTCGGCGGACCGCGCCGCTTCCTGGACGCCGCCGCCGCCCTGCGCCCGCTGGGCGCCCGCATCGGCGCCCACGTCTTCACACCGGTGTCGACCCACCTGCTGGCGTGCGTCGACGACCCGCTGCCGGTCGAGGTGTTCGACTGGTCCGACGCGCTCTGGCGGACGCCCCCGACACCGGACGTCGACGGGCGGGTGCCCGTCCGCGGACCGGGCCTCGGCATCGAGCTGGACCTCGACGCGCTGCACCGGCTCGGTGAGCGCCGCCACCGGGAGCTGCGCCGACCGGGCGACGCACCGTCCGCCTGAGCACCTCCGCTCGCGGCCTGTGGCCGATTGGGGCGTCGCGCCGAGGTCATGGCATCGTGCCGCCCATGGGGGAAGCGGCACGACCGGTCATCGTCGGGGCGGCCCAGGTGGCCAACAAGGACCCGGAGCGCCTCGCGCATCCGGTCGATCTCATCGAGGACGCGGTGCGCAGGGCGGTCGCCGATGCGGGCGCCGACCCGCTGGCCCACGTGGGCCTGGTGCTGTCCTCGCCGCTGTCGGTCTTCAGTGACGACGACGGCGGAGCGATGGTGGCCGAGCGGATGGGCTTCCACCCCGCCCGCTGCCAGCAGACCACCTACAGCGGCGCGGGGCCCCACAAGCTGCTGGCCGAGGCGTGCCAGGCCGTCGCCGCCGGGGAGACCGAGGCGGCGCTGGTCGTGGGCGGCATCGCCGACGCCTCGGTGCGCAACGCCCGCCTCCGGGGACTGCCCGACCCGGCCAAGCCCACGTCGGTGTGGTCGCAGGGCTCCGACGGCGCCACCCGGGAGGACGCCGAAGCCGACATGCGACGGCTCGAGCGCTACCGGGCGATGCGCCCGCAGGCCGAGGGCGACGCCGGCGTCACCATGCCCGTGTCGATCTTCGCCCTGGTGGAGAGCGCCATCGCCGCGGCCGCCGGCCGCAAGCCCGACGACCATCGGGCGTTCCTCGGCGAGCTCCTCGTGCCCTTCACCGAGGTGGCCGCCACCCGCCCGGACGTCGCCTGGTTCCCCGAGGCCCGCACGGCCGACGAGATCGCCGGCCTGCGCCCGGACAACCGGTTCGTGTCCGAGCCGTACACGAAGCTCATGTGCTCGTTCCCGACCATCGACCTCGCGGCCGCCGTGCTGGTGACCTCGGAAGGGCTGGCCGACCGCCTCGGCGTCTCGTCCGCCCGGGTGCACCCCTGGGGGATCGTGGCGGCCCCGGAGCCGGGACCGCCGTCGACCTGGCCGGAGATGCACCGCTCGGCCGCCCTCGCCGCCATCGTCGAGCGCCTGGTGGCCGCCTCCCGGGTCGACGTCGACGAGATCGCCGGATTCGACCTCTACTCGTGCTTCCCCGCCGCGGTGCAGCTGGCGGCCGCCGCCTTCGGCGTCGACCCGGTCACCGACCACCGCCCGCTCACCCGCACCGGGGGCCTCCCCTACTTCGGAGGGCCGGGCGCGTCGTACTCGCTGCACGGCCTGGTGGCGACGGTCGAGGCGGTCCGGGCCGAGCCCGGCTCGATCAGCGCGGTGGTCGGGGTGGGCGGGTCGGCCAACGACTTCGCCGCCGGCATCCTCTCGGTCGACGAGCCCCGGGCGCCCGCCGCCTGGGAGCAGGTGCCCGAGATCACCGAGTCCCTGACCCCCGGCAGCGTCGAGTGCGTGCAGGGAGCGACCGGCCCGGCGGTGGTCGAGGCCGGCACCGTGTTCCACGAGCGGGCCGCCGGCCCGGTGGCGGCGCCGGTGATCGCCCGGCTGCCCGACGGTCGTCGGGTAGGCGCCCGCGCGGCCGACCCCGAGCTGCCGGCCGAGCTCTCGCGCACGGTCCTCGTCGGTCGCGAGATCGTGCTCGACGTGGTCGACGGCACCTCCAGCTACCGCCTCGCCTGACTCCCCTCCCCCTCCCCGCCCTGGCTCACCAGATCAGGTGATGCCTGACGAGGTGAGCCACGGTGACGCGCCCTCGGGGATCGCTGGCTCCGGGGAGGATGGGGTGAGGCCGAGGGCCGTCGCGGCGAGCTCGGCCTGACGGGACCAGCGACCGGCGGCGAGGGTGAGCACGACCCGCTCCGCGCCGAGGCGGGCCAGGGCGTCGACCCGCTCGGCGAGCGCCTCGCCGGTGCCGCGCACGAGCATCCCCGGCACCGCCTCGGCCGGCATGCCGTAGACGCCGTCCGGATCGACGAGCAGCTCCACGATGCGGTCGTCGGGCGGGAGCTCGGGGTCGCCATCGAGGGCCACCGTGACGCTGCCGGTCACCGGGGGCCGCGGCCGGCCCGCGGTCGCGGCCAGCTGTTCGAGCCGGTCGAGGGTCGGGGTCAGCGCCTCGGGCGGCACCGGCATGGCGAACCAGCCGTCGTGGGCGACCGCCCGGGCCAGGGCGGCGTCGGCCATGCCGCCGACGACGATCGGCGGCACCGGAGCGCGGGGCGCCAGCGCCACCGGTCCTGCGCCGAGGTCGACGGGGCGACCGGCGATGAGGTCCGGCACGACCGCCAGGGCGTCGTCGGTGCGCCGTCCCCGCTCGCGGGCCGGCACGGCTGCGGCCACCCAGGAGGCGACGTGCCGGTCACCGCCCACCCCCACACCGAGCAGGACCCGCCCGGCCGACGCCACCTGCAGCGAGGCCACCTGCTTGGCGATCCACACGGGCGGTCGCAACGGCACCACCATCACCCCGAAGCCGAGGCGCAGGTGCCGTGTGGCCCCGGCGGCCACCGCCAGGGCGACCGTGCTCTCGAGCAGGGGCACGCCGGTGCCGGCGACCAGCTGGTCGACGGCCCAGACCGACTCGTACCCGAGCGCCTCGGCGTGGCGGGCGGCGGCAGCCACGTCGGGCAGCGGCTCGCCGGAGCGGGCCATGGTGGGGAGGAACAGGCCGATGGCGGGACGGGACATGTCGGTTCCCTCCGATGGGGTCGGTTACTCCTTGATACCGACCCCATGGTGAGGCACCATCGACCGTGGTGGAAGACGGCACATCCCCGTCCCCGGGGCACACCGGGGGAACCGTGACGGCCGAGGCCGCCGCGGTCTGCGCCGCCGGCGAGGCGGTCCCTGCCGGTGTCGCCGGCACCCAGGCCTGCGAGCTGCGCGACCTCCTCGACCGCCTGGCCGACAAGTGGTCGCTGCTGGTGGTGGAGCTGCTCGGCCAGGGACCCCACCGCTTCACCGAGCTGCGCCGGGAGATCGAGGGCATCAGTCAGCGCATGCTCACCCGCACGCTGCGCCAGCTCGAGCGCGACGGGCTCGTGCACCGGGAGGTCCACCCGGTGGTGCCGCCCCGGGTCGACTACGAGCTGACCCCGCTCGGCGGCACGCTGCTCGCCGCGGTGGAGCCGCTGGTGGCGTGGACCAGGGAGCACCGCGGCGAGATCGCCGCGGCCCGCGACGCCTACGACGCCCGCCCCGACCCGACCGGGAACCTGCCCGCGAGCACGCCCGGACGCACCGCGAGCGCCGCCCACGGCTGACGACGCCGACCCGCTCAGCCGACCAGGTCGTCGATCGGTCCCCGCTCCCCGCGCCGGCAGAACCACTCGAGGCCGTAGACCGCACGGAAGGCATCGTCGTCGAGCACCATCACTGGCGAGCCGGGCGGGAGCTGGCTGGCGTGGGCCGCGAAGGCGGCCCGCTTGGCCACGAGCGCCGGCCCCACGTCGACGACGAGGTCGATCTCGACGGTCGCGCGACCGAACACGGCGGGCGACCCGGGCGCCGACTCCGCCAGCGCGTCCGTGGCCGTGGCCACCAGGTGGGTCTCCACGAAGTGGAGGTGCTCCCGGTCGACGGTGACCTCGTAGACGGTCGCCACCCCGGCCCGCTCGGCGGCGAGGACCCCCGCCCGGTGGACCTGGACGTGGTCGGGGTGCCCGTAGATGCCCGCCACGTCATCGCACACCAGCGCGGTCACCCCCTCCCGCACGAGGACCTCGGCCAGGCGGGCGGCCACCTCCTCCACCGGCGCGGCGGCGAGGCAGCCGGGGGGCAGCTCGGGGCCCAGCCCGCTGTCGGCGAACCCGAGGTGGTGCACCGCGGACACCCCCAGCACCTCGGCGGCGGCGGCCAGCTCCCGAGCCCGCACCTCGGCCAGGTCGGCCCCGCCCGCGTCGGGCACCCCTGCGTCGCCGGTGGTGGCGGCGACCACCACCACCCGGTGGCCGGCGTCGGCCAGGCGACGGATCGTGCCGCCGCAGAAGATGGTCTCGTCGTCGGGGTGCGGGCACACGACGGCGACGGTGCGAGAGGGCGGGGAGGGGCTCACCATGGCGGCCCCAGCGTGGCAGGTCAGCCGGGTTCGGCCACGAAGCTCCACCGGTCCCCGTCGGCGACGATGCGGCCCGCGCTCGGCGCCGCGTAGTGGGTGCCCAGGATGAGGGTGCGCGCCGGCGCGTGCTCGGCCCGGAGGCGTCGCCGGCTCGCGGCCGCCATCTCGCTGTCGGAGTCGGCGACCATGCCCCAGTCCGGTTCGGCCCACTGCACCGGGTGGTGGGTGGCGTCCCCGGTGATCAGGGCCCGCTCCCCGTTCGACTCGATCAGCACCGAGACGTGACCGGGCGAGTGCCCGAAGCTCGGCACGAAGCGGACCTCGTCGGTCACCGCGTGGTCGGGCTCGACCAGGTCGGCGAGGCCGGCGTCGAGCACCGGGCGCACCGTGTCGCCGAGGCCGGAGGTGTAGAAGCCGGGCTCGCTCGTGGACCAGTGCTCCCACTCCTGGCGGCAGAACAGGTAGCGGGCGCCGGTGAACGTGGGCACCCACCGGCCGTCCTCCAGCCGGGTGTTCCACCCCACGTGGTCGAAGTGGAGGTGGGTGCAGCACACGACGTCGATGGTGTCGACCGGGAACCCGGCGGCCGCCAGCCGGTCGGGGAACTCGGCCGGTCCCCGCAGGCCGGGGAGGCCCTCGATCTCGCGGTCGCCCACGCAGGTGTCGACGACGATCCGCAGACCACCGGACTCGATCACGAAGGCGTGGATCGACAGGTCCGTCATGCCCTCGTCGTCGAGGAAGTGAGGCGCCAGCCAGCCGGTGTGAGGCGCCATCGCCTCGGGGGTGGCGGCGGGCATCAGACCGGTGAGCGGCACCGGCTGCACCAGCTCCACCACCTTGGTCACGGTCACGTCACCGATCGTCCAGCGCACGGCTCCCCCAGCTCTCGCTCACCCGGCGCGCCCCGGTGGCTCCCCCGGCGCCCGGTGCGACCGGGCGCCGCTGTTCTACCCGCCCGTCAGCGGTCCAGCTCGAACCACACGACCTTGCCGCCGTCCTCGCGCTCCGAGCCCCACCGGTCGGTGAGGGCGTCGACGAGGAGCAGCCCGCGTCCGGTGACGGTGTCGGCCGACGGCTGGCGCATGGTGGGGAGCGTGGGGTCGCTGTCGTGCACCTCGATGCGGATGCAACCGGTGTCGACCACGACCACCACCCGGGACCTGCTCCCGGCGTGCAGCACCGAGTTGGTGACGAGCTCGCTCACCACCACGGGCACCGCCTCGGTCTCTGACACCCCCGCGGCCGCGAGGGCCCCGGCCACGAACCGGCGGGCGGCCGCGGGCGTGGACAGCTCTGCGGGGAACAGCTCCGACACGAGGAACGCAGAGGTCATCGCACCGGACGCCGGTCACCGGACCGGTTCATCGCCTCGAAGGCGCTCACGACGTTGGCCACGTACCGGATCCCGACCGATCGGCTGGAGGATGCTGCTGCAGGTGCCCGGACCATAGCTCCACCGCACGGCGAGGGGCCGGACCGGGAGCCCGCCCGGCGCAGGGGGCCGGCACTAGGGTCACACGGCGTCACACGACGACAGGGGGGATGGATGAGCGGCCAGGTCAGGCTGGAGGTCGACGGCGCGATCGCCGTCATCACCAACGACAACCCGGAGAAGCGCAACGCCTTCACCGACGAGATGGACCTCCAGCTGTTCGAGATCCTCGGTGAGCTGAAGGCGATGAAGGGGCTCCGGGCGGTGATCTGGCGGGGCGAGGGCCATTCGTGGTCCTCCGGCCGCGACGTGTCCTCCATCGGCACCAACACCACCGAGCTGACCCACCACGAGCTGATGACCCGGGGCCACCAGGGCATCCTCCAGATCTTCGACATCGAGGCGCCGATCATCTGCGCCATCCAGGGGTGGGCCCTGGGCGGCTCGTTCCAGCGGGCGCTGCTGTGCGACATCCGCATCGCCGCCGAGGGCGCCCGGTTCATGCTCCCCGAGGCCACCCACGGCGTCATCCCCGACACCGGTGGCGTGAGCCGCCTCTACGAGATCTGCGGGCACGGCGTCGTCACCGACATGGTGCTCACCGGCCGGGTGATGGAGGCGCAGGAGGCCCTGGCCCACGGCGTGGTCTCCCGCATCGTCCCGCCGGAGGACCTCGACGCCACCGCCCGCGAGATGGCCGAGAAGATCGCCGCCGCCCCCGCCGTCACCATCAAGCTCGCCCGTCGGGTGATCAAGCACCTCTCGGAGCCCCCGGTGCGGGCCTCGATGGAGGACGAGCTCGTCTACCAGACCTTCCTCAACCGCAGCGACGACTTCGCCGAGTTCAAGGCGGCCCGGGCAGAGGACCGGCCGCCCCGATACACCGGGAGCTGACCGCCATGTCCACCTCCGAGCCCATCGGCCTACCCGAGCCGCCCGAGATCGGCGCGTCGGCCCTCCCGGCCGGCACCTACGAGGGCGTCACCGTGTTCGTCACCGGCGGCGGCACCGGCCTCGGCCGGGCGATCGCCACCGAGTTCGCCCGGCTGGGCGCGTCTGTCGTGGTGGCCTCCCGCAAGCCCGAGCACCTCCAGCAGGCCACCGACGCCCTCGGCGAGTTCCCCGGCGGCCTGCTCACCGTCACCTGCGACATCCGCGACCCCGAGAGCATCACCGCCGCCTTCGACGCCGCGGTCGAGCGCTTCGGGCTGCCCCAGGTGCTGGTCAACAACGCGGCGGCCAACTTCCCGGTGCCGGCCGAGGACATGTCCCCGAACGCCTGGCGCACCGTCGTCGACATCACCCTCAACGGCACCTTCTTCGTGGCCCGCGAGTTCGGCCGCCGCCACCTCGAGGCAGGCACCCCCGGGTCGATCATCAACGTCGGCGCCAGCTACGCCTGGACCGGCGGGCCCGGCTTCGCCCACTCCGCGGCGGCCAAGGCCGGCGTGAAGAACATGGTCGAGACCCTCGCCGTCGAGTGGGGCCCCTACGGCATCCAGGTCAACGGCCTCGTGCCCGGCCTGTTCCCCCACGAGGACATGACCGCCGACATCCAGGGCAACCTGAAGCGCACCAACGACAAGGACGTGTGCCAGCCCGCCCTGCGCGTCGGGCGCCTCCGCGAGCTGGGCTGGGCCGCCACCTTCCTGGCCTCGCCCTACGCCCGGTTCATCTCCGGCCACACCCTCGTCGTCGACGGCGCCAACTGGCAGCGCCGCACGCTCACCAACCCGCCGGTGGTGACCGTCCGCGACCAGATGGGCAAAGGCCCGTTCGAACCGTGAGGTTCTCCCTCTCCCTGCCCCTGCTGAAGGACCTGTCGTCTCCGGACCCGTTCCGGCAGACGTTCGAGCTGGCGGTGATCGCCGAGGAGGCGGGGTTCGACACCGCCACCATCGGCCACCACCACTTCATGGTCGGCAACCTGGCCGACCCGCTCACCTTCCTCGCCGCGGTGGCCGCCCGCACGTCGACCCTCAGGCTCGGCACGGGCATCTTCCAGCTACCGATCCACAACCCGGTGCGGGTCGCCGAGCAGGTCGCCACCATCGACCAGATCTCGGGGGGACGCATCAGCCTGGGCGTGGGCGTCGGCTGGTGGTCGCTCGAGTACGAGGTGATGGGCTCGAACATCCGCCAGCGGGGCGCCCGCATGGAAGAGGCCCTCACCATCCTGCGGCTGGTGTGGAGCCAGGAGGACACGTCGTTCGAGGGGCGCTTCTGGTCGTTCCCCGAGCTCACCGTGCACCCCCGGCCCGTGCAGCAGCCCGGCCCGCCGCTGTGGGTGGCCGGTGTCGCCGACGCCGCCGTCGACCGGGCCGCCCGCCTGGGCGACGCGTGGCTCTGGGGGCCGGTGCAGTCGCTGTCGAAGGGCCTCCGGTGCCTCGGCATCTACCGCCCGGTCTGCGAGTCGTTGGGGAAGCCCGCCGACTTCATCCTCCGTCGCTACGCCTGGTTGGGCGCCGACGACGAGCAGGTCCGCACCGAGGTGCTGCCCCACTACATCGACGGGCTCATGGAGCACTGGCGCGAGTCGGTCGAGGAGGACGAGGAGAAGCAGCTCTTCGCCCGCATCGACGCCGGCGAGGAGGTCAGCCCCGAGGAGATCGCCGCCGACCGGCTGCTCTGGGGCGGCCCCGAGCGCATGATCGGCCAGATCGAGGCCTACCGGGCCGCCACCGGCTGCGACCACGTGCACGCCGCGTTCGGCGCCGGTCTGCCCGCCGGCACCGGGCAGGCCTCGCTCGGCGGGTTCGAGGAGATCGCCGAGATGATCCGCCTCTTCGGTCGTGAGGTCATCCCCGCCTTCCCCCGCGCCTGACCCACCGGCGCGGGCTGGGAGGATGGCACCCGTGCCCGCCTCCCACCGTCGCCGTCGCCTCCTCGTCGCCGCCGCGGCAGTGGTCGGCGTCGTCGTGGTGGCCCTCGGCGTCACCGCGGTCACCGGTCTGCCCGGCCCCGGCCCGCTGCGCCGCTACCCGGCGTCGGAGCTGCAGGAGCTCGTCGACGCCGTGCACGCCGAGGCGGGGCCGCTGCGGACCCCCGACGACTGCTGGCAGACCCTGGAGCCCGACTTCACGGAGGTGCACACCCGCCCGGTCGCCACGATCGACTGGGTGCGCAGCCGGGTCGTGGTGGGCGTGCGGGCCGACAACGTGGGGAGGGTCGACCCGCGCACCCGGGCCGCGGTCGAGCAGCGGCTCGAGAAGGTGGTGGCCGAGCACCCGGACCTGTCGCTCGACATGGTCGAGGTGGAGGCGACGCCCGAGGGGTGGTCGCCGCTCATGTCCTGCGCCCTGGTGGTGCGGGGCTGGTCCGGCTGACCCCACCGCTGCCCTCGGTCCCCGCTCCGCTCGGTCCCCCGCTCCGCTCGGTCCCCGCTCCGCCTCTTGCCGTTCCCGTCACCGCTCGAACCTTCTGGCGAAACGGTGCGCTTTTCGCGCGCCCTGGCGCGTGAAAAGCGCACCGTTTCGCAGAGGGCCCGACACGCGACCGGATCGGGGGTGAGAGCGGCGGGGCCGGGTCAGGCGGGGCCGGGTGAGGCGGGCCCGGGTCAGGCGGGGCCGGGCATGGGGCGGGCGACGTCCTCGGCCTTGTTGCTCACGACCCCGCACACCAGGCCCCGGTTGAGGCACCTCCGGACCTGGCGGGTGAGCTCCGCCTCGTCCCAGGCGTTCACGAAGTCGGCGTGGCCGGTGAGCACCGAGCCCGACGCCAGGGTGAGGTCGTGGCCGGGGCCCGCCACCGGGTAGCCGACGGCGACGGTGAGCTGCGGGATGGCCACCGGGTGGGTGCCCGGGCACCGCCCCCCGACGCTGGCCGCCACGTGGGCCTTGTGGTCGTCGCTGTCGAGGCGCTCGCCGTCCCAGCAGTCCGGGAACACGACCCGCAGGCGCAGCGGCGCGTCCGGCGAGCAGACCGGCGGGGTCACCTCCATCGGACCCTGGATGCCGCACGCCCAGCCCACGAAGGCGGTGGACTGCGGCTCGGTGGCGGCGTGGTCGCCGGAGATCATCACCAGGCCGTGGGGGTACGGCACCACCGACGCGGGGTCGACGCCGGGACCGGGCCGGTAGTAGGCGTCGAGCCCCAGCGGCGTGACGGGCTGGCCGTGGTCGAACAGGGCCGGGGCCCAGTAGGCGGCGGTGTCGAGCTGGCGTTCGCAGGACGTCGCCTGGCCGAGCATGGAGTCCGCGGTCGACCAGGCGTCGACGCTGCGGTTGCCGAAGAAGTCGTGGAGGTGGGAGCGGCCGGGCGCGCCGGGCCACACCACCGGGTCGTGCATGGCGCTGTGGCTGTGGGCGCAGGACACCACGAACTGGGGCACCCGACCCTGGGGCCCGTCCTGGAAGCCGGTGGCGCCGGAGGCCGCCGCCTCCTCCGCGCCGTCGGGCCCGAGCACCACCGCCCCGGCCACCAGGAGGCCCACGACCGCGAGCAGGAGCCCGACGGTGAGGGCCGCCCGGTGGCGGCGGGGCGGCGCGGGGTCGACCCCGGTCACGGGCGGGCCGGTACCCCGATCGAACCGATGTCGATCCGCCGGGGCACGTCGACCGCGGGCATGCCGGGAGCGGTGGCCGCGTCGGGCATGTTGGGCTGATCGGGCGGGATCGGCTGGGTCTTGTAGTCGCCCGACGGCGGGCGCTCGCTGGCGATCAGCCCGGCGAGGTCGAGGGTGCCGGTGAAGTCACCGGCGGCACCGGTGCAGGCCATGACCACCTCGATGTCGACCGGCGCCGAGGTGGTGAACGTGTTGCCCTCGAAGCAGTTGCCCAGCCCGCCCTCGGCGCCCAGGGTGCCGAAGGCGAGGTCGGCGAGCCCCGACTCGGACACGACGTTGCCCTTCACCGTGTTGCCCACCGCGTCCCAGAGGAGGGTGCCGGGCAGGGTGGCCTCGTCGGCCGTCGGCAGCTCGCGGGCCTCGGAGCACGGCATGGTGAGCTCCTCGCCGGTGGGGATGTCGTCCTTCGGGTTCTCCTCGGGGAACGGCACGAGGCCGATGCCCACCCGTTCGTGGCCGTACACGAGGTTGTTCTGGACGAGGTTGTCGTAGCCCCCGGTGACGAGGATCCCGGTGCCCATGGCCAGCTTGGCCACGTCGATGGCGGGCGTGTCGGGGGCGTCGCCGTTGTCGTGCACGAGGTTGCCGACGATGGTGGTCTCCCGCTCGGGGTAGCACAGCTCGTACGAACCGCTGTTGGGCACGATCCCAGCCCGGTTGTGAGCGAACTCGGAGCTGGCGATCACCAGGTTGCCGCCGGAGTTCGTGCCCGAGTAGCCGAGGCCGTTGTACTCCGACACGACGTCGATCAGGGCGGCGTCGCAGGGGTAGCACTCGCCGATGTAGAAGCCGGCGTCCGGGCTGCCCGAGGCGTAGGAGTTGTCGAACTGGCCGCGCACGGAGTCGAACGCGTAGATCCCGTAGTCGCCGTTGCGGTAGGCGGTGAGGTAGCTGCCGTGGTAGCCCTCCACGCCCGTCCAGAAGAACCCGTTGCCGGTGTAGTTGCGGGCGGTGAGGTTCTGGACGGTGACGTTGTCGGCACCGAGGACCCGTACGCCGTTGTCGCGGGTGAACTCCCCGTCGAGGATGGTGGTGTTGCGATCGAGCCCGCGGATGGTGAGCCCGGGCGTCTCCACGTCGACCGCCTCGTGGTACACGCCGGGGGCGATGAGGATGAGATCGCCCGGTTCGGCCTCGTCCACCGCCTCCTGGATGGTCGGGAAGTCCTCGGGCACCTCGATGGTGGCGCCGGACCACTCGGTGCCGGCGATGGTCGAGGAGGTGCCGTCGGCGCCGTCCGTGCCGGTCGACGACGGCTCGGAGGACGAGGAGCAGGCCGCGGCCAGGAGGGCGGCTGCGACGACCAGCGTGGCGATCAGGGTGTGACGACGGGACATGGGACCTCCCCTTCTCGACGGTCGCGGCTCACCCGGCCACGACCTGGACCGTGCCCGTCATGCCCGCCGTGGCGGTGCCGTGAACCGAGCAGTAGTAGCGGTAGATGCCTGGCTCGCCGGCGACCCAGGTGTAGGTCTCGCCGGGCTCGAACGAAGCCGTCTCGACCTCGAAGGGGGTGGCCTCGACGGCGAGCACGTTGTGCTGGTTGCGACCGTCGTTCACGAACGTGACGACGGTGCCCGACGCCACCGTGACCGTCTCCGGGACGAAGCGGTTGTCCGCCGCCGAGATGGTGACCTCGCCGGTCCGCACCGGGGCCAACGTGTCGGTGGTGCCATCGCCCTCATCGGAGCCGGAGC
>Ga0164243_10003397_pt1 | contig 25515 bp, 24 predicted proteins | sample OricompcompostOP_FD_108781 | JGI IMG/M metagenome (GOLD analysis project Ga0164243, IMG submission 108781) | Organic Plus compost microbial communities from Emeryville, California, USA - Original compost - Organic plus compost (OP) | ecosystem: Engineered > Solid waste > Mixed feedstock >...
CCGAACGGCGGCTCCGCATGGCGGGTGCGGCCGGCCGGGCGAACGCGTCGCCTCCGCCGAAAGTGGCGATGTGCCGTGAATAGCCGATAGCTATGCTATCCACTATCCATTTGACGGACAAGAGTGAGCCGTGTCACATCCCCTATGAGACCGGCGGCCGGGGTCGGGTGGCCGGCGCCGGTACGGCGACCACGCAGGCCGCGTCGGGGACGGCCAGCGGTGCGCCCAGGGCGCCGAGCAGGCCGGTGCCGGCGTCGGCGGACAGGGCGGTCAGCGTCCCCGCCATCTGGCTGGCGACGTACACGACCGAGCCCGAGGGGTCGATCAGCAGGTCCCACGGCAGCGTGGTGAACGGGTCGCCGAACCGGTGCTCTCCGACCCGCTTCAGCAGGGCGCCCGCGGCGCCGGTCTCGAAGACCGCCACGCTCTCATGGCCCCGGTTGGCCACGTAGACATACCGGCCGTCGGCCGTCGTCACGACGGCGGAGGGGGCGATCCATCCGTCCGCCTCGTCGGGCACCGTACGCACCGAGCCGAGAGGGCGCAGGGTCCCCGAGGCGTCGAACTCGCACACCACGACGACCGGCCGGAGCTCGCCGACCACGTACACGTACCGGCCCGAGGGGTGGAAGACGAGGTGGCGGGGCCCGACACCCTCGCCGACGTGGGTCCGTCCCGCGGCGGTGAGATGTCCGTCCGGCGCGGAGTATCGGTAGACGTGGACGTGGTCGTCGCCCTTGTCGGGCACCAGTACGAACGTTCCCGTCTGATCGGTCGCCGTCATGTGCGGGTGCGGACCCGCCTGGTTGACCGGATCCGGGCCCTTCCCGGTGTGGCGTACGACGTCGGCGGGCGGCCCGATGAGCTCGCCGGACTCGACGGGGAACACGACGACCTCGCCCGAGTCGTGGTTGGCGGCGAACAGGTGCCGTCCCGACGGGTGCAGGGACAGGTGGACGGTGCCGGCGCCCAGGGCAGGCCGCTCGGCCAGGTGCTCCAGGGAGCCGCCCCGCCCGACGCGCAGGACGTGCACGCGGCCCTCCGGCACGTTGGAGGCCACGTAGAGCGTCCGCCCGGAGGGGGACGGCAGCAGGTGGAAGGGGTTGGGGATGTCGGTGAACGTGCCGGTGAGCACCAGCTCACCTGTCGTGGGATCGGACATCACGGCGCGCACGCCCCTGGCGAGGGTCTCGGTCCAGGAGTAGCCGCCGACGAACAGTTGCATCACAGCCGCGCCTTCCTCGTCGCATCGGTCGCAGTCGCCGCTCTGGGCGGGGCCCGCCGATCCGCCGGACGGCCACCGGGCAGGATCGCGACCGCCGGCGGCGCGGCATGCGGCTCCTTTGGGGGAGGAGCCGAGCCGTTTCCCGACTTTATCGGAATTAGCCTTATCTGCGCAGATGACGAGATGTCACTTGGGGGGTAATGGATGTTTCGAAAGGAGTAGGCCCCCCGGAGCCGGCTCCGGGTCACCGCCGATCCAGGATGGGAGGAGCGAGGGACTCCGGGATCGCCGGAGCCCCTCTGTTTTCCCCTCAAGTCCCGAGGTGGACGGCCGTCCCCCCGGGAGTCCTGTCGCGGCGGGGCCGGGGAACACGCCACCCGGCGTGGCCGGCTCACCCTGCTCACCTGGCTCATCCGGCGCGCGCGGCGCCGGCGGCGCGTGGGAAAGCCGGCCCGCCGCCGATCGCGATCTCATCATTCGGAACGGCCGCGGACCATGTCACCTAAGACATACGGCCGGTGCCTCCTAGGGGTGACTCTCCTTTGCCCCGGCGGCCCTTGTTGGAATCATTCGGGCAAATGCGGAGTGACTGATGAAAGGCCTTCGCGCATGACATTGCTTGACGACAGAAACGCCGTGACCGAGGCGCCGCCGGACTCCATGGAGGGCAGGCTCGCAGAGCTCGACCGGATGCGCAGGCGGCTGGCCGAGGGGCCGGGCGCGGGCGCGACGGAGGCGCAGCACGCCCGTGGCAAGCTCACCGTACGCGAGCGCCTGGATATCCTGCTCGACCCCGGCTCGTTCACGGAGATCGAGGGCTTTCGCCGCCACCGCGCGACGGGCTTCGGCATGGAGCGGCGCCGGCCGCACGGCGACGGCGTGGTGACCGGCTGGGGCACGATCGACGGCCGCCGGGTCTTCGTCTACGCCCACGACTTCCGGGTCTTCGGCGGCTCGCTCGGCGAGGCGCACGCCCAGAAGATCCACAAGGTGATGGACCTGGCCTACGCCGCCCGGGCGCCCCTGATCAGCCTCAACGACGGCGCCGGCGCCCGCATCCAGGAGGGCGTGACCGGCCTCGCGGGCTACGGCGGCATCTTCCAGCGGACCGTCCGGGCGTCGGGCGTGATTCCGCAGATCAGCGTGATGCTCGGCCCCTGCGCGGGCGGCGCGTCGTACGCCCCCGCGCTCACCGATGTGGTGTTCATGGTGCGGGACACCTCGCAGATGTTCATCACCGGTCCCGACGTCGTGGAGGCCGTGACCGGCGAGCGGATCAGCCAGGAGGGCCTCGGGGGCGCCGACGTGCACGCCACGAGGTCGGGCGTGGCGACCTTCGTGCACGAGGACGAGGCGAGCTGTCTCGAAGACGTGCGATACCTGGTCTCGCTGCTGCCCGCCAGCAACCTGGAGACCCCGCCGGTGGAGTTCACCGCCGATTCGGCCGACCGGCGCTGTGAGGCGCTGATCGACATCGTGCCCGCCGACCCCGGACGGCCCTACGACATGCGGGAGGTCATCGCAGAGGTCGTCGACGACGGCGAGTTCCTCGAGTTCTCCGAGCGGTGGGCCGCCAACGTGATCTGCGCGCTGGCCCGGCTGGACGGCCACGTGGTGGGCGTCATCGCCAACCAGCCGCTGTCCATGGCGGGCGTGCTCGACATCCACGCCTCGGAGAAGGCGGCCCGCTTCGTGCAGATGTGCGACGCGTTCAACATCCCGTTGGTCACGTTCGTCGACGTGCCGGGCTTCCTGCCGGGCACCGACCAGGAACACGGCGGGGTGATCCGGCACGGCGCGAAGCTCCTGCACGCCTACTGCGCCGCCACGGTGCCCCGCGTCCAGGTGATCGTCAGGAAGGCGTACGGCGGCGCCTACATCGTCATGGACTCCCGTTCCATCGGCGCCGACCTGTCGTTCGCCTGGCCGACCAACGAGATCGCCGTCATGGGCGCGGACGCCGCCGCGAACGTCATCTTCCGCAAGGAGATCGCCGCCTCCGCAGACCCCGAGACCACCCGCGCGAAGCTCGTCGGGGAATACCGTGCGGAGCTCATGCACCCCTACTACGCGGTCGAGCGCGGTCTGGTCGACGACGTGATCGACCCGAGGGACACCAGGAAGGTCCTCGCGGGCGCGCTGGCCACGCTCCGCGGCAAACAGGCCGTGCTGCCGCATCGCAAGCACGCCAACCCCCCGGCATGACGGCCCGGGAACCGGCGCGGACGCCGGTGGCCGTCGTGCGTGGGGCGCCGACCGACGAGCAGCTCGCGGCCGTGCTGGCCGTGCTGTCGGCGGCGTCCGGAGCCCGGGGGACCGGGACGCCCCCGCCCCCGGTCCCCCGCCCCCGGTGGTCGGTGGAGTCCGTATGGCGGCCGGCGTGATGCGCGGGGGCCGCCCCGCGCGGGGGCCGTACGAAGTCGTGGGAGCAGGCGTGGCGGCCGCGGGAGACGCCCCGGCCGCGCGGAGGAGGAACGGTGCGTAAGGTCCTGGTCGCCAACAGGGGAGAGGTCGCGGTCCGGATCATCCGGGGCTGCCGGGACGCGGGGCTGGACAGCGTCGCGGTCTACGCGGCGCCCGACGCCGGCGCGCCGCACGTGCGGCTGGCCGGCGAGGCGTTCGCCCTGGGGGGAGACACTCCCGCCGCCAGTTACCTGGACGTGGGCAAGGTGCTCGACGCGGCGCTGAAGTCGGGCGCCGACGCCGTCCATCCGGGCTGGGGATTCCTGTCGGAGAACGCCGGCTTCGCCCAGGCCGTGATCGACGCCGGGCTGACCTGGATCGGGCCCCCGCCCGGCGTGATCAGGGAGCTCGGCGACAAGGTGTCGGCCCGGCGGATCGCGGCACGGGTGGGGGCCCCGCTCGCCCCCGGCACCCCCGGCCCGGTCTCCGGCGCGGCCGAGGTCGTGGCCTTCGCCGAGGAGCACGGCCTGCCCGTGGCGATCAAGGCGGCGTACGGCGGCGGCGGCCGGGGCCTCAAGGTCGCCTGGACCATGGAGGAGATCCCCGAGCTGTACGACAGCGCGGTGCGGGAGGCGGTGACCGCCTTCGGCCGGGGCGAGTGCTTCGCCGAGCGCTACCTCGACCGGCCCCGGCACGTCGAGACCCAGTGCCTGGCCGACGCGCACGGGAACGTGGTGGTGGTCTCGACCCGCGACTGCTCGCTGCAGCGCCGCCACCAGAAGCTGGTCGAGGAGGCCCCTGCGCCGTTCCTCACCCCCGAGCAGTCGCGGCTGCTGTACGAGAGCTCCAAGGCCATCCTGCGCGAGGCCGGCTATGTCGGGGCGGGCACCTGCGAGTTCCTCGTGGCCCGCGACGGCCTGGTGTCGTTCCTGGAGGTCAACACCCGCCTCCAGGTGGAGCACCCGGTCAGCGAGGAGGTCACGGGCCTCGACCTGGTCCGCGAGATGTTCCGCGTCGCGGCGGGGGAACCGCTCGGCTACGGCGACCCGGAGATACACGGCCACTCCATCGAGTTCCGGATCAACGGGGAGGATCCGGGCCGGAACTTCCTGCCGTCCCCCGGCACGGTGATCCGCTGGCGGCCGCCGGGCGGGCCGGGGGTCCGCCTGGACTCCGGCGTCGTGGAGGGCACGCAGGTCGGCCAGGCGTTCGACTCGTTGCTGGCCAAGCTGGTCGTCACCGGGCGGGACCGGGAGCAGGCCCTGGCCCGGGCCCGGCGGGCGCTCGCCGAGTTCGAGGTCGAGGGGCTGGCGACCACGCTGCCGTTCCATCGGGCCGTCGTCGACGACCCGGCGTTCGCCCCCGGCCTCACGGTGCACACGCAGTGGATCGAGACGGAGTTCGCCGGCGGCGTCGAGCCGTACGGCGGCCTCGTCGTGGAGCCGGAGCCCGGCGCGGGGACCGAGACGCTGGTGGTGGAGGTGGACGGCCGGCGGGTCGAGATCGTGATGCCGGCTGGCCTGACCACGCCGGCCGCGGAGCGGGTCGCCGCGGGGCCGCGGCGCAGGGGTGCGCGCCGGGCCGGGGCGGGCGGCGGTGCGCCGGCCGCCGAGGGCGCGGTGGTCAGTCCCATGCAGGGCACCATCGTGAAGATCAACAAGGCGGACGGCGAGACGGTGGAGGAGGGCGAGCTGCTCTTCGTGCTGGAGGCGATGAAGATGGAGCAGCCGCTGTTCGCGCAGCGGGCCGGCCGCGTCGCCGGTCTCGCCGTCACGGTGGGCCAGGCCGTCGCCGGCGGCGAGGTCCTCTGCGTGCTCGGCACCTGACCTCGCGGGGAGCGGGCGGACGATCGCCCCGGCCCGGTGACGCCGTCGCGTCGCCCGGCCGGGGCGATCGGCGCTCCCGCACCGGCGGCAGGGAGGAGCGGGAGCGGTCCGGTGGACGAGGGGGTTCAGGCCCGGGCGGGGACGGGCGGGCGGGGGCCGGTCCGGACGCGCCGCGCGCCCGCGACGACCACCGCCGCGGCGGCCGACGTCACGGCCGCCACCAGTACGGCGAACGCGGTCACGGTGGAAGGGCCGGGGTAGATCAGCGGCTCGCCCCTGAGCGCCTGCCAGGTGAGCAGCACGAGCAGCCCGCCGAATCCGGTGGCCGCCACCCTGACCAGGCCCAGGCGCACACCGTCGTCGGCGAGGACGGGCACCCGCGTGCCCAGCGCCCGGAGGGCCGCCAGCAGCAGGGGCAGGGCCTGCAGGGCGTGCAGCCCGGCGAAGTGCGCCACCCGGAGATCGCCCCCGGTGGTGCTCCAGCCGAGGATGGGCAGCCCCGGCCCGCCGTCGGGCACGCCGACGCTGTGCGCCCCGGAGACGCCGCCGGCGTTGGACGTGGAGCCCACCATCAGGTAGGCCTCGGCCATGCCGGCGACGCACAGCGCGAGCCCGAGGCGCAGCGCCGAGGCCGTGGGCCGGTCGCCGACCCGGTGGAGCAGCACCAGCCCGGTGACGGCGATGGTCACCACCCAGAGGGCGGTCACCAGCGTCCCCATGAGGCCGAAGATCGCCGCGTCCTGCGGGGTGCTCACGTTGAAATGGCTCTGCCGTCCCCGCGCCGCCTGGAGCGTGATGAGGCCGACGCCCACCGTGCTCATGCCCGCGATCAGGTCGCCGAGCCGTCTGGCCACGACCGGGGCGCGCTTCAGCAGCGTCAGCAGCCAGGCCAGGGTCAGGCTGTAGACGCCGAACGAGACGGCGAACTTGAACGGCTTCATCCACACGGGCACGCCGAGGAGGGTGCGGTCGTCGACGACGAGCCCCACCAGGGACACCACTGCGAGCACGGCCATCGCGCCGCAGAAGACGATGAGCGTGCGGTGCAGGCCGAGCACACTGCGGAGGAGCGCTCGCATGGGACCTCCTGTCGAAGTTGTCGCCCCCGGTGCGGCCCGCCTCGGGCCGCACCGGGGGATCTGCCGGAAACGAAGCCGCCGGCGGCCGGGGGACCCGGCCCCCGGGCTCAGACCTTCGCGTCGACCTGCCCGGCTTCCACGACGGACTCGCCCTCCCGTACGCCGAACCGGTCCCACAGCCGGGCCAGGGGCCGCGGCGCCCACCAGGCGTAGCGGCCCAGCAGCCGCATGGTCGCGGGCACGAGGAGGCTGCGGACGATGGTGGCGTCCACGACGACCGCGATGACCAGGCCGATTCCGGCCATCTTCATGAACGCGATGCCGGAGACGGCGAAGCCGCCGACGACGACCACGACCAGGAGCGCGGCACTCGTGATGATCTTCGCGGTGCGCTGGAGGCCGACCGCCACCGACTCGACGGGATCGCCCGTCAGCATCCACTGCTCGCGGATGCGCGACAGCAGGAACACCTCGTAGTCCATGGCCAGGCCGAAGGCGATGGCCACGATCAGCACGGGGAAGTTCACGTCGACCGCGCCGATCGGGACGAAGCCCAGCGCTCCGGAGAGCCAGCCGTCCTGGAAGATCAGCTTGATGGCGCCGAAGGACGCCGACAGAGACAGGAGGTTGAAGAGCACGGACTTCAGCGGCAGCAGGACCGAACCGAAGGCCATGAAGAGCACCACGAAGGAGACGACCGCGACGAACAGCGCCATCCACACCATCCGCGAGGTGACCATGTCGACGATGTCGACCCGGGAGGCGGGCATTCCGGTGAGCGAGGTCTTCGCGCCCGGGGGCGGGGTGACGGCGCGCAGGTCCTCCACCATGCGGCGCGACTCACGCGACATCGGGTCGCCCGAGTAGGCGAGCGTCACCCGTCCCTCGGTCCCCTGGGTCCCGGTGACGCGGGCGTCCGCGACGCCCGGCACCGCGCCGAGCCGCGTCGCGTAGGCGTCGAGTGCCGCGCGGTCGGGCGCGGACTCGACGACCATCGTCATGAGCTTGCCGGGATCGCCGTCGAACCTGGCCGCCATCTCCCCGGTGACCACGCGGGCGTCGGCGGAGGCGGGCAGCACCCAGTCGCCGGGCCGGGCCCAGTTGACCCCGGCGAACGGCAGGCCGAGCCCAACGAGCAGGACCACGATGCCGATCGTGGTCACCAGCGGGCGCCGCATCACCGCGTGGGCGACGCGATACCAGCGCCCCTGCTCGGGCGGGGCGGACAGCGCGCGGCCCCGGCGCGGCACCAGCCGCCGGCCCCCGAGACGCAGCAGGGCGGGGAGCACGGTCAGCGACGCCAGCACGGCCAGCAGCGTCACTCCGGCGCCGGCGAAGCCCATCGACAGCAGGAACCTGGACGGGAAGAGGGTCAGCCCGGCCAGTGAGATCGCCACGACCAGGCCGGAGAACATGATCGTGCGGCCGGCCGCGGCGGTGGTCCGGCGGATCGCCTCGTCCAGGGGCCTGCCCTGGCTCATCTCCTCCCTGAACCGGGTGACCATGAGCAGCGCGTAGTCGATGGCCAGGCCCAGCCCCAGGATGGTGACCACCTGGATGGCGAAGGTCGAGATGTCGGTGAAGAAGGTCACCAGCCGCAGCACGGCGAGTGAGCCCAGCGCCGCGACGATGCCGACGAGCAGCGGAAGCGAGGCGGCCGGCAGGCTGCGGAAGATGACCACCAGCAGGATCAGCAGGATCGGGATGGACAGCGCCTCGGCGAACAGCAGGTCCCGCATGGTCTGGCGGTTGACCTGGTCGGTCATCGAGGTGATGCCGCCGAAGCGGACGGTGAGGCCGTCGGCCTTGAACTTGTCCTGGATCGCCCGGAGCATCTGCACACGCTCCTGGTCGACGCTGGAGCCGAGCTGCACGGTGACGTAGGTCGCGTGCCGGTCCTTGGAGACGAAGCTCTGCGAGTGGGTGGACCAGAAGGACTCGAGCCGCACGACGTCGTCGCGCGGCACCGACGCGATCGCCCGCTGGACGGGCTCGGCGAACCTCGGGTCGTCCACTGTCAGGGTGTCGCTCTCGTAGAGGACGACCACGTCGTTGGCGTACCTGCCGAGCGGCCCGGCCAGCACCTTGTCGGCGTGGACGGACTCGCTGCCCGGATCGTCGAAGCCGGCTCCGCCACCGAGCGCGCCCAGGACACCGGTGCCCCAGCCGCCCGCGCCGATGGCGAAGATCAGGGCGCCTATCACTATCCATAGACGCCGTCGGACCACGAAAGTGCCTAGAGCGCTGAACATGAACTGCCCTCATCTGTCAAGAGGTGGAAAGTTGGGCTATCTATAATTACCGTCAGCTTCACTATCCACTATCCATGTTCATTGCGCAACGGGCCTCAGGAGGCCTCCATGAGCTCACGCAGGGGCGGTCTGGTCACGTTCCTGATCGCCGGTCTGGCGGCCTTCATGACCGCCCTGGACAACCTCGTCGTCACCACCGCGCTGCCGACGATCCAGCGGCAGTTCCGGGCCTCTCTCGAGGGGCTGGAGTGGACGGTGAACTCCTACACGCTCACCTACGCGGTCTGCCTGCTCACCGCGGCCGTCCTCGGGGACCGCTTCGGGCGACGGCGGGTCTTCGTGACGGGGCTGCTGGTGTTCACCACCGCCTCGGCCACCGCGGCCTCCGCCGGATCCGTCGGCGTGCTGGTCGCGTCCCGCGCCGTCCAGGGCATCGGCGCCGCACTCGTCTTCCCGCTCGCCCTCACCCTGGTGGTGACGGCGGCGCCGCCCGCCAGGCGCGGCCTGGCCATCGCGGGCTTCGGCGGCATGAGCGGCCTCGGCATCGCGCTGGGCCCCTGGATCGGCGGGCTCATCGTCGAGTACGGCGACTGGCAGTGGGTGTTCTGGATCAACGTGCCGATCGGGCTGGTGCTCGCGCCGCTCGCCGCACGGCTGCTGGGCGCCGGCAGGGGCCCGCACGACCGTCTCGACGTCCGCGGCACCGTGCTCGTCACGGCCGGCCTGTTCGGGATCGTCTACGGCCTGATCCGCAGCGTACGGCTCGGCTGGCTGCACCCGCAGGTCGTGCTGTCCGTCCTGGCCGGGCTCGCGATCCTGGCCGTGTTCGTCCGGTGGGAGCGGCGCGCCGCGTATCCCATCATCCCGCCGCGCCTGTTCCGCAGCCGCGGCTTCACGTTGTCGAACGCGGTCGCGCTGCTCGTCCAGGGCGGCATGTTCGGCGCGGTCTTCCTGCTGACGCAGTTCCTGCAGAACGCCCTGGGGCACACCCCGCTGCGCGCCGGCGCGATGACCCTGCCGTGGACCATGATGCCGCTGCTGGTCGCGCCGGCCGCCGGCGTGTTCGGCGACCGGATCGGGCCGCGGCGGCTGCTCACCGCGGGGGCACTGCTGCAGGCCGCCGCCCTCGCCTGGTTCGCGGTGGTCTCCACCACGGACGTCGCGTACGTCGTGCTTCTCCCGGGAATGGTGGTCGCGGGCGTCGGCATGGGCCTGTTCTTCGCCCTGGCCGCCCGCGTGGCCATGGACTACGTCTCCACCGACGAGGAAGGACTGGCCTCGGGCGTCAACAACGCGATGCGTCAGATCGGGGTGGTGCTGGGCGTGGCCGTGCTGTCGGCGGTGTTCGCGACGGCGGGAGGCTACGCGGCGCCGGCGCGGTTCGTCGCCGGTCTGCATCCGGCGCTGTGGGCCGGGACCGCGATCGTGCTGCTGGGCGCCGTCGTCGCGATGCTGGTGCCGCGTCCCGTCTCCGCCACCCCGGGCGAACGTGAGGAGACCACTTTGAGCACGATCGAAAGTGGATAAGCACAACTTCCGCTATCTATTCTGGAAACGATCGGCGTAAGGATGGGGAGGGCGGCGACGTGCGCATAGGTGAGCTCAGCCGGGAGAGCGGCGTGTCCATCCCCACGATCAAGTACTACGTCCGCGAGGGGCTGCTGCCCGCGGGCGAGCGCACCAAGTTCAACCAGGCGCAGTATGACGAGACGCACCTGCGCCGGCTCAAACTGGTCAGGGCGCTGGTCGAGGTCGGCGGGCTGTCCATCGCCGCCACCCGCGACGTGCTGAGCCTGATGGACGCGCAGACGAGCGACCTCGCCCGCCTGGGCAAGGCCCAGTACGCGCTGACCCCCCGCAGGGAGCACGAGCCGGACGAGGCATGGGAGTGGGCCGGCGAGCAGGTGGACGGTCTGCTCGCCAAGCACGGCTGGAAGGTCTCGCGCAACAACCCCGCACGGCTCCAGCTCGCCGAGGCGCTGGCCACGCTGCGCCGCCTCGGCCAGGACGACTACCTCGCCATGCTCGACCGCTACGCCGAGATCGTCGGCGAGATGACGACGATGGAGGTGGACGGGGTCCTGGCGCGCAGGAACCTGGACGGGATGGCCGAGGCGATCGTCATCTGGACCGCCATCGGCGACTCGATGCTCACCGCGTTGCGCCGGCTCTCGCAGGAGGCCGAGACCGTACGCCGGTTCGGCGAGACCGTCTTCACGGCCGAGGGCGAGCAGCAGGACTGAAAAGGCAGCAGGACCCGTGGGCAAGGCCGGGGTGGGGTCAGCGCAGCCTGACCACGGCGCGCGGGCGCGCGAGGACCTTCTCCCCGCCGCACCGGACGGTGAGGTCCACCCGCACCCGGCCGTCGCCGAGCTTCTCGCTCACCACCGCGCCGGCCGTGATCTCGACGCCCTCGTCGGTGTCGGGCACCAGCACCGGCGCCGCGAACCTGGTGGCGCACTCCAGCACCGTGTCGCGGCCCGCCCACTCGGTGAGCACCCGCAGGGCCACGCCCAGGGTGAGCATGCCGTGCGCGACGACGGCCGGCAGGCCCGCCCCGGCCGCCGCGCGCTCGCTCCAGTGGATGGGGTTGAAGTCGCCCGACGCGCCCGCGTAGACGACGAGGTCGCCGCGTCGCAGGGTGTGGGTGAGCCCGGGCAGGCGGGTGCCGACGCCGACCTCCTCGTAGCGGGGCTCAGCCATCGGACCTCGCGATCAGCGTCGACGTGCCGGTGCAGACCAGCTCGTCCTCGGTCGTGCGCACGACGCTGGAGAGGGTGAGCACGTCCGTGCCGCCCACGTGGCCGGCCTCGGCGACGGTGACCGTCACGGTCAGCTCGTCGCCCGGCTCGATGGGCCGCCGGTGCTCGAAGCGCTGCTCCCGGTGGAGCAGCCTCGTCGTGTCGAACCCGACCTCGGGATCGAAGACGACGCGCAGCTCGGCAGGCATCGTGACCACGACCGCGAAGGTGGGCGGGGCGCACGCCGGATCACCGGAGTCGCCGATGGCCCGGGCGAACTCCCGGATCTTCTCCCGGCTGACGAGATAGGGATCGGTGGCGGGGTAGACCCGGCCCACCAGAGCGGCATTCAGCGGCATCGCGACCCTTCCGTACGCGGAGACGTGCCGGTCAGCGGTGAATCTATGCGCGCGGTCCGGTCGGGCGGCATTCCTCTTTGGGGGTAGAGGCGATGCCTCGGGAGCGGTACGCCCTACCCCCTATGTGCACTGGGGGCCTCACCTGGCGTACGGGCAGTCTAGAAAGTGATCGGCAACCGGACCGGGAGGCGGAGATGTTGTCTTTTTCCCTGCTGGGAGCTGTCGAGCTGAATCAGGGGGACAAGAAGTGGACTCCACGCGGGCCGAAGGTGCGGCAGCTTCTGTCGCTGCTGCTGATGCGGCCATCGCAGACGGTCACCCTCGACACGCTCGTCGAGGAGCTGTGGGACGGCAGCCCGCCGCGTACGGCGGTGCAGACCATCCGCACCCACGTCTACAACCTGCGGACGGGGCTGGAGCGGGAGGCGGGGCTGCCGGGCGCGGCCGGGCTGCTGGTGACCGAGCCGACCGGCTACCTGCTCCGGGTGCCGCCCGGGCAGGGTGACGTGGACAGGTTCCGCCGGATGGTCGGCGAGGGGCGGCTGCACCTGGAGAAGGGCGACGCGGAGGCCGCGGCCGGGGTGCTGCGCCGGGCCCTGGACCTGTGGCGGGGCTCGCCCCTCACCAACGTGCCGCTCGGCCCGGTCCTCGCCCAGCACGTCGCGCACCTGGAGGAGGTGCGCATCCGGGGGCTGGAGCTGTGGGTCGAGGCGGGCATGAGCCTGGGCCGGCATCGGGAGCTCATCGCCGACCTGCGCGAGCTGGTCGCGGTGCACACGCTGAACGAATGGTTCCACGCCCGGCTGATCGAGGCCCTGCACCGCTCGGGACGCCGCGGCGACGCGCTGAACGCGGTGCAGAGCCTGCGCCGGATGCTGCACGACGAGCTGGGCGTGGAACCCTCCGCCGAGGTGCGGCGGCTCCAGCTGGCCGTGCTGGCCGAGGCCGGGTAGCGGCCTCCGCTCACCGCAGCGCGACGATCACCTTGGGCATGAGCAGGACCTTCGCCCCGTCGAGCCGTACGGCGAGGTTCACTCGCACCTTCGGCGGCTCCAGCTTCTCCGCCACCGACGCCTCCACGGTCAGCTCGACGCCGGCGTCGTCGTCGGGCACCGGAACCAGCCGGGGGAAGCGCCCGCCGAAGTCGACCACGGCGCCGGGATCGCCAGCCCACTCGACGAGGTAGCCCAGCGCCAGGCCCATCGTCAGCATGCCCTGCGCGATGGGCCCGGGCAGGCCGAACCCGGTGGCCGTACGGTCGTCCCAGTGGATGGGGTTGTAGTCGCGGGCGGCCCCGCCGTACCTGACCAGATCCTTGCGCCGCATCCGGAAGGCGCGCGAGGGCAGCCGGAAGCCCGGCTCCAGCAGGTCGTAGCGTGGCCGGGTCACGCTCTGGACGGTCACCGAGGCACCTCCTCCCCGAAGACGACGAAGATCGACCGGCCCGTGCAGACGTGCCGTCCGCCCAGGTCGGTGATCCGGCTCTCGTAGCTGACCACGTCGCCCCGGGCGAGCGTCTCCACCGCGGCCAGGCGCACGGTCACGGTGATGACGTCGCCCGCGTGGATCGGGCGTTCGTAGGCGAAGCGCTGCTCCCGGTGGACGAAGCGGTCCTGGCCCTGGGCGCCGAGCTCGGGGTCGAGCACCGCCCGATACTCCGCGTCGAGCGTGACCACCATGGGAAAGCTCGGCGGCGCGATCACGTCGGGGTAGCCCAGCGCACGCGCCGCCCGCGGATCCACGTAGGCGTCGTGCCCGTCGCGCAGGGCCAGGGCGAACTCCTTGATCTTCTCCCTGCTGACCTCGTACGGCTCGCTCGGCGGGTAGACCTTGCCCACGCAGGAGAGGTTCACCGCCACTCGCGCACCACCAGACAGCCCACGTTGCCGTCCTCGCCGATGGACGTGACCAGCCCGATGCGGGGCTCCCTGGCCGGCTCACGCCACAGCGCGAGCAGCGCGGCCAGCTGCATGGCGCCGCTGGCGCTGTAGAGCTCGCCCAGGACCTCGCCCACCCTGACGTGCGGGACGGGACGGCCGAGCGCCTCTCCGAGAGCCCATCTCTCCAGGTCGTCGCGCACCCAGTGGTTGGTCGCGCCCAGACTGGCCGTGTCGACCGCTCCGGGGCTCACCCCGCTGCGCTCCAGCGCCCGCTCCACGCACTCCGTCAGCGCCTCGGCCTGCTCCTGCGCGGTGCCGTGGCCCCGGTAGGCGACCTCGCAGGCCAGCATCTCGGCCGGCGCGGTCCGGCCGGACGCCCTGACCGCCTCCGCGTCCTCGACGAGGAACAGGGCGCAGCCCTCGCCGACCGGCGCGTCGTCCACCAGCGCCCCGGACAGGTGCCAGCCCCAGGCGGCGGCGGGCGACAGCTCCTCCACGCCGCCGACCAGGACCCTGCCCGCCCGGCGCTGCTCGATGGCCGTACGGGCGAACCGGATGGCGGCCAGGCTCGCGGCCTGGCCGCTGGACACGACGGAGTTGACGGCACGCAGGGAGTTGCGGATGGCCACCTGCCCGGTGCAGGCGTTCGTCACCACGTTGGGGAAGTTGCCGGGGTTGACCAGGTAGGGCTTCTCCTGCACGAGCGTGTCGATGCCGACCTCGACCATGCTGGTCAGGCTCCCGGTGTTGGTGGCGAGCACCACACCGGTGTCGGCCCCGGCGTCCGCGTCGAGCCCGCCGATCCCGTCCAGGGCGAGCCGGCACGCCACCAGCCCCAGCTTCGTGAAGCGGTCGACGTGCCGCAGCCCCTTGCGGCCCAGCAGCTCGGCCACCTCGAGGTCGGGAATCGCCCACAACGGGCGGGGCGGATAGTCCTCGGGCGACTCCTCCGGTTCGGCCCGGCTCTCCAGGCCGTGCCGCAACGCGTGCTCCAGGGGCTCCAGCCCGAGTCCCGCGGGGGAGACGACGCCGCACGAGGTGATCGCCAGCGGTGTCTCGGTGAGGACGAGGCTCAACGCAACCTCCCGAATATCGTCACGACGTTGTTGCCGCCGAAGGCGAGCCCCTGGTTCTGCGCCACCTCGACGGAGGCCGGCCGCGCCGCGCCGGGAACCACGTCCAGCCCCTCGCCGAGCGCGGGGTCCAGCTCCTGCACGGTCGCCGTCGGGGGCAGGAAGCCCTCCTCGATGGCCTTGCTGCAGGCGATCGCGCCGAACGCGCTGGCCGCGCCCATGGTGTGGCCGATCATCGACTTGATCGAGCTGACGGGCGGCAGCCGGTCGCCGAACACCTCGCGCACCGCCTTCACCTCGGTGAGGTCGTTGGTCGGTGTGCCGGTGCCGTGCGCGCAGATGTAGTCGATCTGCTCGGCGCGCACCCCCGCGTAGCGGTGGGCGATCCTGATGCACTCGGCGATGCTGTCGGCGTCCGGGTTGACCATGTGCTTGGCGTCGCAGTTGACGCCGTAGCCCAGGACCTCGGCGTAGATCCGCGCGCCGCGGGCCAGCGCGTGGTCCAGCGGCTCCAGCAGCAGCACCGCGCCGCCCTCGCCGGTGATGATGCCCGACCTGTTCACGTCGAACGGCCGGCAGACCTGCTCCGCCAGCGCGCCGAGACGGTAGAAGCCCGCGTGGCAGGCCCGGTTCACCGCGTCGGCGCCCCCGGCGAGCATGAAGTCCGCCTGTCCGGTGCGCACCAGGTCGAAGGCGTACCCCAGGGCCATGTTGCTCGCCGAGCAGGCCGTGGGGATCGTCTGGGAGTCGCCGGACAGCCGCAGCTCGTAGCTGACCGCGTTGGCGATCTGGCTGACGGGCGTCATCCCGGGCAGGCGGGGGTCGACGTTCTTCAGCCCGTTGCCGACCCACTGCTCCACCGCGGCCTGGAGCACCTGCGACTCGCCGGCCGTGGTGCCCATGATCGAACCCGTCCGGCGCGCCGACAGCAGGTCCGGGTCGATTCCGGCGTCCCGTACGGCGAGCCGCGCGGCGGCCGCGGCGAACTGCCCGCTGCGCCCCCACTGCCCGGGGTCCAGCCGCTCGACGAGGGCGGCGGGATCGAAGTCGTGCACCTCGGCGGCGACGACCGACGGGAACTCCGAGGCGTCGAAGCTGCGGATGGGGGAAAAGCCCGTGCGGCCCGCCCGCAGCCCTTCGACGAACGCCTCGACCCCGATGCCGATGCAGCTGACCGCGCCCAGCCCGGTGATGACCACGCGGCGGGGCTCAGACACCGCTGGTCTCTCCGGCGAGCTTGTCCATGACCTGGTACACGCCCTGCAGGTTCGGCATGTTGGGCAGCTCGTCCTGCGGGACGGCGATCCCCAGCTCCTTCTCGATGCGGGCCAGGATCGTGATGAGGGAAAGGGAGTCGGCGTCGTATTCGTCGATGAAATGACCCGTCTCGGTGAGCTCGCCGGGCTCCAGTTCGAGCTCCTGCGAAATGATGTCGCGCACCTTCTCGTGAATATCCATTGCTGATCCCTTCGGCGACTGCCTTTTCCGTGCCGGAACGTTAAACAGGCCGTCGTGCGACCGGCAAGGCGAGTGAGCCGAAAGTGGTATGCGCCCGTCTGCTTTTATCGTCCTTCTACCTCCGTTTCATCGGCCTGTGTCACAGTCGCCTCTGCTCCATTTCCATTCAGTGGAGGTGATGATGACGGTCGACCTGGAAGTCGCCGACGACCCGGTGAGCGCCGCCGAATTACGTTTCAACCGCACCATGGAGCGCACACTCGTCCACCGGACCTCGGTCGCCGAGGTGTTCGTGACCGACATGGCCCTGGCCGGGCCCCAGCGGCTGCTGGTGGCCGCCCAGTTGCCGCTCAGCCACGGGTACTACAGCGACCATCCGTGCGGGCCCGGTCTGTTCGACCCGCTGCTGATCCTCGAGGCGGGCCGTCAGGCCGGGATAGCCGGCGGGCACATGCTGGGCTTCCCGCCTGACACGATCATGATGGTCGACAGGTTCGAGCTGGATCTGCCCGACGCCGACGCCCTGCGGATCGGGCGCCTGCCCGGCGAGCTGCTCATCGACAGCCGTTTCGAGGTCACCCGGCTGCGCCGGGGGCGCGTACGCCAGGGAGTGGTCCGCCAGGACCTGCGGCTCGGCGACCGGCACGCCGGCACGCACGAGATGCAGGTCCAGGTCGTCTCGCACGACGAGCTGGCGGCGCTGCGCACCGTGGTCCGGGGCACTCCCGCTCCTTCCACCGGAGAGATGCCCGACGACGCCGGCCCGCTCGCGGCTCCGCCCGCCGTGGTCGGGCGGAACAACCCTCTCAACGTCGTCCTCGCCCAGGTCGAGCGCGGGGAGGCGGGGGCGCGGGCGCTCGTGCGGCCCCGGTTCGGCAACCGGTCCCTGTTCGACCACGACTACGACCACCTGCCCGCGATGGTGCTGACCGAGGCGGCGCGCCAGCTCGCGGTGGTGGCCTGCGGCGACGCGGTGGTCTGGCCGGTCTCGGTGACAGGCGGGTTCCGCCGTTTCGCCGAGCTCGACCTGCCCGTGCACGCCGCCGCGGTCCGCGTGCCGTACGGCGCGAGCGGTGATCGGGCGCGCGGCTCCGGCGCGGGCGGGCCGGCACGCGACCGGGTGGACGTCTCCTTCACGCAGGACGGCACGGTGATCGCCGAGGTGACGCTGGCGATGGTGCGCCATGGCTGAACCCGTCGAGGCGATCTGGACCGACTTCGGCGGCGTCCTGACTCCGCCCATCAGCCACACGCTGGCCACTTTCTGCACCAAGCAGAACATCCCCATGGAGCCGCTGATCGACGCCGTGCTCAAGGTCACCGCGACGTACGGCACCGACGACATCATGCTGCCGATCGACACGCCCCTCGTGACCGAGAGCGAGTGGCTGGCCCAGATCGGCGAGGTGCTGCGCGCCGACCACGGGATCGAGCCCCGCCTGACGAGCCTGGCCGACGCGTGGTTCGACGGCCGCGAGGCCAACCACGAGTGGGCCGGGCACCTGCGCGCGCTGCGCGGCCAGGGCTTCTTCGTCGGTCTGCTGTCCAACATGGTGCCCGCGTGGGACGACCACTGGCGCCGCATGATCGACCCCGCCGCCCACTTCGACGAGGTGGTGCTGTCCTTCGAGGTGGGCTGCCGCAAGCCCGGCAGGGAGATCTTCGAGCTCGCCGTACGGCGGTCCGGCGTGCCCGCCTCCCGCTCGATCTTCGTCGACGACCTGGCCAGGAACTGCGAGGGCGCGGAGGCCGCCGGATGGCGCGCCGTCCGGTTCACCGACACGGCCCAGGCGATCACCGCGCTGGGCGAGCACCTGAAAGTGAGGACACCGTGAGCCGTTCCGTCCTGGTCACCGGGGGCAACCGCGGCATCGGCCTGGCCATCGCCCGCGCGTTCGCCGACGCGGGTGACAAGGTCGCCGTCACCTATCGCTCGGGCGAGCCGCCCGAGGGCCTGTTCGGCGTGCGGTGCGACGTGACCGACAGCGCCTCGGTGGAGGCGGCCGTGGACGAGGTGCGGGTGCAGCACGGCCCGGTCCAGGTCCTGGTCGCCAACGCCGGCACCACCAGGGACAACCTGTTCATGGCGATGAAGGAGCAGGACTTCGCCACCGTCGTCGACACCAACCTCCTCGGCGCCATGCGGGTGGCCAAGGCGACCGTCACGGACATGGTCAAGGCCCGGTGGGGGCGGATCATCTTCATCGGCTCCACCACCGCCTTCTGGGGCTCGCCGGGCGTGACCAACTACGCCGCGTCCAAGGCCGCCCTCGTCGGCTTCGCCCGCTCCCTCGCCTGGGAGCTCGGTCCCCGCAAGGTCACCGTCAACGTGGTCATGCCGGGCCTCATCGAGACCGACATGGTGGCGGGCCTCAGCGCGGAGCACCGCGCCTATCTGCACAGCATCACCGCGTTGCGCAGGTCGGGACGCCCCGAGGAGGTGGCGCCGGCCGTGCGTTTCCTGGCCTCCGACGAGGCCTCGTTCATCACCGGCGCCGCGATCCCGATCAGCGGCGGATCCGGTCTGGGCCACTGAACCACCGAGGCACCGGCAGAAAGGAAACGATGATGATCGACGAGGTAGGGGAGATGCTCTCCTCGGTGCAGGCCCCGCCACCCGGCGCGACGCCCGAACTGGTCGAGGTGGCGATCGGCATCGCCAAGGTGTTCGGCGAGCTGGACGACGAGGCGGCCAGGAAGTACGTGGCGCCGGATTTCGTGGATCACGAGGCGTCGCCGGGCGTGGGCGGCGGCCCGGAGGGATACCTCGCGACGGCCCGCTACATGCGCCGCGCCTTCTCCGAGGCCAGGTGGCAGGTGGACGAGTTCATCGCCGAAGGCGACAAGTTCGCCTGCCGGGTGACCTTCAGCGGCAGGCACACGGGCGACTTCCTGGGCGTGGCGCCGACCGGCAGGCAGGTGCGGGTGCAGCATCTGCACTTCTACCGGATCGCGGACGGGAAGGCGGTCGAGCACTGGGGCGCCCGGGACGAGCTGACCCTGCTGCGGCAGATCGGGGTGTTCACCCCCGAGCACCGCACGCCCGCCGACGCCGCCGCGGCGGAGGGGCTGTGATGACGAGGCGAGTGCGCATGCGGCTGGTGGCCGCCGCGGTCATGGCCCTGGTGGTGGGGGCGAGCACGGCCCCGGCCCAGGCGTCGGTCCCGGTGCCGGCCCGGACATGGGGTCTGCCGTCCCCGGCGGACTGGGCCATGGGCGGCCACGACACCTTCAACAGCAAGTCCAACCCCTTCGAACGGCGCATCAGCCCGGCGAACGCCCGCCGGCTCGCCGTCAAGTGGACCTTCACCACGACCGGCGACACCTCGGCCATCCCCGCCGTGGTCGACGGCGCGGTCTACGTGCCCGACTGGGGCGGCTACTTCTACAAGCTGAACGCCGCCACGGGCAAGGTGATCTGGCAGCGCAAGGTGTCGGACTGGAACGGCATCGAGGGCAGCATCGTCCGGTCGAGCCCGGCCTACGTCAACGGCCGGCTGTACTTCGGCGACCAGAACGGCCCGAACGGCGGCCAGGGCGCGCACCTCATGGCCGTGGACGCCCGGACCGGCGACCTGATCTGGAAGACCACCCTGGACGACCAGTTCGCGGCCGTGCTCACCGGCTCGCCCGTCGTCTACAACGGGGTCGTCTACCAGGGCGTCTCCTCGAAGGAGGCCGCGCTGGCGGGCCTGCCCGGCTACCCCTGCTGCAGCTTCCGCGGCAGCATGAACGCGGTGGACGCCGCGACGGGCAGGATCCTCTGGAAGACGTACACCGTGCCCGACAACGGCGGCAGGCCGGGCGGGTTCGCCGGCGGCGGGGTGTGGCCCACCAACCCGGTGATCGACCCCGTGCACCACCAGGTGATCATCGGGACGGGTCAGAACGTGAGCCTGCCCGACGACGTCCTGCAGTGCCAGGAGAACGGCGGCACGCCCGAGGAGTGCCTGCCCGACGACAACCACATCGACCAGTTGCTCGCGCTGGACCTGACCACCGGCGCGATCAAGTGGGCGGCCGGGGACAAGGTGTTCGACGCCTGGACCGTGGCCTGCCAGATCGGCCCTCCGGAGCACTGCCCGCCGCACAACGGCGGCGACTACGACTTCGCCGAGGGCGGCCATCTCTACACCGTTCCCGGCCCCGGCGGGCTGCCGCGCCTGGTGGTCGGCGCGGGCCAGAAGAGCGGTGTGTACTGGCTGTTCGACGCCCGGACCGGCAAGACCATCTGGAAGAGGCAGGTGGGCCCCGGCGGCACGCACGGCGGCATCGAGTGGGGCAGCGCCACCGACGGGCGCCGGATCTATCTGAGCAACGCCAACACCAGCCACGTGGCGTACACGCTTCCCGACGGGACGGTGACCACGAACGGCATCTTCTTCGCGCTCGACGCGGTCACCGGCAGGATCCTGTGGCAGCGCGCCGATCCGTCCAACGAGGAGACGATGGCCGCGGTGACCACGGCCAACGGGGTCATGTTCGCCGGTTCCATGAGCGGTCACATGTACGCCCTGGACGGCGCCACCGGCAAGATCCTCTGGGACTACCTGGGTGAGGGATCCTCGAACGCCGGGCCGGCCATTGTCGACGGCACCGTGTTCTGGGGCAACGGATACGACAACCGCTTCATCCACGGCAAGGGCAGCAAGACGTTCTACGCGTTCTCCGTCAACGGGCGATGATGCTCGCACCCGTCGTCGCGGCGGCCCTCCCGGCCACGGCACTTCTGCCCCTCCGGGAGGGCGCTCGCGGTGATCGTGGTCGTGGGCGGCTTCGCCGGCTCGGCGAGGCCGTCGACCTGCCGGAGTTCCTCCCACCGGCGGCGGTCGGGTCGGAGAACTGAGCGGCACGCGGGGCGAGACCGAAACGAGCGGTGGCCGGCTCCCGGCCACCGCTCGTCTCGCGTCTTCTGTCAGGACGACCGGTCCTGTCAGGACAACTGGCCGCGCAGGGCCTCGTGCAACGGCTGGATCTCGTCGGGCGAGCGCTCGATCGACTGGAAGAAGGCGAGGCTGGTGGCCAGGTCGCCGAACCGCTCGTGGATCTTGACCGCGGCCTCCTTGAACCCGCCGACGATCGCGAACGTCTCCAGCACCGAGTCGTCGACGGCGTCCGGCATCTCGGCGGCCCGGCCGGCCCCGGCCAGCCGGTAGAGCTCTTCCTTCAGTGCGCCCATGCCGTGCAGTTCCAGCACCGGCGCGTAGCTCGGGATGGAGGCGTAGTAGGCGATCGACTCCTTGGCCCGGCGGATCGCCGCCTGGAGCTCCCGCTCGTCGTCGCTGACCGCGACGATCGGCGTCACATGGACCTGGAAGCCGTCCATCGACTTGCCCGCCGCCTCACGCGCCTGGCGCAGCGTGGGCAGGGTGACCTCCTCCAGGGCCTTGCGGGTGGTCATGATGTGCGCGAGGAACCCGTCCGCCAGCTCGCCGGCCAGGCGCGTCATCATCGGCCCCACCCCGGCCAGCAGGATCGGCGGCGGGCCGTACGGATTGGGCCCGGGATTGAAGAACGGGCTCATGACCGTGTGGCGGTAGAACTCGCCGCGGAAGCGCAGCCGCCCGTCCGTCGCGAAGCACTCCCAGATGGCACGCAGCGCCAGGATGTACTCGCGCATCCGCGGCGCCGGGCTGGACCAGGGCATGCTGAAACGCTTGGTGATGTGCGTCTGCAGCTGTGATCCGATGCCGAGCGCGAAACGCCCCCGGGAGACCAGCTGGAGGTCGTTGGCCAGCATCGCGGTCGTCATCGGGTTCCTGGCGAAAACCACGGCCAGGCCCGTCCGGATGGAGGGCCGGGTGGTGCGCAGGGCCGCGGCGGTCAGGCCGACGAACGGATCGTGCTGGGTCTCCGACAGCCAGATCGAGTCGTAACCCAGCTCCTCCGCCCGCGCCGCCCAGTCCCCGAATATCTCGGGCCCGGCAGTTATGCCGTGAAAATCGATTCGCACGAACGATCTCCTCCTCGCACGTCAACTCACGGCAGCGATGAAAACATCGCAGCGATATAGGGGGCCAGAAGGCGCCGGGGAACATGTTTCTTTAGGTGGAGAAGGGCCTGTCACTTAGGTCGTGTGGATATTCCTGGCCCAGCGCCGGCGGCGGGCGAGGCGTCCGTGCGCCTTTCCGGGTTTCCCACGCCTCTCTCCGGCGACTTTTCGGGCGTCGCCCGGCGAGCCGGCCCGCCTGGTTCCGGCTCTGGGGCGGGAGCGGGGGCCGTGGCGGGAGCGGAAGCGCTGTAGCGGCGCAGCTCGGGGACCGCCCAGGCGATCGCCGCCGAGGTGATCACGGTGAGCAGCCCGCCCGCGCAGATCACGAGGCGTGGGCCGTCCAGCACACCGGCGGTGGCGTCGTGCAGGTGCGCGCTGGTGAGGTCGTGCAGGTGCGCGCTGGTGGGATCGTGCAGGTGCGCGCTGGTGAGGTCGTGCAGGTGCGCGCTGGTGGGATCGTGCAAGTGCCCGCCGGCAAGGTCGTGCACGCGTGCGCTGGCGAAACCGTGCAGCAGGTTCGCGATCTGCGGCCCTCCGTTCAGCACGATGGTGAGCGCGCCCTGCACGCGCCCGCGTACGGCGTCGTCGGTGCGCGCCTGCGTGATCGTGGTGCGGAAGGCGCTCAGCACGCAGTTGACCGCGCCGCCGAGCGCGAGTGCCGACACCGCGATCCACAGCTCGGCGGCCAGGCCGACGAGCACGACGGCGAGCCCCCACACGACGGCGGCACCCGCCACGAGCGCGCCGTGGCGTCGAGCACGGGTGAACGTGCCCGACAGCAGCCCGGCCACGACGACCCCGGCGGGATAGGCGGCGTAGAGCAGTCCCGTCTCCGGGCCGCCCCCGGCCGCGCCGCCGAAGACGTCACGGGCCAGTTCGGGGAACAGCGCAGACGGCATGCCGAAGACCATGGCCGCGAGGTCCACGGCCAGCACCGCCACGAGCAGCCGGTCGGCCGCCAGGTAGCGGAACCCGGCAAGCATCCGCCCCGCCGCGTGCTCCGCGCCCGCCGCGGCCCCCTTGCCCGCCACGCTCCCCTCGCTCGGCCTGCCCCCGTTGCCCCCGTTGCCCCCGGTGCCCCCATTGCCCCCGGTGCCCGCCGCGTTCGCTGTGTCCTGCGTGCCCGTCGCGGGAGGCGGCGGCAGTGGCGGCAGCATGGCGACGGCCCATACCACGGCGAGCAGCGCGAGGGCGTCGAACAGGTACAGCGTGCCGAGCCCCACGACCGGGACCAGCACACCGGCGAGCATCGGCCCCAGGACCGACCCGCCGTAGCGGACCAGCGAGCTGAGGCTGTTGGCCGCGGGCAGCAGCTCGGCCGGGACGAGACGGGGCACGGTGGCCCCCGTCGTCGTCAGCACCGTCCCGTACGTCAGCCCCTGGAAGGCCACCGCCACCAGCAGGACGGGGACGGAGCGGCCGCCCAGGACCGCCTGGAGCCACAGCGCCGTGTACGTCAGCGCCAGGCCGAGGTGGGCGGCCAGCAGTATCGTCCGGCGGTCCTTCACGTCGGCGCGGGCGCCGCTCCACACCGCTGCCACGACCAGCGTGGCGAACGACAACCCCGCGGCGGTTCCCACGGCCGACGACGATCCGGTGACCGTGAACAGCTGCGTCGGCACCGCGACCACGCTGAAGGATCCGCCCACGGCACAGATCACCGAGGCGGCCCACATCCGGCGGAACGCCGGGACGGCCAGCGGCCGCCAGTCGACGCCGAAGGCCCGGACGGAGGCCCGAACGGAGGCCCGCCTGGAGGATCGGGTGGCAGAGCGGGGCTGCCGCGCCGTCGTGGGGCTCATCGCGCGGCCCCGGCTTCGCCGGCGGCCGTGGAATCCTCCTCCGCCGCCGGGCGGGCTGTCACGTCCGCCACCACGCAGGCCACGTTGTCGGGGGCTCCGGCGGCGTACGCGCGGTCGATCAGCTCGTCGACGACCTGCTGCGGACCGCCGGGGCCGCCGAGCGTCTCGCGCAGCACGCGGGCGGGCACGACACCCGGCAGCCCGTCCGTACAGAGCAGATAACGGTCGCCGGGTGCGGCCTCGCGCATCGACAGGTCGGGCAGGGAGGACCCGGCGCCGGTCAGCGCGCGGACGAGGAGCGAGCGCCTCGGGTGGGAGGCGGCCTCCTCCGGGGTGAGGCGGCCCTCGTCGATCAACGACTGCACGTACGAGTGGTCGTGGGTGATCTGGAACAGCCCTCCGCCGCGGAACAGGTAGGCCCGGCTGTCGCCGATGTGCACCAGCGCGGGCCGCGACCCGGACCACACGAGCGCGGTCAGCGTGGTGACCGCCTCTCCCGAGGGCACGGAGGCGGCGATCTCCCGGATCGCGCGCTCGGCGTCGCCGACGGCGTCGGCGATCGCGCCGAGCAGGTCCTCGGCGGGCACCGGCAGGGTCAGCAGGCGATTGAGCGCGTCGACGGCCGCCGCGCTCGCGCGGTCGCCGCCCTGGCCGCGCATGCCGTCGGCCACCGCCAGCAGCCGCTCGTCGGCGTACGCGATGTCCTCGTTGCTCGTCCGCACCGGGCCCGGCTCCGACCGGGCGGCATAACGGATCTCCAGCGTGGTCGTGGCGTCCTGCACGGCACTGCCCCTTCCCGACAGGTGGTCGACGAGGAAGGCGGCGAGCCGGTCCCGGGACCGGGTCTCGGCCGTGACCTGCCGCCAATAGGCGGCCACCTCCTCGGCCGCGTCCTGCGCGGGCAGGTCGCACACCCGCCGGATGCGCGCCAGCGGCATGCCGAGCCGCCGCAACCGGGCGATCAGGCGGGCCCGCTCCAGCTGCGCCGGGTCGTAGTAGCGGTAACCCGACTCGCCGTCCACCGCGGCGGGCCGCAGCAGCCCGGCCTCGTCGTAGAGCCGCAACGCCTTGGGCGACAGCCGGGCGGCCCGTGCGAACGTCCCGATGGTCAGCAGCTCCCGCACCACTCCTCCTCCCGGTCCTCCTCGTCCCGGCCGCCGTGGCCGGTGCCGACGATGCTGCGGCTTCACCCAGGGGCAAGGTCAATCCGCGCAGGAAGCTACACAGGGATATATGGAACGGGCGCGGGAGGGCCCGGTCTCGGCGTGGCCGTCCGGCGCCGTCCGGTCCAGGGCGGCAGGTCCGCCGCCGATGCACGCTTTCCGGCGGTATCCCGGTAGCCTCGTGGGCGACAACTCGATGGGGAGAAGGAGAACCGGTGTCCGGTCTGGTCGTCGCCATGGACGGTCCCTCGGGATCGGGCAA
>Ga0164243_10003398_pt1 | contig 25514 bp, 14 predicted proteins | sample OricompcompostOP_FD_108781 | JGI IMG/M metagenome (GOLD analysis project Ga0164243, IMG submission 108781) | Organic Plus compost microbial communities from Emeryville, California, USA - Original compost - Organic plus compost (OP) | ecosystem: Engineered > Solid waste > Mixed feedstock >...
AAAAGTGGACACAGCCGCTCCCCAACTGGAGCTTGACTGTGTCACAATTATCAATTATTTTTGGTGAGCGGCTGAAATTACGATTGTAAATTAAATCTTGACACAGTTTATTTTACACTCCCTATAAGGCATATGAATTAGATAATTTGTTCTATTTATTGCCCTCTGACGTGAAAAAGCCTGAATGATTTTTGAAAAATAAGCAAAACGGCAGTACAGTAGTGCTGCCGTTTTGCTTATTGAATATAAGTCTGCTTAGTTTTTACATCCCTGATAAACGCCGCAATCACCCTCAGCAGCGCATCTTTATCCTCATGCGGCAGCGCTTCAATCTCCTTAAAATACCGGATAATCTCAGCATCGTGCAGCGCTTCACTGGCTTTATCGGCGGAGCTGCCGAAGATGAGATAATCAACAGAAGTATCTAACGCATCAGCAATTTTTTTAATTACTTCCGCTGGTGGCTGTGCGCCTTAGTCTCATACAACTCCGGGAAGCTGTTCTTTTAATAACGCTGCGTATTTCTCCACGGCCTTATTGCCTGCCCCGTCCCCGTCAAAAGCAAAAATAATCTCCTTTAGGTGGGGTAAGGATTTGATTTATACATCCTGCCAAGTTGTTTAGGCAGTACCCAACTTTACTTGAATGGTCCGAGAAATGGACAAAGATTCTTGGTACAGAGAGATTACACCGGGGCATTTAAGCCAGGTACATTTAATGATATAAACGTTATTCATTTTTAGTTTATGATTTTGTTGTTTTTTAATTACGGAGAGGATTTGAATAAAGTCTCTAGTGTAATTTTTGCATCATTAGGGATAAGCAAAAGTCTTGAAGGAGATAGCTCTAATGTTTTAGAAGGAGAGTATTATTCTTTTTCTATTTTTGGAGTACAAATAAAATTAGAATTGAATACCTATGATTCACTGGCTTTATCGGCGGATCTGCCAAAGATCAGGTAATTTACGGAGGTATCTAACGACTCCGCAATTTTTTTAATTACTTCCCGTCGTTGGTATCAGGATCCATTGGGAATATTTGCATCGAACTCTGCTAGAAGTGCATGGAATCAGAGTGTTGACGCCTTGCAATTAGATGTGAACTTTGTGGCAAACCCTAGAAGACTATTAAACAGCTCAGCAATGGCTTTGCTCATACACTATTTAAAGCAGTTAAGTGGTTGGGCAATACTTCGAACGATGAGAAAGCCGATTTTTTGTTAAAAGAAAACGAACAGATGTAAATAATTATGAAGATATAGCAGGCGCTCTTATAGAAGGAAAGGCTATTTGAGTTCCGCTTAAAACGCTTAGGGTATGATGCCGGTCTGCGAGGATTAAAGAAAAAACTTGCGGAGTTATTAAACATGAAAGTTAGTCTTTCTATTATTAAAAAGGGAGGTGCACCATCGATAATGGTGCACAGCTTCCCATTAAAAAAGATAACGAGTCAATATGTTAGATTTGAATTGTTCTATTTATCTGAGCCCGAGCTGGAGTGAAGAATTATTAATTAAGGAAGTGTATCTGTTTTTAGGAGGAGAAAAGTATATTCATTCCTGCATTTCGACAAAAAACTATGAATTAACAATAGATAAAAATGATTCTGCTGATGAGAAGGACGAGAAGGATTTTCCAGATGGTTTTTTATATTTTAAGTATATTTTATATTTAGATTTTCTTGGAAAAAATTCTAAAGAGTTTTGTGTTACAGAAGTTTCCCGATTATTAATCTGGTTATGGCATAATGGCTGTGCGGCGGTAGCTTCTTGCGATTATGAAGATTCTTTACCGGAAGAAGGGGGGTATAAAAGTAGAAATATTCCATGGCCGGGAGATAAAGAGAATTAGTCTAACATATTTTTCTGAAAGAAATCTATGAACTTAGACATGAAAGCATTGTATCGATAATGCGATGCTGTGCCTGCCTGTCTTCCTCCAGGCTACCGCGGCGTTCCATTGCTGCCGAATACAGCATAGCCTTGCAAAGATCCAATATATAAATCGATCGTCGTTTGACATCTGACAGTAGTATTGTCTTCAATGAAAATTACATGGGTGCGGGTAAGCTTGATACTATTGCCGCTTGGGGATTTTGATCCAATGTATGATAAACATACCCGTAAGGCAACTCATAATAAGCCATTACGAACAGGAGTTTGTAAATATTACAATACAATCGAGAGTTGCTGAAATACCTGAGCAGCTTTTTCCTCCCAAAAAATAAGATACAATGCAATAACCCCTTAGATGACTGTTTTTTCATAATCCTATTCCCATTTCCATCAAATGGCTAAAGATGCTAATGGTACAATTAACTCATCATTCCAACCAATACAGCCCAGGCACCCCGCCTGTCCCCTTCAATATCACAACGCCTTTATCAACGTCACATACGTCGGAAAGTGATCACTAAACCCACCGGCATAATTATCAAAATCATACGTCCGCTTCGGATATCCCTTATACCTCCCCGTCAGCTGTATCATATCCTCCCGCTTGAAAATATTCGCCTTATAATAATGAAACCTGTTCTCCTCCTTACTCAGCAAACTCTGGGAAATAATAATCTGGTCAAACAACGCCCAGGCATCCTGGTACGCTAAAGTCCCGATCCCTTTGTTATAAAACGCCACCCAGGGGTTAAACAGCTCTCCTTTCTTCAACTTATCCTGGTTGCCGCCGGCTTTCAGCACTTTGGTCACACTTTCATTGGTGGGGTTATCATTCAGGTCGCCCATCACCACAATGCCGGCATCCGGTTCTGCAGCGCTGATGCTGTCGATCATCCTGCGGCATACCTCCGCCGCAACAGCCCTGTTAGGTGCGCTGGGCGCCTCACCGCCAAGGCGGCTCGGCCAGTGGTTTACGAAAATATGCATCGTTTGGCCGTCCAGGTTACCCTTTACCCAAAGTACGTCACGGGTTTTATGGCGGTAGCCGCTGGCATCGGGTGGCAGGTCCACCGGCAATGGCCGGCTGTCCACCACGGTAAAATGCGCCGGGTTGTAAAGCAACCCTACATCCACACCGCGGGCATCCAGAGAGTTGTAATGTACAATCTGGTAATTACGGGATTTTAACAGCTCATGCCCGGCGAGCGCTTCGAGCACGCCACGGGTCTCTATTTCAGCCACCCCCAAAATCGTCACACCCTCCGGGGAAATAGCAGTGCCAATATCCCTTATAACGGATGCCAGGTTGTTTAATTTATCAAGATACACCTGGCCGGTGTACCGCTTCTTACCCTCCGGCATGAATTCATAATCATTCACCCCCTCCTGGTGCAGGGTGTCATAAAAGTTTTCCAGGTTGTAAAAACCTATGTTCACCACCTTATACTGTTTGGACTGCGCAAACAATCCGCCTCCGTATAAAGCAAGCAACAAACCGATAAACAGGAACTTTAATTTTTGCATGAGTTTACAAGTTGCATAGTTCATTAACAAACAGGATAAGTATATCCGGGTACTATCGCAGACGCATGAACGAGCGGCGAACTTCGTAAAAATCCCCGTGATAAACAAAGTGCCGGCTATAATTTTCCTGAATTAATAATCCCATAATGTCCATTATTCAGCCAGCAACCCTAAATTTGCGCTTCGTAAATATGGCCGGCCCAGCCCGATGATTACGGAAAGCAATTCCCTATACGATTGCAACGTAGTAACATAGCGATTTGATTGCCCACAATAAATAAGTAGTTCAAACTAGTAATGCATGAATAGATCTGCCAGGTTTTTTTCCAAAAAACTCTTTGCCGGGATCGGCCTTATGCTCACTGCCCCTGCCCTTTTTGCCCAGGTAAAAAAGGATACTGCAGCCACCCAGGAGCTGAAAGACGATATCAAAAGTAATATCCCGGTGGTTGTACTGGACGAAAACGATGCTGACAATAACGTTGGCTCGTCCGGACAAAGCATCTCCTCCATCCTCTACGGTGGCCGCGATCCTTACTACTCCGGCGTATTCAATTTCAACGCCGCCAGGTTCCGGCTCCGCGGCTATAACGCCTCGTACTTCGATACCTATATCAACGGCGCCCCGGTTAAAAACCTCACCAACGGCTATACGTCCTGGAGCCTCTGGGGCGGACTCAACGATGTGATGAAAAGTCGCATTACCAGCAACGGCCTGCGCCCCATCGACTTCGCCTACGGCGATATCGGCGGCGCTAACTATATCGATACCCGCGCCTCCAAACAGCGCAAGGAACTCAGCGTAAGCTACGCCCAGGCTAACCGCAACTACAGCAACCGCGTCATGGCCTCCTGGTCCTCCGGGATGCTCGCCAACGGCTGGGCATTCTCCTTCGCCGGCTCCTACCGCTATGCGAACGAAGGCTACGTGGATGGCACCTATTACAACGGCGCCTCCTACTTCGCCTCCGTGGATAAACAACTGGGTAAAAAACACCTGCTGTCGTTTACTACCTTCGGTACGCCCACCGTCTTCGGTGGCCAAACAGCCGCTACGCAGGAAATGTACAACCTCGCAGGCACCAACTTCTACAACCCTTCCTGGGGATACCAGCAAGGCAAAAAACGCAGCTCCAACTTCACCACGAGCTACCAGCCCTACTTTATCCTCAACGATGAATGGACCATCAATAACAAAAGCAGCCTGAAAACTGCCGTGAGCTATAACTTCGGGGAAAGGGCACGCACCGTGCTGGACTGGTATAATGCGCCGGACCCGCGGCCAGACTACTACCGCAACCTGCCCAGCTACGCTACGGATGAAGTCACCAAAGCCATGCTCACGGACCTGTACACCAACAACGTCAACTACCGCCAGGTCAACTGGGATAACCTCTACGACGTTAACCGGCACAATACCAGCGGCATCAAAGGCCAAAACGGACATATGTCCCGTTATATCCTGGAAGACCGCGTTACCTATACCAATAAGTTCGCCTTCAATTCCGTTTACAATACCCTCATCGGTAAAAACAAGGAATTCACGGCCGGCATCACCTACAACCGCCAGCAGGACCGTAATTTCGAACGGGTGAACGACCTCCTCGGGGGCGACTACTTCGTCAACCTCAACCAGTTCGCAGAGCGGGACTATCCAGGCAGCACGGACCTCAATCAGTACGACCTCGATAATCCTAACCGCATCCTCCACGAAGGGGACGAGTTTGGCTACGACTACACCATGACGCTCAACGAAGCCAGGGCCTTCGCGCAAACCGTGGTGAAATACAACCACGTGGACCTCTTCCTCGCTGCCAACTATACCTACACCAGCATGTGGAGAACCGGTAATGTAAGAAATGGCCTCTACCCGGATAATTCAAAAGGTAAATCCAACGTGTACACGTTTAACAACGTGTCCGTTAAAGGTGGCGTCACCTATAAAATAGATGGCAGAAACTACCTGTTCGCCAACGGTTCTTACGGTACCCGCGCGCCTTTTGTAGAAAACGTATTCATCTCCCCGCGTAACCGCAACACCGCCCAAAAGGACCTCCACGCTGAAAAAGTACTCGACGTGGAAGCCGGTTACGTACTCAACTGGGAAAAGCTGAAATTCCGCCTCAACGGCTACTATACCAACTTTAAAGACGGTATGGATGTACTCAGCTACTATGACGACAGCTACCAGAACTTCGTTAACTATGCGCTCAGCAACGTCGGCAAAGAGCACTATGGTATGGAAATCGGCCTGGAAGCGCCGCTCTACAAAGGCCTGAGCATTAAAGCCGCCGCCAACATCGGCCGCTACTACTATAACAGCCGCCAGAACGCCGTGGTAACCGTGGATAACAGCTCCCAGATACTGGCTAACGAAACCGTATATGCGAAAAACTTCCGCATCGGCCAAACGCCGCAGGAAGCCTATACAGTAGGCCTCAACTACCAGGGTAAAAAAGCCTGGTTCGCTAACGTCAACTTCAACTACTTCGATCAGATGTGGGTGGAAATGAACCCCATCCGCCGTACGGAACGTGCCACTGCCGGCGTGCTCCCGGGCTCCGACCTCTGGAAAAGCATTCTCGCACAGGAGCAACTGCCTTCACAGTACACTGTGGACTTCTACGGTGGTAAAACGTTCTCGCTTAAAACCGGTAAAACCCGCTCTACTATTGTGTTCACCTGCGGTATCAATAACCTGCTGAACAACAAGAAGATGATCACCGGCGGCTTCGAGCAGCTCCGTTTCGATTATACAGACAAGAACGTAAACAAGTTCCCGGCTAAATACTACTACACCTACGGCCTGAACTACTTTATCAGCCTGGGCCTGAGGATCTAACTGAAAGTGCCGGCGTTTACTGCAATGCATGGAAAGAACGCGCCGGACGACATAACAAAAACATTAATCTCATTAAATAATACATCTGATGAACAAATTGTGGAAACAATTCGTAACAATTTCCGGAGGTGTAATGGTGCTGGCCGCCGTTGCGCTGACAGCCTGTAAGAAAACTTTCGATGAGCCGCCTTACAACAGCGGCGATCCGGATATTAAAATTACCGGCAGCATCGCTGACCTGCAGGCCCTTTACAAAGGCAGCCCCGTTACCATCAATACCGACCTCGTACTGGCCGGTGTGGTGATCGGTGATGATAAATCCGGTAACTTATACAAGCAGATTGTAATCCAGGATAGCACAGCCGGTATCAACATCCAGCTGGATGCATCCAACCTGAACGCTAAATTCCCCATCGGCCGTAAAGTATTCGTAAAGGCGAAAGGGCTCACCCTCGGCGCCTATGGCGGATTGCTGGAACTGGGCTTAGGCGTTAACGATCAGAATCAACCGGTTCGTATCCCCCAGGCCGTTATTGACTCCTTCCTCGTAGGCGGTAGCTCCAACAACGTGGTAATTCCGCTGGAACTCACCGTGGCCCAGCTGAACCAGAAATACCAGAATATGCTGGTTACCCTGAAAGATATGCAGGTAGCCACCGCGGACCTGGGTAAAACCTACGCCGATTCCACCAAAGCAGCCGCCAATGTAAACATTACCCTGGCCAACTGCGAAGGCGGTACCGTTATCATGCGTACCAGCAGCTACGCTAACTTTACCAACATTAAGGTGCCAGGCGGCAAAGGTAATATCACCGGTATCTATACCATCTTCAATACTACCAACCAGTTCGTGGTACGCGATACGTCCGACCTGCGCCTCATGAAGGGCGACCGTTGCGAAGGCGGTGGCGGCGCGGCTATCACCATCGCGGAACTGCGGAAAATGTATAAAGGCGCTGATATCACCCTGCCTGCCGGTACCTCCATTACCGGTACAGTCGTATCTTCCAGCGCTAACGAATCTACCGGCAACGTTCGCCTGGCGGAATCCGATAACTCCGCCGGTATCCTCCTGTACACCGTTAAAGGCTCTCCGGATTACGCTACCGGCACTGTCCTCAAAATCAACGCAGGCGGCGCTGTGCTCACGGCTTACGGCGGCGAGCTGGAACTGAAAAACGTGCCGCTGGCGCAAGTAACGGAAAGCGGTACCGGAACCATTACCCCGCGTCAGACGGACGTTAAAACCGTGGTGGCCAATAAGTCCGCCTGGTCCTCCACCCTCGTTACCCTGAAGAATGTGAACATCTCCGCAGGCACTACCAGCGGCGCAGGTACCAACTATACCATTACCGACGCTACTACCGGTAGCATTGTCGCCTTTGTAAGGGATGCGAATATCAAAGTAGGCGCTCCGCTGAAAGGCGCTACCGTAACGGGTTATGTGTCAGTGTTTGTACCGGCTAACAGTACGGATACCACAACCCAGCTCGGCCTCCGTACTTCCGCCGATATCGTGGGCGGCACGCCGGATAATCCTTCAGCTACCAACATCGTACTCGGTACCTCCCCGTACCTGATCGATTTCAATAAGCTGGCAACCGCAGGTTTACCGGCCGGCGTAACGGTGCGGCTCAACCCTTCCGCTACCAGCCTCGGTACTGCGGCTTCCCTGAATCCGAAACCGCTGGAATGGGACGATGTGGCGTATGGCTTCAAAGTATTCGCTTCTGCAAACGATCCAAACATCAACGAAAGCTCCGACTCCATCACCCAGGTGGATAATACCAATAAAGCGCTGGGCATCAGGCAAACCAGCTCCAACGAAATTGTAGGCTTCGTGTTTGAAATCAACAACACTACCGGCAAGTCAAACCTGAAGATGAGTTTCAGCCTGCAATCCCTGGATAAATCTTCCCCGCGCACTGCTACCTGGCAGGTGGACTATGGCGCCGGCGATGCGCCAACCTCCTTCACCAATGCCAACGCAAGCGGAACGCTTACCACCGGTAACAGCCAGTTTACCAATAACCAGGTAACAGTTGATTTCGGGTCAGCGCTGAACAACAAATCAGAAAAGATATTCATCCGCATCTGGACGCCGGCCAAAACTACCGGTACCGGCAACCGCCCCAGCTCTGCCATCGATGATGTGAAGTTCTCTTTCGAATAGCAGAATAGCAGGAACCTCATATAAAAAGAAAAGGCCGGAAATCATTTCCGGCCTTTTCTTTTCTATCCTTTTAACTATTTATTGAAACAACTTCGCCTTCAGCTGCGCTCTCACGCCTTCCGGCACATTCTTAAACAGGTTCAGCGTAATTCCCTGATCCTTCATCGCCGCATTTACCTTACTTTCCAGGTCGTTAACCGTGGTCAGGTAGTTCTTCCAGGCGGATTTGCCGGCGCCGGAAGTATTATAAAGGGTATTGTTATTGGGCATATCCACTGCCAGCACTGTAACGTTAGCGCCTACACGGGAAAGGTCGTTATTGCCTTTAGGCAGTACCACCACCACTTTCCAGACGGATGCCGGCACGGTCACATTGCCGTTGTCGATCGTGGTTACGCTGGTAGCGCTGGAATTGGTGCCGCCTTTGCCATACGCGCCCATAATGATGTACGCTTCATTACCACTGCTGACAAGGGTGTTGCGCACATAGTCCTCCAGGCCTTCCCAGGGGCCCTGGTTCAGCATCGGCGCCTGCGGGATCATGTTCGTCATGAGGAAGGTGGCCCTGTTGGCCTCCGTTGTGGAAGTGCGGTCCCCGGAAGGGCAGTTGTGCCCGCGGTCAAACCCGCTGTTGCTATAGCTTTTATCCCCCACGGCGTACCAGTTGACAGGCAGGTTGGGGTCGGGCCTGAAATCATCCGTACGGCCAGCGCCGCCAATATCTTCGGATTGCAGGTGCCAGCTAACCCATACCGGCACGCCGCGGTTCTTGCTGTAAGCCTCTACAAAATATTTCTGATCCATCAGGTAGTTTTCAATCTGCACAAGGTTTTGCTGCGCATCCGTCGGGTTGCCTAACAGCAGGTGCGTATTGTCAGTAAGGGAAGTGCCGTTGTCCGTATTATTATCTACAGGGGGCTTTACTACGATGGTATCGGGAACGTTCGGGTTGACAGGCGGCGCCGCTTTTCTGATGTCATCTTTAGCACAGGCAGCCAGCACTAACAGGGCAGCATATACGCCCCATCTGCGTAAATTTCTCATATGAGTTCGTCGTTGTGAATTAAGCTATTGCAGGTTACAGGAAAACAATAGGCGTGCAAGTTAGTAATTATTCCTTTTAAGTTTTAGGGGGAGAGATCCGGCGCCGCCATTGCACTACAATCCCGTCCTCTCCACAATCATCCGTCCTCCCCATGCCGCCGGCAACCCCGCCGCCCTATGGTACACCCCTCCTTACAGCTCCCCGAAAAATTACCCCTTTTATTACCAAATTGTTAAGTCCACTTTTTACACTCATACCTTTCTTGCCTGCAAACGTACTCTTTGTGTATGCACATCAACAGAGCCATATTAGAAAAGTACTTCCAGGGCGACTGCTCCGAGCAGGAGCGCCTCCTCGTGGAAGCCTACCTTGAGCAAACCGCCACGCCTGAACTGGACGAGCTGCTCACTGATACCTGGCAGGATGCAGACAAACCTGAAAAGAAAGTACACCGCCTCTGGTGGGCCGCCGCCGCTGCGGCAGTGGTAGCCGGGCTCATCGTGCTGGCAGGGCAAAACATGAAGTTTACCCCTAAGGCAGCAGTAGCCGCCGGCATGGATACGCTGTATAATAACACGAACCATGTGCAGGTCTATAATATGCCGGACGGGTCGCAGGTATGGCTCAACACCAATAGCCGCCTGGGTTATACGGCGGATTATAACGTACATGGCCGCGACCTCTGGCTGGAAGGCGAAGCCTTATTCAAAGTAGTCAGCAACGCCAAACAGCCCTTTAATGTGCACACCCGCTTCCTGACTACCCGGGTACTCGGTACCACCTTTCATATATCCACCGTGAGCCGCGCGGATAGCAGCATCCAGATCAGCCTGCTCGAAGGCAAGATCGCCGTTTCCGGCGCCAACGGCTATACGAAAGTGCTGATGCCGGGGGAAATGCTCACCAGCAAAGGAGAGCCCAACCCCAATACCACCGGCTTTGATGAAAAAGAAATACTCGACTGGAAAGAGAATAGGATCGTTTTTAACAGGACCACGTTAGCTGATGTGCTTACCCGGCTACAACAGCGCGAAGGATGCAAAATAACCCTGACAGATAAAAAACTGGCAGCAAAAAAAATATCAGGCAATTTCAGCGCGGATACCCCTATCGGAGAAATTCTCGCTACCCTGGCCTATGTGCATGAGCTGAAATGTACCCGTGTGAACGATGGCACTTACCTGATATCGTCGAAGAAGTAGCATAATCATCAATTATTAATAGCTAAGAAGTATGCAAAATTCTTTACACAGATTTTGTACAGGCGCCGCCATGCCTGTGAAAATACTGTCGATGTGTATGCTCACATGCACAGTGGGAACCGCACAGTCACAGTCGTACAAAGCCTTGCACGACAAAGTATCCCTTCAGTTCAGTAATGCGAATGCCGGAGAAATCGTGAAAGCTCTCCAAAAACAAACTCCTTATACTTTCGTATATGACCCTGAATATTTGCAGCAATGCCAGGTGGCCGCTGTGAAATTTTCAGCAACCCCTTTAAACACGGTATTGGAATACCTGGACTATAACAGTCCAGTGGATATCGAGATGACCGGGGCCTCCACTATCGCCATCAAAAAAGGCAGGGCGGACCGCCCGGCCAACCGCGCCCAGGGCCGCCTTACCGGTAAGGTGCTGGACACGAAGAACGAACCGCTGCCCGGTGTAACCGTTTCCGTTAGCAATGGCGCCGGCACGGTGACCAATATCGACGGTACTTTCGACCTGCCCCTGGAAGCCGGTACCTACGACATCACTTTTTCCTTTATCTCTTACGATTCCCACAAAATAACCGGCGTGGAGGTGACGCCTAAAAACGCCACCCCCATCAATGTAGTGCTGAAAACCAGTAATGCCACCCTCAAAGGCGTCACCGTAACGGGAACGTATAAACGCGCTTCCGTGGAAGGCCTGTACGCCATTAAAAAGAACAGCGCCGGCATGATCGACGGTATCAGCGCCGAGCAGATCGGCCGTACCCCGGATAAAAACGTGGGGGAAGTGCTGAAGCGGGTAACCGGCCTCTCCACCATCGATAATAAATTCGTAGTAGTGCGCGGCCTCAGCGAACGCTATAACCAGGCAGTGCTGAACGGGCAGGTAATGCCCAGCACGGAAATGAACCGCAAGAATTTCAATTACGAAATCATCCCGTCCAGCGTGATTGAAAATGTAACCGTGGTGAAAACGCTGACGCCGGACCGCAGCGCCGAATTCGGCGGCGGCCTCGTGGAAGTGAATACGCTCGACATCCCTACGGAGAGTTTCTTCAACATCAACGCAGGCGCCAGCTACAACGATAAAACCACCGGCAAGACCTTTGTCACACTACCCCTGGAAGGCAAGGAATACCTGGGCCGTATTTCCGACCACCGCCAGTGGATGGGCAAAACAGATTGGAACTCCCGCCAGGAAATGATGGACGCTGCCGCCAACTGGGATAAAAGCAAACCCTATTTTGCGAATAACTGGAAGCTCACCGGCATGAACGCACCGGTTTCTCCCAACTTCCAGCTGTCCGGCGGGAAAGTGTTCAACAGCCACTTCGGTATGGTAGCCGCCGCAGGATACCGGAACACCTTCGCTACCCAGGAGCTGGTGTACGGCAGGGATGGTTTTACCAACTTTGACCGCGACAATACCGGCGCGAACGAATATGCGCGCGGATTCCGCTATGGCTTCAGCGCCAACCTGAACGGCGTGTTTGGCATCGGTTACCGCAATGCAAAAAATAAAATCAGCTATCAATCGCTGTATATGCAATCCCTGGAGCAGCAATTGATCATCGTACGCGGCCACCACGATGAAAGTGGCCCCAATACCGCCGGCGTGCGCGATCTGGCCGTGCAGAATAAAATTTTCCAGCAGCAGCTCAAAGGCGAACACGCCATCGGCAACCAGGGCATAAAAGTAAAATGGAACGCCAATTACCTGACACTGGACAAGATCCGGCCTGATAACCGCGTGGTAACGGGCGCCTCCGCCTACGACTCCACCACGCCTATCAACTCCATCAGCATCACCGGCGCTTCCGGGATTAATAACGACGGCTCCCTGCGCTGGTACAGCCGCGTAAAGGAAAAGAATTTCTCCTGGGACCTGGCCGTATCCGCCCCTTTCAAACTCGGGCCGCTGGAAAACCTGGCCAAAGTGGGCTATGCCGGCTGGAATAAGGACCGGCTGTTCTACGTGCTGAACTCCGGCAGTAAAAGAACCACGCCGGTGCAGCTGCCGCAGCCGCTTTCCCACTTCTTCGACGATTCTACCGTGCTGGTGAACATGGCTACCGATGGAGATGACTTCAATGCCAACGTTACCCTGCATGCGCTGTACGCCATGCTGGATAACAAATTCGGAAAATTCCGGCTGGTATGGGGCGTACGTGCGGAAAACCTCCCGCTGGACGGCATCAACCACCTGCTCAAAGTAAGGATGGACGAGCTGATAGCCAAGGAGCCGGATGCTGACTTCAGCGAGCTGTTTAACCAGGAATCCAACTGGCATGTTTTCCCGTCAGCAAATCTGATCTATAGCATTACGCCTGCCATGAACCTGCGCCTGGCCTATTCCGAAAGTATCATCCGCCCGGATATCCGCGAGCTGGCCTACTTCCGGGAATATGACTGGGAACTGGGCGGCGAGTACATGTCGCAGAACGTCATCCGTTCCAGCATGTTGAAGAATTTCGATTTCCGCTACGAGTGGTATCCTTCCCCCGGCGACCTGATCTCCGGTTCCCTGTTCATGAAAAAGATCGCCTACCCGATGGAGATTTTCAAAATGGGCAGCAACAGGGTGTACAGCCTGAAAAACAACAAATCCGCCGATAACTACGGCGTGGAAGTAGAAATCAAAAAATCATTCGGCTTTACACAGGTACCGGTATTGCGCAACTTCAGCCTGTATGGCAACTTTACCTACCTGGATTCCTGGGTGCGTAACATGGAGGAAACTTATGAGAAGGATGAAAATAAGAAATTCCACCGGGTGGAAACGCTGGCCAAATGGCTGGATCACCGCCCGCAGGCAGGCGCCAGCACCTATATGTTAAACGCCGGCTTGTATTACGATGTGCCCCGTTTTTCAGTAAGCCTGAACTATAACTACATCTCCAATAAGCTGTACCGCGCCTCTACTGATAACAACGCTTTGTACGAGCAACCGCTGAACGCACTGGATGGCCAGATTGCCATCCGCCTGCTGCGGGATAAGGCGGAAATACGTTTGGGCGTTGCCAATATATTGAACGCCTACAGCATCGTATATCAAAACCAGTTTGACGGTATTGCCAACGACCCTGGCTTTAAACCATCAAACTCCGATTTACAATACCAGGATGGAAAAGATTTTGTGGACCTGAAAGCATACCCCGGCAGAACGTATAATGCTTCCATCCTTTACCGTTTTTAAAAATTACTCAAAATAATTACGCGTAAAAAATAACCCTGATCAGGTATCAATTTCAAATTACCCGAAACGAAAACTCTAAAAAAAAATCCATGAACAAGAAACCCTTATTAGTAGCTACTTTATCAGTAATGACAGTTGCTGGTGCTATGCTCGCTACTTCCTGTAAAAAAGAAAACCAGGCTAGCCGCCCGGTATTGGCTGCTGTTCCAGGTAGCTGCGGCGATAGTACTATCAACACGAACATTACATCTGATATCTATCTCCAGTCCTGCAAAGTGTACACCCTGAGCGGACTGATTTATGTAAAAGATGGCGCAAAAATCACTATCGAAAAAGGTACCCGCATCCTGGGCGCTGTAGGTAACCACCAGGTAGGCGGTACTCCGGGCGGTGGTCTGATCATCACCCGTGGTTCCAAAATCATTGCAGAAGGTACTGCTGCTGAGCCAATCGTATTCACTTCCGCTTCCGCTACCCCACAGTCTGGTGACTGGGCTGGTATCGTGATCCTGGGCCGCGCTAAAACTAACTGGCAGACTTCCAAAGTGATTGAAGGTATCACTGATCCGAGCGCTACTTATGCTACCGCTGCCGATACCATTAATTCCGATAACTCCGGTATCCTGAAATACGTTCGTATTGAGTATCCTGGTTATCAGCTGTCACCAAACAACGAAATCAACGGTCTGACCCTGGGTGGCGTTGGTAACGGTACAGTACTGGATTACATCGAAGTGTACAAAGCTAACGACGACTCTTTCGAGTTCTTCGGCGGTTGCGTAAACGCTTCTCACCTGATCTCTGTGGACGCGCTGGATGATATGTTTGATACTGACAACGGTTACACCGGTTCCATCACTTATGCGCTGGGTCTTGCTGACGGCACCCGTGCTGACTTCAGCCAGGCTAACGGTTTTGAGAGTGATAACGATGCGGATGGTTCCAATAACCTCCCTATCACCCGTCCTAAGTACAACTATGTTACCATCATTGGCGTTCCTGATCCTGCACAGGCTGCTGATCAGACACAGGCTCCAACCGGTACCGGTATCTACGGCCGCGCTGCTCACCTGAGAAGAAATACTGAGTTCGAAATCAGCAACTCCGTATTCCTGGGTTACAGATGGGGTGTTTCCCTCGACAGCCAGAAAGGTAACACGCCTGGTAAATACGCTGCCGGTGTGGATGTATTCTGCAACAACCGCGTAGAAGGTTACATTTACCCAACTTCAACTGAAGTTAACTTCGCCAGCTTCACTGCTTACACTATGAATGTTGGTTGCACTACCAACGTGCCTTACACTGCATCTTACGGTAATGAGTTCATCGGGTTATCCGCTCCGTTTGATCGTAACAGCGCTGCTGATTTCGATTACTCTTCCTCTGCTGCTGTTGGCGCATTTGGTCCTGGTTCCGGTGGTCAGGCCTGGGCTTCTACCTGGACTGTATTTTAATTGTTCGTTGATATAGGTTTTTCAGGGAGCCGGTAAAAGGCCGGCTCCTTTTTTAAAAAGTTGCAAGTCTTATAGACATACACAGGTGTTTGGTACTATCCGATCCTAATATAAAATCTTAATACTAATACCTGGAGCCGGTTACTGACCGGTTCCATTTTTTAAAAAAATCATTTTTATGTGTTTCAAACCATTAGCGCTTCTTGCGGTATTATTTTTACTGGTTACCGGTTGTAGGAAAGGAACTGAACCTGCCGATCTGTATTTTGGAAAGATTAGTTTTGTGGCGGTACAACTGGCAGGAACGCCCAAAATGGACGTTAAGTTTGAAGGAAAGCTGTTGGACTCGCTGACAGACAAGCTTGGTAAAACTGCCATCCTGAAAGCCGGTATGCCGGGTAAGCTGGCCTTTTACAAGGCCGGTACCGATTCGCTGATCATTGATACACTCGTGAATGTGCTGCCCAATACAACCCAGACCTTCAACGTGCTGGCAGTGCCATCGCTGGGCAGCTCCACCTTCATTGATATGAAGCCTGCCGTGAAGGATACGCTGGCTTTCATGCTATACCTTAATCTGAGCTCCGCTTATAAATACAATACCGTGGACCTGCAGTTGCAATACCTGAAAAGGTCCAACAATACCATCACGGATATCGCTACCATTAAAAATGTGAAGAATAAAGCGTTCTTCTCCGAAATACTCATCCTGCCGCAGAAGCTCAATACCGGTTCCGTACAAACGCAGTACTGGCTTACACTGATAGACCCCGCTACCGATAAACCCATTGCCATTCCCAATGCCAATAACAGGTTTGTACTGAGCAATGTGCCCACCTACGGAAACTTTATTGCCAATATCTACGACGGGGATGGAGGCACGATGATCACACAAACGATTAAACTGCAATAAACCGACTATAAAAAACTTAGACAATCGTTGAATTACTGTGTGCAATTCGCATTCCTTGGAATCAGCCGCTTCCCTCTGGAAGCGGCTCTTTTTATTTTACTCTCGGGATAATCATTTCGTTTATAACAGGTTTGGCCTCATACAGTACCGGCACGGAGGGCGCGCTGCCGGCGCTTCTTGCATTGCCGCTGATCAGCGCCAGCGCTTTGGCAATAAGGGCATCGCTGGCGGCGCCGATGGCAGGCAATGGCTGTACGGCCATTTCATCTACGGCGTACTGCGGGGAAATGCCGGCTGTATAACCGCCCTGGCCATTGGCGTTGGCCAGGCGGTAGGTGATGGGCTGCATCACCCAGGGGATGCGTTTAGGGCTGCGCTGATCCCGGATGACAATGGCGCCCTTGTCCTTACCGTAAGTAGTAGCGCCCACCTGTATCACATTCGTATAGGGCTTGAGGTTATTGATCACCAGCTCCGCCGCTGAAATGGTTTGATGCCCCGTAAGTACATACACCCGCGGCAGGCGTAGCCTGGCCGGCAGCAGGGCGCTGAAGCTAATGGGGCTGCCGCTTTCCGGCACTGCCAGCGTTTCCCCGAAAGTCATTTTATAACTGCCCAGGCGGTTATTGCCGCTTAACTGGATAAATGCGCTGCCTTCGGACACGCCGTCCGCAATTAAAGCGGTCATTAACGCGGCCGCGGCAATGCTGCCGCCGGTGTTATAACGCAGGTCCAGTATCAGTTCCGACACGCCGTTGCTCACGAAGTTCCGGAAGATGTTGATCAGGTCCGTATTATACCGGTCCGCGAAGGTATTGTAATACAGGTACCCCACTTTCTTACCGGCTGCGGTAAAGAGTTGCACGTTTACCGGGGACTCGGCCGGGTAAGCGAAGGTTAACTCCACGGCAGCTTCATCGGTAAACCCGTTGTTAGAACGGGTGGCGGGGGTAAAGCGGCCTTTTTTTTCTCCCAACACCTTAGCAATTAACTCCCCCGCATTGTCAGGAGTTAAGGGGACGTCATTGATGCGGGAGATATAACTGCCACGGCTAAACTTAGATTTCGCGAGGGTAGCGCCACTGGCCACCAGCTTCACGACGCCTACAGGCGCAGCGGTACCCGGCAATTGCACCACGCTGATGTCTAGCCCGTAATTGCGGTACAGGGAAGTGGCCACCGTAGCGGGATCGTCAGGATTGTACAGGTACGAAAACGGGTCCGGCTGGTGTAGCAAACTGTAAAAGTAGGGCTGCGGAAGCAGGGCCGTATCCGCTTTGGCCGGCAGCTCCTGGTTCCAGAGGTAGAAGTAGCGCATGCTATCCAGCATCCAGGCGTTGATCTCCGCTTGCGTTACCGGCCCCGTGGGAGCGGGCGGCGCAACGGGGGCATCCTTCCGGCAGGCGGCCAGCAGCAGCATACCGGTGGTAAACAAAAGTTGTCGGGTACGCATGATTATTTTGAATTGTGGATATCGAAATGGGATTGCAATTGTTCACGCAGCGTTTGCAGGGCCGTGCCCAGGTGACTTTTTACCGTGGCCACCGAAATGGAAAGTTTGTCGGCTATCTGTTTGTGGTTATAGCCATGGTAGCGGCTAAGCTCATATACATGGCGGCGCTGCTCCGGCATGGCGCCCACCACTTTATAGACTTGCAGGTCAAACTCTTTGCGCATCATGTAACGTTCCCCGCCATCTTCCGACTGGGGCCGGGATTGCTCTTCCGTGGCGGCTTTGCTGATCATCTTTTTTTCGCGGTAATACTTGCGGGCCTCATCGATCACGAGGTTTTTTACATATACAAACAGGAGCGGGAATATATCCTGTCCGTCCTTCACCTTGTCCATATTCTCCCACAGGCGGATAAAGCATTGCTGGGTTATTTCCTTCGCCCGCGAATCATCGCCGGTAAGCTTGAGCGCAAACCGGTAGATCTTATCTTTGTTGGTAGCAAAGAGTTGTTCGAATTTGATTTGTAGAGGGCTATCAGACATAAGTTCGCAGGATCGTGTTTGGATAGTATAAACATACTACCCCAATGTTATAACAATGTTAAGTACATGCCCTCCCAGCATAGCTTTACAGATAAATGACCCACCGTAGGACGCAGGCAGGGTACGTTAATTAATTTTTATGATTTTCATATGGCCGCCCGGCGCTTAGTAACGCATCCTGAAATATGTATCTTCGTCATTCAACAACAATGAATTAGCCATTACATGAAAACTTTCGTACCATTCTTACTGGGCGCCGTACTGACTGCTGCCGGTACGCAGGCGCAATATAAGCCCGATGTGCAGGCGCACCGCGGCGGTATGGGGCTGATGCCGGAAAATACCATCCCCGCCATGATCAATGCCGTAAAGCTGGGCGCACGCACGCTGGAGCTGGACTGCATCATCACAGCGGATAATAAGGTAGTGGTGTCGCACGACGCGTATATGTCCGCCGCATTCATGCGCAAGCCGGACGGGTCGGACATCTCCAAAGAGGAACAAAAGGACCTGATCCTCTATTCCATGCCGTACGACAGCATCCGGAAATACGATGCCGGCACCAAACCTTACGACAGGTTTCCGCAGCAACAGAAATTCAAAACCTACCGCCCCCTGCTGTCTGAACTGATCGACAGCGTAGAGGCCTACGTGAAAAAGCATCACCTGAAACCGGTGTACTATAACATGGAAACCAAATCGGACCCTAAGGCCGACGGGCGCCTCAACCCTACCCCGGATGTATTTGTAAAGCTGGTGATGGAAGTGATTAATCAGAAGAAGATCGCTAAGCGGGTAACGATACAGTCGTTCGATAAACGTACCTTGCAGGAACTGCACAAAAAATATCCGAAACAAACCACTGCCTGGCTGATTGCCAATAAGCAAACATTCGCGGAGAACATCAGGGACCTCGGCTTCACGCCGGATATCTACAGTCCTGCCTTCCAGCTCGTAACGCCGGAACTGATTGCGGAAGCGCATGCCATGAAAGTAAAAGTATTACCGTGGACGGTGGATGAAACTGCCGATCTGCAACGTATGCTGGATATGAAAGTAGACGGGATTATCACCAATTATCCTGACCGCTTGATCCAGCTGACGGGCAGCTATCAATAACAACGGTACAAATAAAAAAAGAGCGCAACGATCATTGCGCTCTTTTCTTTTCACTGAATCAGTCTATTGAATGATCGACCCGTTGAGCCGCCTCAATTCAGTTTCCGCGAGCTTCGTGTTGTAACGCGCCTGGATCAGCCGGTAGTAGGAGTCTTCCAGGCTTTGTTGTGCTTGTTTAACCTCTATTGTAGTGGACACGCCTTGTTTAAATCTTTCCAAAGCTACCATCATGTTTTCCTTTGCAAGTTCCAGGTTCTCTTCCTCAAGTGCCAGCGCCTGTTTGTAATATTCGTAATCTTTAAACGCGTTGATCAGCGATACTTCCACCTGGGATTTCACGTTTTCCATGGTGATCCGCTGGTAGTCGTAATTCAGCTGCGCGTTTTTCACCTGGCGTTTTACGTTGAAGCCGTTGAAAATAGGAATGGCCGCAGTAAAGCCGTAGTTGAAAGCGTTGTTGCGGTTGAATTTCGGGCTGAAGTTGTTCGTAGCGGCATTGGCCACGTTCCTGTTAAACGAATACACGGAATTGAAGGAGATGGTCGGGAAGTAATCCGCCCGGCTTTCCTTGATGGCCAGCGCTGAAATAGCGATGTTTTGCTGCTGCACTTTCAGGCTGGTATTGTTCTTAGCCACGTTCTCCTGCAGTTCCCCGAGGGAGATGTTGGCAGTAACGGGGATGGAGTCCGTAACATCGTAGAAGGTAGCGCTGGTAGGCACCGCCATCAGCTGGTTCAGCAGGGCTTTGCTCTGCTCGATGATGGTTTGCTGGCGCAGGTACAACGCTTTCTGCGCATTCAGGTCCACCTTGGATTGCAGCAGGTCCGTTTTAGGCCCGAGCCCCGTCTGGAATTTTGCATCCGAAAGGGTAACCCTTTCCTGGGAAATGGACATCTGCTCGGCCAGCGCTTTCAGCTGTTGCTTTTGCTGTACAATATTGTAATACCCGCCGATGACGGTGGCGATGGTATTCTGAATCTGATCTTTGATTGCCAGCTCGCCGAGGTTTTTCATGGCCTCTATTTTATCCCGGGTGGCAAACATTTTCAACCCGTCAAATAGCGTCCAGTTCAGCGTAGCGCTGGCATTTAACACCCGGCTTTTGATGCCGCTGGTATCGCGTTTGCTGCCGTTGGCAAATTCCTGTTTGAGCGCGGTATTGCTCCAGTTGGTACCGGCGGTGGCATTGAGGCGGGGCGCAAAGGCAAAGTTCGCATAGGCGAAATCGTTAGCCGCTACTTCCGCGCTGTTTTTTGCCAGCCTGATATCGTAGTTGTTTTTCAACGCCACATCTATTGCCTGTTCCAGGGTAAGCACTTCCCGCTGCGCCATCGCCACGGTAGCGGAGGCGATAAGGCAGCAGACAGACAAACAAATTTTAGCTATATATCTTTTCATATTATTTACTGAGAAAAATTTATGCATGCGCGGCCATCGCGGCTTCGTCTTCTTCCACTGTCGTTTCCTGCTGGCTGCCGGGGCGACGGCGGCTCAGGAAGGTGTACATTGCGGGGATCACGTAGAGGGTAAGTACCAGCGAAAACACGATACCACCTACGATCACTATACCGAGCGGGATACGGCTGGTAGCCGCCGCGCCGAGCGATAATGCGATGGGCAGCGCGCCCAGCGCCATTGCCAGGCTCGTCATCAGGATCGGGCGCAAACGCAGCGAAGATGCCAGCACCACTGCATCGGATTTGCCAAGCCCTTCGTCCCGCTTCTGGTTCGCGAACTCCACGATGAGGATACCGTTCTTCGTTACCAGGCCAATGAGCATGATTACCCCGATCTGAGAGAAGATATTCCAGGTTTGGCCGAATATCCAGAGCGACAGCAAGGCGCCGGCAAAGGCCAGCGGTACAGTGATCATGATGATCAGCGGGTCCACCCAGCTTTCGAACTGCGCGGCCAGTACCAGGTAAATCAGCACCAGCGCCAGCGTGAGCGCAAACATGGTGTTGGAGCCGCTTTCCGCATAGTCGCGGGAAGCGCCGGAGAGTGCGGTGCTGTAGTTATCGTTCAGCACATTTTCCTTTTTCAGCTTCTCATAGATGCGGTTCATTTCCTTGATACCGTCGCCTATGGTTCTGCCGGGAGCAAGGCCCGCGGAAATGGTGGCTGATTTGAAACGGTTGAAGTGGTAGATGATCGGCGGACTGGTTTCCTCTTCAATGCTCACCACGTTGTCCAGCTGTATGGCTTCGCCGCGGCTGTTGCGCACGTAGAGGTTCTGCAGGTCCATAGGGTCATCCCTGTCACTGCGGAACACCTGGCCCATCACCTGGTATTGCTTACCGTTGCGGATAAAGTAACCATAGCGGAGGTTACTGAGCGCGAGTTGCAGCGTCTGGGAAATATCCTGCACGGATACGCCCAGTTGGGTAGCCTTGTTACGATCGATATGGATGCGGAGTTCCGGTTTATTGAATTTCAGGTCCACGTCCGTACCCTGGAATACCGGGCTGTTGCCCACTTCTTCCATGAACACCGGCAGTACGGCGGCCAGGGAGTCGAAGTTGATATGCTCGAGTACAAACGCAATCGGCAAACCGCTGCGGCGGCCCACCTGTATGGTTTGCTGCTCGATGGCAAACACTTTACCGGTGGGGAAGCGGCTCATATTCCGGTTCACCATGTTTACGATTTCCTTCTGGGACCGATGTCGTTCAGTCGGCTCCGTTAGCATCACGTTTACGAAAGCGCTGTTGACCGCCCCCGCGCCGCTGAAGCCCGGAGAGGTAACGCTGAGTACGATCTTGCGCTCCGGTACGGAGTCGGCCATGAACTGCGTGAGTTTATCCACATAATCATCCATGTAGTCGAAGGAGGTACCTTCCGGCGCTGTCACTGACAGGCGGAAGGAGCTGCGGTCTTCCAGCGGCGCCAGTTCCGACTGCAATGTTTTAAACAGTCCGTATATCATGCCCAAACATACCAGTACGATGAGTACGGCCGTCCAACGGAAACGCATAAACGCATCCAGGGAATTTTTATAGCCATCTTCCATCCAGCGGAAGAAAGGTTCTGTTTTGGTATAGAACCAGGAGTGGGTATGGGTATCCCGGCCCAGTTTCACGTTTAATACAGGGGTAAGGGTGAGAGATACAAATGCGGAGATTAATACCGCTCCGGCCACTACTATACCGAATTCCCGGAACAACTGGCCGACGAAGCCCTGCAAAAAGATGATAGGCAGAAATACGAATGCCAGCGTAATCGACGTGGCTATTACCGCGAAAAAGATTTCTTCGGACCCTTCCCGGGCAGCGCGCATGCGGGGCATGCCGGCCTCGATCTTCTTATAGATATTTTCCGTTACCACGATACCATCGTCCACCACGAGGCCGGTAGCCAGTACGATGGCCAGCAGGGTGAGGATGTTGATGGTAAAGCCGCAGGCGTACATAATAAAGAAAGCGCCGATGAGGGATACGGGGATATCGATCAGCGGGCGGAAGGCCATGAGCCAGTCGCGGAAGAAGAGGTACACAATAATAATTACGAGTACCAGCGCTACGATCAGGGTTTCCTCCACCTCTTCGATGGATTTTTTGATGAAGCGGGTGTTATCCATGGCGATATTCAGGGAAATATCTTCCGGCACTTCGTGTTTGAGCTGTTCATACCTTTTATAGAACTCGTCCGCAATGGCCACGTAGTTGGAGCCTGGCTGCGGGATGAGCGCCAGCGCGATCATGGGTACGCCGGATTCTTTCAGCACGGTTTCTTCGTTTTCCGGGCCGAGTACGGCCTGGCCTATGTCCCGTATGCGGATTTCGGAACCGTTGACGTTGCGGATGATCAGGTTATTGAAATCTTCTTCACTCACGAGGCGGCCAAAGGTGCGCACGGTGAAGTCGGTAGCGTTACCGGCGATTTTCCCGGATGGCAGCTCTACGTTTTCCCGTTGGAGGGCTGCCTGCACGTCCGATGGAGTGAGGCTGTACGAAGAGAGTTTGGCCGGGTCCATCCAGATGCGCATGGCGTAGCGTTTTTCGCCCCATATCTGTATCTGGCTGACGCCGGGGATGGTTTGCAGTTTTTCCAGGAGTACGTTGGTACCGTATTCCGTTACTTCCAGCTGGTTGCGGGTGTTGCTCTGCACCGTCATGGAGATGATGGCGTCGGAGTTAGCATCCTGTTTGGATACTACCGGCGGCGCATCCAGGTCTGGCGGGAGGCTGCGCTGCGCTTGGGATACCTTGTCGCGCACGTCGTTGGTGGCGGCTTCCAGGTCCTGGCCGAGTTCAAACTCCACGGTAATATTGCTGCTACCCTGGCTGCTGCTGGAAGATATGTTTTTGATCCCCGCGATACCATTGATTTGTTTTTCCAGTGGCTCGGTGATCTGCGTTTCGATAATATCGGAGTTGGCGCCTGCATAAGAGGTGCGCACGTTCACTATTGGCGGGTCGATGGCAGGAAAGTCCCGCACGCCCAGGAAGGTAAAGCCCACAAGACCGAATATCACGATAATGATATTCATCACAATTGCCAGCACGGGCCGTTTAAGCGATAAGGACGGCAGACTCATATATAAATAATCAGGTTATTGGATCTTATTGTATTTCAGTGGCATGCCTGGCTTCAGTTGCAGGATGCCGGTAGTGATGACCGTGTCGCCCGGTTTGAGGCCGCTGACGATCTGCACGCTGTTCTGGTCGCGGATGCCGGTTTCCACCACTACGAATTTGGCTTTGCCGCTATCGGCAACGATTACACGTTTATCGCGGGTGCCTGGTATTACGGCCTGGGATGGGATCATGATGGCATCCGGCAGGTCTTTCAGGTTGATGCGCACCTGCGCAAACGAGCCCGGGAAGAGGGTAGCGCCGCTGTTGGGCACGATGGCGCGGAGCTTTACGGTGCGGGTAGCCAGGTCGATTTTCGGGTCGATGGCGTAGATGCTGCCGTTATGTTCCTGCTGGTCGCCGGCAACGGTGAATTTCACTTTATCGCCGTTTTTGATCAGGTTCCGGTATTTTTCAGGTACGGTGAAGTCTATTTTCAGCGGATCGATCTGCTGCAGAGTGGTGATTACCACTGCAGAGGATACGATGGCGCCTTCGCTGACGTTACGTAAGCCGAGGCGGCCGCTGAAAGGGGCGCGCAGTTCGGTTTTCTGCAACTGTGTTTGCGTATAGTCGATATCGGCTGCGTAGGCGCTCACCTGGTTACGGGTAACGTCCACATCCTGGCGGCTGATACCATTGATTTTGAGGAGGTTTTCCTGGCGTTCCAGGGTGGTTTTGGCCAGCTGTTGCTGTAATCTGAGTTTCTGAAGTTGCGCTTTCAGGTCTTCGTCATAGATCTTTACGAGGAGGTCGCCTTTTTTCACATTGGTGCCTTCTTTAAAATAAAGGTGTGTGATCCGGCCATTGATTTCCGGTTTGATCTCTACTTCTTCGTTACTCTGGAGCGTTCCGCTTGCGTCAATAAACTGGTCGATAGGGGCGGTTTTTACCACCCATGCATCGATCATCACCTGGGATTTGCCCGGGCCGCCTTTAGGCGCGACGGCGGCTGGCTCGGCTGCTTTGCTGCCTTTAACCTTCTGGTAAACCAGAAAGGCGGCGATGCCAGCAATCCCTACAATTGCAATGGTGCGGAACGTACGTTTGGTGTTGGCCATTAAATGATTAGCGTTTAGAATTTCGATTATACCATAGAGGGATCTGAAGAGCCACGGTGTGTTCACTTCACAGGTCTCCGGAGTTATCCGCGCAAGCATGGGCTAACGACGATAGATTCCTCACAAGCCTGACAAATTTAATAAATGGATGAGGCACTAGCACCCCCGCAACTGTTAATTAGCGTTAAGGGTTTAGATAAGTGGCCAAAAATACGTTTGAGTGGAAATAATGGCCTTCTTATTTTATAAGTGGTAAGAATAAGGGGTGGAAATGGGGTGTTTGCGGTATTAAATCTTAAAATCAGGAAATCCGTAAAGTATTCACTGTATTGGTTTTGCAGCGATTAAAGGGGCCAAAAGGCGCACAAAATTTCCCCTTCCTGTTGGCAATTCAATAAAAATTATATTTTTGCAGTCAAGTTTTAAACCAAAAACACTTAAAATTATGTCAGACATTGCATCAAGAGTTAAAAAGATCATCATTGACAAATTGGGCGTTGACGAAGCCGA
>Ga0164243_10003399_pt1 | contig 25512 bp, 25 predicted proteins | sample OricompcompostOP_FD_108781 | JGI IMG/M metagenome (GOLD analysis project Ga0164243, IMG submission 108781) | Organic Plus compost microbial communities from Emeryville, California, USA - Original compost - Organic plus compost (OP) | ecosystem: Engineered > Solid waste > Mixed feedstock >...
CCGGATTCGCCCGCGGCCTCCCGGTGGGCGCCCAGCTCGTCGGGCGGCGCGGCGAGGAGGCGCTGCTGTGCCTGCTCGGTGGTGCGATCGAGGCGGGCGTCTGACACGGCGGCCGCCTCCGCCTCCCGCCCGCGTGATCATGATCCACGCGGGTGGGTGACCCACCCGAACGGCGGCAGCGGCCCGGCGCGACACCGGCTAGGAAGGTTTCATGCGCCGCTTGCTCACCGTGGTGATCGCCACCGTCGCGATGATCGCCGCCGCCACCACCAGCGCCACCGCATCCACCGCATCCACCGCATCCAACGCGCCGCGGTACCGGCACTACGTCGCGCTCGGCGATTCCTACACCGCGGGCCCGCTGATCCCGCTGCAGCGGCTCGATCCGATCGGCTGCCTGCGCTCGACCGGCAACTATCCGTCGCTGCTGGCGGTCACACTGCGGGTTCCGACGTTCACCGACGTCTCCTGCAGCGGCGCGGACACCCACGACCTGGTCGCCCCGCAGGACGTCGTCCTCGGCCCCAACCCGCCTCAGCTCGACGCGCTGCGCCCGGACACCGACCTGGTCACGCTCGGCATCGGCGGCAACGACTACGGCGTGTTCGGCTCGATCATCGACACCTGTCCCGGCCTACGGCCCGCCGATCCCACGGGCAACCCGTGCGAGCAGCACTTCACCGTGGACGGCGTCGACACGCTCAAGACCAAGCTGGGGCAGACCGGGGAGAACGTGACGGCGGTGCTGGGCGAGATCCACGACCGTGCGCCCGACGCCGAGGTGCTCGTGATCGGCTACCCGCGCATCGCTCCGGCCTCCGGCACCTGCCCGGACACCCTGCCCTTCGCCGACGGCGACTACCCGTGGCTGGGCAGCGTCGAGGAAGCGCTCAACGCGGCACTGGAGAAAGCGGTTGCCGACGACGGCGACGCGACCTATGTGGACACCTTCGGTCCGTCGCTCGGCCACGACGCGTGTGCGCCGGCGGGCTGGGCGTGGATCAACGGCAAGGACCTCAAGCCGTGGGCCGCGCACTACCACCCGTTGTTCGCCGGAATGCAGGGCATCGCGGCGCTGACGCACGCGGCGTTACGCGATTGAGCGGATCCGCTCGGCGTCGTGCGGGAGCTGCCACGTCATCGACACCGTGGTGCCCTCCTCGCCCGCGGCGATCTCGACGTGACCGGCCAGCGCGCGGATCAACTTCAGTCCCCTGCCGTCGGACATCGTGCGGCCCGGTGGCGGGGGCTTCCACCGGCCGCGGTCGATGATCGTGACCGCGATCAGGTCGTGGTCGCGCCCGGCGTGCAGCTCGACCGGCCCGGCGGTGCCGTCGGCGTAGGCGTGGGTCACCGAGTTGGTGAGCGCTTCGTAGGCCGTCAGGCCGATCGCGTGCGCGAGGTGGCCCGGCAGGTCGAGGTCCTGCGCCCACTGCACCAGCTCACACCGCAGGGCGGTGATGTCGCGGGGTGACGCGGGCCAACGGCAGTGCAGGCTGGTCTCGGTGTAGCCGGGCGAACCGCTCATCGACGCGTCCCCCTCGAGGTTTCTGGTTGTTCCCATTTCACACCGTCCGGTGCGGTGGTGAAAGGGACCTTCGACCCCAGTACCGCAGGTTTCCGATTACCGGATCTTTCCGTGTATTACCCTTTGCCGACAGGAAACGAGGTAAGATAGGGTAGTCATGACACAGGAGCTGTACACGGTCGAGCAGGTCGCCCAGCGGCTCGGGTTGCACGTTCGCACGGTGCGCAACTACGTGCGCGACGGGCGGCTGAAGGGCGTGCGGATCGGCAAGCAGTACCGCATCGCCCGCGAAGACCTGGAGGCGTTCACCGGACGCCCCGTCGACAGGCCCGCCGCGCAGCGGCGGGCGGAAGTGTCCAGCATCGTGCAGCTCGACGGGCTCGACCAGCCCTCGGCCGAACGCATCGCCACGGCGGTGATGGCGGCGGTGGGCAATCCGCAGCCCGGCGAACCACCGCTGCGGGTCGACACGATGTTCGACCCGGCGCGGGGATCGATGAAGATCGTCGTGCTCGGCGATCTGGCGGCGACCACCCACGTGCTGCGATTCCTGTCGATGCTGACGGAAGGAGGGACATGACCGACACGATCGAGGTGCTGCACGGGGTGCGCGCCCTCCTCTGTGGACCCGACGGCCCGGTGATCCGCACCGAGGCGGACGCGCTCGACCTGATGGGTCAGGTGTACTGGGACGAGGTCGAGCTGATGGTGCTGCCGGTCCCGCGCCTGACACCGGAGTTCTTCGACCTCGGCACCGGCGTCGCGGGGGCGCTCACGCAGAAGCTGCTGAACTACGGGTTCCGCGTGGCCGTGCTCGGCGACATCGCGCACCACACCGACGCGAGTCCGGCCCTCGCGGCCTACGTCCGCGAATCCAACCGGGGACGGCAGCTGTGGTTCGTCCCCGACCGGGCGGCGCTCGACACCCGCCTGGCGGCGTGAACCAGAGCCCGAACGTGTGATCCCCGCGCCGCACACGCAACCACCGCACCCGGTGGCACGTCGACACTCCGCTCACGAAGATCAACTTGGGAGTGGACGTGGCGTCGAAGGTGTTGGCAATGCTAGCGACGGCCTGCGCGGCGGTCGTGCTCGCCGGATGCGGCGCAGAGGAAGCGGGGTCGCGACCGGCGCGCGCCACCACGGCCGCGGCACCGGTCGCGCCGGAGGCGGTGTTGCCCGCCGCGTTCGACGGTGCGCACGGGTGGTCGATCCGCGGCGAATACGGGTCGACTGTGTACGCCCAGCCGGTGGGGGCACCGGCTGCCGGGCTGCTGCTCGTACGTTCGGGCGGACCGGACGGCCTGCGCATCGTCGCGCACGACCCCGCCACCGGGGCCGTGCGGTGGCGCAGCGCGCCCGTTCCACGTCCCGAGGGCGACGTGCGGCCCGCGGTCTTCGTGACCGCTGAGGGCGGCCGGGAGTACGCCGTACTGGCCACCACCGGCGCCGGCGCGGACCACGGGGTGGACGGGGAAGCGCACAGCACCGACCTGTACGTGTACGGAACCGATTCGTCCGGTGTGGACGTCTCGCCGGAGCGCCACATCAGCCTGCCCCTGGCGGTGGGTGGTTACTGGGCGCAACGGGACGGCCGCGTCGTACTGGACGACAGCGAGGGCGTCACCGTCGCGCGGGTCGCCGACGGCAGCCTGACCAGCTACCAGGACGATGCCGTCGCGCTCGCGCCGCCGCTTGCGTGCCCGCACGCCATCGGATCGTGTGTGGACAGCACGGCGGTCGTCGCGGTCACCGGTGCCGGGCCCGTGGTGCAGGGGTTCCAGGCGTTCTGGGTGCCCGGCCGCTGGTCGAGCGAGCAGGCGGTGCCATCGGGCGCGAGCCGCAACGACGGGTACCGCAACGTCGAAGTCGTCGGCACCCCGGACGGGCGCACGATCCTCGCGGGCTGGCCGACCGCGGAACACCGGACGTGGATCTGGGCGCTGCACGACGGCGCCACCGGGCGGATCATCGGAACGGTCGCGTGCGGCTTCCCGCCGGGAACCACCGCGGCACCGTCCGCTGTCGACCCGGTGGTGTCCGGTGACGGCAGGTACCTGCTCGCCGGGCTGACGGCGTTCGACCTGGGGGGCGGAAAGGGCTGGTGCTTCGGCGAGACCGATACCCGGCGCGGCGTCGAGCTCACCGCGGTGGACGACACCGGCACCGCGTACGGCACGACGGACGACGGGAACACCCCGGTGAGCGCGCGACTGCCCACCGGGGCGGCGACGCCGCTGCCCGAAACCACCGTCATTCCGGACGGCATCGCGGCGGGCGCCGCGTACCTGGGAACGAGCACCGAAGGCGGGGGAAGCATCGCCGTGTACCCGCCCGCCTAGCGTCCGTCCGGCGCGAGCCTGCCGGGCTCGTCACGCACCGGCGAGGACGCCACGTGCGCGGCTGGACGGCCCCGTGGGACGCCGTGTCCGCCCCGCCGCTGACGCGGGCACGGCGGCTGCGCACCACGGCCGCGAGCACGCGACGGGCGGCGAGCGTGTGAACCGGCGGCCACCGGGCGTGGTGGCCGCCGGTCGCGGGTCACGCCTTGGGCAGCGAGGCCAGCCGCGCCGTCAGTCGTTCGATGTCGGCGGCCGCGGTGTCCCTGCGGACCTTGATCTTCTCGACCACCTGCGCCGGAGCCTTGTCCAGGAACGCCTGGTTCCCGAGCTTGCCCTCGGTCTGCTTGAGCTCCTTCTGCGCCGCGGCGAGGTCCTTCTCCAACCGCTTCCGCTCGGCGGCCACGTCGACCGCGCCGGAAAGATCCAGCTCGACGTGCACGTTGCCACCGGACAGGCTCACCTCGACCGACGCCGACGCCGTGAACCCGTCCTCCGGCGCGGTCAGCCGCGCCAGCGTCCGCACCGCGTCCTCGTGGGCCGCGACCTCGCGGAAACCCTCGCCGTCGACCTTCGCGGCGACGCGCTGGCCCGGCTTGAGGCCCTGGTCGGACCGGAAACGGCGGATCTCGGTGATCAGCTTCTGCACGTCGGCGATCCGGGCGTCGGCCACGGCGTCCGCGTACGACGCGTCGGGCTTCGGCCAGGACGCGATCACCACCGACTCGCCGCCGGTCAGCGCCTGCCACAGCTTCTCGGTGATGAACGGGATCACCGGGTGCAGCAGCCGCAGCACGGTGTCGAACACGTGCCCCAGCACCGCACGCGTGTCGTCCGCGCGGTCACCGGCGATCTGCACCTTCGCCAGCTCCAGGTACCAGTCGCACAGCTCGTCCCACGTGAAGTGGTAGAGCCGGTCGATGGCCTTGGCGAACTGGAAGCCCTCCAGCAGATCGTCCACGTCGGACACCGTGGTGGCGAGCCTGCCGAGGATCCAGCGGTCGGCCTCGGTGAGCTCGTCGGCCGGCGGCACCGGCCTGGCCACCGTCGCACCGTTCATCAGCGCGAACTTGGTGGCGTTCCACAGCTTGGTGCAGAAGTTGCGCGAACCGGCGGCCCACTCCTCGGCCACCGCCATGTCCGCACCGGGGTTCGCCCCGCGGGCGAGCGTGAAGCGCGTGGCGTCGGCGCCGTAGCGGTCCATCCAGTCCAACGGGTCGATGCCGTTGCCACGGGACTTCGACATCTTCTTTCCGTACTGATCCCGGATCAGCCCGTGCAGGTAGACGTGGTCGAACGGCTGGACCCCGTCGCCACCGTGCAGCCCGAACATCATCATCCGGGCGACCCAGAAGAACAGGATGTCGTAGCCGGTGGACAACACGCTGGTCGGGTAGAACTTCGCCAGGTCCGGCGTCTGCTCCGGCCAGCCGAGCGTCGACAGTGGCCACAGACCCGAGGAGAACCAGGTGTCCAGGACGTCCGGGTCCTGCGTCCAGCCCTCGCCGGACGGCGGCTGCTCGTCCGGCCCGACGCACACGGTCTCGCCGTTCGGGCCGTACCAGACCGGAATGCGGTGACCCCACCACAGCTGGCGCGAGATCGTCCAGTCGTGCATGTTGTCGACCCAGTCGAAGTAACGCTTCTCGAGCTCCGGTGGGTGGATCTTGGTGCGGCCGTCGCGGACCGCGTCGCCCGCCGCGCGGGCCAGCGGCTCGACCTTGACCCACCACTGCAGTGACAGCCGCGGCTCGACGACCGTGTCGCACCGCGAGCAGTGACCGACGGCGTGCAGGTACGGGCGCTTCTCCGCCACGATCCGGCCCTGCTCGCGCAGCGCCGCGACGATCGCGGGTCGCGCCTCGAACCGGTCGAGCCCCTGGAACGGGCCCGGAGCGGTGATCGTGGCGCGCTCGTCCATGATCGTCGGCATCGGCAGGTCGTGCCTGCGGCCGATCTCGAAGTCGTTCGGGTCGTGCGCCGGGGTCACCTTCACCGCGCCGGTGCCGAACTCGGGGTCGACGTGCTCGTCGGCAATGATCGGGATGCGCCGGCCGGTGAGCGGCAGCTCCACCTCGGTACCGACCAGGTGCCGGTAGCGCTCGTCGTCCGGGTGGACGGCGACCGCGGTGTCACCCAGCATCGTCTCGGCACGGGTGGTGGCCACGACGATCGCGTTGTCCCCGTCGCCATAGCGGATCGAGACGAGCTCACCCTCGTCCTCGGAGTGGTCGACCTCGATGTCCGACAGCGCCGTCATGCAGCGGGGGCACCAGTTGATGATGCGCTCGGCGCGGTAGATCAGGCCTTCGTCGAAGAGGCGCTTGAACATGGTCTGGACGGCCTTGGACAGCCCCTCGTCCATGGTGAAGCGCTCGCGCGACCAGTCGACCCCGTCGCCGAGGCGGCGCATCTGGCCGAGGATCTTGCCGCCGTACTCGGCCTTCCACTCCCAGACGCGCTCGACGAACTTCTCGCGGCCGAGGTCGTGGCGCGACTTGCCGGACTTGGCCAGCTCGCGCTCGACGACGTTCTGGGTGGCGATGCCCGCGTGGTCCATGCCAGGCAGCCAGAGGACCTCGTAGCCCTGCATGCGGCGGCGGCGCGTCATCACGTCCATCAGCGTGTGGTTGAGCGCGTGGCCCATGTGCAGGCTGCCGTTCACGTTCGGCGGCGGAAGCACGATGGTGAACGGAGGTTTGTCCGACCCGGAGTCGGCCGTGAAGTAACCCGCGTCTACCCACCGCTGGTAGAGAGCGGCTTCTTCCTCGGCCGGGTTCCACGCGGCCGGGAGGGCTGACTGCTGGTCCAGGGCGTTCTCCGTCACAACCGGTAAGTGTACGAACCGGCCGATCGGCGTTGCATTCGCATTACCCCCGCGGCCGGGAATGATCTCCACCACGGATCGTGACGGCCTTTTCGACAGGCTGAACTAAACAGCCTAAGCTGTGTATATGACCCGGGTACCGAACGACGTCGCACGCCTCGCGGGCGATCTGCGCGGGGTCGTGGGCCAGTTGCGCCGCACGCTGCGGCAGGTGGACAACGCCGGTGTGCTCACCCCGACGCAGTCGGCCGTGCTGGCCCGGCTGGACCGGGAGGGTCCGGCGACGCAGGCGCAGCTCGCCGCGGCCGAGCACGTCCGGCAACAGTCGATGGCGGCGACGCTCGCCGCGCTCGACGAGCTGGGCTACCTGACCCGCAGCCGCGACCCGCGCGACGGCCGTCGCGTGGTGATCGCCCTGTCCGAACTGGGCGAGAAGACCGTGCGGGGTGTGCACCAACACCGGGAGGAATGGCTCGCGCAGGCGCTGCTGACGGAACTGACCGCCGCGGAGCGCCGGAGACTGGACGACGTGCTGCCCCTGCTCCGCAGACTGGCGCAGCGATGAGGAAGTGGTGACGACGACTCAGCGCACGATCACGCGATCCGGGACCGCGTACCCGCCGCGCATGGTCCTCCCCCTGGTGGCCAGCGCGGTGCTCAACCCCATCAACTCGACCCTGATCGCCGTGGCGCTGGTGCCGATCGGTCACACGTTCGGAGCCGGACCGGGCCAGACGGCGTGGCTGATCACGTCGCTGTACCTGGCCACCGCCGTCGGTCAACCGGTGGTCGGCCTGTGCGTGGACCGCTTCGGCGCGCGGCGGGTGCTGCTGGCCGGCGCGGCCACCGTCCTGCTCGCCGGGATCGGCGGGCTGCTCGCGTTCTCCCTGGGCTGGCTCGTCGCGGTGCGGGTCGTGCTCGGGATCGGTACCTGCGCCGGGTTCCCCGCCGCGATGGCGGTGCTGCGCCAACGCGCCGACGCCCTCGGCGGCGGGGTGCCGAGCCGGATCCTGTCGATCCTCGCGATGTCGTCGCAGACCGTGATGGTGATCGGACCGACGCTCGGCGGCGCGCTGATCGGGCTGGCGGGCTGGCCCGCGATCTTCGCGGTCAACATCCCGCTCGCGGCGGCCGCGTTCGTGCTCGCGCTGGTGTGGGTACCGAAGGACGTGCCCGGCACCGGCCTGCGGGAACCGGTCGACGTAGCCGGGATCGCGTCGTTCTCCGCGACGCTGCTGGCGGTGCTGCTCTACGTGATGTCGCCCGGGCTGTCCGACCTGTACCTGCTCGGCGTGGCGCTGGTGCTGGGCGCCGTGTTCGTCCGCGTCGAGCTACGCGCGCGGCGCCCGTTCCTCGACCTGCGGATGCTCGCGGCCAACCGTCCGCTGCTGCGCACCTATCTGCGCCAGGCGCTGGCGTTCCTCATCGTCTACTCGATCATGTTCGGCTACGTGCAGTGGCTGGAGTCCGCGCGCGGGCTCACCGAGTCGGCGGCGGGCGCGCTGCTGACGCCGATGGCGGTGGCCGCGGTGCTGGCCGCGGGCTCGGCGGGCAAACCGACGCACCTCAAGGGCAGGCTCATCGCCAACTCGCTGGCCCTGCTCGCCGGGTCCGTGCTGTTGCTGTTCGTGGACGACGGCACCTGGATCGGCGCGCTGGTCGTGCTCGCCGCGGTCTTCGGTCTGGGCCAGGGTCTGACGAGTGTGACCAACCAGACCGTGTTGTACGGCCAGGTGCCGCCGGAGGTGATGGGCACCGCGAGCGGGCTGTTCCGCACGGCGCAGTACCTCGGCGCGATCGCCTCGTCGACGCTGATCGCGCTGTGCTTCGGCGACCACGCGGGGTCGGCGGGCCTGCACCACCTGGCGGCGGTGCTGTCCGGGATCGGCGTGGTGCTGGTCGCCGTGACGGCGGCCGATCGTGGACTGGGTACTCGCGTCACGGCGGCCGGTCACGCAAGATAGTGACGTGACACGCAACGCCCCGCGGACCGACATCGACGAAACCGCGCTCGAAGTGCACCAGCCCAAGGAATGGGCGGCAGGCATCCCCGGAGTGGCGGTGTCGCTCCTGCGCGGTGTCGAGCAGATGGGCACCGGCCGCACCGTGAAGACCCTGCGCCTGCTCAACCAGCGCGAGGGGTTCGACTGCCCCGGCTGCGCGTGGCCGGAGCCGCGCGCGGAGGACGGTGAGCACCGCAAACTCGCCGAGTTCTGCGAGAACGGCGCGAAGGCGGTGGCCGAGGAAGCCACGAAACGCCGGGTGGGGCGCGAGTTCTTCGCCACGCACCCCGTCGCGGAACTGCACGGCCGGACCGACTTCTGGCTCGGCCAGCAAGGCAGGCTCACCGAACCGATGGTGCTGCGCGAGGGCGGCACCCACTACGAGCCGATCAGCTGGGCCGAGGCGTTCCGGCTGACCGCGGAGACGCTGCGCGGGCTGGACGACCCGGACGAGGCGATCTTCTACACGTCGGGCCGCACCAGCAACGAGGCCGCGTTCCTCTACCAGCTGCTGGTGCGCTCGTTCGGCACGAACAACCTGCCGGACTGCAGCAACATGTGCCACGAGTCCTCCGGGGCCGCGCTGTCGGAGGCCTACGGGATCGGCAAGGGCTCGGTGAGCCTCGCCGACATCCACCACGCGGATTTGATCGTCGTGGTCGGGCAGAACCCGGGCACGAACCACCCGCGGATGCTGTCCGCACTGGAGGAGGCCAAGGGCCGCGGCGCCACGGTGATCGCCGTCAACCCGCTGCCGGAAGCCGGCCTGATGCGGTTCAAGAACCCGCAGAACCCGCGCGGTGTCGTGGGCAAGGGCACGCCGCTGGCCGACGAGTTCGCGCAGATCCGCCTCGGCGGGGACCTCGCGCTGTTCCAGGCGATCGGACACCTGCTGCTGTCGTGGGAGGAAGCCGCCCCCGGCACGGTGATCGACCGCAGGTTCGTCGAGTCCGCCACGCACGGGTTCGACGACTGGGCCAAGCACCTGCGCGACATCGACTGGGCGGCCATCGACGAGGCCACCGGCCTGGACCGCGCGCAGATCGAGCGGATCGCGCGGATGATCGCCACGTCCGAGCGCACCGTCTACTGCTGGGCGATGGGCATCACGCAGCACCGGCACGCGGTCGCGACGATCCAGGAGATCTCCAACCTCGCGTTCGCGCGCGGCATGATCGGCAAGCCGGGCGCGGGGCTGTGCCCGGTGCGCGGGCACTCGAACGTGCAGGGCGACCGGACCATGGGTGTCTGGGAGAAGATGCCCGAGGCGTTCCTGGCGCGGCTGGAGGACGAGTTCGGGATCCCGGTGCCGCGCAAGCACGGCTACGACACGGTGGACGCGATCCGCGCGATGCGCGACGGCCGCGGCAAGGTGTTCATCGGCATGGGCGGCAACTTCGCCGCGGCCACCCCGGATTCGGAGCTGACCGAACGGGCGCTGCGCTCGTGCGAGCTGACGGTGCACGTGTCGACGAAGCTGAACCGCTCGCACGTGGTGCCCGGGAAGACGGCGCTGATCCTGCCGACGCTGGGCCGCACCGAGCGGGACACGCAGGCCACGGGTGGGCAGTTCGTGACGGTCGAGGATTCGATGTCGTGCGTGCACGTCTCGCGCGGCAGGCTCAAGCCGGCGAGCGAGCACCTGCTGTCCGAGGTGGCGATCATCTGCCGGCTCGCGCGCGAGCTGTTCGGCGAGGAACACGAGGTGCCGTGGCGCGACTTCGAGGGCGACTACGACCTCGTCCGCGACCGCATCGCTGCCGTGGTGCCCGGGTGCGCCGACTACAACGCGAAGGTGCGGCAACCGGACGGGTTCGTGCTCCCGCACCCGCCGCGCGATTCACGGGAGTTCACCACCAGCACCGGCAAGGCGAACTTCACGACGAGCGAGCTGGAGTACCCGCGGGTGCCCGCGGGACGGCTGCTGCTGCAGACGTTGCGCAGCCATGACCAGTACAACACCACAATCTACGGCCTGTCCGATCGCTACCGCGGCATCGAGGACGCCCGCCGCGTCGTGCTGGTGCACCCCGACGACCTGGCCGAGCTCGGTGTCGCCGACAAGCAGCTGGTCGACCTGGTGTCGGAGTGGGAGGACGGCAGCGAGCGCCGCGCGGAGCGCTTCCGCGTGGTCGCCTACCCGACGGCGCGCGGCTGCGCGGCCGCCTACTTCCCGGAAGCCAACGCCCTGGTGCCGCTCGACTCGGTGGCGAAGAAGTCGAACACACCGGTCTCGAAGGCGATCGTGCTGCGCCTGGAGCCCGCCGCAGGCTGAGGTACCCGCACCGCCTACAGGACCGTGTTGCCGTACATCTCGCCGAGCGGGTCGGCGATCAGCTCGATCCGCGCGCCGCCGGGGTCGCGGAAGTAGACCGAGACGTCGCTGTGCACCGCGTGCTTCACGCCCGCGTCGTCGAGCTTGGCCACCAGCCGCCGCCACTGCTGCGGCTCGACCGAGATCGCGATGTGGTGCAGCCCCCCGAGCACCTCGGCGTACGGACCGACGTCGAGTCCGGGGAAGTCGAAGAACGCCAGCAGGTTGCCGTTGCCGATGTCGAAGAAGAAGTGCGACGACCCGGGGTAGTCGCGGTTTTCGACCAGCTCGGTGAGCGGGAACTCCAGCAGGTCCTGGTAGAAGCGCACGGTGCGCTCGACATCGCTGCTGATCAGCGCCGTGTGGTGCAGCCCTCGAGCGGAGGACACGGGCCGCCGCGGCGCTGGCGCGAGGTGTGCCTCGCGAATGCGGTCGCGCTCCCGGCGGACGGCCTCGAGATCGATCGTGGACATCGGCGTTCCTCTCTCGCGCGGGAGGGCCCGGCGGCGCCGGGCCCCGTCCGCGACCACGTCAGGCGTTCTTGACAGCGGAAACCTCGAACTCCAGGGTGACCTTCTCGCTCACCAGGACGCCACCGGTTTCCAGCGCGGCGTTCCAGGTGACGCCGAAGTCCTTGCGGTTGACGGTGGTCGCGCCCTCGAACCCGATGCGGGTGTTGCCGAACGGGTCCTGCGCGGTGCCCTCGAAGTCGAACGGGATGGTGACCGGCTTGGTCACACCCTTGATCGTCAGGTCTCCGGTGACGTCGAAGCTCGACTCGCCGGTCGGCGTGATCGACGTGGAGACGAAGGTGATCTCCGGGTACTCCTCCATCGCCAGGAAGTCGTTGCTGCGCAGGTGCGCGTCGCGGTCGGCGTTGCGGGTGTCGATGCTGTCCGCGGCGATCCGCACCGACACCGACGAGCGGGCCGGGTCGTCGCCGTCGATCGCGGCCGTGCCGGAGAACTCGTTGAACGATCCGCGCACCTTCGTGACCATCGCGTGCCGGGCGACGAAGCCGATGCGGGTGTGGGTCGGGTCGATGGTGTAGTCGCCGGTGAGCTGCGCGAACGCGGTCGAGGTGGTCATACGGATCCTCCGTGATGGTTGATGTGTCATCCTTACCGTGACACAACTTAGATGACGCGTCAACTATTCCCGCTATACTCGGACCATGACCCGGTGGCTCGATGACGACGAACAGCAGGCGTGGCGCGCGTACGTGAAGATGCAGAGCCATCTCAACGCCGAACTCGGCCGCCGGATGCAGGCGGACTCACGGCTGTCCCTGCCCGACTTCGAGGTGCTGGTGCAGCTCACCGACACCCCCGAGGGCCGGGTGCGCGTGTTCGAGCTGGCGCGAGCGCTGGACTGGGAGAAGAGCAGGCTCTCGCACCACCTGCGGCGGATGCAGAAGCGTGGGCTGGTGGCGCGCGAGGAGTGCCCCGACGACGCGCGCGGGGCGTTCATCGTGCTGACCACGGAGGGCAGGGCGGCGATCGAGCAGGCCGCGCCGCACCACGTCGACACCGTGCGCAAGCTGGTGTTCGACGTGCTCACGGTCGATCAGGTGGACGCCCTCCGGGCGATCTCCGAGCAGGTCTTGCGCGCGATCCGCCCCGAGGACTGCCCTCAGGACCGCAGGTAGGACGCGCCGTTGAGGTCGAGGATCGCGCCCGACGCCCACTCCGCGTCGGCGGAGGCCAGGTAGACCACGGCCGCGGCGACCTCATCCGACTGGGCGACCCGGCCGAACGGCGACTGGGCACGCAACGCGTCCCCCCGCTCCCCCGTCAACCGGTCCGCCACGCGGTCGGTGGCGATGAAACCGGGCGCGACGGAGCTCACCGCGATACCGTGCGGCGCCAGGTGCACCGCGAGCGACTGACCCGTCGCCTGCAGCGCGGCCTTCGTCGCGCCATAGGCCGGGTGATCGGGCTCGCCGCGGAACGCGCCACGCGACCCGATGTTCACCACGCGCCCGGCGGCGCCGCGGGCGATCATGTGCCGGGCCACGCAGAACGTGAGATCGGCGGCGCCCAGCAGGTTAACCTCCACCGACTGCCGCCACGCCGCCTGCCAGCGCTCGAACGTCGTGTCCGCGAGCGGGTGCGCGTTGTCCGCGCTCGTGGCGACGGCGGCGTTGTTGACCAGCACGTCGACGCCGCCGAGAGCCTCCTCGGCCGCATCGGCGAGGCGCCGGGCCTCCCGGATGTCACCCTGCACCAGGGCGTGCCCGTCGCCGGGCAACGCGGCCAGGGTCGCCTCGGCGTCAGCCCGGTTGGTGTGGCAGTGCACCGCGACCCGGTCCCCGCCCCGGGCGAACGCCGTCGCGATCGCCCGGCCGAGACCGGACGCCGACCCCGTGACGAGGACCCCGCGGCTCATGTCGCGAACAACTGCGACTCGTCGCGGAACGCCTTGAACTCCAGCGCATTGCCGGCCGGGTCGTGCAGGAACATCGTCCACTGCTCACCCTTCTCCCCCGCGAAGCGCTGGTAGGGCTCGATGACGAAGGTCGTGCCTGCCGCCTTCAGCCGGTCGGCCAGCTCGTGGAACGCCTCGACGGTCAGCACCAGGCCGAAGTGCGGCACCGGGACGTCGTGGCCGTCCACCGGGTTGCGGCCCGCCTCGGCGCGCGCGCCGTCGACCACGTGGGTGACGACCTGGTGCCCGTGGAAGTTCCAGTCCACCCACTTGGTGTCCGATCGACCCTCGGACAGGCCGAGCACTCCGCCGTAGAACTCCCTGGCGCGGCCGAGGTCGTCGACCGGGATGGCGAGGTGGAACGCGGGACGGGACATGGAGACCTCCTCTTCACCTGCGAAACCCCAGCTTGACCGGCCACCAGCGCCAATGTCAACATTCGGACATGAAACCCGCCCGACGGCGCGGCCTGGCCGAGGAGGCCGCCGATCGCATCCGCGACGAGATCCTCGCCGGCCGCGTCGCCCCCGGCAGCGCCTTGCGCGAGGTCGAACTCGCCGCGTCGCTGCAGGTCAGCCGCGGCTCGGTGCGCGAGGGGCTGGCCATCCTGGAACGCGAGGGCCTGGTGCGCAGCGAGTGGCACCGGGGCACCCGGATCATCGAGCTGACCGAGAGCGACATCACCGAGGTCTACGCCGTGCGGGCGGCGCTCGACCGGCTTGCCGCGCTGACCGCGGCCGAGCGCGGCACACCGGAGCGGTTCGACGAGCTGGACCGCCTGGTCGAGTCCATGGACCGCGAGGTCCGCGGCCGTGCCGACGGCGACCGGCTGGTCGCGCTGGACCTCGAGTTCCACGACTGCGTGTACGCGATGGCCGGCAACGGCCGCCTCGTCAGCGCCTGGCACGCCGTGCGCTCACAGGTGCACCTGTTCCAGGCGAACCGCGTCCGGCTGTCGCACGAGCACTACCGCACCCGCGTGGTGGACGAGCACCGCGAGCTGGCCGCCCTGCTGCGCGCCCGCCGGTCGGACGGGCTCGGCGACCTCGCCGAGGAACACGTGCGGTCCGCGGGCCGCGGGCTGATCACGAGCCTGCGCGACCTGGGCCGGTGAGCTCGGCCGGTCCCCTACCCGCCGAAGAGCTTGACGACCTTCAGGATCAGCTCGTAGAGGCCGTAGAGGAACGGCACGCCCACCCAGAGCCACGCGAGCGTCAGCAGCCACGCGCGGCGGCGCGCCGGGACCTGCTCCGGGGTGCTCATTTGGCCTCCTCGTGGGCGCTGGTCACGCTGTCCGGCTCGTGGTACTTCGGGTTGACCGGCCGCACCAGCTCGTTCGCGACGAACCCGACGACCAGCAGCGCGATCATGATGTAGAAGGACGTGGTGTAGAGGTCGGGGCCCTCCTTGCCGGTGCGCTCCTGACTGTCCGCGATCGCGTTCACGATCAGCGGGCCGAGCACGCCCGCCGCCGACCACGCGGTGAGCAGGCGGCCGTGGATCGCGCCGACCTGGTAGGTGCCGAACATGTCCTTCAGGTACGCCGGGATGGTCGCGAACCCCGCTCCGTAGAACGACAGGATCACCATCGCGGCGAGGATGAAGACCAGTTTCGACGCATCGCCGACGAGCGCGATCACCAGGTACAGCACCGCGCCGACGCCGAGGTACATCCGGTAGATGTTCTTGCGCCCGATGAAGTCGGACGTGGACGACCACACGAACCGGCCGAGCATGTTGGTCAGCGACAGCAGCGCGACGAACCCGGCGGCCGCGGTCGCCCCGACCGGAGCCGACGTGCCGCGGAAGAAGTCGGTGATCATCGGGGAGGCCTTCTCCAGGATGCCGATGCCCGCGGTCACGTTGAAGCACAGCACGACCCACAGGCACCAGAACTGCGGCGTTTTCAGCGCGTTGGCCGCCGACACGTTCGCCGTGGTGACCATCGACTTCGCCTTGACCGCCGAGGGCTCCCAGCCCTTCGGCCGCCAGCCCTCGGCGGGCACCCGCACCAGGAACACGCCGAGCGACATGAACACCGCGTACACCACACCGTGCACGAGGAACGACGTGCCGATGCCGGTGGTGGACGATCCGAACGACTCGAGCATCTGGCTCGACCACGGCGAGGCGATAAGTGCGCCACCGCCGAAGCCCATGATGGCGATGCCGGTGGCCATGCCGGGCCGGTCCGGGAACCACTTCATCAACGTCGACACCGGCGAGATGTAGCCGATGCCGAGGCCGATCCCGCCGATCAGCCCGTAGCCCAGCACCACCAGCCAGTACTGCGAGGTGAACGCCCCGATCGCGGAGACGAGGAACCCGCTGGAGAAGCAGGTCATCGACACGAACATCGCCCAGCGCGGGCCGTTGCGCTCCACCAGCGTGCCGCCGAAGGCGGCGGACAGCCCGAGCATGACGATGCCCAGCTGGAACGGCAGCGCGCTCAGCGTGCCGGACAGGCCCAGCGCCTGCTCCAGAGGCGGTTTGAAGACGCTCCACGCGTAGGCCTGGCCGATCGCGAGGTGCACGGACAGGGCCGCGGGCGGGATCAGCCACCGGCTCCAGTCCGGGGGCGCGATCGTGCGCGAACGGTCGAGGAAAGTGACGGCCACGGCGGGCTCCCCTACGCTGGTGATTGAGCCTGCAATTTCTTACTAGAAACCCGACGCAACGGCAACCGAGCGTCGTCGACGAGTGGAACGAGGTCGGGATGGGACGGGTGACCGTGCGCCGTCCGGTGCGGAAGCTGACCGAGGGCGGGCAGCGGCGGCGAGCCGATCTGCTGGCCGCGGAGGAACCGCTGGAGCTGCGGGTCGGCGGGAAGGCGCTGGCCGTCACGATGCGCACGCCGGGGCACGACGTCGAGCTCGCGCACGGCTTCCTGCTGTCGGAGGGCGTGGTCACCTCGCGCGACGACGTGTTCGCGGCCCGGTACTGCGACGGCGTCGACGACCAGGGCCGTAACACCTACAACGTTCTCGACCTCACGCTGGCCGACGGTGTCGCCCCGCCCGAGACGGGCGTGGAGCGCAATTTCTACACGACCTCCTCGTGCGGTGTGTGCGGCAAGGCGGCACTGGACGCGGTGAAGCTGAAGACCCGGTTCGCGCCCGGCGGGTCCGCCTTCGCGGTCACCACCGAGGTCCTCGCCGGGTTGCCCGACGCGCTGCGCGAGCAGCAGCGCGTGTTCGCCAGCACGGGCGGGCTGCACGCGGCCGGACTCTTCCGCGCCGACGGGTCGCTCCTGGCCGTACGGGAGGACGTGGGCAGGCACAACGCGGTCGACAAGGTGCTCGGCTGGGCGCTGCTGGAGGGCCGGGTGCCGCTGTCGGAGTGCGGTCTGCTGGTGTCCGGGCGGGCGTCGTTCGAGCTCGTGCAAAAGGCCGCGATGGCCGGTGTACCGTTCCTCGCCGCGGTGTCCGCGCCGTCGTCGCTGGCGGTCGAGCTGGCCGAGGAGAACGGCATGACCCTGGTCGGGTTCCTGCGCGGCAGCAGCATGAACCTCTACACCGGTGACCGGCGCGTGCTGGAGCCGGCCGCGGTGTGAGCGTCAGATCCGCGGCATGACCTGGGCGGCGAGCCGTTCCATCTGCTCGGCCTGGTCGCCGAAGGTGGTGAACAGGATCATCTCCGCGCCCGCCTCGGCCACCGCCTTGATCCCGGCGACGCACTCGTCCGGGGTTCCCGCGACCGCCACGTCGTCGAGGGCACGCGTGCCGTAGACGGAGGCCAACCCGTCGGAGGCGCGGCGCCGGGCCACGTCGCCGTCGTCGTCCACCACGGTGTACACGCGCTTGGCGATGCGGAAGTCCTCGCGTCCGGCTTCGGCGAGCACGCGGCGCAGCACGGTGACCTGGTCGGCGAACGCGCTCGTGGTGGACGAGCCCGCGCCGAAAAACCCGTCGCCGTAGCGCACGGCCCGCTTGATAGCGTTCGGGTGGCCGCCGCCAAGCCACACCGGTGGCGCCGGCTTCTGGAACGGCTTCGGTTCCATCCGGGCGCCGTCCAGTTGCCAGAACCGGCCGTCGAAGTCGATCTCCGGTTCGGTCCACAGGGCCTTCATGAGGCGCAGTCCCTCGGTGAAGCGGGCGATGTGGGCCTCGCCGTCGAGTCCGAATGCCGGGAACGGGCGGTTCTTGCCACCGCTGCCGGCACCGATCTCGAGGCGGCCACAGCTGAGCTGGTCGAGTGTCGCGATGCTCTTCGCGAGATGGGCGGGGGTGTGCAGTGGCGTGACGTGCACGGCGCAACCGAGCCGGAGGCGCTCGGTGCAGGCGAACGCGTAGGCCATGGTCTCCAGCGGCGCGAGCTGCGGTGATCTGGACAGGACCTGCTCCTGGGTCCAGCCGCTGTGGAATCCCAGTTCCTCGGCCCGCCGGACGTAGGCGCGGAAGGCGGCGGGGTCGAACGCCCCGTCGGCGACGAACTGGGGGATGGAGATCGCGAACCGCATGACCCGAGACTAGCCCCGGGTTGTAGCGGATGGGCGAATTCACACGACAGGGCTAGTGCACCTGATGTTGAATGGCGCTGGGGAGGCCAGGTGACCGAGGGCGAGACGACTGAACCGCGCAGGTGGCCCAGCCGTCGTTCCGTGCTGATCGCGGGAGCGTCCGGGCTCGGGCTCGCCGGGGTCGCCGCGGGTACGGCCGCCGGTGTCCTGCCCTCGATGCAGCGGGTGCTGGGCGTGACCTCCTCCACCCCCGCCACCCGGCTCGGCGTGGCCCGCACCGAACGGGTGTGGTCGCGCTACCGCAACCGCACGGTCGAGCTCGTGGTGATGCTCCCGTCGAAATCCCCGCCCGCGAACCTGCCGATGGCGCTCCTGCTGCACGGCCTGCGCGGCCGCGCCCGCAGCGCCGCGCCCACCGGAACGCTGGCCGAGCTCGGTGGGCAGACCGCGCAGAAGCGCATCCCGCCGTACGGCTTCATCGCCGTCGACGGCGGCGACAACTACTGGCACGAGAAGACCCCCGGTGACGACCCGATGGGCATGGTGCTGGAGGAGGTCCCGCAGTGGCTGCGGGAACGGGGTCTCGGCGGGCCGGACGGGCTGCCCTTCGCGTGCGCGGGCATGTCGATGGGCGGCTTCGGGAGCCTGGTGTACGCCCGGCGCCGCGTCGAACGGCGTCAGCCGCTCAACGCACTGGGCCTGATGGCCCCCGCGCTGATGCTGTCCTGGACGGAGATGAGCAAGCGGAGGGCGTTCCGCGACGAGGCCGACTGGGCCTCGATGGACCCGCTGCGCAACCTCGACGCCATCAAGGACGTCCCGACGGCCCTGTGGTGCGGTACGGAGGACTCCTTCATCAGCGGTGCCCGGCGCTTCATCGCGGCGGTGCAGCCCGAAGTCGCCTACACGGCGAAGGGCAGGCACGGGGACTCGTTCAACCGCACCATCGTGCCCAGCCTGGTGCGGTTCCTGGGGCGCCACCGCGGGTGAGGGGCGCGGGGACCCGCCGGAGGGCGGTCAACCGCCGTCAGCTGACCCAGCGGCCCATCACCGAGATCAACCAGAGCCCGAAGAGCGTCGCCGCGGCGAGCGTGCTCGACCACCGCAACAGGGGGCGGTGCCGCTCGCCCGCCGCGCGGACCTTGTGCAGCGCGAAGAACGCCAGGGCGAGCACCGGGAGCGGCAGCAAGGGCCAGCCCGACAGGCGCACGGGAGCGGCCACCACACAGGCCAGCGTCATCAGGGTCAACAGCACCAGCACGGTGCGGTGCAGCGCGGTGCTGCTGAGGTACGGGGTGAGAATGCGAAGGGTCAGATCGCTGATGCCACGAACGTCGTCCCGGCCTTCCGGGACCACGGTGTCCACGGTGCCGACGGTGTCCGCAACGCCCGTGTCCGAACCCGACCGGGGACCGGCCCCCTCCACGCTCATCCGGCTAGCTTAGCGAGCGCGGGTGAACGGGCTTCACGCAGATCAGGCGCTCTTCTCGCCGCGCTCGCTGTTGCGGCGCCGCGACGGCTGACGCGACACGATCGTGGGGTTGACGTTCTCGCGCACGGTCTGCTCGGTGATGACGACCTTGGCGACGTCGGTGCGGCTCGGGATGTCGTACATCACCGGCTGCAGGACCTCCTCCATGATCGCACGCAGGCCACGCGCGCCGGTACCGCGGAGAACCGCCTGGTCGGCGATGGCCTCGAGCGCCGTCTTGGTGAACTCCAGCTCGACGTTGTCCATCTCGAAGAGCTTCTTGTACTGCTTCACCAGCGCGTTGCGCGGCTCGGTGAGGATCCGGACCAGCGAGTCCTTGTCCAGGTGCGTCACGTTCGCCACGATCGGGAGGCGGCCGATGAACTCCGGGATCAGCCCGAACTTGATCAGGTCCTCGGGCATGGTGTCGGAGAAGACGTCGCTCTCCTCGACCTCCGATTTGGTGCGGATCTCGGCACCGAACCCGATGCCGCGCTTGCCCACCCGGTCGTTGATGATCTTCTCGAGCCCGGCGAACGCGCCCGCCACGATGAACAGCACGTTCGTGGTGTCGATCTGGATGAACTCCTGGTGGGGGTGCTTGCGCCCACCCTGCGGCGGCACCGATGCGGTGGTGCCCTCCAGGATCTTGAGCAGCGCCTGCTGGACACCCTCGCCCGACACGTCACGCGTGATGGACGGGTTCTCCGACTTGCGGGCGATCTTGTCGACCTCGTCGATGTAGATGATGCCCGTCTCGGCGCGCTTGACGTCGTAGTCGGCGGCCTGGATCAGCTTGAGCAGGATGTTCTCGACATCCTCGCCGACGTACCCGGCCTCGGTGAGCGCCGTGGCGTCCGCGATCGCGAACGGCACGTTCAGCATCTTCGCGAGGGTCTGCGCGAGGTAGGTCTTGCCACAGCCCGTGGGCCCGAGCAGCAGGATGTTGGACTTGGCGAGCTCGACCGGCTCGTCCTTGGCGTCCTTGGGTCCGGTCTTGTCCTCGGACTGGATGCGCTTGTAGTGGTTGTACACCGCCACGGCGAGCGAGCGCTTCGCGTCAGCCTGGCCGATGATGTACTGGTCGAGGAACTCGTGGATGTCGAGCGGCTTGGGCAGCTCGTCGAGCTTGACGTCGCCCGCCTCGGCCAGCTCCTCCTCGATGATCTCGTTGCACAGCTCGATGCACTCATCGCAGATGTAGACCCCGGGGCCGGCGATGAGCTTCTTCACCTGTTTCTGGCTCTTCCCGCAGAAAGAACACTTCAGCAGGTCCCCGCCGTCGCCGATCCGTGCCATGACCGTTGACCTGTTCCCCTCCGGTGCACCCGCCGGCACACCTGGTCGTGTTCCTGCCCTCGCCACAGAGCCAGCGGGAAACCGCGGCCGCTGCCTCTAGACGGTACCCGCCCGGAGCGCCGCGCGGGAGGACCAGCGGCAACCGAGCGCTCAGCGACCCTAACCACGGGGACGGCGCGATCCGTGTACGACACGCACCGGCGCACGCGCGTCCCCGTGGCCGCGGACGTCAACTCTGCGAGACCTTGCGGTACGGCAGCACCTCGTCGATAATGCCGTACTCCTTGGCCTGCTCGGCGGTGAGGATCTTGTCGCGCTCGACGTCGCGACGCACCTCCTCCTCGCTCTTGCCGGTGTGCTTGGCCAGCGTGGTTTCCATCAGGCGGCGGACGCGCTGGATCTCGTTAGCCTGGATCTCCAGGTCGGAGACCTGGCCGTAGGTGCCCTCGGTGGCGGGCTGGTGGATCAGCACCCGGGCGTTGGGCAGCGCGAGCCGCTTGCCCTTGGTGCCCGCCGCCAGCAGGACCGCCGCCGCGGAGGCGGCCTGGCCCAGCACGACCGTCTGGATCTCCGGGCGCACGAACTGCATCGTGTCGTAGATCGCCATCAGCGCGGTGAACGAGCCACCGGGCGAGTTGATGTAGATGGTGATGTCCCGGTCCGGGTCCTCGTGCTCGAGGTGCAGCAACTGGGCCATCACGTCGTTGGCCGACGCGTCATCCACCTGCACGCCGAGCATGATCTGCCGCTCCTCGTACAGCTTGTTGTACGGGTTCGACTCCTTGATGCCGTAGCTCGTGCGCTCGACGTAGGAGGGCAGGATGTACCGGGACTGCGGAAGCTGGAAGTTGTTCATGAGAGCTTTCTCCTCATCAGGCCCGGTCAGCGGCTGCCGTTGCTGGACGGGAGCTGGTTCTCCCGGGTGAGGACGTGGTCGACGAAGCCGTACTGGCGCGCCTCCTCAGCGGTGAACCAGCGGTCCCGGTCGCCGTCGGCGAGGATCTGCTCGATCGACTGACCGGTCTGGTCCGCGGTGATCCGGGCGAGCTCCTGCTTCCACTTGGCGAAGACCTCGGCCTGGATGGCGATGTCGGACGCGGTACCGCCGACGCCCGCCGACGGCTGGTGCATCAGGATGCGCGCGTGCGGGAGCGAGTAGCGCTTCCCGGGGGCGCCCGAGGACAGCAGGAACTGCCCCATCGAGGCGGCCAGGCCCATCGCGTAGGTCGCCACGTCCGGCTCGATGAGCTGCATCGTGTCGTAGATGGCGAACCCGGCGGTGACCGAGCCACCCGGCGAGTTGATGTAGAAGCGGATGTCCGACTCGGAGTCCTCCGCGGACAGCAGCAGGAGCTGCGCGGTGATCCGGTTCGCCACCTCGTCGTTGACCTCGGAACCGAGGACGACGATGCGCTCCTGGAGCAGCCGCTCGTACACCGAGTCGGTCAGATTGAGGCCCGCGGTCGAGCTGCGTGCCTCTGCCTTGTGCTGCGTCACGTCTGCCTGCCTTTTCACCGCTGCGGGTCTCCCCGGAGGGGAGATCCACTGTGCACTGTCGAAGATGCTGGGATCTTGCAATCGACCCTAACGAACTCGGGCGGCCCGGCATGCCCGGTACCGCCCAAGTTCGCTGACAGCTTTATTTCTCGGAAGCGGCGGCGGCTTCCTCGGTGACCTCGGTCTCCGGGGTGGCCTCCGCAGTCTCCTCCTCGTCGCCGCCGAAGAGGTCGCTGAGGTCGAGCGCGGCGCCGGAGGCATCGGTGACCGTCGCCCTGCGCACGATCGAGGCCAGAGCCTTGCCGCGGCGCACGTCGGCGAAGATCGCGGAGAGCTGGCCCGACTGCTGGGCGCGCTGGACGTACTCGTCCGGGCTCACCCCGAAGCGCTGGGCCTGGTAGATGATGCGCTCGGTCAGCTCGGCGTCACCCACCTGCACCTCGTCGTTGTCGGCGATGGTGTCCAGCAGCAGCTGGGTGCGCACCGCCTTCTCGGCGTCGGCCTGGAGCTCCTCGTGGAACTGCTCCAGCGTCTTGCCCTCGGACTCGAGGACCTTCGCCAGAGCCTCCTCGCTGTGGTCGAGGTCGTGGATCGCGTCGTGCTTGCGGTTCTCGACCTCGGCCTCGACGACCTTCTCGGGCAGCGGGACCTCGACCGACTCCAGCAGCTCGTCCAGGATCTTGTCCCTGGCCTGCACGCCCTGCTGGACCTTCTTCATCTTGGCGAGACGCTCGCGCAGGTCCGCCTTGAGCTCGTCGATGGTGTCGAACTCGCTGGTCAGCTGCGCGAACTCGTCGTCGGCGTCGGGGAGCTCGCGCTCCTTGACGCTCTGCACCGTGACCGACACCTCGGCGTCCCGGCCGGCGTACTCACCCGCGACCAGTTTCGTGGTGAAGGTCTTGGTCTCGCCCTCGTTCGCGCCGATGATGGCCTCGTCGATGCCATCCACCAGCTGTCCGGAGCCGATCTCGTAGGACAGGCCGCTGGTGGCCGCCTCCTCGACCTCCTGGCCGTCGACGCTGGCCGACAGGTCGATCGACACGAAGTCGCCGTCCTGCGCGGGACGCTCGGCGGACTTGAGGGTGCCGAAGCGGGCCCGGAGCTGGTCCAGCTCGCCGTCGACCTCCTCGTCGGTCACCTCGACGTCGTCGACGCTGACGGTCAGGCCGTCGAAGTCGGGGAGGGTGATCTCGGGGCGGATGTCCACCTCGGCGGTGAATTCCAGTACCTCACGGTCCTCGAGCTTGGTCACCTCGAAGTCGGGCTGGCCGAGGGTGCGCACCTCGCCGGCCCGGACCGCTTCCAGGTACTTGGCCGGGATGGCCTCGTTGACGACCTCATCGAGCACCGGCGCGCGGCCGATCCGGCTCTCCAGGACGCGAGCGGGGACCTTGCCCGGGCGGAAGCCCGGGATGCGGACCTGCTGGGCGATCTTGGAGTAGGCGCGGTCGAAGTTCGGTTTGAGTTCGTCGAACGGCACCTCGACATTGATCTTGACTCGCGTCGGGCTGAGCTGCTCGACGGTGCTCTTCAACGTGTTCTCCTCGAGCCGTGAAAACCTGGTTTTCGGGTGGTAGCCGACAGACGGGCACGGCAGTGCCCAAAGGCCGAGTCTAGGCCAGGCACTTGACAGCGGCGGGCCGACCCTGCTTGCCGGCGTCCGGACACTCGGGACCCGCGCGCGGTTTACATTTCCAAACGCTTTGTCTACCGTCGTGATCCGCCAGTCCCGCCGTCCCCAGGAGCCCGGTTCGTGACAGCCGAAGCGCAGGTCCAGGGCCGTTCCGCGGGCGTGGCGCGGGCCGCGACCCGGCTGCCTGCCGTGGTCGTCCCCACCGTGGCGCTGTTCGCCGGGGCCTTCACGTTGTGGACGTGGGCCACCTGGCTCGCCCTCGAGTGGCACCTCCCGCCGTGGGCCACGATCCCGTTGCACACGCTCGCCGTGTTCGGGCTGTTCACCGTGCTGCACGAGGCCGCCCACCACGCGGCGGGCAGTCTCACCGCGGTGAACGAAGCGCTGGGCAGGCTGACCGTCCCGTTCGTGTCGCCGTTCGGCGGGTTCCCGGCGGCCCGGTACGTGCACCTGACGCAGCACCGGTCCGGCTCGCCGGAGCACCTCACCCCGTGGAACACGCGCGGTCCGGCGTGGACGCTGCTGCTGCGCTGGGTGACCGTCGACCTGTGGCACGCGTGGCGCTACCTGAGCACCCCGGGACGGCCCACCGCGGAGAGCGCCGAGATGCTCGGCGGGCTGGTGTTCCTGCCGTGCGTGCTGGCCGCGGTGATCGGCACCGGGCACGGGTGGGAGCTGACGGTCGTCTACCTCCTGCCCCAGCGGCTGGCGCTGGTGCTGGTGTCATGGTGCCACGACTGGCTGCCGCAGCGCCGGACCGTGTCCTACCACCGCAAGCACCTGGAACGGCCCGGCCGCCCCATCTTCCGTTACACCGTGCCCGAGCCGCGCACCGCTGCCCGGCCGGCGGCCGCGACGCCGCGGGCGCCCGCCGAGTTCCACCCGCTGACCGTGACCGGCGTCCGATGGCTGACCGGGGAGGCCGTCGCGGTGGACCTGTCCGTCCCCGCGGACCTGCGGGAGCGGTTCCGCTTCGCCCCGGGGCAGCACGTGGTGCTGCGCGCGCGGATCACCGACGAGTGGGTCGAGCGCAGCTACGCGATCTGCGCGTGCCCCGACGAACCGGACCTGCGGGTGGCGATCAAACGGGTGCCGGACGGGCGGTTCTCCGAGTACGCGCTCGGGCTGCGACTCGGCGACGAGATCCTGACGCGACCACCGTCCGGCGGATTCGGCCTGACGCGGGGGGACGCGAAGCACGTCGTCGCTGTCGCGGCGGGCTCGGGCATCGCGCCGGTGCTCCCGGTGGTGGCGCACGCGCTCCGCACGTGGCCGCGCACCCGCGTCACGCTGCTGTACGTCAACCGCTCCGGAGACGACACGATGTTCGCCGCCGAGTTGTCCGCGTACTCCCGTCGTTTCGAGGGTCGGCTGCGGGTCGTGCACTACCGCACCGACGAGCGGGACCCCTCCCTGCGCCGCGCCCGGGGCGACAAGCCGTTCGAAAGCATCGGCCAGGCACTGGCCATCTCCTACGAGCGCTACCTGCCCGGCGGGCTCGACGCCGGGCGGATGAGCGCGCTGCTGGCGGCACGGCTGCACCCGTCGAAGGTGGACGAGTGGCTGCTGTGCGCGCCCGCGGAGGTCGCCGAACCGGTGCACGCGGCGCTGGCCGAGCACGGCGTGCCGGAGGACGTGGTGCACGTGGAGCTTTTCCACCGGCCCGCGCACGAGCGCCCGCCCGGCACGACGACCACCGCGTCACCCACGCCCTA
>Ga0164243_10003400_pt1 | contig 25512 bp, 24 predicted proteins | sample OricompcompostOP_FD_108781 | JGI IMG/M metagenome (GOLD analysis project Ga0164243, IMG submission 108781) | Organic Plus compost microbial communities from Emeryville, California, USA - Original compost - Organic plus compost (OP) | ecosystem: Engineered > Solid waste > Mixed feedstock >...
GACGCCGCTGGTCAGCAGCACCGCGCGATGCAGCGTGTTTTCCAGCTCTCGCACATTGCCCGGCCAGGGATTGAGCGACAAAGCCCGGCGCGCATCAGCCGACAAAGGACGCGGCGGCAGACCATTGGCCTGCGAATATTTGTCGACGAAATGCTCGGCCAAGGCCAGCACATCCTGCGGCCGCTGCCGCAGCGGCGGAATGCGCAGGTTGACGACATTAAGCCGGAAGAGAAGGTCCTCGCGGAACGAGCCGTTGCGGGCCGCTTCCGTCAGATTGCGGTTGGAGGTGGCGATGATGCGGATATCGACCGGCACCGGCTTGGAGCCGCCGACTCTGTCGATCACCCGCTCCTGAATGGCACGCAGGAGCTTGGCCTGCAGCCGCACATCCATCTCGGAAATTTCGTCCAGCAGCAGCGTGCCGCCATTGGCCTCTTCAAACTTGCCGATGCGGCGGGCCACAGCGCCGGTGAAGGCGCCTTTCTCGTGGCCGAACAATTCCGATTCCAGCAAGGCTTCCGGGATGGCCGCGCAATTGACGCTGATGAAATGCTTGTTCGCGCGCTTGGAGCGGCTGTGCACATAGCGCGCCAGCACTTCCTTGCCGGTGCCGCTTTCGCCGGTGATCAGCACCGAAGCATCGGAGCCGGCAATCTGCTGCGCGAGCTTGACCACATGGCCCATCGCTTCGTCGCGCCACACCATCTCGCGATCGTCATTGGCGACGGCGGCCAGCACGGCGGCGATCATGTCGGGATCGGGCGGCAGCGGGATATATTCTTTGGCGCCGGCATGAATGGCGGCGACGGCGGCGCGGGCATTATTCTCGATGCCGCAGGCGACGATCGGCGCATGGATATGTTCGCTGGCGAGTTGCGTGACCAGCGAGGCGATATCGACAGCGACATCGACCATCAGGAGATCGGCGCCTCTGCCCGAACGCAGCACCGCCAGCGCCTGATCGGCGGTGTCGGCATGCATCACCGACGCGCCCCTATCCATCGCGTATTTGGTGGCAAGCGTGAGCTGACCCTTGAGTGTCCCTACGATGAGAAGCCGCATCTTTTTTCCTCCCTCGATTGTCCCGGTGGCCGCGAGTTATCGATCGGACTTGACGATTTCCGTCATCGTGACGCCAAGCTTGTCTTCAACGAGAACGACTTCGCCGCGCGCGACGAGCCGGTTATTGACGTAGATATCGATCGCTTCGCCGACCTTGCGATCGAGTTCGAGCACAGCGCCTGGTCCGAGCCGCAGCAATTCGCTGACATCCATGCGCGAACGGCCAAGCACCGCCGAGACCTGCACCGGCACGTCGAAAATCGCCTCAAGATCGGCGGCGGTCTTGCCGATGCCCGGCTGATCGCCAGCCTGTTCGCTCATCTGGGCCATCGTCATGTCGAGCGGCGGCACAGAACCGGATTCCAGATTGGGATAGGGAACGTCGCTCATCGGGACTTGCCTTTTGTCAATTATGGGTCTTGTGGCGCTTCGCATCGATGAAGCGCCGGATGGTGGTGTTGATCTTGCCGTCGATGTCAGAGCGGTTGCGGATCATGCCGCCATCGGCCCATTCGATCTGGCAATCGCCGATGCCGATATCGGGCTCGGCGAGAATCAGCAGGCGGCCGTCGAAGCCGCTGTGACGCGCGATCTCGCCCAGCTTCTCCTTGGCGTCTTCGTACAGCGCATCGTTCACGCGCACGACCACATGCGGGATGGCGATCAATTCGCGGAAGCAACTGGCGGCCAGCGCCGTGATCTCGGCCATCGGCTCGCGCTCGATCAGCGTGGCGGCGAGCTTGCGGCCGGTCATGGCGGCGACTTCCACCGCCTCGGTTTCCAGACGGTCTTCAACAGCGGACAAGCCCTGCGCCAGCGTGCCGAGCGAGTGGGCGATGGCTTCCATCGCCGCGATCAGCCGGCGGTTGCTGTTGCTTTGCGCTTCCTGCTGGCCGGCGGCAAAGCCCTTGCGATAGCCTTCGGTTTCCGCTTCCGCGATCCGCGACTGATGGTCGGCGAGGGAAATGGTATTCGCCGGCTTCGGCGCGTCGAAATCGATGTCGAACAGAAATCGTGCGGGAGCGCTCATTAATAGACGAGCTCCTCATCGCCGCGCTGCTTGGAGATGACGAGTTCGCCCTTGGCGGCAAGGTCCTTGGCAAGATTGACCAGCAGCACCTGCGCCTCATCGACATCGCGAAGGCGAACAGCGCCGAGTGCCGCCATGTCGTCGCCCAGCATTTTTGCGGCGCGCGAGGACATGTTGGAGAAGAAGAATTGCCGCACGGCTTCATTCGCGCCCTTCAGCGCGATCGCCAGCTTGTCCTTGTCGACATGGCGCATCAGCGTCTGCGCCGAGCCGGCATCGAGCTTGATCAGATCGTCGAAGGTGAACATCAGCGCCTTGATGCGTTCGGCGCTGTCGCGGTTGTCTTCTTCCAGCGAGGTCAGGAAGCGGGTCTCGGTCTGGCGATCGAAATTGTTGAAGATTTCCGCCATCACCTCATGGGCGTCCCGGCGCCGCGATTTGGAGATGTTGGACATGAATTCGGTGCGCAAAGTCTGCTCGACGCGATCGATCACTTCCTTCTGGATCGCTTCCATCCGCAGCATCCGGCTCACCACATCGAGCGCGATGTCTTCGGGCAGGATCGCCAGCACGCGGGCCGAATGCTCTGGGCGCAGTTTCGACAGCACCACGGCGATGGTCTGCGGATATTCGTTCTTCAGGTAATTGGCGAGCACGTCCTCCTGAACGTTGGACAGCTTCTCCCACATGTTGCGGCCGGCAGGGCCACGGATTTCATCCATGATGCCGCCGACGCGATCGGCCGGAAGAAATTGCTGCAACAGCCGCTCGGTGGCTTCGAAATTGCCCATCAGCGTGCCGGAGGCCGAAAGGCGGCTGACGAATTCCAGAAGGAGGTTCTCGACAAGATCAGCCTCGACCGTGCCGAGATTCGACATCGCCACCGACAGGTCGCGCAATTCGTCGTCGTCCAGCAATTCCCAGATCTTGCCGCCATATTGATTGCCGAGCGCCAGCATCAGCACCGCCGCGCGCTCCGGGCCCTTCAATTGCCGGGTCGGTCGGCCATTCTCGCCAGTGCGGCTGGCGAGGCTCGCCATCACATTGGCGATGTCGCTCTGGGCGTTGACGGTGGGTGGCGTCATGCTTGTGCTACCGATTGCGCTTCAACGTTACGCCGCTTCGTGCAGCCACTGGCGGATGATGGCGACGGTCTCGTGCGGATTGCGCTCGGCGAGTTCGCCGACCTTCTGCACCGACTGCGCATGCACCTGGCCCTGCACCTGGGCGATATCGATCATGTTCGAGGTGTGGTTGGAGATGGAGACCGAGTCGGCGCCGACAAGTTCGACATTGGGGCCGCCGGGAATGCCGGCGATCAATCCACCACCGCCGCCGGCCAAAGCTGCGCCGGCCGGAACGAATGTGCCGTCGGGCAGCAGCGTGCCGCTGGCGGTCTTCTCCGGAGTGACGATGCGGCGCACCAGCGGTCGCACCACGAAGAACAGCACGATCAGGCCGAGCAGGCTCATCACCGTCAGCTCAATGCCGCGCATGATGTCTTCCTTGGTCAGCCGCGGCAGATCCATCCAGCCTTTCGGCTCGCTGATCAGGTTTTGCGGCATTTCCGCAAAGCGCAGGTTGACCACTTCCACCTGATCGCCGCGCTTCTGATCGAAGCCGATGGTGGAGCGGACGAGGGCGGCGATGCGGTCCAGCTCTTCCTTCTGGCGCGGCGCGTAGACGGATTCGCCGCTTTCGTTGCGGGTGTAGATGCCATCCACCAGCACCGCGACGGAGATGCGATTGACGCGCCCGCCTTCAATCACTTCGGTCTTGGTGGTGCGCGAAATCTCGTAATTGACGATTTCCTCGCTCTTGCGATTGTCGCTCTTGTTGGCGTTGTCAGCCGCCGGCGTGCCCTGCCGTCCGGCATTCGGCAATTCGTTGCCGACCGTGACCTGGCCTTCGCGCGCCTCCGACGATGCCAGCGATTCCTCGCGGGTCTGGCTGGAGCGCACGACGCGGCCTTCGGGATCGAATTTATCGGTGGTCTGGGTGATGCGGTTGAAATCGAAATCGGCGGTGAGCTGCACGCGGGCGCGATTGGGGCCGACCACGGACGACACGATGTTGTCGACCTGCTCGCGCAACCGGCGTTCGAAGGCGATTTTGCGCTCATCGGCGCCGGCGCCCATGCCGATTTCATCGTCGGCGCCATCGGCAAGGAGGCGACCGGTTTCATCGACGACCGACACCCGCGTCGGCTTCAGGCCGTTGACGGCGGAGGCGGCGAGGTGGCGGATGGCGCGGACTTGCGCGGCTTCGAGGCCGCCGCGCAGCTTCAGCACGATCGAAGCGGACGGCTCCTGCCGCTCGCGCGAGAACAGAGGCCGCTCCGGCAGCACGAGATGCACGCGGGCGGCCTGGATGCGGTCGATGCTGCGGATGGTGCGGGACAATTCGCCTTCCAGTGCGCGCAGGTGATTGATGTTCTGCACGAAGCTGGTGGCGCCCAGTGAATCTGTCTTGTCGAAAATCTCGTAGCCGACGCCGCCGCCCTTTGGCAGGCCGCTTTCGGCGAGCTTCATGCGCAGGCGGGTGACCATGTCCTGCGGCACGAGGATGATCGCACCCTCATTCTTCACCTGGTAGGGGACCGCCTGCCGTTCGAGGTCGCGGACGATGGCTGAGGAATCTTCCAGCGTCAGGTCGGTGAACAGCGTCGTCATCGGCACTGCGGTGACCCGCAGGATGAGAAAGGCGAAGAAACCGACCAGCGCGATGGCGACAGCGCCCATCGCCACGATCCGTGTCGCGCCCAGTGTTTTGATAAAGTCGACCAGCCCCTGCACCGACTTCTCCCCCGTGACGCATGCTGCGTCCCAACCCGGCAATATTTGCCGCCCATATGGTTTCCAATCGGTTAACGCCGTTAACCTTTGTTACCGTTGGGGGCTGGGACGGGGGGATGTGGGAGGGCGGCGGTGGCTAGAGCTCTTTTTGTTTCGTCGCGTTTTCTTCACGCGAACCGGCATCCACTTCGCTTGAAAACGTTCCAGGCATGAAAAAAGGGCGGGTGACCCCGCCCTTTTGCAACCTCGGATATTAGCGTGGCTTAGTAGAAGCGGCCACAGACCTGATGACGGCCATAGCCCATATCGGTGATGCAGGGACCAGCGCGATGCCGGCGCGGCTTCACCGCCGCTTTGCGGATCACGCGGCGATGCACGCGCGGGGCATAGGGGTTGGGTAGCCGCTTCCAGTAATAGCCGCGGACATAGACATAGCGATAGCCGCGCGGGGTGGCATAGATCGGCTCGCGGAAGGGGCGGCCCATCGTGGTGTCCGCCGGGGTCCAGGCGCGGCCATTCGGCCAGACATAGACCGGACGCGCGGTATAGCCGGGCGGCTCATGAAAGCCGGCCGCAGCGCCGACCGCCAGCTGGCGGGCAGAGGCCGGGGCGGCGAAAGCCAGAGCGGCAATAGCCAGGCAGAAGGCTGCGGCGGCGATGAAGGCGGACCTGCGGATCATGAAGGGCTCCAGACGGCAATCAGGCAGCGATAGTGCGGGCAACGACAGGCAGGCAAGTCTATCCGCGCCGCGGCCCGGCGGGAAGATCGCATGGGCGACAAAGCGCCGCCGATAACGCGATCAGACCATCATTGTTGCAGGATAGCGTCGAAGCCGGAACGCGTGGAGGCGCAAGATGCGCTTGAAGCAAGGCGTCGGGGACAGACGTATCATCGCTGCGCGGTCCTGTGAGGGACCGCTGCAGGGGAGCGATCGCTATTGGCGATATTGCTGGATGCGCGTTGTGCGCAGGCCGGCCAGTCCATGCTGCTCGATCGAGAACTGCCATGACAGGAATTCTTCGGTCGTCAACGTATAGCGCTGGCATGCTTCTTCCAGCGACAGGAGGCCGCCGCGAACGGCTGCGACCACTTCCGCCTTACGGCGGATCACCCAACGCTTGGTCGAAGGCGGCGGTAAATCCGCAATCGTTAGCGGAGAACCATCCGGCCCGATGACATATTTGACCCTCGGGCGATGAGGCTCGGTCATTGCTTCACTCACACACTCAACCGACAAACTTTGGACAAGGTAACTGCCGCCGCTTAAGAATTGCCTAAGCGCAACACTCAATTGCGAAATGACTGTCAACGAATTGTCGTGATGATGCGTATTAAGCACTTGTTAAGCGACGCAGCCTGCGCAGTTGAGTGAGTGATGATCGAAAACAGCTGCAACCACGCGTGTTCAGGAGCCTGATGGCTGGTCGGTGCCGGCCTCATTCGTGCCTGGCTTTTCGGGCTCGGGCGTCGGCGCGACATAGCGGACGACGCGCTTGATCTTGTCGAGCGTGTAATCCTTGCCGGCGACATTCAGCACCGGCGGCGTCTTCGACACGTCGACGGAATCGACGACGCCCTGCACCTCGGTGCTGACGCCGACGCTTTGTCCGCTCGCATCCTTGGCGGTGATCGACATCTTGTAATCGCCGTTCGGCTGCATCTGGCCTGATGTATTGCGGCCGTCCCAGACGAAATTTTGCAGCCCGGCATTGAGCGAGAAGGTGCCGGAATAGACGGTGGCGCCGGCCGAATTTATGATGTTGATGGTCGCGGTGGCGGGCTTCGGCGAATTGAAGCTCCAGCCGGCGCTGCCATTTTCCAGCCGCGCGGTCTGTCCGTCGAGCGCCACGATATGGCCGACAAAGCCGAGCGCCTGTGTGGATTGCGCGCTCTGCTGCAAGCTCACCAGCGAGGCCAGCTGATCGTTGCCTTTCAGCTGTTGTTCGACCTGCGCGAATTGCACCAGCTGCTGCGTGAACTGGTTGGTGTCGAGCGGATCGAGCGGGTTCTGGTTCTTCAACTGCGTCGTCAGCAATTGCAGAAAGGTGGTGAAATTGTCGGCCAGCGAGGTCTTGTTGGTGCTCGCGAGACTTTCATTGACGGTGGTGGTGACGTTGCTGCCGACGCCGGAGATGGCCATAGGATGATCCTTTTCAGACGCGGATGTCGACGCCGCTGCGGCCGGCGAGCAAACGCGCATAGCCGCTGACGGCTTCGCTGGGCAGGGCGTCGGTTTCTGCGATGAGGGTGCGAATGACGCGCGGCGTGTCCTCGCGCTGTTGCTGCTGCGCGAGGCCTTGGTCGCGCAGCGAGAATTCCAGAGCGTTGTCCGACGTCTTGAGACCGGCCTGTTGCAAGGCGCGTTCGAGGCTCGATTGATCGCGGCGCAGCAGATCGAAGGTCTCGGGGCGTTCGACGATCAGCCGCGACGTGACATGGCCTTCCTTGTCGACATCGAGGCGCACGTCGATGCGGCCAAGCTCCGGCGGATCAAGGCGGATTTCAAACCGCGAGTTGCCGGCCTTGAATTGCGCGGCGATGTCGACGGCGATGGCATCGACCGGCGCTGTTTGATGGGCTCCGACCGGCGCGGCTTGCGTGCCATGCGCGACTGCGGTCGGATGCGCGTTCGCCTGCGGCATCAGCGGCATGGCATGAGCAGCGGGATCGGTAGCGACTTTCGGCGCAGCGAGAAGATCGTCTATTTTTCCGGAGGGATCAGACGCGACCGGATCGCTGTGCGGCGCGCGCGCGGCAGGGGTTTGCGCGGGCGCTGGAGCCGCGGGCTGTCTGTCAGCCGCAAGGGCTTCGGCTTCCGCGGTTTGTTCGTCGTCGAGCGTGGAAGCGGCGGCAATTGCAGGCTGCGCGGACGCCTTCTCGGCATTCTGTTTGCCGGCTTTGGCCTTTGTCGCTGGCGTCGCCAGTTGTTCGTCGGCAGGAGCAGCATCGTCAGCCGACGCTTGCGCAGCGGCCATCTGTTGCGGTTGCGCCGTTGCAGGATCAGCCGCTGCGTCACCGTCTGCCCGCTGTGCGGGAAGGGCGTCGGCCGGCGTCAATGTTTGAGCGGCCGTCGCATCGTCAGGCGATGCAGCCGGAGCGTCCAACGAAACAGGCACAGCCGGGACGGGCGTGATCACCGGTGGCGCTGGTGTCACCACAACGGCGATCGTTGTGTCGGCAACGCGCGCTTCTTCTTCGTCGGAGGTGTTAGCAACTGTGGTCGGGGTTGTGGTCTCGGTGGCCGGCGTGTCCGAAAGCTCGGTGCGACCATCCGCGGCACTGGTCTCCGGTTTCGCCGCCGCCTCGGTCTCAGTCGGGCGATCTGCTGGTCCCGGCCGCTCGGCCGCAGCATTTCGCTCCGCCGGGCGGCGCGGCTGGCTGCGTTCGGTGGCCGCGGCGCGCGGTTCCGCCGGCTTCTCATCCCGGCCGATCAGCGCCTCGAAGCCGCCATCGTTACGGCCGGTAGCCTGCGACGATGCGTCCCGATGGGCCGCCGGGCGGTTGGAAATCGCTGAAATCTTCACGGCGACGCTGGTCACGCGGCTTGGCCTCTGGGGAAAGAGAAATCGTCGTCTGCCGCATTGCAAGCCATGCGCCAGCGTGGCGCCTTCGAAAATTCCTGTGAAATCAATGGCCTTTCGCCCACGACCCAGACAGTGGCGGCCGCTTTTTCTCGTCACCCGGCAAGAAATTCCTACTCGGCCTGCCTATATGGTCCGGGACACGGCCATCGCCCGGTCGGACGGAAAAGTTCCAGCGAGCCGCATCGCCCCTGTGCGACTCTCAACGTCTGGAGCCATTCCAGAGGTTGGTTGTTTGAGGACATAGCCGGAAAAGCGCTTCGCACTTTCCGGCCTCATGCTCTAGAACCTGTCCGACAGATCGACGGCTGCACGACAATAGCCACGGGAGTGCGGCAGCGGCCGCAACCTTCAAGATGAATTCATTGGGACTGGATGGCCGTCCGCAAGACACGCGCGTGGTCGTGGCAATGTCGGGCGGCGTGGATTCGTCGGTGACGGCGGCCTTGCTCGCTGCCGAAGGCTATGACGTCGTCGGCGTGACGCTGCAGCTTTACGATCATGGCGAGGCCACGCATCGCAAGGGTGCCTGTTGTGCCGGCCGCGACATCCATGATGCGCGCCAGGTAGCGGCGACGCTCAACATTCCGCATTACGTTCTCGATTACGAAAGCCGCTTCAAGGAAGAGGTGATCGACCGTTTTGCCGAGAGCTATGTCGCCGGTGAAACGCCGGTGCCGTGCATCGCCTGCAACCAGTCGATCAAGTTTCGCGATCTCCTTGACACCGCCAAGGATCTCGGCGCGCAGGTGATGGCCACCGGCCATTACATCTCATCGCGGGCTCTGCCAGGCGGTGGTCGCGGCCTTTATCGCGCGCGAGAAGAGGAGCGCGACCAGAGCTATTTCCTGTTCGCCACCACGCGCGAGCAACTCGATATCCTGCGCTTTCCGCTCGGCGATCTGACCAAGGCCGAGACCCGGCAGGCGGCGCGGCGCTTCAACCTCGCCGTGGCCGACAAGGACGACAGCCAGGACATCTGCTTCGTGCCGCAGGGCCGCTATACCGACATCATCGAGAAGCTGCGGCCGAGCGCGGCCGATCCCGGCGAGATTGTCGATCTCGATGGCAAGGTGCTGGGCCGACACCACGGCATCATTCATTTCACCATCGGCCAGCGGAAGGGCCTCGGCATCGCCACCGGCACGCCGCTTTATGTGGTGCGGCTGGACTCGCAGACGCGCCGCGTCGTTGTCGGCCCGCGTGAAGCCTTGCGCACGCGCCGCATCGGCCTGCGCGATGTGAACTGGATCGGCGACGGCACGCTGGATGCCGCGCTCGATGGCGGCCGTCGCGAGGTGTTCGTCAAGGTGCGCTCGACGCGCGCGCCGCAGCCGGCCTGGCTGTCGCGTGGCCGCGACGGCTGCGAGATCGAACTCGTCGATGGCGAGGATGGTGTGGCGCCCGGACAGGCGTGCGTCTTTTACGATGCACCGGACGGGCAGGCACGGGTGCTGGGCGGCGGCTTCATCCGCCATGCGGTGGCTACGACTGCGCGCGACGGCGCGATGGCGCCAGCAACAGCACCGGTCAATATTGCAGGTTGATATGTCGACGTCGCGGGGGCTCGATAAATCCACCATCACCAAGGCCTATGCGCGCTGGGCGCCGGTCTATGACCTTGTGTTCGGCGCGGTGTTCGATCGCGGCCGTAAGGCTTCGACCGCCGCAGCCGAGCGGATCGGGGGCCGCATTCTCGAAGTCGGCGTCGGCACCGGCATTTCCCTGCCGACCTATTCACCGCAGAACAAACTGGTCGGCATCGATATTTCCGAACCGATGTTGCGCAAGGCGCATGGCCGCGTGCGCGACCTGAAGCTTGGCAATGTCGAGACGCTGGCGGTGATGGATGTCGCCCATCTCGGCTTTCCCGACGACATGTTCGATGTGGTGGTGGCGCAATATGTGATCACTGCCGTGCCGGACCCGGATGCCGCGCTCGATGAATTCGCGCGGGTGCTGAAGCCGGGCGGCGAGATCATTCTGGTCAACCACATCAGCGCCGAAGGGGGCATGCGCCGGGCGTTCGAACTGCAATTCGCGCCGATCGCGCGCCGGCTCGGCTGGCGGCCGGAATTTGAATGGGCGCGCCTGCAGGAGTGGGTCGATCGCCATCCGCGCATGAGCGTGATCGAGCGCAAGCCGATGCCGCCGCTCGGCCATTTCTCGATGATGCGGTTCGGCAAGAGCGCCTGACATCTCCCACTCGCCGGAACCATCCGGACGGGCTCTCGATTGACAGGGGAGTGGAGGCCATCATGACCGTCGCAACCCGCATTTTGCCGCTGGCTTTTGCCGCTTTTGTCTTCGGCGCGCCGGCGCTGGCCCAGCAGCCGAAGGAACCGGCGGTACCGGCCGAGCCCGCGCCGCCCAAGCTCGACCAGAAGGCCTGCGCCGACCGCGACCAGATGACGACCGGCGGCGACATCAAAGATGGCGACAAGGAACATCTGAGCGACAAGCTGGCCCGCACCGACGGCGTGATCTGCCCGCCGGCGCATATGGACCCGGATATCCGGGCGCCTGCGCCGAACGGGAGCAATATGCCGGTCATTCCTCCGCCCGGTGGTCCTGGCGGCGATCCCACCGTCAGGCCAAAATAAGGATAAGGCGGAAATAAAGCGGCGGTTTGAGCGCAAACGGGCCGCTTTATCCGGCCGCTTGCTTGACAGCTTTTCGATCTGAACCTTATATCCGCCCACGCTTTCAGGCCGCGTCGCCTGAAGCCGTTTCGGCGGCGGGGTAGCTCAGCTGGCTAGAGCAGAGGAATCATAATCCTTGTGTCGGGGGTTCGAGTCCCTCCCTCGCTACCATTGTACCTCTGATGCATTCAAGTTGGCTACTTGGTTGCGAACCGTTGCTGACGATGCAGTCTGCGATCCACGCGCCAAAAGTTTTGGGCCACGCGCGTGTTCTTGCGATCTCCATAACCTTCGTTCGTCATGTATCACCGTGGCCGCCTCTAATGCTGCCTTTGAAGGTCCATATGGCGAGAAACCACCATCCCGGGATGCTGCATCCCGATGGCCGCGTTATTAACCAGGTCATGAACAGCAGCGCCGACATGCTCGATCGTCTTCTCAACGATCTTCGTGCAATCGATCGTGTTGGTGAAGTCACCCGTGATGAAAAGAAGCGGCTCTCGGGATACGGCGTGTGTAGACCTGTGCGCGAAGCTCGTCCGTGTCGCTGTGGCAGGCTTCGAAATCGACACGACGCCGAAGCCGGCGCTCGGAGCGCCAGCACCATGGCCGGCCCACGCCTTGAACTCCACCTGTGACGATAACCGCTCCGTGTGAGACATGACGGCAAAGATCATAATTACAGTGCGGGAGCTTTGGGCTTCAGCATGGCATTGAGAGGCTGAGAGGAATCGGCCAAGGCGGCGGGATCAACCGAAAGTTTCCGCTCGATCAGCCGACGTGCTGCGGCGATATCGCGCTGTGCATTAATGCCCAAGGCGAAAGTAACAACGCTGTTTTGCGTTTGAAACGCCAGCGAATTCATGGCTGACGCAGTCCGGCGAACAGACTGTGCGCTAGCATCCATCCAACCGACCCCCTGGATGAACAATTCATATTGTTCGCTCCAATAGGACGGTACCGGATCGTAGATATCATTCGCGCCGGCGGCATTGCGGCCCGCGATCATGCCGTGATCCTGGGCATGTCGCCAGTTTTCGAGCCGAATGGACCCTCCTGAGGTCATGAGGCGAGCGACATCGCCCGCGGCGTGGATATCCGGATCCGATGTGCGGCAATGCGCATCGACAACGACGCCATCCTGAACATCAAGCCCTGCTTCCAGGCCAATCGCGTCATGGGGCCTCGTGCCCGCGCCAACCACAACAAGGTCTGCGATCTCAACAGCGCCATCACTGGTGTGCAGCGCGATGTCGCCCGCCTGCTGCGGCTTTGCCTGCTCCACCATGGTGGAGAATTTGAAATTCACCCCTCGCTTGAGATGCTCCGCCATTATGAAAGCTGCAGATTCTGCGTCACATGTCCGATGCATGATGCGTGGAGCCTGCTCGATAACCGTGACTTTCAAGCCGAGCTTAACCGCCGATGCTGCGACCTCGAGACCGATCAGGCCGGCGCCGACGACAACCAGATGTTGCGATTTTGAAAGAGCCAGTTTGAGAGCGTGTGCATGAGCGTCGGTGCGCAGATAATGCACGCCCGGTAGGCTCATGGGTAGCGCGGGCAACTCGCGCAGCGCCGAACCGGTCGCAATTACGAGTGAGTCATATTTGAGCCGGCCGGCGGGGGTCACGACCTCATGCGCATTGCGATCAATAGCCGCACACCGCGTATTGAGCATGACCGCGACGCCGCGCCTGGCGAGTTCCTCTCCGCCGATTGGTGCATCTTCCGGCATTGCTTTGCCAAGCAGAACAGCTTTCGATAACGGCGGCTTCTCATAAGGATAGCTGGCTTCGTTAGACAGCAACGTGACCGCGCTTTCTGTGTCCGTCTTCTTTGCTTCGAGGGCAGCGAAGACGGCTGCAGGCCCGCCACCGATTACGACAATGCTCTTTCCCATTCGATTTCACGCTCGATCCGAGGTGTCGCGATGTATCAACGCGCTCCTCGCGGTTGCACAAGCTTCGCGCTTTTGCAGATGCAAAAATAGGCGCGCAGTCACTAAATCAGCCAGAATTTCCTTTTTTTGATTTTGTGCCAAAAATCTTACATTTAAAATTGACAGCCGTCAGCTGCCTTGTAACGATGACAAGGTGGGTGGTCGTGATGCAGCGTGAAAACGTGACATCACACTCAACAGCAGGATGGAGTGCGTCGATCCCATGACGAATAACGCTCGCTTCGCTAATGGGGTCGATGAGCAGGGAGCTGCAGACATCTCCGATCTGCAATGGCCTGAAAATCCCTCAGAGATTCCGGACTGGGTCTACACGGATCAGCGCATTTACGATCTTGAGCAGCAGCGAATCTTTCGCGGTCGGACCTGGAACTATGTCGCCCTGGAGGTGGAGCTTCCGAAGCCAGGCGACTACATCCGCTCTTATCTTGGCGATACTCCTATCATTGTGGCGCGGGATGAAGCCGGCGAAGTTCACGCGTTCGAGAACCGCTGTGCGCATCGCGGTGCCGAATTTTGCAAGACCTACCGTGGATCGGCCAAACAGTTTGTGTGCCCCTATCATCAATGGACATACGATCTCTCGGGAGAACTGGTGTCGGTGCCGTTCCGGCGCGGCGTAAAGGGGCGGGGCGGAATGCCCGCGGACTTCAAGCTGGGTGAGCATAGCCTGCGGAAGCTGAGCGTGACCTGCCGTCACGGCGTTGTCTTCGCTTCAGCCTGCGAAGATATGGAGCCCTTCGAGGACTATCTCGGGCCGGATATGCTGGACCAGTTCGATACGGTGTTCGACGGGCGGCCGCTTAAATTGCTGGGTGTCCACCGCAATACGATGCCAGGCAACTGGAAGCTCTATCAAGAGAATTTAAAAGACCCTTATCACGCTACGTTACTTCATACATATCTGACGACGTTCGGACTATTTGTGGCCGGTAACAAGACCATGATCATGACTGACCCGAAGGGGCGTCATTCAACCTTGTGCAATGCCCGTCCTCAGGGCCGGCCTGAAAACGATCAGAGCAAAACCGAAATTCGGTCGTTCCACGCAGCCATGGAACTCGCGGATCCGCGTGTGATCCAGCTGATCCCCGAGAAGGACTCTCCGTGGACCAGTAACGCCATCACGCTTTGGCCGAATCTCGTTCTGCTCCGCCAGACCAATATTCTCGGCGCTCGCCACATCGTTCCGATGGGCCCCAACCAGTTCATGCTGATCTGGACCACCTTTGGCTTTGCTGACGATGACACCGACATGGAAGATCATCGCTTGCGGCAGAACAATATCTTCGGACCTGGCGGCTTTATCGGCATCGATGACAATGAGGCCATCAAGTTCGTGCAAGATGGTCTGCTGCACTCTGTTCCGCGGCATGGCGTCGCCCCGCTCGGACAGGATGAAGAGGACTCCGACGTGGTTATTACTGACCGTGCGATCCGCAGCATGTATCGGCATTATCGCGAAGAGATGGGGCTGTGATGCAGCCAGCGCTTACGTCGCCAGTGAAGGGCAAGCTTGATCGGGCGCTTGCGCGCGAGCTTCGTTTCGCGGTCGAGGAATTCAACTTTGATTACGCCGAGGTTCTGGATCGCGGTGAGATCGAAAGTTGGCCGGACTTCTTCACGGACGACGGCGTGTACAGACTCATCGCTCGTGATAACGCTGATTACGACTTGCCGCTGTCGCTCATGTCCTGCGAAGGCAAGGGGATGCTCAAGGATCGCGCCTATGCGATCGCCCATACCGAGATGTTCGCCCCGCGCTACACAATGCATATAATCAGTCAGATCCGCGTAACGGATTTCGAGGATCAGATCATCACGGCGCAGGCCAATTACGCCATTCTGGAAACGCTGATTGATGAGCCGACCCGACTACTTCAATGTGGCAAATACTACGACAAGTTTCTCATGCAGGGCGACAGCCTGCTGATCAAGGAGCGGCGCTGCATCTACGACACAGTGCTGGTTCCGACCTGCATCGTCTTTCCACCATGACCTCCAAACTGGCGTGCCGGCGCAGCGCGAGGTCATACTCAGCTTTCGATCTGAACGATCAGATGGACAGGAGATGAAAATGTTGAGCGGTCTCGTGGGACGCCTTGGCCGGCTAACCAGCCGCCAGTCTCTGGTTGCGGTGGCGGCGTTGTTATCAATGGTCTGCGCCTCAGCGCTGCCGGCGCGGGCTGCAGACAAACTCACGATGCGCCTTGAATGGACCGCGTGGGTCATGCATCTGCCTCTCCACCTTGCGATGGAAAAGGGCTGGTTCAAGGCTGCCGATCTCGACGTGTATCTTGAGGATGGCAACGGCACGATCACGATGGTGAACCTCGTCGGCAACGGCAAGTTTGACCTTGGCCACGGTGCAATCGCGGCGATGGCAATCGGTGCCTCTAAAGGGCTGCCGACCTTGGCGATCTCCGAATATCTGCAGAAAAGCCCGCTGGGTATCATTTATGCGAAGGACAAGGGCATCACGTCGATCAAGGAACTGGCGGGTAAGAAGATCATTTACACGCCGGCCTCTTTTGAATCGCCATTCCTCGAGCCGTTTCTGCTCCATAACGGGATCGACAAAAGCAAGATCAATCTCATAGGCGTTGAAGCGTCGGCGAAGATTTCATCCTATGCGACGGGCACTGGCGATGCATTTGTGACCACGGTCCCGGGAGACTTGCCGCATGTCGAGGACAAGCGGCCTTCGGAAGCCTTCCTGTTCGCTGACTACGGGATGAATCTGCCGACCTTTGGCATCATTGCCAACGAGGACGCGTTGAAGACGAAAGGCGACGCGATCAAGCGCTTTACCAGTGTCGTGTCCGCTGCCTGGGCCTATATTCTGGCCGGCAATGTGCAGGAGGCTGCCGAAGCGACGATGAAGCAGCGCCCCAATGCCCCGACATCGGTGACGCGTCTGATCAGTGAATTCAAGCGACATGAGGCCTTCTTCGGGAAGCCGGCCACCCCGGGTCTGCAAAGTGCGGAAGAATGGGCAAAGGCTCTCAAGGAGATGGAAGAGGCAAAGGTGATCGCGGCGGGCACGAAGCCTGAGAAGTATTTCTCCAACGCCTATATCGATGCCGATTATGGCAAGAAAATCGTGCAGGGCGGAAAGTAAGACGGGCGATGGTGGCGACCGCGATCTCAAGTGCGATGGAATTTGCTGGCGGCCAGTCCGGCCGTCAGCCTGCTGTTGAAATCGACGGTGTCGGAAAGATCTACCAATCCTCGGACGGTCCCGTTACGGCGTTGGGCTCAGTTAGCCTCGATGTGAAAGAGGGCGAATTTGTCAGTCTTCTCGGCCCTAGTGGCTGCGGAAAGACCACCCTCTTGCGCATGATTGCCGGTCTGGAAGAGCCGACTTCCGGCCATATCCATCTGCACGGCCGCGGTCTCGATGGTCTGGGCTTTGTGTTTCAGCGAGACGTGCTTTTGAACTGGCGCACGATTCTCGAAAACGTGCTGTTGCCGATCGATTTCAAGAACAAGAAGCCGAAAGCCTATACCGAGAAGGCATCACAATTGTTGGCGACGTTTGGTTTGAAAGGCTTCGAGAACAAGCGGCCCTGGGAGCTGTCCGGCGGCATGCGACAGCGGGCGGCAATCTGTCGTGCGCTGATCGATGATCCTGAATTGCTGCTGATGGATGAGCCGTTCGGAGCGCTGGACGCGCTGACGCGCGATGAACTGAACGTTGAACTGCAAAGCCTGTGGCAGAAGACCCGCAAGACGGCAATCTTCGTTACCCATAGCATCTCGGAAGCTGTCTTCCTGTCAGATCGCGTGGTGGTGATTTCGGACAAGCCCGGACGGATCGTTGAAGTCGTCGAAATTGACTATCCGCGTCCGAGATCTCTTGAGATCCGGGAAGAGCAGAAGTTCGGTCGCTACAGTCGACATTTGCGGAGCGTCCTTGATCGCTATGACATGGCGCGCAGGGTATAATTGTCATGATGCTGATCCGCTCAGTGCTGTCGCGCATCCCCTCTGAGATCTGGACCCTGGTGGCGCTGTTATGCTTGTGGCAAGCCATCGTATCGATCTTCCATGTTCGGGAAATTCTTGTCCCGGGTGTGGATGTTGTTTTGAGAGAGATCGCGGACAATCCAAATTTTTACTTTACCCAGTCGATGCACACGCTCGGCAATACTTTGGCGGCCTTCGTCATCTCGGTCGTATTCGGAGTCGGGCTCGCCATTGCGATCGTTTATTCCAAGTTCCTGGAGAAAACGCTCTATGCCGCGCTCGTGGCTTTGAACAATGTGCCGAAGGTGGCGCTGGCGCCGCTCTTCGTAATCTGGCTTGGCACCGGGAACGCGTCGAAAATCGCGATGGGCGTGTTGATCTCGATCTTTGCCATCGTCGTCGATGCTGTATTGGGTTTGCGTTCGCTGACGCCGGATATGGTTGATCTCGGCCGGTCGCTCCGCGGTTCGCATCTGAAGATGTTGATCAAGCTTCGGCTGCCGAATGCTCTTCCCAGCATCATGGCGGGAACGAAGGTTGCGATTTCTTTGGCCCTGGTCGGCGCGATTGTTGGCGAGTTCGTGGCGGCGCAGAACGGGCTCGGCTTTGTCATTCTGAGCGCGCAGGGGATGTTCCGGACCGACCGGGTGTTCGCCGCAATCCTACTGCTCGCCGTGATGGGCACCGTTCTTTTTTATTTCGCCGAGTTTCTGGAGGCGAAACTCATCCCTTGGCATGAGTCACATCGGCATCGGTCCGATCCTGTCACGCGCCGAAAGCCTGTTCGCCCGCCAGTGAACAGCGCGAGCACGGACATGAGCGCACCGTCGGTGGCGGTCAGCAAGTCATAGACGCCGCTATCCGTAACAATCATCGAAACTTGGAGAAGGAGTAAGGCATGGCACTCGTCCCGCTCGCAGATAAAGGCAACGTTCTGCACATTTATGATTTCCGCGTGAAGGAAGGCATGGGCGACGAGTTCATCAGGCAGTTCGAGGAGTTCGATTATTCCGACAACAACCCGATGCACAAATCATCTGCTCAGGTTCGCGACGGTGTGTTGTGCCGCGACTCCAGCGATCCGCATCGCTTCTTTCTGATCGGCGAATGGAAGAGCATTGAGGAGCACAAAAAAATCCTCAAGATTCTTGCCGAAGAGGTTCGGCCGAAATTCGTCATGCTGGTTGATGGCGGACCAGCGACCTTTCAGCCGACTTACGCGGAAATCGTGTCGAGCACGCCGCAGGAATATCTCACAGGCGAGGGCTGACCGCTTCAGGTCGATGTAGTCGCTGCGGGGAGCTGCGGTTCGTTACCTGGCTCTCTGACGGTGCCGTCGCAGTGATTGCGGTGGCTCGACGTGGTCGTCACCCATTTTCTAACAATCCGCTCGAAGAAGCGGTGCAGGAGTTCCGCTCGCATGTCGTGGCATGCCGTCGTAAAAACAAATGAAGTGCCTGAAGGCGAGGTGCTCGGCTTGTCGGTTGGCGGCCAGCTGATCGCGTTTTACCAGATCGCGGGACAATTCTTCGCTACGTCAAATGTCTGCACGCATTCATTCGCGTTGCTCTCCGACGGCTATCTGGACGGCGACTGCATTGAATGTCCGATTCATCAGGCGCTGTTTCATGTGCCCTCTGGGGAGGTTCGCGCGGGCCCAGCGACCGATCCGCTTATGACCTTTCCGGTCAAGGTTGAGGACGACATGCTGATGGTCGAAGTTCCGATGACCGATTAGCGGAGTCTCTGATGTATTCGGTTCGCCGATCCGGCTGACGACAGTGCGTATGATGGACTTCAGCCAACCATATCCGTCCCAGCGATCTCCTGTGATGGGCGATAACATTGTCGCTACGTCGCATCCATTAGCGGCGCAAGCCGGCGTGAGAATGCTGGACAAAGGCGGGAACGCTGTCGACGCCGCGCTCGCGACAGCCATGGCGCTTACGGTCGTTGAGCCGACAGGCTGCGGCCTCGGCAGTGATGCGTTCGCCATGGTGTGGGATGGTCACCGGCTGCATGGTCTGAACGCCTCGGGGCGCTCGCCGCAGGGATGGTCGCTAAATCGCTTCGCGGGCCGGCAGGCAATCCCGGCCCATGGATGGGACAGTGTCAGCGTCCCTGGTGTCGTATCGGCATGGGTCGCTTTGTCCGAGCGGTTCGGACGATTGCCGCTGTCAACGATTGCTGAGCCGGCCATCGCATATGCGCGCGACGGCTTTCCCGTCTCCCCCATCATCGCCAAGCTTTGGCTAAACGGCGAGAAGACCCTGTCGGGTGGGCCGGGCTTTGCGGAATCATTCCTGATTGGCGGTCGAGCGCCGCGCGCTGGCGAGCGCTACATAATGCCCGATCATGCGCGGTCGCTAGAAATGATCGCGGAAACCAAAGGAGAGGCATTCTACCGCGGCGTATTGGCCGAACGCATCGTTGCGCACGCCGCGCAGCATGGCGGCGCCATGACGATGGATGATCTGGCGACGCATCGCACCGATTGGGTGGAGCCTTTGTCTCAGCCGTTTGCTGGCGCCACCGTGCACGAATTGCCGCCGAATGGGCAGGGCATCACCACGCTTGTGACGCTCGGACTTCTGGAGGCATTGGGTCTCGGGAGCGACCCTGTCGATGATGTCGAAACATTGCATCTGATCATCGAAGCGACCAAGCTTGCGATGGCTGATACTGAGGAACTTGTCGGCGACCCGGATCGCATGACAGTTTCAGCATCGGAACTGCTTGATCCAAGCTATATCGCCATGCGGGCTAAACTGGTCGATCGCAAGCGCGCAGGCGATCCGGGACATGGCCAGCCGAAACCGGGCGGCACGGTTTACATCGCCACGGCCGATCGCTCCGGAATGATGGTTTCCTTCATTCAGTCGAATTATATGGGTTTCGGTTCAGGTGTCGTCGTGCCGGGGACAGGCATCAGTCTGCAAAATCGGGGCGCGGCGTTTTCGCTGACCCCTGGACACCCGAACGAGGTCGCGCCGCGGAAGCGACCCTTTCATACGATCATTCCCGGATTTGCCACCCGCGACGGCCAGCCTCTGATGTCGTTCGGCGTAATGGGAGGGCCGATGCAGGCGCAGGGGCATACCCAGATCGCCGTCCGGACTTTGCTCTATGGGCAAAACCCGCAGGCGGCTGCCGATGCGCCGCGTTGGCGAGTCGTGTCAGGGCGGACGATTGCGGTTGAGTCGAGCTTCGACGTCGCGCTGGCGGAAGCATTGCGAGCGCGCGGCCACAATATCGTTTTTGAAGAACCGGATGCTGTCTTTGCCTTTGGTGGAGCTCAGGTGATCATGCGGACGGATGCCGGATATGTCGGCGGATCAGACCCCCGGAAGGACGGACAGGCGGTCGCGTTCTAGGCCCGCTCCAGGCCGCGGTACCTCGCAAACAGTGGATGTGCGGAGCGGAGGATCGTAGTGCCGATCGCGGCCGATCAGTCTGGGTCTGCCCGCAATATTCCCCAGGGTCCTTGAATAACAGAAAATTATGGGCGGTGCTGTGGTAGTCAGTCACATCATGGCTGGCCAGAATGCGCATCCGCCTGAAGGGCTCTTGATTGCGCCGCCGAATTCGGGGAACGGTGAGCGATCCAGCCGCCTGAATCACGCGAACGAGGCTAAACTATGAGTTTTCGGTACGACGAGATCGGTAATCGACTGAAAGCGTTTCGCATCGCGTCAGGCTTGAATGCCGATGAGATCGCCGCACGTATCGGCGTGTCGAGGACGGCCCTTTACCGTCTGGAAAAAGGCGAACTGGTCAAACTGGACACGCTGGAGAAGCTTTCAGAGTTGCTGGGTGTATCCATTCCGACCCTACTGGGCGTCGGCATTGAGTATGTGCCTTCCGCCGTCGCATATTTTGAGCGCACGCGACAAATTGAGGAGGCCGCCGAGCAGATCTCGATCGTGACGGGGCCGATTTCGCTCCTTTTGTCATCGGATAAATTCGTCCATTCGCTCGAGCAGGTGCTGCGTGAATCCATCCCCGACGATCTGCCTCATCGCGCCCGTGCGCTGGAGGATGTCACCAAGATCATGGGCATTCTGCAAGAACGCCGGCAGACCTACCGTCTTCGCAGGCCGCCAGTGGTCAATGTCATTTCCGCGCTCGGCATGGAGCGCTTTTTACGAAACGGCTTTGTCGGGCGTCCTTTGTTGTCAGATTCGGTGATCGAAAAACGCCGTATGCTGGCCTGGGAGGAGGTTGAACATTTTGCCTCTGTCATCGAGGAAGAAGCGATCGGCGTGCAGATCGGTCTGGTGACCGACACCACCCCTTACGCCGGCTTCCAGATTTTCCGGCATACGGACCGCAAGATCCTGACGATGAGCCCGTTTCGACTTGGTGAACAGCCGAATGTGCGCGTCGGCATTGCGATGATCACCTCCGCCCCTGAGGCGCTGGCACTCCATGAAGATATCGTTCAGCAGCTCTGGAGAGGTGCATTGAAGGGGAAGGAGGCGGCCGATTACTTGCGCGCCTTGCTTGCTTCGAACGGACCCAGCGCAAAGCCAAAGACAAAGGCTAAACATAAGTCCCGCCGCTGACTTGTGTTGCTTGAAATTCCGCCGGTATCGGCAGCGCGTATGCTCGACCTCACGTCTGCCGATTTAAAGAGCGGCTGTCTTCGTTTTTTGGGCAATGTTACAAAATCAGCACGACACCGATTGACACGCCTTTAGCGCCTTGCGACGATTGCAGAGTTCGATGCTCCGGTCTTATCCACGTGGAGCATCCGTCTCGGTGAATCTCTTGAGGGCGTAACGGCGTGAAACCTTATCGGGTTGCCCTTGTCTCAGCACTGGTTGTGAGCTTGCCGCATTGGGCTCAAGCCGACGAATGGCCCAGCCATCCTGTCAGAGTAATCGTGCCGTTTGGTGCCGGCGGAAGCGGTGATGCCCTTGCCCGCAGCTTTGCGGAAGGTTTGAGCGCAACATTTAAGCAGCAGTTTATTGTCGAAAATCGACCAGGCGCAGGAGGCATTATCGGTGCGCAGGCGATCGCAACGTCGCCGGCCGACGGATACACAATCGGCGTCACCAATCTGTCGACATTGTCGCTCGCGCCGGTGATCAACAAAGCGTCTTATGATCCGCTGAAGAGTTTTTCGCATATCGCCTATATGGCGGGAGCGCCCGTTGTCTTGGCGACAAATCCCAAAACCGGCGTAAGTAATCTCGATCAGTTCAAAGCATTCGTTGACGAGAAAAAGGCATTTACGTTCGTTTCGTCCGGCGTCGGATCAGACGGTCATTTGATGGGCGAAGCCATCGCGGCATCCTTCAAGATGAAGGTGGAGCACGTCCCTTACAAAAGCGCGCCGCAAGCGCTGCTCGATATTGTAAGTGGCCATGTCCCATTCTCGACTTTTACGTTGTCGTCGACCGCTCAGTTTCTGCGGGAAAAGACCTTGAGCGGGATCGCAGTTACGGCAGAGGAGCGGTTGCCCGACTTCCCCGACCTGCCAACATTTCGGGAGCTGGGATATCTCGAGCTTGAGGGAACGACGTGGTTCGCGCTCTCAGGGCCGGCAGATATGCCGGCTGAGGTCGTGCAAAAGCTCAATGCCGAGGTCAACCGGATTGCGGCACTGCCGGAGACCCGTGCTCGGTTGCAACGGGACGGCTTTCGACCCGAACCCCTTTCTCCCGCCGAGTTCACCGCGCTGGTCAGCCGCGAGAATGCGCGGTGGCGTCAGGTGATCGACAGAGCTGGATTGTCCGGCAAGGGTGGTTGATCTCGCCTTTATCGCGCCAAAGCATAAGCCTGCAGAGATAAATGTGAAGGCTGCTCTGGTAACGCAGGGACGCCGTGGATATCCTGACGCCCGGTGTAAAGCGTTTTGCTTGGCGCGAGCTTGAAGCGAACGTCGCTATTGAGGAGCCCCTATGGCTAAGACGTTCGGTGTCTCGGTGCGGCGCCTGGAAGATCTGCCGCTTGTGCGCGGGGCGGGGCGGTTCGTGGATGACATCAGGCTGCCGGGAACGCTGGAAGCCGCCTTCGTCCGCAGTTCTCATCCGCACGCGCAGATTTTAAGCATTGATTGTGAAGCCGCGCGCGCTGCGAAAGGCGTTCACGCTGTTTACATCCTTGGCGATCTGTTGCCTCATGTGACGGGTTTTCGCCTTGCAGTCGGCCTTCCCAGTCCGGCTTATCGCCAGATCGTTGATCGTCCGATCCTCGCCTGCGACGAGGTTGCCTATGTCGGTGAGCCCATTGCGGTTGTGATTGCCGATAATCGCTATCTCGCCGAGGACGCTGCCAATCTTGTTGAGGTTGAATACGAGCCGCTGCCGGCCGTCAGCGACGCAAGGCGTGCGCTGGATGCCGACGGTCCCGTGGCTCACTCAACATCTTCGCATAACCTGCTTGCAGAGTTCGGGCTGAATTTCGGAGAAGTCGAAGCTGCTTTTGCAAAAGCGCCACATCGAATCAAGCATAGCTTTTCGATCCATCGTGGCGGCAGCCATTCTATTGAGGGGCGCGGTCTGCTGGCGAAATACGAGCCGGTCGAGGATCTGTTGACAGTCTGGAATTCCACCCAGACTCCACATGCTGCGAAGCGATTGATTTGCGACATGCTGGGTATGGATGACAGCAAGGTCCGTGTCGTCACGCCTGATATCGGCGGAGGCTTTGGCCCCAAGCTCGTGTTCTATCCGGAAGAAATGGTCGTCAGCGTGGCGGCAAAATTGCTATCTCGGCCGATCAAATGGATCGAGGACAGGCGGGAGCATTTCATTTCGGCAACCCAGGAGCGCGATCAGTTTTGGGATGTCGAAATTGCATTTACCGACGATGCGCGGATTTTAGGGGTGCGTGGCAGCCTTTTGCACGACCATGGCGCTTATACGGCGCGCGGCGTGAATGTTCCCTACGGCTCGCTGTCGGCCCTGACGCTCTCTTATGAAGTGCCGGCCTATGATGTGAGCGTGAAGCTGGTGCTGACCAACACTGTGCCTGTCACGCCGGTGCGTGGAGCAGGACAGCCCCAGGGCGTCTTCGTCATGGAACGCTTGCTGGATATGGTCGCGGGCAAGCTTGGCATTGATCGTGCGGAGGTGCGTCGCCGCAATCTCGTGCCCGCGGAAAAGATGCCATATACTAAACCGATCGTGACGCGCGGCGGCATCCCGGTTGTGCTTGATAGCGGCGATTATCCTAAATGCCAGGAAGCGGCGCTGGACGCTGCTGGTTGGAGCGAATTTTCCAAACGGCAACAGCTTGCGCGCCGTCATGGAAAATATCTTGGAATGGGCGTTGCGAATTATGTTGACGCGACAGGACGCGGTCCGTTCGAACCGGTGACTGTGCGCGTGAATCCTAACGGCAGAGTTGCTGTCAGCTCAGGCGCCGTTGCGATGGGCCAAAGCACCAAGACCATGCTTGCCCAGATCGTTGCCGAACACCTGGGCGGCGACATGTCGAACATCTCTGTTGTTACAGGAGACACAGCGGCCATCACGCTGGGCTTTGGAGGGTTTAACAGCCGTCAGGCCGTGATGGCGGGAGCGTCCGCTCATGCAGCGGCAATCAAGATCAGAGACAAGCTGCTCGCCGTTGCGAGCAGACTTCTTGAGGTGAGCGAGAGCGATCTCGAAATCGAAGGCAACGAGGTCCGGGTGGCTGGGTCCGATGCGAGCGTGAGCTTCGCGAAGATCGTCAAGGCGGTCAACGGTGCTCCCGGCTTCAAGTTGCCGGGTGATGTGGCGCCGGGCATGGAATATACCGAGCAGGTTGTGATCGACCCCATGGCGTATTCCAACGGCACCGCAGTTGTTGAGGTCGAGGTCGAACTTGCGACAGGCGGCGTGGCTGTGACAAATGTCGTGCTGGCGCACGACTGCGGTCGCGTGATCCATCCAGCCATTGTCGACGGACAGATACTGGGTGGCATTGTGCATGGCCTTGGCAATGCGCTGTTTGAACGGATGATGTATGACGAGACGGGGGAACCCGTTACCACAACGCTCGCCGATTATCTGATGGTCACGGCTGGCGAGGTGCCGCCGATGAAGCTGATCCATTTCACGTCGCCGACCGGCTTGAATGAACTTGGCGTCAAAGGCGTTGGTGAATCCGGCGTGCTGCCAATGCCGGCGGCCGTCCTTTCCGCCGTTGAAAATGCGCTTTCACCCTTCGGCGTGGTGTTGGATCACGCGCCGATTTCGCCGGCTGATGTGATCAACAAAATAGCCGAAAGCGCGGGTGCGCTGAGGCGTGCCGCTAGCTGAGATTGCACCGGTATTCGTCGGGTGTATTTAATATGGACGCGACCAACGCCGCCGCCTGGATGATGGCTTAACTGTTTTGAGGGGGATCATTATTTAATGATCCCCGCTGGCAGTGCCCCGCAATAGTCCGCAATCTGCCCGGGCGTCGTCACCCAGACCTTGTCGAAATCAGGGTGATTGGCGATCGTCTGTAATGCCTGACGGATTTGTATCAGTCGGA
>Ga0164243_10003401_pt1 | contig 25508 bp, 21 predicted proteins | sample OricompcompostOP_FD_108781 | JGI IMG/M metagenome (GOLD analysis project Ga0164243, IMG submission 108781) | Organic Plus compost microbial communities from Emeryville, California, USA - Original compost - Organic plus compost (OP) | ecosystem: Engineered > Solid waste > Mixed feedstock >...
GATGGATCCGAGTTTGAAAGATCCGCGATTAATAAGCTGAAATCAAACCTGACAGGTAAGGGGCATTGTGATCTTTTAGTAGAAGCTTCCGGGAATGGCGGCCACGTGTCTTTATACAATACCGGGAAAGATAATAAAATCGGTCACCTCGTCATGTTAGTGCACGATGGTTCCGATATGATATTATTACACATGAACACCCGTTTAAGCGTTGAAGATATGAAGGTGGTAGCGAACGAGATAGCGAAAGGGTAGTTCTTTATAATACCATTTAACATATTATTGATCTTTCCAAATACTTTGATCAACTTCCAGCCATTCTATTAACATAAAAATGGAACAGCCTAAGATTTAATACGATTTTATCCTCCTGTTAATCTTGGTTGTCCAATATGATAAGGGCAATAGTTCCGGGGAAAGCAGTATGCTGCGTTATAGCGCCAGCTTGTTTTTGCCAGAATTATTGCCCTTAGCCATTCATCAAATTTCCATCTTTAAGATTTCCTTCTTTTATAAATTCGCCTGTGTAGTGACGAGGCATGCCTTGTCTCTACGCAGGCTTACCTTAAAAAAGGGATGCCACATTTCAAAAAGTCGAAATAAGGATCACCATCCGTACAACTTATGTCAAACAAAATCTTTACCGGTAAGATATTCTCTTACTTGTTGCTGGCTTCATCATTGCTTATTAGCACGGCAGAAGTGCAAGCTCAACATGCTAACTACAAATTGGCGGCGAAATTCTCCCCGCAAAAACAAAAGAAAATGGTGTTTTCTACTTCGGTAGATGCGCATTGGCTCAAACAATCCGATCGCTTTTGGTATGAATACGAAACAACCGATGGCAAAAATTGGTACATCGTAAACCCGGCTACCGCTAGTAAAAAGCTGATGTTTGATCGTGTAAAATTAGCCGCGGAACTTACCCGCATCGTTAGGGATCCTTTCGATGCGCAGCATTTACCTATCGATAGCTTAAAGTTTATCAAGGATGAGAGAACGATTCAGTTCCAGGTGAAAAGTTCTATAGAGGAAGAGATTAAGCCGGATTCCGCGGCAGCAAAAAAAGACAGCACCGATAAGAAAAGCGCTGAAAAGAAAGCTAAACCCAAGAAACAAAAGAAAACGTTCTATTTTGAATATAACCTGGACAGCCAACAGCTAACGGAGTTAACGGATTTTAAACGACCTAAAAAGCGGCCGGGTTGGGCATCAATTTCCCCGGATCAACAAACAATCGTTTTCGCAAGGGAGTTCAACCTGTATTGGATGGATAAGGCGAATTATGAAAAAGCATTGCAGAACGAAGATGACTCCACGATCGTAGAACATGCGATCACCAAAGATGGGGTGGATAATTATGCCTATGGCGGTGATGAATATAGTTCCTTGAACACGGAATCAAAAAAAGATAAGAAGAAAAGAAAATCAGCCAGGATACTTTGGTCGCCAGGCAGTGAGTATTTCGTGTTGAACAGGGTAGATAAACGTGATGTTAAGGATCTTTGGGTCATCAACAGCATCGCGGATCCCAGGCCAACATTGGAAACTTATAAATATCAAATGCCCGGCGAAAAGGAAGCGCCGATCCAGCATATTCTAATTTTCGACAACAAAACCAAAACGTCTCAAGAAGTGCCCTTGGTGCATTTCAAAAACCAGGATGTGTCTATTTGGTCCGGCCCTAGGAAAAAATCTGATAGGGATGATGAATGGCATCCATACGTTTGGCACGGTACTAATAATTATTTCTACCTGACCCGCACCAGTCGCGATTTGAAACGCATTGATGTCATGAAAGTGGATGCTAAAACGGCTTCGGCATCAACAGTAATTGAGGAGCGTTTAAATACTTACGTGGAAACACGTCGGGTTGGTTTGGTAAATGGCGGCAAGGAATTGATCCAATGGAGTGAACAGGATGGTTGGGCACATTTTTACCTGTATGATGAAAACGGCAAACTGAAAAACCAGGTCACGCAGGGCGCGTATCATTGCGAGGATATCGTGAATATTGACGAGAAAAACCGCGTATTGTACTTTACGGCTAATGGCCGCGAAGCCGGTGAAGATCCTTATTATATGCACTTGTACCGCGTAAATTTTGATGGCTCTAACTTGAAATTGTTGAATAAAGGCGATTTCGATCATAACATGAGCCTGGATGATAATAACAAGTTTTTTGTTGATAACTACTCCAGGGTCAATACTACGCCCCAATCTGCCCTATATAACAATGAAGGGAAGAAAATCATGGATTTGGAAACCGCGGATTTAAAGAACTTATTTGCTGTTGGTTACAAATTCCCTGAAATCTTCAAAGTGAAAGCAGATGATGGTATTACAGATCTGTACGGCGTTATGTATAAACCATTCGATTTCGATAGCACCAAAAAATACCCCGTTGTTGAATATGTTTACCCCGGCCCTCAAACGGAAGCTGTAAACAAATCTTTCTCAAAGGTAGCCGACCGAACTGACCGGCTGGCTCAAATTGGGCTGATCGTTGTAACGGTGGGTAACAGGGGTGGGCATCCCAGCCGTTCCAAATGGTATCATAACTACGGTTACGGTAACTTGCGCGACTATGGATTGGCTGATAAAAAAGCAGCCATAGAACAGTTGGCGGATCGCTATGATTTTATTGATATCGACAGGGTAGGTATTCACGGTCATTCCGGCGGTGGTTTCATGTCAACTGCGGCGATGTTAGTGTATCCTGATTTCTTCAAAGTAGCGGTATCTTCTTCCGGCAATCATGATAATAGTATTTATAACCGCTGGTGGAGTGAAAAGCATCATGGGGTACAAGAGCATATCACGGAGAAAGGGGATACTACGTTCCTTTACAACATCGAGAAAAATCCTGATTTAGCGAAAAACTTGAAAGGGCATTTAATGCTTACCACCGGGGATATCGACAATAATGTACACCCGGCGAATACGGTCCGAGTTATCAATGCACTGATCAAGGCAAACAAGCGCTTCGATTTCTTATTGTTGCCCGGTCAACGCCACGGCTATGGAAATATGCAAGAATGGTTCTTTTGGAACCTCGCAGATTATTATAGCCGCTGGTTATTGGGCGATTTTTCCCAACCGGTAAACATGATCGAAATTCAAAAAGACATCCCCCAAACCCGTGGGTAGAGATAAGGCAAGCCTCGTCTCTATAACCAAGTGTAGTTAAAAATATTCCCGAAAAAAAGGTCGCTCCTTATGCAGGGGCGACCTTTTCGTATTATAGTAATCTCATCATTTAATAATCACCTCTTTCACCACGGCTTCCCCCAACATGTCGTTTACCAGGTGCATAATTTTATCCCTCGAATAAGACAGTTCCTGTTTCAGTGGCCCGATCGTAGTGGTCACCATCAACTTCCCATCGATCAGTTGAACTGACTCCGTATACCTGGCAATAGTTTTCCCCATTAGCTGTTCCCAGTTTTCTTGAATTTTAACCTCAAGCAGCTTGGGTTTAAACCTACTTTTATCCAGGTAAGCCTTCAGGGCATCACCGATACTGACTACTTTGTTGCGCATGGTACAAATATAGGGAGCAGAAAGATGTAACGTTAAGATGTGCGTAAATTATTCGATAACGATTAATTGTAGTTGGTCAGCATGGGCTCCGAAAGCGTTTTTTAGCCTTTCCTGGTGCGTATCGGTGATAAACACTTGGCCGAAATTATCCTCGCTCACAAGTTTTACCAATCGGCTGACCCTTTCTTCATCCAATTTTTCGAAAATATCGTCTAGCAAAAGTATGGGCGGACAATTTTTCAATTCCTTCAAAACTTCAAATTGGGCAAGTTTCAGGGCAAATAGGAAGCTTTTGCGCTGCCCTTGCGAGGCGCTGGTTTTCATCGGGTGATCATTCAATACAAATTGCAAATCATCTTTATGTATACCGGCGCTGGTTCGCTGGAGCGTCTTATCCTTCAATTGTTGCTGTTTTAACCATTCGATCAGGGGCTTTTCCAGCAACTGGCAGGAATAATCGATCCGGACATGCTCAGGGGCGTCGGCCAGGTAATCGTACAAACGCTGCACCCTTTCATTAAAACCGGGCAGGAAAGCATTACGGGCATCGAAAATCGGCTGGCCATGCAAGGCAAGTTGTTCATCCAGTATTTCCAGCAAAGCATCCTGGTTTTTACCGGATTCAGCAATTTGTTTGAGCAGGGTATTGCGTTGCAATAAAATTTTTTGATATGCGATCAGGTGATCCAGGTAGGCATTATCCAGTTGGGAAAGCATGGTATCGAGCCACTTACGGCGGGGTTCGCTACCACCGAGGATGATTTCGGCATCGTCCGGTGCGATCATCACGGCAGGGAAGCATCCGATATGTTGCGAAAATTTTTCATATGGCGTATCATCGAGAGATATTTCCTTTTTGCCGGCCTTCAGGGTACAAACTATTTTCCCGGGCTGTCCCAGCTTCTCCAGCAGCCCCTCGATGCGGAAGCCATTGGTATCATAAAGCACATTTTGCTGCTCCTGGCTACTAAAATAGCTCCTGGTAAAGCATAAATAATAGATGGCATCGAGCAAATTTGTCTTGCCAACGCCATTTTTTCCCGTGATCCCGATAATTCTTTTATGAAAATCAAATATTTTTTGCGGGTAATTTTTAAATTGAACGAGCGATATTTTCCTAACTAATAACAATCCAGACTATTTTTAAATAAAATATTTTATACATTTAATTCGCAATTTACACCCAATTCAATTAGTGTGGCCGTAGTTGTTGAATGCTAAAAATATATAAAATACAAAAGTGCTTGAAATTGACGAATTTGTATAATTTATGCACCTAATAGAAATGGTATTTAGTTTTTAGGATTTTACAATTATATTTGCGAACAAATTAAGAACTAGTGCAAACTTTAACAGACGTGAAGACGAAATTCTCTAAAGACACCTACCTCCACTGGTACGAGCTAATGCTGTTAATGCGCCGCTTCGAAGAAAAAGCTGGCCAATTATACGGTATGCAAAAAATTCGTGGTTTTTGTCACTTGTATATAGGTCAGGAAGCTGTTGCTGCTGGCGCTATTACAGCTACAAAGCCAGATGATAAGTTTATCACAGCTTACCGCGACCACGCTTTGGCGATCGCTAAGGGCATTAGCCCGAATGCTTGTATGGCGGAGTTGTATGGCAAAGCTACGGGATGTTCAAAAGGAAAGGGTGGTTCTATGCACTTTTTCTCGAAGGAGCTGGGCTTCTTTGGCGGGCATGGAATCGTGGGTGCCCAGATCGGTACTGGCGCAGGTTTGGCTTTCGCTGAAAAATATAAGGATACGGATAACGTGGTATTGTGTTTCTTCGGTGATGGCGCTGCCCGTCAAGGGATGTTGCACGAAACCTTCAATATGGCGATGACCTGGAAATTGCCGGTAATCTTTATCTGCGAAAATAATCGCTACGCGATGGGTACTTCTGTAGAACGTACTTCTAACGTACTGGATATTTATAAATTGGCCGATGCTTACGAAATGCCAGCCGATTCTATCGACGGTATGAGTTGCGAAGCCGTTCACGAAGGCATTGAACGCGCCGTGAAACGCGCCCGTAAAAGCGAAGGACCTACCTTGTTGGAAATCAATACATACCGCTATCGCGGTCACTCTATGAGCGACCCTGCGAAATACCGCACGAAGGAAGAGGTTGAAGAATATAAAGATAAAGATCCGATCAACCAGGTGTTGAAAGTGATTCAAGATAAAAAATGGGCTACCGAGGCGGAAATCGAGGCTATCAATGAAAAGGTGAAAGCGCAAGTTGAAGAATGTGTTAACTTTGCAGAAGAATCACCTTGGCCTTCCGATGACGAGCTGTTGAAAGATGTATATGTTCAACAGGATTATCCGTTTATCGTAGACTAATAAATAATAAGAAGGTTAACACTTGGGCCGGCTTCAATAACAAACCGGTTCCCGCTGTTAACCTTCATTTTTGAATAATACTGTATATTTTAATTTTAACTTTTGCTATACAATGGCAGATCATAAAGTAAAGACTACCCAAGCAGATAATCAAGAGGAGCAAAGCTTTGACATACAAAAAAGCTTATACAAAGCTGAAGACTTTTACGAGAAGAATAAAAATGTTATCCTCGGTGCAGCCCTTGTAATTGTAGTGGCTGTGGGTGGTTTCTTCGGTTACAACAAATTAGTGAAAGCGCCCCGCGAGCTGAAAGCTCAAAAGATGATTTTCCACGCGCAAAATAATTTTGCGGTTGATTCCTTTGCCCGTGCCTTAAACGGTATTAAAGGCGGGGAAGAAGGTTTCTTGCAAGTGATCGATAAATATAGCAATACCCAAGCCGGTAACTTAGCGCACTATTATGCCGGTGTGTGTTACGTGAAATTAGGCGAATACCAAAAAGGTATTGATATGTTAAGCCAATTCAAAGGTAATGACCTGGTAGTACAAGCTATGGCTTACGGTATCACCGGCGATGCTTACATGGAATTGAACAAGGTTCCCGAAGCTATCGATGCATACAAGAAAGCTGCTGCTTATAACCCGAATGAATTAACCAGCCCAACCTTTTTAATGCGTGCTGGACTTGCTTCTGAAAAAGCCGGCAAAACCGATGAAGCGATCAAGATTTACCAACAGATCAAAGATCAATATCCTACTACCGCAGAAGGTCGTGATATGGACAAATACTTAGCCCGCCTGGGTGTTGTTAGGTAATCGTACCACGCTTTTGCTGGGTTTGCAGGTTAAAATACTATAAGATTTAATACTATGTCTGAACATAATTCAAGTGTATTAAACGATGCTGGCATCCTTCCTTTAGAGGGTGCCAGTGTTGTTATTATATATACCGAATGGAACGAATTTATTATCAATGAACTAATGTCGGGCTGTGATCGTATATTGGAAAAGCATAATATTAAAGATGTTACCAAGATCCAAGTGCCTGGCGCTGTCGAAATTCCGTTCGCGATAAAACAATATTGGGAGCAGACCAAGGGCACGGGGGTGCAACCTTCGGCCTTTATCTCGCTGGGTTGCGTGATCCGTGGCGAAACACCACATTTTGATTACGTTTGTAAAGCGGTAACAGAAGGTGTCCTTCAATTAAATTTGTCGCTCCCAGTTCCCACCATTTTCGGGGTATTGACTGTTAACAATATTGAGCAGGCTAATGAAAGGTTAGGTGGCGTGCATGGTCATAAGGGAGAAGAAGCGGCGCTCGCGGCTTTGAAAATGATGAGCTTTCAACGCCAGTTGGCGCTAGGTAAGAGGTAGCGGCTGGCTAGATGGCGCGGATTTTGTAAGTTTGAAACATCGATGAATCAATTTAGCTTAATTTGAAGTAGGACAATCTTACTTTTTAATATCAGAATGGAATGAATGTTCAACTTTTTGTGCCGTGTTTTGTGGATCAATTGTTCCCCGAAACTGCTTTTAACATGGTGAAAGTCCTTGAAAAACTGGGTTGCAAGGTTAGCTATAATCCTGATCAAACCTGTTGCGGGCAACCTGCTTTCAATGCGGGCTACCAAGATGAATGCCGTGCGGTAGCTTCCAAATTCCTGAAAGATTTCCAATCATACGATTATATTGTTGCTCCCAGCGGCTCCTGTACGGGCTTCGTGAGAAATTATTACGGTAAACTCTTCGATAATTCCGCGATGCATAACGAGGTAAAGCAGTTGAAGAAAAATATGTTCGAATTTACCGAGTTCTTAGTGCAAGTGCTGAATGCCCCGGATACCGGTGCGACCCTGGAAGGGACTGCCACTTACCATGATGCTTGCGGTGCTTTGAGGGAATGCGGTATCAAGGAAGGCCCCAGGAAACTCTTATCCAAGGTGAAAGGACTTAAGTTGAATGAAATGGATGATTGTGAGACCTGTTGCGGTTTCGGTGGCACTTTCGCTGTCAAATACGAACCGATCTCTGTCGGTATGGGCGAGCAAAAAGTGCTGAATGCGATCGAAACGGGTGCCGATTACTTGGTATCTACCGATCTTAGTTGCCTGATGCACTTAGATGGTTATATCCGCAAACATCAAAAGGAAATTAAGATTATGCACATCGCTGATGTTTTAGCTAGCGGTTGGTAATTAAATTTTTCTGTTGAATTTAAATTTGAATGAGAATGCATTATTGGCTCGTAAAATCTGAACCATTTAAATACTCTTGGGAACAATTTGTTAGGGATGGCCGCACATTTTGGGATGGCGTGAGAAATTACCAGGCGCGGAATAATCTCAGGGAAATGAAAGTTGGCGACCAGGTTTTATTTTATCATAGCAATGAGGGCCTTCAAGTAGTCGGTATTGCTAAAGTAGTAAAGGAGGCTTACCAAGATCCCACAACGGATGATGCAAATTGGGTGGTTGTAGACCTGGAACCTGTGAAGGCTTTGCCCAAGCCCGTAACCCTGGCAACCATGAAGGCTGATGATAAATTAGCGAACTTATCGCTGGTAAGGCAAGGCAGGTTGTCTGTCTGCGCCGTTACAACAGCGGAGTTTAAACATATCCTGAAGCTAGGTGGCGCCAAATAAGGTCACTGGTTTTTAATTGATCTCGGGATTTCATGGATCGTGATACTTAGTGCCGGCTGTTTTATGGTTTTTTAGTAAAATTTTTAATCCTTTGGTGATTGCCAAGGGATTTTTTTATTGGATAAGGTGTTTGTTCGGTCGTTTTTAACATAATTATAGGGTTACATATTTTTTATCGGGGGATTAATGTGTAAAATCCCATTCATTTTGCATCATATAACTAAAACCTAACTATTATGCGATCAAACAAGTTTACCCCCGCTCTTTTTTGTGCGATAATCTTTTGTTTTGCTTGTAATAACAAGCCCACTGCTTCTAAATTTGAAGATGTACAATCTTCCCGACTTTTAGTTGATGAAGTAGCTTCGAATACTGTTGGAGTTGATGATGATGAGTTGAGTATTCCAGATACTACTGCTTTATTAGGAGCTTATTTTACCGATAAATTGGTGAAGAAGGCAAATATCAAGTTTAGCATTGACAGTATTGCGATGACCCGGTCCAGGATTCGGGAAATCATCGTTAAATATGATGGTTATATTGAGGCTGAAACCGAAGACAGGAATGATTATAGCTGGAATTTAGCTACAACGGTGCGGGTGCCGCAGGAATCGTTTATGGCAACTGTATACGATTTAACCAGTTTGGCCAAAACTTTGGATTATAAAAATATTTCAGCTCGGAATGTCTATATAGATTATATGGTGGCACAAATGCAAGAAAATGCTGGTAACCCGGGCCCAGAGGGGCAGCGGGGTACAAATACAGAATTGGCAATTTCAAGGCAAATAGGGGCAAAGGCGCAACTACTTAGGCTGGATGATGCGATCAAATGGTCTACGATCAAACTAGAAGTATACAGGGAAATTCCTTATGTGCCGGCGCCGCAACCTACTTTCTTTATGGAACTTAAAGATGCATTATCTAGCGGTGTGATGATTCTTGGAGATTTTATTCTCTTTTTTGCAAGGTATTTATTTGTTTTATTATTGGCTATAATGGTATATTGGGTTTCAAAACTTTTATACCGCAAGTATAAGCTGGTAAAACCAGGGAAATAAATATAAAAATCCGGTCGCCCGTTTTTGAGCGACCGGATCCGGTTATTTTTACGATACCGGGTTAATAGTAGTATTTGTGACAATTATGACAAGGTACTAACCAACTCCAATAATTCGTTTTGTAGGCTCATGGTTTTATCCTGGGCATACCATTTATGCAGGCGTTCCGCTTTTTCTTCGAAAGGGATACTATCGTCTTTAGCCATATCTAGGAAGAGCCGCTGGCATTCAGCAGGACGCGGCCCCCAATGCCATTTCAATTTTCCGTTGGAGGTATCATAACAAATCAATTTCGGTATGCTTCTACTTCCGTTGGTTAGGAATTCATTCATTAAATCTTTGTGCGTATCACGCATCACGTATTGAATCGTGATATTAGGATTCACTTCGGCAGCCTTTTGAATAACAGGCACGCTTTGCGATGCATCACCGCACCAAGGTTCGGTGATTACAACCCAGGTATATTGCTCATCAAGATTCTTTAATTTTTCTTCCAATCCGGGTATTAAATGAACGGTTTTATCCAACCGGTGCATTCTTTGTTCATTCAACTTGGTATATTCAGGTGAATAGTTGATAGAATCATCCCAAGAAACTCTCCCGGCTTTAACTAGTACTTCCATCATTTCCCGGTAGGTTTTATAATCCATTGGTTTATTCACATTCGGCAGACCTTGTTCCATTTCAATTATATTATTTTAAAAATTAAGGCATCAGCATGATTAATTCTTCAAAGTTACGATCAATTGTGATTTCAACTGTACCTTTGCCAATTTTTGATGAATCGATGGGGAAAGGTTCTCCATCTACAATATAATCTTCCGGAACAAATGGAAGCCCATGAACAATTACAGTATAAGTTTTATAACCCGGTTCATAATCACCAGCCTGACGCCTTTTGAGTTTTAACTGTTGAGCTGTAGAGGCTTGCTTAAAATGGATAACGTTAAATTCGAGGTTCTTGTATGCGTAATGATCCCCGGCATCTTCGTACAAACGGCTTAATACAACTTCATTATGGTAATAAACATGTAGGAAAACTGATTCGATAGGTTTTTCTCCAACATATTGCATGATGGGGAACTGCGGAATCACTGAGCCGGCTCTTGCGAATAGGGGCATTTCTTCTAGCGGCGTGGCTACCGTTACTATTTTACCGCCATCGTAAGTACTATCATTAAAATAGTAATACCACTTTCCTTTCGGTAAATATACATCCTTCTTTTTCATGCCCTGTTCGCTTACATGGCTGACCAGCAAATGATCTCCGCATAAAAATTCGTGGTGGCGGTAATGGGTATTTTCATCATCCTGTGCCACGAACGCCAAGGGGCGCAATATCGGTGTTCCTTCTTCCGAATATTGCCAGAAAGCGGTATAAATGTATGGTAGCAGTTGATATCGAAGTTCAATAAATTTCTTTACTACTGCCTCGTAAGTTTCACCGAAACTCCATGGTTCCTGGTTGAAGCCGGTTTCATTGCTAGCCGAATGCGTCCGCATCAATGGGTGGAAAGCGCCCAGTTGGATCCAGCGCGTGTATAGTTCACCATCGGGTTCACCTATGAATCCACCGATATCGCTCCCGGCGAATGAAATCCCTGACACGGAAAGCCTTTGACATTGAACGGAAGCCAACCATAAATGTTCCCAGCTGGAGATATTATCACCCGTCCATACGCTGCTCCACCGTTGGGCACCCGAATAGCAGGAGCGTGTAATCACGAATGGCCGCTGCGGCATAACGTATTTTTTTAAGCCGGCTGAAGTAGCCTTGCTCATAAGGTGACCGTACACATTATGTGCTTTGCGGTGACTAACATCTTCTCCATCGTAATCATGGCGTACATCTTCAGGGAATGTACCTAATTCAAATACCGCCGGTTCATTCATATCGTTCCAAACCCCGCGAACACCGGTACTGATCAAGTTCCTGAACAAACTGCTCCACCATTCCCTTACGCCGGGGTTCGTAAAATCGGGGAAAACACATTTTCCCGGCCATACGTCACCTTCCATTAAGGCGCCATCCGCGCGTTTGCAGGCATAATTATTTTGAACTACTTCTTTATATACTTCGTAATTAGGATCTACTTTTATGCCGGGGTCAATAATGACAACTGTTTTGAACCCTTCATTTTCCAAGTCGGATAAAAGTTTCGGGGGATTGGGAAACCTTTCGTTATCCCAGGTAAAACAACGGAAGCCATCCATGTAATCAATATCAAGATAAAGCGCATCACAAGGAATTTGGCGCTTCCTGAATGTATCGGCAATTTCCCGAACGCGGCTATCGGGGAAATAGCTCCACCTGCATTGATGGTAACCGAGCGCCCATAAGGGCGGCAGTTCGGCAGTACCGGTAATGCGGGTATATGACCTGGCAACATCCAATAAGGATGGGCCGTACATGAAATAGTAATTCATTTCGCCTCCCCTGGCCCAGAAACTACTGATATCTTCCCGCTCACCTCCAAAATCGAAAATGGTCCTGAAGGTATTATCGAAGAAAATACCGTAGCCGATCCCGTTGTGCAAACCGTAATAAAAGGGGATATTCCGGTACAAAGGTTCCGTCCCGGCTTGGAAACCGTAGGCGTCCGTGCCGTAATTTTCGAACCGTTTCCCTTTCAGGTTCAGTTCAGTAGGTTTATCGCCGAGGCCGAAAAAGGATTCCTTATCTTGGATCAATTTACTACAGTAAACGATTTTACCGCCTTTTTGCAGGTAATATTGCCAATGGAAACCCAGCTCATCCTGGTTGATAATCTGCCCTTCCAAATCGGTAATGGTGATCCGCATATTTTCCCGGGCGATGAAAATCCTGATGGCGGCGGTCCTGATTTCGAAAGTCTCTTCCCATTCGAAGATGTTAAATTTTTCCGGAAATTCTTCGAGGTTATCAGCTACCGCGTATGAAAAATCCCTTTGAAAGGTACCGTCAGCCGCGTAGCGGAAACGGACGATTTTATCTGAAATGATCCTGACTTCTAAAATTGTTTCAGTGCAATAGAAATAGAAAAAATTACCTTCTTTCTTCCATTCTTTCACTTGGTCGGGGTAATGTTTAATAGAATATTTACCCGAAGAGGTTGTTACTTGCATATATCACATTTACGTCAATGCTCTCGGCATTTTCAACTAAATTAACCAAAAAAAGCCGTAGATTTTATAAAATAGTATTCAATATTATTAAAATTTCAATGCTTTTTCCATTAAAATAGAAGGTGCTAAGCCGTTAATTCCCTATCATTTTGAATTTTTTCTATAATGCCAGCCTGGCTACTTTACCATTGACACCTGCCAATATTACGATAGTGCCATCTTTGGCCTTCCGGGCACAATTGTAACTATCGCGGCTAATGTTCTTCCATGTTTTTCCACCATCGAATGACAGGTCCGTACCTGAAGTGCCGGTAGACACTAGTAAATCTTTACTTATATATTCCACCGCGGAGCGGTAACCGCCGGGAGGAAGAACCGGTGCTGTAAAATGTTTACCACCATCTTTTGTAGTCACGCAGTTTTTATATGTACTGGTATCCAACATATAATTTCCACCTGTTATTACGAAGTGCTTCCGATCCCAAGTTGCAATACTGAAAGGACCTTGGCTACTTTCACCTTGAATCATGGGTAAGGCTCTTTTAGCGGTAATGTTTGTATTCCTAAGGATGTACAAATTAGCCGTTTTCCCGCCGCTGACGAAAGCATACATCTTCGTATTGGGGATGGCGCGTAAGCAAGTACCGCTTGCAGCGAAAAAAGCTTCCCCATCAGCGGTTTTAGCCTTATTATTAAGTTTTAACTGTTTCCATTCATAACCGCCATCTTTTGTTTGTAAAACAGTTACTTTACCCTTGAGCGGGTCACCGATGATTAAACCTTCATCTTCATTAATAAAAGCCATCGCATCTAGGAATATACCTTTCGTATTATTAAAATAAACCCTTCTCCAATTTTTGCCGCCATCACGTGTTAGGTAGATGTTGGCAGGTTCACCGGCATTTACCACGATAGCTTTACTGTCATCAAACGCTTCAATGTCGCGCCAGTCAAGGGAATCGCAGCCCGGCACCCGGTACCATTCCCAGGTCCGGCCACCGTTGGTTGTCTTCCCAACTGTCCCTTCCGTCCCGGAAACCCAGAAAACTTGGTCATTTACAACACTTAACCCACGGATACTCTTAATCTGACCTGATGTTAAAACCTCCAATCGTTGTGCATGGGCCGGAAATATAAAGCATAGGTAGCAGCAACAGAAACAAGCGATAATTTTTTTCATATTTTCAAAATATTATGACCAATTTGGCAAGAAAATTACAAAATCATTAGAAAGTGAACGACAGATTTATATATTTGCAATCTACCTGTAATTGCATATTTAGTTCCATTTGAAAATAAATTCATTATACCGGGTATACGGCCTTATCCTAACGTTCTTGTTCGCCTACAACTTGTCCACCAGTGGGCAGGAGCGCACCTACCTGTTTGATGCGTACAATGTGAATGAAGGCTTAGCGCAAGGAAGCATTACCAGCATCATGCAGGATGAGCAAGGATTTATCTGGATGGCCACCAATGACGGGATCTGCCGATTTGATGGGTATGTATTCAACGAATACCGTTCCAATCCAAGCTTTACCAGCAGTCTTCCCTCCAAGCAATCCTTTATTAAGAATGCCTCCCGCGATGTCAACCTCTACAACCGTTACGGTTTAGATGGTACGAAATATTTTGATCTTTACCAAGATCATCACCATCAATTATTAGTTAGCCACAATAACGGGATCAGTTTATACGACAGGTATCAGAATGTTTTCCGTTGGGTATATAAGGATACGAGCAATATTAACAGCCTCGAACGTGATTTTATCCATAAATTCATTATCCTGGGAGAAGATACCACGGCGGGGAACCTTTGGGTGTGGCGCCCGATGATGGGCTTATACGTCTTTGATAACACCACCTTCCAACTAAAACATACCATTGCGTATCCTCCAGCGAGGGTAAAAGAAAATAAATTTCCCACCACGGTCATAAAAGATGACAACCATATTTGGATGCATTACGAGCAAGGGGAGTTGATAGCGATGGATCTCAACACGGCCCATCTAAATACGTATTGTATTCCAACCGTGGGCAGGAACCCCGTTATTAAACCCTTGGGAAATGATACTTTGCTGATTTGCAGCCGGAATCACATCACCGTATTTGATAAGAAACGGAATAAATACACGGACTTGGTATATGAACAGGAAAATTATAGTCATGCCAAGTTCGTTCCGCAAGTAATAGAGCTGGATGGGAATGGGAATGCATGGATCGGGGGGAATGAAGGTATCCTAATATACAATATTGCAAACAACGAGGTAATCAAACATATAGTAAGTTTTAACACCTTTGAAGTCCATTCATACAACGTCGTCCAGACTATTTTCCGAGATTTTGACAATAATATTTGGATTGGTACGGACGGGGATGGTGTTAAAAAATATAGCCCGCATAAGAAAGTATTCAGTTTATACCGTTCCCCGTATATCAGCCACAACATGGCCAAAGCTGTTTACAAACATGATGATGGCCGCCTGTATGTAGGTTTTGAACAGGATGGTTTAGATATTTATGATAAATCGGGTCGTTTCCTCAAAAGGATCTCGAATGAATACAAGCCCGGCGTATTCCCGAATGATTATTTACATGCGATTGGCCGTGAAGATTATGATCACCTTTGGTTCCATTTCCGCCAACATGTGGGTTTGTTTGACTTGGAAACCGAGAAATTCCATGATTATACGGCTGAAATATTAGCATTGGGGTTACCCCCGCAACTAGATATCAACCCGTTTATATACAAGCGCCCGAACGGGGAGGTATATTTTAATTACGGGGAATATTTATTAAAATTCACCTATAAAAAGAACCGTTACAAAGCAGCGATCGTTCATAAATTTCCCGGCGATGCATTGCTCTGCTATTTTGAAGATATGGCAGGCCATCAATTCGTAGGGACACGCTACGGCGCTTTTGTCAAGGAAGGGAAGGATGCCAATTGGCATATGATCCCGTTGCCGCATGGCGTTGAAATTAATTCTATCAATAAGAATGCTAATAACCAATTGTTGTTAGCAACAACCCGCGGTTTACTCATATTAGGTTCGGAATATAAAATATTGAAACATTACAATAGTTTCGATTATCCAACGATGCCCAACGATTATACGTATGGAATTTTATTAGATGACAGGGATAGGATTTGGATCAGTCATAACAAGGGCATCTCGCAGGTAAATCCCTTGAGCGACGAGATCATCACCTATGATTATCTCGACGGTTTGCAAAGTAACGAGTTTAATAAGGGAGCCTATTATAAATCCATTGACGGCGAGCTGTTTTTTGGAGGAGCAAACGGGGTAAACGGATTCTACCCGAGGAATTTCAAGAACAACAATAATGTTCCCGTGGTGCTGATCAAGCGCTTAGAAGTACTGGATAGGCCTTATAAGTCAGACACTTCAATATCTTTTTTGCATTCTGTAGAGCTACCGTATAACCAAAACACGATCGCGATCGAGTTCGTACCCTTGGAATATACGAATCCTGCGAAAAACCGCGTGCAGTACAAGTTGGAAGGATTAGATGATGAATGGCTACAGGGCAACAATGCGAAGGTAGCACGGTATACCAACCTCAAACCGGGTCACTATATTTTTAAAGTTAAAGCATGCAATAACGACGGAATCTGGGATAATGGCTTCACCCAGCTGGAGATAATTATTAAAGTACCCTTTTGGCAAACTTTATGGTTTAGATTTTTGTTACTCTTGCTGATACTCGGTATTGCTTACTATCTATCAGCCTTATACCTTGATTACAAATTACGGACGGAAAAGCTGAAATTGGAAAAAGAACAAGCCGTTGACCAGGAAAGGGCCCGGATTTCCAGCGATATGCACGATGATCTCGGCTCTGGGCTGAGTACGATCAGGTTATTAAGCGAAATTGCCAAAAGGAAAATTCAAGATAGCTCGCAAACCAAGGAAATAGAACGGATTTCGGAAGCAGCGGGAGAATTGGTGGATAAAATGAGCGAAATTATTTGGGCGATGAACAGTTCCAATGATTCCTTGGCTAACTTGTTGGCTTACATGAGAAGTTTCGCTGCCGATTTCTTGGAACATGCACATATCGAACACCATTTTAATATGCCGGAAACCATTCCCAATATTAAACTAAGTGGTGGAACGAGGAGAAATATCTATCTTGCCGTGAAGGAAACCCTTCACAACGTTGTAAAACATGCACAAGCCAGCGAGGTAACCATAGAAGTGATCGTAGCTAAAAAGTTGCATATCTCGATCCGGGATAACGGCAAAGGATTCGATCCTGAAAAAGTGAGGTTATTCGGCAACGGTTTAAAGAACATACAGAAAAGAATGCAAATAGTAGGAGGACAAGCAGAAATCACTTCCCAGAACGGAACCATGGTAAACCTTGAAATCCCGCTGATTTAATATATATATAATAACATGGCATATACGTGTTATTAGTTTAAATTGAAATGATGGTATATTCGAAAAAAAAGCTCCAAGATAGTATGGATATTATATCTGTTGCAATTGTGGAAGACAATCATGATATCCGTACGGCCATGGAATTATTAATAAATGGTTCGGACGGATATGCCTGCATAGGGACGTTCAACAACGCGGAAGCGGCCCTTGAGAAAATTCCGCAACTGATGCCGAGTGTTGTATTGATGGACTTTAACCTGCCCGGAATGAACGGGATTGAGTGTATTGCTCGCTTGAAAGGTGATTTCCCCGATATGCAATTCATGATGTTGACCGTATACGAGGATGATGATAAGATCTTCAACGCGCTGGAGGCCGGCGCCAGCGGTTATATTTTGAAGAAAACGCCGCCGGGGGAATTATTGGATGCCATCCGTGATTTACACGATGGAGGCAGCCCGATGAGCTCCCAAATTGCGCGTAGGGTCGTGGCTTATTTCCAGAAGCAAGCCAAACCGAACCCCGCCTTGGAAGCCTTAACTTCGCGCGAAAAGGAAATCCTGGATCAACTGTCAAAAGGTTTTTTATATAAAGAAATTGCGGGGAATTTATTTATTAGTATCGAAACCGTTCGTCGGCACGTACATAATATTTATGAAAAGCTGCATGTTAGGAGCCGTACAGACGCTGTTAACAAGTATTTTAACCGTTAATGTTCAATCACTTTTATACACTTAAAACGGGCAATACCTGGTATAGCCCGTTTTTATTTTGAGGGATATTATATACTCCCCATCAAATACCACAATAATAGCGCGCTTACAAATAGGATACAGCAGGTAATAAAAATTACCAGGGGATTTTTCCCGGTATAATGCGTCGATTCAATATCCTTCTTGATCTTCAGGTAATTTACAAACGCGAACAAGGCAGTTAGGGCGCCGAAAGCCACCAAGATAACACCGATCGTAGCGGAATAGCCTGTTTGGGGCAGCCGGTATTGCTTTTCCATGATCAACGAGATCTGCTTGATAAACAAGGAAAACTTTACGACCACGAAACCGAATCCCATGATACCTATAGCAGTTCGTATCCAAGCCAGGAAGGTTCTCTCGTTGGCAAGATGATCGTTCGTTTTTTTGACGGGGGTATTTTCCATGAAAAAATTGTTTATATAGGAACAATGATCGATCATTTAAGGTAACGATTTTTATATTTATGTCGGCCCTTTATAAAGATGGGCACCCTGACCGGATGCCCACTTAGTGCAAAAATTCTTCACGAGTCAAAATGTTTATCGCAGCTTATCTTTTTGCCTTGGTAAATTTACCTTGTAAAAAGTGTACGAGAAGTACGGTAGCCGCGATGCATAAACATGCTAGTTTAAACAACAGGTTTTCTTTCATAAGTATATGGTTTAATAATCAATTTTCCGGGAAAGTGATCTGGAGAAAGCCTTGCTAAATGCGCTTCAATTTTTCGGTGTATCCTATTACTTAGTGTCTCTTATTCGGTATCTAAATATAATAATAAAATTAATATAAATAAAAAATATAATTTTTAATTTATATTATATGTATGGGCATTTTTAGGTATTATATTTATTTAATGAACAACAATTATAAAGTAATGTTGTATAAATTGCTGAAAATCTATAATATACAACTGGTGCAAAACTAATGCTTGCGATTTTCCGCGAATCGTTTATTTTTGCCAACGATCGGATTTTGCTAAAAGTTTTAGTAAGTTGTAAACCTGGAATAATTTTACATTATGGCAAACACGGATAAGAAAGACTTATTTGCAGCCTATACGGAAGACTCGATACGCTCGCTGGATTGGCGCGAACACATCCGCCTGCGGCCCGGTATGTATATCGGTAAGCTAGGGGATGGTACCAGCCCGGATGATGGTATTTATATCCTGATTAAAGAGGTGGTTGATAACTGTATAGACGAGCATACCATGGGGTTTGGTAAGCAGATTGACATCAAGGTGAGCGAACATAGTGTAAGTGTGCGCGATTTCGGCAGGGGGATTCCCCTTGGTAAAGTGGTAGATGTTGTGAGTAAAATCAATACGGGCGCCAAGTACGATAGTAAAGCCTTCCAAAAATCTGTCGGCCTTAACGGTGTAGGTACCAAGGCTGTCAACGCCTTATCTACTTCATTCAAGGTACAATCCGTGCGGGAAGGTAGGATGAAAGTAGCGGAATTTGAAAGGGGAATATTGTTAAAAGAACATAAAGAAACTGCCACCAAGGAACCGAACGGGACGATCGTAACCTTCGTACCGGACGAAACCGTGTTCAAAAATTTCAAATACATCCCGGAATACCTGGAGAAACAAATTTGGAATTATTGCTACCTCAATGCAGGCCTGATTATCAATTTTAACGGGCAGAAATATGTATCAAAGAACGGTTTACTGGACCTGCTCCAGCGGATCACCGACGCTGAAAATATCCGTTACCCGATCATTCACCTGAAAGGGGAAGATATCGAGGTGGCCATCACCCATGAGAACCAATACGGGGAAGAATATTACTCCTTCGTAAACGGTCAACATACAACCCAGGGCGGTACGCATCTATTAGCTTTCCGCGAAGCCTTCGTGAAAACCGTAAGGGAATTTTTCAAGAAAGATTATGATGCTACCGACATAAGGGCATCGATATGTGCCGCGGTTTCCGTAAGGGTACAAGAACCCGTTTTTGAATCCCAAACAAAAACCAAGCTGGGTTCGCAAGTAGTATACGAAGGTGGCCCATCGATGAAAGCCTTCGTATTGGAATTTTTATCGAAAGCTTTAGATGATTTCCTGCATAAAAACCCTACCACGGCAGAAGCGATGAAGAAACGCATCGAGCAGAGCGAACGCGAACGGAAGGAGCTGGCAGGGATTAAGAAATTAGCGAATGAACGCGCCAAGAAAGCGAATTTGCATAATAAAAAGTTGAGGGATTGCCGCGTTCACCTCAATGAAGAAGCAGGTGGAAAGGATAAGGAAGAATATAATTCTAAGCGTTTGAGTACCACGATCTTCATCACGGAAGGTGATTCCGCGAGCGGCTCCATCACCAAGTCCCGCGATGTAGAGACACAGGCTGTTTTTAGCTTACGAGGTAAGCCCTTAAACTGTTTCGGCCTTACCAAGAAAGTGGTATACGAAAACGAGGAGTTTAACCTTTTGCAACATGCCTTAAATATTGAAGACGGCCTCGATGACTTGCGCTATAACAATATCGTGATTGCTACCGATGCTGATGTGGATGGAATGCATATCCGCCTATTATTATTATCCTTTTTCCTCCAATTTTTTCCGGACCTGGTAAGGAACCAGCATATTTATATATTGGAAACCCCTTTATTCAGGGTGAGGAACAAGCAGGAAACAATTTATTGCTATTCCGAAGAAGAGAAGGCTAAAGCGGTCAAAAAATTGGGAAATAAACCGGAGATCACCCGCTTTAAAGGCTTGGGTGAAATCTCGCCCGATGAGTTCGGTAAGTTTATCAAGGAAGATATCCGCTTACAACCGATCATCTTAAGCAAAGAAACGCAAATCAATAAACTGTTGGAATATTACATGGGCAAAAACACCCAGAATAGGCAAGAGTTTATTATCAATAATCTCAGGTACGAAAAAGATCTCGTAGCTGAATAATTTTATCATCGTAGGAATCGTGTTTTGTAATGGAACCGCTTTTACATATCGTATTCGGTCAATCTTCCGTAGCTAATTTACAAGCTGCGTTTGAACTGGACGAACAACTTACAGGGGAAATTAGGTGTTTCGAGGAAGATTTCTCCGTGGGACCGCTGTTTATCCTGGATACCCCGGAGGGTAAGGAAAACCGGGAACAATGGTGGCTGCAAGTCCAAGGGATCATGCAGCAAGAAGAAAACCATGACGGCCAAATTGTAAAACCGGACCCGGTAAAAGATCTGAAAAATACTCTGAAGGAGCAGCCGGAATTGCAAGTATGGATTTGGTTAGGTCAGAACGCTACCGATGTGAGCGGCTATTTTTGGCTGATCGGTCAACTGGAAGCTTTCGCGGGTAGGATACATATCATCTTCCTCAATAACCTGCCTTTTCTTAACGAAAAAGGAGGTGTTTTTTACCCTACGCATTTACATCAAGTATTGCCCAAGGAATTCTTAAAAGCGAAGAAATTGGCTAGGCCCGTTTCATTAGCCGAATTTGAATTAGATAATGACGAATGGCACCGCCTGATGAATGAAAATGCCGGCATCAGGATGCTTGAAGGTGGGAAAAAGCTGAAGGGTGAACCCGCTACCTTCTTCGATAAAGAGATCATGCAATTGGTACAAAACGATTTCGTAAAGGCATCTAAAGTAATCAACCAACTCGTCGGTAAACTTAAATTTCCAATTACTGATATTTTCCTGAATTGGAGGATGAAAGAATTAGTGAAAGAAGGACAGTTGGAACATAAAGGGGAACTGAAGTCGATGAGGGATTACGATGTGAAAAAAGCAGGGAATAACAATACAACCGTTGAAGCTCAATAAATTATGATCCAAGTAGAAACATTGGAATTGCAGGGGCAAGATGAAAGGGGCTCCAATTATAATTGGGATTGCAGCCGTAAAGGGAATTTTATCTTGTGTTACCGGAAAGCCGGTACAACCAGCGGTCAACATTACCATGAAGGTAAAAATGCCAACAAGAATCCCGAGATCATGTTCCTGTTAGAAGGGGAATGCTGGATGCATTGGAGCCATTTAGAACAGCGTAAAATTGAAAGCATCCGGGTGAAAGCTCCCGCGAGAATCGAGATACCTTCCATGCTGTGGCATGAATTGGAAGCCATTAGCGATTGCACTTTCATCGAATTAAACAGTATTGCAGATGTTCGCGAAGATTCCATCCGGGTATGGAGGGAGGATTTCGTGCAAGGAAAATGATAATTAATCGGAATGATGACAGCCGCGATCGGCTTTTTATCGATACGGCAGGAATAAATTTAAAGCATTATGAGCAACAATGAACAACTACCCGGTGAAGATGCATTGCATGGAGTATTACATGTTGGCGGGATGTACGAAAATTGGTTCCTGGATTATGCTTCTTACGTAATCTTGGAAAGGGCGGTACCTGCCGTGGAGGATGGCCTCAAACCCGTGCAGCGAAGGATATTGCACGCGATGAAAGAAATGGATGACGGTAGGTTCAACAAGGTCGCCAATGTTATCGGTCAAACTATGCAATACCACCCGCATGGGGATGCTTCCATCGGGGATGCGATGGTGAACCTCGGGCAAAAGGACCTGGTGATCGAAACGCAGGGTAACTGGGGGGATATCCGTACCGGGGATGATGCAGCAGCCCCGCGTTACATAGAAGCGCGATTATCCAAATTCGCATTAGAAGTAGCTTTCAATAATAAAACCACTTCCTGGCAATTGAGTTATGACGGCCGTAAAAACGAACCGCTAACATTGCCGATGAAATTTCCCTTGTTGCTCGCGCAAGGTGCGGAAGGCATCGCCGTAGGTTTATCTACCAAGATTTTACCGCATAACTTCGTGGAATTACTGGAAGCGTCTATCAAGTATTTGAAAGGCCGCAAGTTTGAATTGTACCCCGATTTCCTGACCGGCGGTATGATCGATGTGGCAAACTACAACGATGGTAAGAGGGGTGGTAAAGTACGCGTTAGGGCGCATATCGAGGAAAAAGATAAGAAGACGTTGTTAATCAAGGATGTACCATACGGTATCACCACTTCGCAATTAATCGATTCGATCGTAAAGGCAAATGACAATAGCAAGATCAAGATTAAGAAAGTTATTGACAACACCGCTAAGGATGTGGAGATTGAAGTGCAGCTTGCCCCGGGTATTTCTCCTGACATCACGATCGATGCGTTGTATGCATTTACGGATTGCGAAATCTCTATTTCGCCAAATGCCTGCGTTATCGTGGAAGATAAACCTGTATTTATCACCGCTTCGGATTTATTGCGCCATTCAGCTGAATTTACGAAGACCTTGCTCGGTAAGGAACAAGAGATCAAGCTAGCCGAGCTGGAAGATAAATGGCATTACACGTCCTTGGAAAAGATCTTCTTCGAAAAAGGTATTTACAAGGAACTGGAACAAAAGCATAAAGATTGGGATACGGTGATTGCGGCGATTGATAAAGCTTTTACTCCCTATAAAAAGAACCTGAAGCGACCTATCGCGAAGGAAGATATCCTCAAGTTAACGGAGAAACCTGTCCGCCGTATCTACCGTTTGGATATTACGGAACTAAACAACCAGATTAAGAACATCGAGGCCGAAATTGCCGATGTAAAACATAATCTGGCTCACCTCGTGGAATTTACGATTACCTATTACGAGGGATTGCTGAAAAAATACGGTGCCGGCAGGGAGCGTAAGACCGAGATAAAGACCTTCGACAATATCCAGGTACAACAGGTCGCCATTGCCAATACCAAATTGTACGTAAATAGGGCAGAAGGGTTTATCGGGACTTCCCTTAAAAAGGATGAGTTCGTTGCCGATTGCTCCGACCTAGACAATATCATCGTATTTAAACGTGATGGTAAAATGTTGGTGACCAAGGTGGCGGATAAAACCTTCGTCGGAAAAGATATTATCCATGTAGATGTATTTAAGAAAAATGATGATAGGACGACGTATAACATGATTTATCTCGATGGTAAAACCGGGGTTAGCTATGCTAAACGATTCAATGTAACCGGTATTACCCGCGATAAAGAATATGACCTGGCCTACAAGGGGGAGAAAAACTCCAAGGTGCACTATTTCTCTGCCAATCCCAATGGTGAGGCAGAAGTGGTAACGATCAAGCTAAGTCCTAATTGCGCTGCCCGTAATAAAGAATTTGATCTTTACTTTGAAACCATTGCCATCAAGAACCGGAACTCGATGGGTAACCAGGTTACGAAATACCCGGTTAGGAGCGTTAAGTTCAAAGAAAAGGGGGTTTCCACTTTATCAGGTTTAAAAATTTGGTACGATGATGCCGTAGGCAGACTAAATACGGAAAAACGCGGGCTGTATGTCGGCAGCTTCGAAGGGGAAGATAAAATACTTGTATTTTATAAAAATGGGACTTACGAATTAACCAACTTCGAAATAACGAACCGCTACGAACCGGAAGATGCGGTTTACATTGAGAAATTTAATCCTGAAAAAATCATTACCGCTATCTATTTTGATGCGGAAAAGAAACAATTCAACGTGAAGCGCTTCAAGATCGAAACGCAAACCTTGAACAATAAATTCTCTTTCATCAAGGAAGGCGCGAAAAATTACCTGGAGTTGGTGACCACGCAGGAACAGCCAGTCATCCATATGTCTTACGGGAAAAAGAAAGATCCCGAAGAAGAAGAAGTTGATTTAGCTGAATTTATTGACGTGATGGGGTATAAGTCGGTTGGGAGTAAATTAGTTGGAGCAGATTTAATCAGTTTAGAATTAATTTCTGAAGAAGAAAACACGGGGGAAGAAGATTCTGACGACAAACTTCAAGGCGAATTATTCTCTTAACAGTAAATTATTGCATTTTATATGTAACAGGGATTGTCAATTTATTGGGCAATCCCTGTTTTATTATCTTAAGATTAGAAAATCTAACATTATTGTCCGACTAAATTTTAACCGGGGAGCAATTTGCTCCCTCAATAGTTCGATTCAATGTTCATCTGCTCGTTTCGTGTACTTTTTTGCTTGCCCAAAAAAGTACTAAAAAGGGCACAAATGGGCCATTACGGCCACCAACTTGATCGCTCGATCTGGCCTTTCTACTACTGTATGCCCAAGCTACCCTTCGCTATCAACGGTGCGAAGTTCCACGGTTCTCTTGGCGGGGGGTGAATGTATCATCCTTCGCTTACCTCCTTGACCAGGTAAGGATTCAAGTACCTTTAAAGCATTTTTAGTCGGACAACAATGATAATCTAACTTTTTATTAATCACCGGGAAGGACAGATTAATACATTTTCCTCCCGATTTATCTTGATATTGATAATTCGGATCAATTTTATATTTTTTCGTTAATGAATTGCTAATTTCAAGCAAAATTATTTAAATTGCTATATACGTTATAACAAATTGTTATCTCATCCAAGTTTTCCATTTTTTTGATTTTCAATAGATTAACCCTTATATAAGAGTTTGTTTAAATACTGATTAAATAATATGGATTTTAAAAACCATATTTTAATGCACTGCGTAAATATGTGAGTATAATTTCAGAACAGTAGTTGTCGAAATTTAATTTGTTAAACACCAGAATCAAATCGCTTTACGCCTAACCTAAAAAGGATTGGAAAACATTTCAGCCCCAGGAATTGAAATGAAGTGATGTTTTAATTATGCCTGAGAACCTGGC
>Ga0164243_10003403_pt1 | contig 25504 bp, 14 predicted proteins | sample OricompcompostOP_FD_108781 | JGI IMG/M metagenome (GOLD analysis project Ga0164243, IMG submission 108781) | Organic Plus compost microbial communities from Emeryville, California, USA - Original compost - Organic plus compost (OP) | ecosystem: Engineered > Solid waste > Mixed feedstock >...
TATTATCCGGTGCCTCCGGCTGCAGCTTCGGCTCCTCCAGCTCCGAAGCAGAAGTCTCGTGCCGGGCTGATCCTGACTATCGTTATCTTGATTCTGCTACTGCTTGGCACGCTTGGCGGCGGTGGCTATCTGCTCTGGCAGATGAACAACCAGATCGTCGCGTTAAGCAGGGATCGGGCCGCCAACACGCAGCCGACTCAACCCCAGAGTACCCAACCGATCGTCACGGCCCCGACAGCGACGCCTTCACCAACCAATGAAACGTCTGGCAGTGCTGCGGCAACGGCAACAACGACACCCGAAGTCACACCAACGGGTGGCCAGATTATCATATACAATGTCGCTGATATCAAGAAGTTTCGCTTTACCTGTGCCTTGAGTTGCGATTACAATGCGCTTGATATCGTTTTGGACTCGATTACCGTAAATGACGAGGAGCGTACTTCTACCTGGCATTTCACGATCACTAATGGCTCTCATCAGGCTTGCGAGTATATGCGAGCGTCCAATCTCTATTTAACTGATGAAAGTGGTAAGTCATATAGTTCGTCCGGGCCGTTTACTGAGGGCATCTTGTTGAATGGAGATCAGACGATGGAGCGCTGGGCTTCTGTTAAACTGGGGCCTGAGAAGAACACAGTCTATCAGGTTCATTTTGAGGATACTTGTTTTTCCTTTGGTAGTAATAAGGTCTACCAGATTGAGAATTTCAGGATTTAGGGGATAATAAGAACCCCCCGCATACTGGCGAGGGGTCCCAAAGGGTAGCCACGGTGTTTAGGCGCTATCGCAAATTAGTATCTGCTGGTTTGCGAGCGCCTTCTGGCCGCTTTACACCAGCGAGGGGATATGGGTAAGTGCGGGTTTCTGCTGGCTTTGTGTGGTGTGCGGGTGCCCGTCGAGACGTTGAAGCATGCGCTGAATGCCCTCATACAGTGACACTTCGGGGTACCATCCAAGCATGCTACGGGCCAGACTGTTATCAAGGACGATCTGCTCGGTCTCGGCGAGTGAGCCAGAAAGCGTGACCGGCTCAATGGTGCTGCCAAGCGCCTGCGCCATCAGGCGATACAGGTGTTTGATGGTGTAGCCTTCGCCGCTACTGATATGGAAGGTCTGGTTGTCGCCGCGAACGAGGGCGAGCAGGTTTGCCCGAACCACGTCATCAATATAAATATGGTCGTGCATGCTATCGCCGGAGCCGCGAATGATGGGGGCTCGCTGTTCCAGCAGCATCGCCATACAGTAGCTCAGGGGGTGGTTGGTTGCCTGTTCTCCATACACATTGGCATAGCGCAGGATCGTATGTTGAAAGCCGTATTGTCTGGCATAATAGCGCACATACCATTCGCCTGTCATACGGCTGATATCAACGGGTTGTTTGGGCTGAAGAGGAGTCTCTTCTTTGAGTGGAAGCTGGGAGGGATCAACGGTGCCGTAGAGCGTATTACCACCGGAAGCGAAAATAAACTTCTTAATTGCGGCATCAGCACAGCACTCAAGGACGTTCAACAGGCCCCGAATGCTGGTGTCAGCGTCCAGTAGCAGGTGATCCTGTGGCAGTTCGTCTGTAGTATACGCCACGTGGTAGCTGACGATATCCGGGCGTTCGTTGCTCAGAATCGTGTGCAACTTTGGGCTACGGATATCGATGTGATAAAACCGGGCGCGTGGGTCGATAGTGTGCTGAGTGCCATGACTGAGATTGTCGATGACCACAACATCGTGGTTTGCTTCCAGATACGCTTGTGTGAGATGGGTGCCGATAAAGCCTGCTCCTCCCAAGAGTGCTATTTTCATAGAACTTCCTTCTCTCCTTCGTTCTTCTAGGGACTGGCCTTTGTCCGATACCGGATTGTGTGTATGGGTTTGTGTTGCGAAACGTCACATGTTGTTCTGCTTTTTTTACTCCCCTTTGTTTCTAGTGTACCCCCATTATGTATAGACATGGGTAGATCCATATTCTTAAAATGAATTGAGTAGATTTTTGGAAAAAGAGCAAAAATATTCTACTGTCTATTATACTGACTGTTTACTTACTGCGGCTCGAAATGCTCGCTGCTCTGATACAAAAAGAAATGGGGTACCAGAACAGATACCCCATTATGCCGTGTTAGTTGCGTCTGAACTGTTCTTATGCTGGTGGTGTGCCTCCACTCAGCAGCTTATCGAGTGTTGACTTCTTGATACGATACGCCTGACGTTTGCCCCGGTGGGGGAGCGTGATCGCCTCAAGTGCGCCACTCTTGATCCAGCGTCGTACGGTCGTATCATCCACGCGCAGACGACGTGCTACTTCCCGAACAGTTAACAGTTCATCATGGGTCTCTTCTACCATGCTTCTACCACTCCTGCACCGATTGGTGCTCATGTGCACTAAATTGGACGACTTCTTGATCAACAGAGATATATCGCCGTTTTTCAATCTCCTATTGAGGAGACTGATACGTAAATGCCTTCTGGACATTCGGTTGACGTTAGTCTGACAGTAAAGGCACAGGCTATTCTACCGTCCTGAGTTGTCCGTCTGTCCCGTTGGGTAACTGGCGATGCAACGAAACTACATACAACTTTGGTTGCCAGTTAACTATACTATACATGTCGGTGCAAACACTGTAGTAATAGACTTGTCACCCGCAAAAGGCCTTACCCGGGCTTCGTGTTGTTTTCGCGCCTGCTCTTTTGCGGTCTGATCGGCGTCAGACGCGATTCACTATTCATCTCGCCAGGGAGGGAATAGTGTTCTTGTGCGGTGTCTTGCTCTTGTATTTCAAGCTTGCCCATACGGTCTGCTGCGAAACAGGTTTTCAGATCGACTGATGATGCGACTTACAGAAAGGATTCTTCATGACACACTATAAGCTCATCATAAGTGACCTTCACCTTGCGGATAACACCTTTCCTCTTGATGGGTTTGGACAGCGCCAGCAGGAAGCCTTTATGCGTTTTCTGAGCGCGTTTGCGGCTGAGCCCTCCATTCTTGAGGACACTGCCTCATTGGAACTTATCATCAACGGTGACTGTTTTGATTTTCTGATGGTTTCTCCTTCCTTATCTGCGAATACTTCAACTTCTCCTTACTCTACTATACGTAGTACGGATGCAACTTTTGCACAGCAAAAGCTGGAAAAAATAAGAAACGCACATCCATCGTTCTTTACGGAACTGCGGCGGTTCCTTGCTTTCTCGCATCACAGTCTGACGTTCCTCGCTGGAAATCATGACATCGAGCTCTGTTTTCCTGAAGTGCAGCAGCGCATCTGTGAGGCGATTACAGGAAAGCCCAGCGATGAGCGTGTGCGCTTTGTGCCCGATCGCTTCTATTTCCCTGCTCCCGATGTGGTGATTGAACATGGTCATGCATTTGATGCCTGGAACTGCCCGCCTGAGCTCTGGGACGATGCAGGACGGCTCCGTGCACCATTCCCGGCACACCTGGAATTGCCTCCAGGTACGATCTTTCATCAACAGGTGCTGCGGTATATCGCGCTCAAACATCCCTATATCGAGCATCTTGAGCCGCCAATCAGTAATATTCGTGAAATTGCGCTCCTCTGCCTCATTGATCCTGAGCTATTGCATGATATGGTCCAGCGCACTGTTCGTCTCTTTGCGCCAGAACGGTCTATGACGATGGAGGCTAATCCTGACCCACAAAAGCTCTTTGACGCGGTTATTTTTGAATTTCTGGCCTTCCGTAGTGAGATGGGGGCACAGAGAGAGGAGCAGCGAGTTTCGCAGGCTGAAATGCTGGAATATATGCAGGTTCGTGAGGCGCTGGCTCTGCCGGTAGAACAGGCGCTCGCGCGCCTCTTTACCTCTTCTCATGATGAGACCAGCGCGGCGGTCTCGCAGGGGATGCATGAGGGGCTGCGTTCCCGGCCAGAGCTACGCTATGCGATTGCAGGCCATACCCATAGCTGGCGCCGTGAGCGATTAAGCGACACTCAGACCTATCTGAATACCGGCACCTGGGTTGATCGCTATGCGATGCCCTCGCCCGAAGAGATAACGCCGGAACTGATTGCATGGCTTCGCCAAACCGACTGGCGGCGCATTCCTTTACGCGATCTGACGTTGTTCTCGTTTGTGCTGGTAGCGACCGATCCAGGAACACCGTCGCAGGCGTACCTCTATGCCTGGGATATGGAACATAATCGCTATGAGATGCTTGAATAATGGCAACAAGGGCTTTCCCTGAGACGCAGAAAACAGTACAATGTCTGCTGACAAGAGTGATGTATGAATCCGTTTGTGCTATTTTGCCGGGAGCATTGCCGTTTCTATACCGCGCAAAAAGAATTCCTGGGAATAAGAAGAGTTGAGGGGTTTCTTTATGGCTGCATCAGAGAATAAACGAAAAAAGCTTGTACTGGTCGATGGACACGCAATTATCCATCGTGCCTTTCATGCCGTTCCAGAGGACTTATCTACCAGCAGCGGAGAGCCGGTCAATGCGACCTTTGGCTTTACATCTATGTTAATGAAGGCGCTTTTAGAGGAGCGTCCTGACTATATCGCCGTCACGTTTGACCGCCCGGTGCCCACGTTTCGCCATGAGCATTATGCGCCCTATAAAGCGCATCGCCCGACCCTTCCCGAGAATATGAAGCCACAATTTGGCCGTATTCGTGAGGTGGTGTCGGCATTTGGCATCCAGATCTACGAGAAGGATGGCTTCGAGGCTGATGATGTGCTTGGCACACTGGCTGTGCAGGCCACACAGCAGGGCGTTGATACGATTATCTATACCGGTGATATGGATACGCTGCAACTGGTCAATGACCATGTGCGTGTCAAGGTTGCCAAGCGTGGTATCTCCGAGGTGGTTGACTATAATACCGCAGAGGTTAAGATCCGTTACGGTTTCCCGCCGGAGCGCTTGCCTGATTTCAAGGGGCTGGTGGGCGATAAATCGGACAACATTCCGGGCGTGGCTGGCATCGGTGAGAAGACGGCTACCCGCTTGATCGAGCAGTATGGAACACTGGAAAATATCCTGAGCCACCTGTCAGAGCTCAAGCCGAAAGAGCAGAAGCTGTTGCGCGAAGGCTCAGAGATGGCAAAAGAGAGTAAATATCTGGCAACTATAGTGCTGGATGTTCCCATTCAACTCAAGCTTGAGGATTGCCGCTTACAGCATGTGGATAGCGAAAGGATCCTGACGCTATTTCGCCAGCTTGAGTTTCGGTCGCAGGTTGAGCGTGCGTTTGCCCTGTTCCGGCAACTGGGAATTACCTTTAAGCCGGACGAGATCGGGGCGCAGAGCCTTGACGAGCTATCCGATGAGGCAACCGTTGCGAACGCGCAGGCTGTGGAAGCGGAAAAACTCCACTATGCGCCTCCTGTGGGTGTGGTGCCGATTCTCACGCCTCCGCCACCACCGGATGGGACAACTGTTCCGCTTGTGCTCTCTCATCCCGAGGCTGAAAACATCGCAACACCAGCCGCAAGCGATGTCGAAGAGATCGAGCAGCCAACACAGCTCAGTCTGTTTGGCGAGGAAGAGCCGCGAGTAGAGACGACGCGCCGATTGCGCTTACCAACCTCGCAGGCTATGGAAACCCCTCTATTCCTGCCAGAAAATGCGACAATGCAGACCAGTACCATGATCGTCGATACGAAGGAAGCACTGAACGTGCTGGTGCAAAGTCTTGCTTCTGCTGGCCGCTTTGCCCTTGATACCGAGACTACCTCTGAGGATCAGCGTAAAGCGAAACTGGTGGGTATCTCGCTGGCAATGGCTCCGGGTGAGGCATACTATATCCCGGTTGGTCATACGCACACCATTGATAATCAGGAACCAGGCCAGCAGCTTCCGCTTGAGTATGTGCTGGAAACACTGCGCCCTGTCTTTGAGGATACCGCTGTCCAGAAAATCATGCATAACGCGAAGTATGATATGGCCGTGCTGTCGCAGCATGGAATTGAGGTCCGCGGACTGGCATTCGATACGATGGTCGCTGCCTATCTGATTGAGCCGGGCAGACGGGCTCTGGGCTTGAAGGATCAGGTATTCCAGCGGCTCGGGCATCTGATGACACCGATCAGCGAACTGATCGGGACGGGCAGCAAAGCAATTACGATGGATCGTGTGCCCATACGTAAGGCCGCTGACTATGCGGGAGCAGATGCCGATATGACGCTGCGTCTGGCCGTACCGTTACAGGAAGATCTTGAGCGTAATGGTCTGATGACGCTCTATCAGCGTGTCGAGTTACCACTGATCTCGGTACTGATGCAGATGGAGCTCTATGGCGTAGCGCTGGATGAAAACTTCCTGCATGTCTTTGGCGAGAAGCTGAACGAGCAGATACACGATTGTGAGCAGGCGATCTATGACGCAGTCGGTCACACCTTTAATATCAATTCAACTCGACAACTGGGTGAGGTGCTGTTTACTGAACTGAAGCTTCCAGCCGGGCGCAAGACAAAAACGGGATATTCGGTGAGCGCTGACGTGATTGAGAGCTTGCAGGGAAAACATCCCATCATTGATTATCTGCTGGCCTATCGCCAGTTGAGCAAGCTGAAGTCAACCTATGTTGATGGACTGCTGAATCTGATGGATAAGACGACCGGGCGCGTCTATACCTCGTTTAACCAGACGATTGCGTCCAGCGGGCGTCTCTCGTCCAGCAATCCGAATTTGCAGAATATCCCGGTGCGTACAGAGCTGGGGCGCCAGATTCGCCGGGCTTTTATTGCTGACCCAAGCTACCAACTCTTAACGGCTGACTATTCCCAGATTGAACTGCGGATTCTGGCGCATATTACCGCTGAGCCACGTCTGGTCGAGGCCTTCAGTAAGGATGAGGACATTCATACCATCACGGCCTCATCGCTGTTTGGTGTGCCGCCTGAAGCTGTCACAAAGGATCAGCGTCGTCTGGCGAAGACCGTTGTGTACGCTGTGCTCTACGGGCAGTCGGCCTTTGGCCTGGCGCAGATTACCGGTATGACCAACTCTGAAGCAGCCGACTTTATCAAGCGCTATCATGAAACCTTCCCGAGCATCAAGGGCTATGTTGAGGGAACGCTGAATCAGGCTCGCCAGCAGGGCTACGTCAACACGCTCTATGGGCGCAAGCGCTTTATCCCTGATATGCGCTCGCTCTCCTTTACCGAGCGGCAGGCACTTGAACGTGAGGCAATAAACATGCCCATTCAAGGGACTAATGCCGACATTATCAAGATGGCGATGCTTCAGCTTGCGGGCGAGTTTCAGAGACTGCGTATGAAGACGCGTATGCTGCTCCAGGTGCATGATGAACTGGTCTTTGAGGTCCCGGTTGAAGAGATCGCGCGAGCCAAGGGACTGATTCGGCAGAAGATGGAACATGTCGTGACTCTCTCTGTGCCGATCAAAGTAGAAATGAAGCTTGGCAAAAATTGGTATGAGGCCGAACCAATAGAGTAGAATACAACAAAGAGGGTAAACGTATGAGAATCGCTTGTGTGTTTTTGTGAAGGACACACAAGCGTTGTTCCATTCCGAGTAGCTTGTAGAGGAGTTTCCGTGGTTCAGTTATCGAATCTTATTAACAGCCTGCCTCCCTTCCATTTTGCCGATGCCAAGAAGCGTATTGAGGAGAAACAGGCACAGGGGGTAGATGTCGTTGATCTCTCCGTAGGTGATCCAGACCTGCCCGCGCCTCCGAGTGTTATTGAACGCCTGTGTGAGACCGCTCATCAGCCGATCAATCATCGCTACCCTGAATATCGGGGCATGCATGCCTTTCATGATGCTGTTGTTTCCTGGTTTCAGCGCCGCTTCGGAGTCGCGCTAGAGCCGGAGCGCGAAACCCTGGCGCTGATCGGCTCGAAAGAAGGGCTGGTCTATGCGGCCTCCTGTGTGCTGAACGCTGGCGATATCGCGCTGACCCCTGATCCCTATTACCCGGTCTATGTCTCGGCGGCTACCACAATTGGCGCCCAGCCTTATATGCTGCCGTTGCGCGAAGAGAACCGGTATCTGATGGATCTGGATAGCATTCCTGCGGATGTGCTGGCGAAAGCACGTCTGCTCTGGCTGAACTATCCTAATAACCCGACCGCTGCGGTTGCCGATCTCGACTATTTTGCGTCTGTTGTGGAGTTCGCGAAACGTCATCAACTGGTAATTGTGCATGATATGGCCTATGCCGAGACCTACTACGACGATTTTCGGCCACCCTCGCTGTTACAGGTCCCCGGGGCAATGGATGTAGCGGTCGAGCTGCACTCGTTGAGTAAGACCTATAACATGCCGGGTTTCCGCGTAGGGATGCTGGTTGGCAATGCGACGCTGGTTGATGCCGTGGCACGTCTGAAGAGCAATATTGATAGCGGCATTTTTCGTCCGGTGCAGTATGCCGCAATCGAGGCGCTAAACTTGCCGGAAGCATGGACGATTGAGCGCAATGCTGTCTATAAGCGTCGTCGTGATTTGCTGGTTGAGGGTTGTAATACACTGGGTATGCGGGCAGTAGCTCCCCTTGCGGGCCTCTATATCTGGGCTCGTATCCCTGAGGGATATACATCGCGCGAGTTCTCAAACTGGCTCTTTGATCGCATTGGTGTCTTTATCACACCGGGCTCGAACTTCGGGCCTGCCGGTGAGGGCTATGTGCGTATCTCGTTGACGACGCCCGATGAGCGGATCGCCGAGGCTTTGCGTCGCATTCGAGAACTGATGGCTGCATAGGTTTGCAGGGCTGCTTGCTGAGAACGCGGTGGCCCTGCTTTTTTGACTCCATTCTAGCCCCCTTGTCTCCTTCTCTGGACGTGATACGTTGCACGTGATACACTGCATAACTGGAAATATTGCATTTCATAGTGTATTATTCTTTGTCACTGAGACGCTCCCTCATCGATAGAGGGAGTGTTCTTTCCCATGATGACTCAGGCGGCAGTGGGAAAAGGGACAATGAGGAGGTTATAAGAGAATGTTTGCGAAGTTGCAAAATGAACCTGTTGCTCAACCTGCCGATTCCGCTTTCTGGCATATCAGATTAGACCGCTCCATTTGTGCAGATGTACAGACCGCACTGAATTATGAATGGCTTGTCACGAATGGCCTAGGTGGTTATGCTTCCAGCTCGCTTGTGGGTGCAACGACGCGTGGGTATCATGGGTTGCTGGTTGCTGCTGTGCGGCCTCCAGTTGAACGGGTGGTGATGGTGACAGGAATAGATGAAGAGATCACGCTGACTGATGGAACCGTATTGAAATTGGGCACTCATGAATATCAGGGTGGCGTGCTTGATCCCCAGGGCTACCACTATCTGGAAGCGTTTGAATTGGAGGGCGATATTCCCTGTTTCCGCTATCGGCTCACTGACGAGCTATTGCTGGAGAAACGTATCTGGATGGAATATGGGGAAAACAGAACGTATGTGCAGTATCGTTTGCATGGGGCGAAGCAAGGCGACAACGCGCTTGCGCTGACATTGGTACCATTTTGCCTGAGCCGCGATTATCATGGGGTGACGCGCGGGTCTGAAGACTGGCATTTTATCGTAGATAGTCAGCAAAATCGCTGTCGGATTCGTGCCTATGACGGAGCGCCTGTATTTCATCTGGTTGCTGGCCCCTCTGCCTTTTTCTCTCCTACCGGGCTCTGGTACTGGCATGTCTACCATAGACGAGAGCGAGAACGCGGTTTGCCCGATCTGGAAGATGTCTATCAGCCCGGCATTTTTCGGCTGTCGCTTGGAGCTGATGAGCCGGTTTCGTTGGTGCTGGCAGCCGGTGAGCAGTCGCTTGGCGAGTTCGGCGGGGAACAGCATGAAGCGGCTGTGAGCGCCGCCTTGCGTCGTCAGCAACAGCGTATCCAGCGGGTACTTGATACCGCGGCCTGCGTGGCGGAACAGGACCCGGTTCGTGCGCGCCTGACGCTTGCAGCAGATCAGTGTATCGTCTCGCGGCCCGCTGCACAGGGCACGGAAGCCAGCCGTACCGTGATTGCGGGTTATCCCTGGTTTACTGATTGGGGACGGGATACAATGATTGCGCTTCCCGGGCTGTTTTTGTGTACTGGACGCTATGAGGAGGCGCGGGCGCTGCTCAGGGCCTTTCTGGCCTATGTGCAGGATGGCCTGATTCCGAACCGCTTCCCCGATTACGACGCCACCCCGGAATATAACACTATTGATGCGACGCTCTGGCTATTCTATGCCCTGGATCGCTATTTGAAAGAGACCGATGATGTGGCTCTCCTTCAAGAGGTGTACCCGATACTGGTTGATATTATCGAGCACCATGTAAAGGGAACGCGCTATAATATAGGGATGGATGCCGAAGATGGGCTGCTTCGCGGTAGTGAACAGGGCGTTCAACTGACATGGATGGATGCCAAAATTGAGGAGTGGGTTGTGACACCGCGTCGAGGAAAGCCTGTTGAGGTGAACGCGCTCTGGTACTTCGCGTTACGGGCTATGGAGCGCTGGACGCAACAGCTTGGTGGAGAGAGTACACCCTATCAACAGCGTAGTGAGCTGGTCAAGCTGCATTTTGCCCGGCGCTTCTGGTATGCCGATGGTGGCTATCTCTATGATGTTGTTGATGTGGATGGTGTTGCCAATCAGAATGACCCGGCATTGAGGCCCAATCAGTTGTTCGCGGCAGCTCTTGCCCCTGACCTGCTCGCGCGTGAGCAGATTGAGAGTCTGTTTCAACAGGTAACGCAGTATCTGCTAACTCCTGCCGGGTTGCGTACGTTGAGCCCGCATGACCCGAATTATCATAATCACTTTAATGGAAATCGCTGGCAGCGAGATAGCGCCTATCATCAGGGGACGGTCTGGCAATGGTTGATAGGCCCGTACATTGATGTGCACTGGCTGCTCTATCGTGATGTGAGGGCGATCAGAGAGCTGCTTCAGCCTCTCATCGAGCAGCTCACGCTCATGGGGCTGGGGTCGATTAGCGAGGTAGCTGAACCTGAGCCGCCCTTTGAGCTTGCGGGCTGTTTCGCACAGGCATGGAGCGTGGCCGAAGTGCTTCGGTGTTGGAGATTGGTGCAGGCTGAACAGAATCAAGAGTAAGCAAAAAAATCCTGCGCCATTTCATCTTCTTTTCATAAATGTAGAGTATAGTAACAGTATCGTGTTGATTCCTATGCTGCAAGAGTCGTGGTGGGAGGAATCAACACGATGCGGCATTTTCTCATAGAGGTAGCTATGCGCATCCTGGTCGTTGAAGATGATCCGCGTCTGGGGCCTGGTTTGAAGAAGGGGTTGGAAGGGAGTCATTACGCCGTCGATCTGATTGCCAGTGGTGAAGATGCGATCATTATGGCCCTGACCACTGCCTATGATCTGATTATTCTTGATATTCTCCTTCCCGGCCTGAGTGGTTTTGAAGTCTGCAAGCAGCTTCGTGCGCAGGGAAAGCCAGTTCCCATTCTCCTGTTAACCGCGCTTGGCGAAGTAGAGCACCGTGTCACCGGGCTCGACCTGGGCGCTGATGACTATCTGGTGAAACCCTTTGCCTTCAGCGAACTTGAGGCGCGTGTGCGTGCTCTCCTGCGGCGGAGAAGTCCGATCAAGTCTCCTGTATTGCAATTCATGGATATTACCCTCGATACGCGTTCCCATGAGGTGCGGCGCGGTGAGCGGCTGATTACGCTTGGCAACAAAGAGTATGCGCTGCTTGAGTTTTTTATGCGTCACCCCAATCAGGTCTTAAGCAGAACGATGATTGCCGAACATGTCTGGGATGCCGATGCCGAGCATCTCTCGAACGTGATTGATGTCTATATTCGCTATCTCCGGCGCAAGCTCTGTGAGGCGAATGAGCCCAATGTGATTCAGACAGTACGTGGATCTGGCTATCAATTACGGGAACCGGCATAATGAGCAAGAAGAGCCCTAAGCCCTATGTCTCGGGCGATTGGAGCCGCTATTATACCCCGATCGAGCCAAAGCACAGCAAACGGCGCCTGACCCCGCCTGGTATTCGTTTACAGTTGACGCTCTGGTATTCCGTTGTATCCGCCACGCTGATCTTTCTCTGTGCGCTGGCCTTCTATGCGGCATTTGAACGTTATCTGTTTGTCAACCTGGATACAACATTGCATCTGCGGGCACAACAAATCGCTGAAGGGATGGCAACTGGCTCCGATGGACGCTTGCGGGTGGTTCGGATTATCAGTGAGGAGCCAGAGCTTGATGCTTCGGCGGTGATTGTGGGCAACTGCCTCAACCATACTGAGGCCAGCAGCGATTGCGTGAACCGGCTGAATGACACCACGGCCCGTTCACAGGAGAGCATCTATGTGCGCATTCTGGATCGCTCCCGCTCGATCATCTATAGCACGGCTAACCTGAAGGATGTGCAATTGCCCCTGGAGAGTCTTGATCGGCCTGAGCAGGGGCAGCCCTGGGAGGGAACAGTGAATAACGGTGACGATGAGGCTGTGCGGTTTTATAGCACTATGTTGATCTTTAATGGCAAAATCGTCGGCGTGATTCAGGTGGGGCAGAAGCTCGCGCTGCTCTACACGCGGTTGCGGTTCTTTCTCTTTGTGTTGCTGATCTTATGCCCTGTATTACTCACGATGAGCGGCATTGTCAGCTACTGGCTGGCGGGGCGGGCGTTCCGGCCCATTCGCAGGCTGACACGTACGGCCCGGGCAATTGGAGCGCGTGACCTGGATCAGCGGGTGCCGCTTTCTCCCGCGCGGGATGAGGTGCGGGAGCTGACTATTATCTTCAATCAGATGATCGGGCGTCTGGAGCGGGCTTTTGCGCAACAACGCCGCTTTGTCGCCGACGCTTCCCACGAATTACGCACCCCTGTTGCCGTGATTCGAAACATGACCGAGGTTGCGCTGACACAGGCAAAGAGCAAGGAAGACTATATTTGCGCTCTTGAGGCGATCAATGACGAGTCCGATAGGCTTGGCCGCCTGGTCAGTGATCTGTTAGCGCTGGCTCGCGTCGATGAAGAGCGCATGCCACTTGATAGCGAGCCGGTGCGCCTTGACTTTCTGGCTGCTGATGTCGTCGATAGTATGGCAAGCTTTGCGGCTGAGCACGGTATCACGCTACAAACAGGTACCTTGCAGCCTGCCACGGTGAAGGGGGATGCAGCCCGCCTGATTCAAGTGCTGATGGGGTTGGTTGATAACGCCGTCAAGTATACCAACGCCGGGGGAACCGTCACGGTGGCGGTTGAAGCCTGCGCATCGCATGTCCATTGCAGTGTCACTGATACTGGAATCGGGATTGCCCGGGAACACCTGCCCCATATCTTTGAGCGCTTTTACCGGGCTGACCCGGCCCGCTCAAAGGCAGTCGGCGGGAGCGGGCTTGGGCTCTCCATTATCGATTGGCTGGTGCGTGCGCATCATGGGGCAGTGACCGTTGAGAGTGAACCGGGGAAGGGCTCGACCTTTATGATAACGTTGCCACTGATGCACTAGGAAACGATCGCCACGATAGCGCTGATATTGCCCTCTCCTCCGGCGTCATTGGCTGCATCGGTCAGGCGGCGTGCCATTTCCTCCGGTGTGCCTCCCTGGGCCAGCAAGCGCTGGATCTCCGAGTCACGGAGCATATGCCAGAGGCCATCTGTACAGAGCAAGATAATATCGTTTGGCGCGACGGACTGCTGAAAATAGTCAATCGGAACATAGTAATTCTGCCCAAGCGTGCGGTAATGGTGGTTCCGCTTGGCGCTTTTATACACGTCATCCGGTTCAAGCAACTTGGACGCAACCAGTGTTGCGGCAATAGTATGATCGCGTGTAATGCAGTAGAGACTGTCTGCGTCGGCGTTGTAGACGTAGGCCCGGCTATCTCCAATGCTGGCGACATGAAGCTGATAATGGTATAGCAGGGCCACTGTCAGCGTACAGGCCATGTTGCTATCATAGTCAGCATTACAGTGGTAGACGACCTGATTGGCCTGACGGGCCGCGTCGCTGATCCATTGTTGTAACACAGTCTCAGACGGTCGAACGCCGGGATTACTGCCGGGAATGGGTCCTCTGGGGCCTGTTGAACTGTTACTGCCCATTGGCGGCGTGTAGTGCGTCAGCGAGCGTGGAGGCTCGGTCAGGCGCGGAACCATAATATCTGCGACGCTCTCGATCGCGAGCCGGCTGGCTTCATGACCACCGAGTGGCTGCCCTTGTGTCCCGAGCAGACCATCTGAGATAGCAAGCAGGCTGAAGGGACTGGGCGGGGGCTCCAGATTGGTGCAGAGTCCTTGAATGACCAGCAGCATATCTTCATTTTCCTGTGCCTTGCGTCCCAACTCGCTGATATAGCCGAGCTGGCAATGATCGGCCACCGCCGGAGCCGTGGCATCCAGATTGCGCCCACAGTGACGGCAGAAGCGAGAGGAACTGCGGTTCTCGCGTCCACAGTGCGGGCAGGGATTCTCGGGCATCACGGTACGCACAATCACGTTAGCGTTACTGGTAGCCATAATGGTGGGGGCTACAATGGTAGGAGCCGAGTGAATGGGATCGGAATGCAGGGCATCCTCAACCGCCTGCGCGAACTCGCCTGCCGAGGTGAAGCGTTTCTTCGGATCGATGTCCATTGCCCGCATAATCACAGGGTCAACGTTCGGCGGTAATGCATGATTCAACGCGCTTGGTGGCGGGATCTCTGCGGCCAGCGTTTTGATCACAGCCTGCATTGGTAGTAAGCCGGTGAACATCTGATAGGTCACGACACCCATTGCATAGATGTCACTGGCGGGCTCGGGCTTCCCCTGTTCCTGTTCTGGCGCGATATAGTGTTCGGTGCCGATGGAGAGGCCACGCTGCGTCAGGGACTTTTCCTGCTGCATTGCCCGGGCAATACCAAAGTCGGCCAGGATCAGGCGTCCATCATCCTGATGAATGAGCAGGTTGGATGGCTTGATATCCCTGTGCACGATCTGCTGTGGATGCTGATGGACTGCATCGATAGCCGCGGCCATATCTTTCAGATAGGTTAAAGCCTGTTGCGTTGGTAGTGGCTTCTCAGGTTTGAGCAGCGCTTTCAGGGTTCCTCCAGTGATTAACGGCATTTCCAGATAGAGAAGTTCCCCATCCTGACCGAAATTGACCACGGGCACAATATTCCGGTGACGGAGCTGATGTGCATAGCGAGCCTCGCGCCGGAAGCGCTCTATAGCCGTTTGTGGATCCATATTTTGATAGGATATAGAGAGTACTTTCAGGGCGACCTGCTTCATTTCAAAGGTATCACTGGCACGATAGACTGCACCCATACCGCCCATGCCAATGAGCGTTTCAATACGGTAGCGCCCGGCTACCACAGCTTCGGGCAGCAGGCAGCGGCAGTATGGATTCGCGCATATTTTTGTTCCGGGTGGATATTCTGCTTGGCAGCGCGGATTCGGGCAATGTGGCATAACGACTTCTCTACCATCTCTTTTTTCTGACAGGGGTCTCCCTGTAATTGGAAATACCAGAAAGTGTACCTGGGAACCACTTGACTAGTGTATGGTAATGCTTAGAATGCTGTCAATATGAATGATAATTTTGTCTGTATTTCCCTCCCAGTTTGCGAGGATGCCTCAGAAGGAGCGAACCTGAACGGGCTCTCTTGCCATTTATACGGCTGAAGGAGATCCGGGTTGCATGGGCGCTCGCGGTATGAACAGATACAAGCTGATTCAATGTTTCTCATGTTTCTAGCTTCCCCTATCGGACAGTTTGCTTCAAAGTGTTAAGCACGCTATAATCAGTTTAGCTTGGAAAGGGGTCTTATTTCCACAGCCCTGGTCTGATAACAGATGCTTTAAAGGATAACAGGATATCATGCTACAGTTACCGTTGGTGCTTTTTATCGTGATGGCGGAAGTGACGGTCGGCTCTGTCTGTGTTATGGTCTTTCTGGACTGGCGCAATGAGGTACGCCGCAGCTTCCTGATTACGTATGCGTTTATTTATCTCTTCCTGGCAGTTCTCACTTATCTGGCACAGCAGAACTTTGCTTCTGCGGAACTGCTGAACTCGTTTGCACATCTCGATCATGCATGGACCGGGTATTTATCTCTGCCGTTACTGGTCTTTGCTATTCTGCTCTTGTTTTATGCGATTTTCCTGATTGCCGATAAAAGTGCGGGCGGAGATGGAAAAGAGAAAATGGAGAAGGCGGCAGAAGAAGCCATTGCGGAGGGGAAGACTGCTCCGGCGAAGTTCTCGGTGGCGCGTCTTCTGCGTTATGTCTCCGGGGCTGCTACGATTGTTGTTGGCCTGATCGCGATTCTGGTGATGGCGATGGTCTTTCGTCCACTGGCCGCCTCGGTCCTCTCAGGAGGGGTGACTGTTGCTGTCTTCTTCGTGGCGACGTTTGCGCTTGGTGGCGTAATGACGGCGATGTGGCTTGGTCACTGGTATTTGAATACGCCTGCTCTGACTGAGAAGCCGCTGCTCTTTGCCACAAATATTGTGCTGATCTCTCTGCTGCTTCAGCTTGTTCTTTCCTTCTTTACCGGTCCGGTGATTGCCAGTGCACAGAAGCAGCCGCAAACGAATAACCAACCAACTGTGACGGCATCGACACCAGCGCCAGGCGAGAAGGACCCGAACAAGATTGTGAAACCTGCCAATCAGCCGACCGTGGCGCCGATCAGCGTAGATGGAATGCACTGGCTACAGATCGCGGTTGGTTTTGTCTTCCCGCTGATTCTGGGTGGGCTCACCTGGAAGCTGGTACGTGATCGCTCGTTCCAGTCGGCAACCGGCATGCTCTATCTTGTTGTGACGCTTACTTTGGCCGGGGAGATTATGGCGCGCGGCCTCTTCCTGGGTGGTCTGTAGACTGAGCATGCGTCTCTATTGGTGAGGAACGCCGGGAAAGCTTCCCGGCGCTCTTTTTTTATGCGTTCTGAGCTCTCTCCTTCAAGACACGGCGCAGGATCTTGCCTGATGCATTTTTGGGAATTGCATCGATAATTTCAAGGTGGTGGATCTTTTTGTAGCCCGCAAGTCTGCTGTTCACGAATGCCATGATCTCTTCAGGGTTTGCTTGCTGCCCGCGCCTCGGCACAATGAAGCCTTTCACCAGCTCACCCGCTTCCTTGTCGGGAATGCCGATCACCGCGGCATCGCCGACCGCTGGATGTTCCAGCAGCAGGGCCTCTACCTCGGCAGGCGCGATACTGAACCCTTTATATTTGATCATCTCTTTCTTGCGATCCACAATATATGTGTATCCATCTTCGTCGACATGGCCGATGTCGCCCGTATAGAGCCAGCCGTTACGGAGCACTTTCGCGGTTTCTTCTGGTGCTTTCCAGTAGCCCTGCATGACCTGTGGTCCGCGAATGATCAGTTCGCCATCTTCTCCCGGTGGAAGCTCACGCTCACCGGTCTCAAGATCCACGATTTTTTGTTCGGTGTTATGCGTCAGCAAGCCGATGCTTTCCAGGCGGATCAGCGCGGGATCTTTCGGCTGAGCATGAGTCAGGGGAGATGCTTCAGTTAATCCGTATCCCTGTAAGGTGATGATGCCGGTTTTCTCCTGAAGCTGGCGGGCCGGTTCTGGTGGCATGGGGGCTGCGCCAGAGAGAATATAGCGGACCGTTTTCAGCTTGCTGAGGTCTATGGGGGCATGGGCGAGGGCCAGCACAATCGGGGGAACGACAAATACATAGGTGACGGCGTGCTTTTCGCACAGTTCTAGCGCTTGCAGCAGGTCGAAGCGCTCCATAATAACCTGCGTGCCACCACAGGCGAGGAAGCTACCAGTCAACATAATGCCATAGATATGATAGAACGGTAGAAAGAGCAGTGCTGTGTCGGCATCGGTGGGCTGTAATGCGGTCAGAAATTGAATATTGTTGCTGACAAGGTTGCGGTGTGTCAGCATGGTGCCTTTCGGGAGGCCTGTTGTGCCGGATGAGTAGGGCAGGGCAAGCAGGTCATCAGGGGTCACGGGATCATATTGCTGATAGCGAGGCGAGGAGCGGCGAAGAAGGGCGGCGAAGGTCTCCGCGCCCTCAAGGTGTTCTGGAATATCGATCCCTGTCACCAGAATATGCTTGAGGTGGGGGAGCTCATGCTGACTCCGAACAAGCTGAAAGATGGGGACGAGTTCGCGCTGTATCAGGATGGCAACCGCTTCGGAGTCTTCAAGCTGATGGGCAAGCTCGCGCTCTTTGTAAGAGGGATTGACGGGACTGACCACCACTCCCAGTGAGGCGGCAGCAATAAAGGTCAGGATGAATTCCGGGCGGTTGGCGGTGTAGATGCAAAGACGATCTCCTTTACGCAATCCTATATCATGCAGGCCGTTGGCGATACTGTTGATCATTGAGATGGCTTCGCGATAGGTCAGGACAAGGTCATAGTACTTGATCGCGGCTTTTTCAGGGTGTCTCTGAGCGGCTGTTCGTACGAGCTGGTCGTATGATACCTCAGGAATGTCGATGGGTGGCCGAAAGAGCTCCGGCGCTCTCATTTTTTGTACATCCATTGTGCGCTATCCTTTCTTTCTCATAGAAGCAAGAGAAGGGGAAAAGGGGAAACAATGCGCGTGATGGGCCTGTAGATATAGGTGAAAAGAAAACTATAGCAGTAGCATAAAGGATATTTCTGAAAAGGTCAAGTGGAAAAGGAAAATCTTCAGGAAAAGGCCGTTGCATGAAGAGGAGGAGGACAATCGGGCTATTGATTTTTGGAGCTTATGAAACTGGGAAAGTGCTTCCGTACGCTTCAGTGGTGCTGAGAAAGCAAGAAAGCATGTAGAAATGTGGAAATGTGTGCCTGTTTGGACCTTTTCATATAATACAAGTAGAAGTGGAAAATCTCTCTTTTGAAAATGTGTAGAAGTGTGGCGAGGTTTCAGTTACAGTTTGTGTTTGATACATGTTAATACATAAACGTTCTGTCTATCGTAAGAGCGCCATCGAGCATTACATGCGGAGCCGGGAAGGTGATACCCTGCCGCGCTTTATCTCGTTGCCGCTCTCCCTCTTTTTGTGGATTTTGTTTTTACTGCTACTGGAGGCACTTGGCCTGGCCTGGTTCTATAAAGTTCCGGTGTATGTGGTGGGCAATGGAATTGTGCTTGCCCATGAGCAGCAGAAGGGCGAACAGGGTGCTCTGGCAGCCATTTTTGTGCCGGCCTCGCAGGCGGATAAACTACGGGTCGGTCAGGTGGTTCTGGTGCGATTGCAGGCGAATGCTCAACCGGTACGAAGTCAGATAGAACAAGTTGAGGAGCCGCTACAGAGCCCTGATCACCTCTGTCGTACCTATGGGCTGGCCGCGCAGTGTACGACACTGATCCAGCAGCCATCGGTCGCGGTGCTGCTGCGTTTAAACACGTTTTCCGCACGGCAGTATGCGGGGAGTCTGTTAACTGCTGATATTCAGGTCGGAACCCGATCTATTCTCTCTCTCTTCCCGGGTTTGGGTGGGTTTAAGTAGGATGTTGTGGCAATGAGTAAAGTAAAACCTGAAAAGCGACGAAAAAGAGCGAATGAGAAGCATATCCCTATTGAAGAACAGGAAACCTTAAAGTTGCCGGGTAGACGGCTCAAGCCCTCAAAGCTGTCTCGTAAGCGGCGCGTGCCGGTGCTCCTTCAGATGACGGAAACCGAGTGCGGCCTTGCCTGTCTGGCTATGATCTTGAGCTACTATGGCCGAAAAACGTCGATTGCTAGCCTGCGCTCACGGTATGGTGCGGGACGCGATGGCCTGACTGCGTTAGGGATTGCCAAAGCTGCCCGTCATTTTGGGATGCGTGTGCGGGCGGTTTCGTTGCAGCATACCGATCTCTCAGGCGTCACGTTGCCAGCCATTGCACACTGGGAATTCAAGCATTTTCTGGTTGTGGAGCGCTGGTCAAAAAAGACTGTTGATGTGGTTGACCCGGCGGGTGGGCGGCGCCGCCTGACGGCAGAGGAGTTCGATGCGGGATTTACCGGCGTGCTGATCACATTGGAGCCGGGTGTCAGCTTTGTCAGCAATGGACCCGACGCGACTCCTAAACTCTCGCTGACCTCCTATCTGTTGCAATGTTTAAAGCGAACGCCCGGCGTCCTGGCGCAGATCTTTGTGGCATCTGGCATTTTACAGGTCTTTGGCCTGATTTCTCCGCTACTGACGAAGGTTGTGGTTGATCGTATTCTCCCTTTTGGATTAAGCGATGTGATGCTGTTGCTCGGGGTGGGTATGCTTATGCTGGTGCTCTCCCAGGGCGTGATGACGCTGCTTCGAGAATGGCTGCTGGTCTATCTGCGTACTCGGGTTGATATTCATCTGATGCTTGGCATTCTAGAGCACCTGCTGACTCTGCCCTTTAGCTTTTTTCAGCAGCGTTCGACTGGTGATCTGCTCTCGCGCCTGAGCAGCAATAGCGTAATCCGTGATACATTGAGCAATCAGCTTGTATCCACTCTCTTAGATGGTAGTCTGGTTGTAGCCTATTTTTTTATCCTGCTCTGGCTCTCGGTGCCGTTTGGCCTGCTGGTTTTCGGGATTGGCTTTTTTCAGGTCTTATTGATGATTGGCTCATACAAACATATTACCAATCTTGCCAGTCAGGAACTGGTCGCACAGGGAAAGACACAGGGCTACCTTACGGAGGCACTGGCTGGAATCGCGACTCTGAAGGCCGCCGGGGCAGAAGATCGAGCCCTTGAACGCTGGACGAACCTGTTCTTCAAGCAACTGAACATCTCGATTCGGCGAAGCTATTTCACGGCAATGACCAGCACCGGGATGAACCTGTTGCGCACGTTTGCACCGCTGGCACTGCTCTGGATCGGAGCGCTTCAGGTGTTACAGGGCTCGCTCTCGGTTGGCATGATGCTGGCGCTGAACTCGCTGGCCGTCTCCTTTCTCACGCCGCTCTCGTCGCTGGTTAATAATGCACAACAGTTTCAGCTTGTACAGGCAAATTTTGAGCGTCTGGCAGATATTATGACTGCTGAAGCCGAGCAGAAAAAGCAGGAGGTCGCTTTGCCGCCAAAACTGAGCGGCGATATTGAGCTAAGGGGGGTCTCTTTTCAGTACGCGCCCGATTCCCCAAAAGTACTGAAGGATATCAACCTGTCGATTAAAGCCGGGCAGAAAGTGGCGATTGTAGGGCGAACCGGTTCGGGGAAGAGCACGCTTGGCAAGCTGTTACTGGGCCTCTATGTGCCGACAGAGGGCGACATTCTCTATGATGATATTCCGTTGCGGAAGCTGAACTATCAGGAAGTGCGGCGTCAATTCGGAGTTGTGATGCAGGATGCCTCGGTTTTCAGTGGCACGGTATTACAGAATATTGCGCTGAATGATCCTTCAATGGACAACGAGCAGGTGATAAAAGCAGCTCAGCTCGCTGCAATTCACGATGACATTATGAATATGCCAATGGGCTACGAGACCTATATTGCGGAGGGGGGAAGTGCCCTCTCGGGTGGTCAACGGCAACGGCTGGCAATTGCCCGGGCGATAGCCCATCAGCCCTCTATTCTGCTCTTTGATGAGGCGACAAGCAGTCTTGATGTGGTGACAGAGCAGCGGGTTGCGCTGAATTTACAGCAGTTTGCCTGTACACAGATTATTATTGCCCATCGCCTGAGCACGATTCGGGATGCTGATCTGATTCTGGTGCTGGATAACGGCTCGATTGTTGAGCAGGGCACGCATAAGCAGTTAATTAGCTTGAAAGGTTACTATTATCAGCTAGTGCTCCATCAATATGAAAGAGAAAGAAATAAGATGAAACAATATAAAACAACCCAGCTACCATAAGAAACAGGAAGCCCCATGATTTCGGATATTTTGCTGTACGAGTATAATATAAATAGGTGATACGGTTACAGTTGCAAAACCGGGGAGCTGATGGAAGTGTTGTAATGCCCTGTGCAGTGCTGTGCTGCTAGAACAGACAGTATTTGCATGATCTCCACCTCCAAATATACCGCTCTCAAGCTGTTGACCGGTTGCCATGTCGTAAACCGTCAATTTCACAGAGAGAAAGGAATTGGAAACATGAGCTTCGATGTCGTTCGCGCATGGAAAGACGAAGAGTATCGCAATTCTCTGTCCGCTGAGGAGCTGGCAATGCTTCCTGAGTGCCCTGCTGGCGAAATGGAACTGACCGATGCCGATCTTGAGCAGGTCAGCGGCGGTTGCCATCATCATGCCAATCAGGCAATTTCGTTCGGTTGTGTAAATTCAGCCGCACTTGCCTGCTTGCAGAGCGCACTTATCGGTGCTTGCGTCTCCGCAGGCATCTGCAACGTTGACTAGTCCGACCTCGGACAAGGGTGTTTTTCATAGGAGGGTTAGGGAGGTTACAGTCCCTGACCCTCTGCTTGCTGTTTTCTGTGGGAAGAGAGAGGATGATGAAGGATGTGAGTGATATGGAGATTCAACAGAATCAGGATATCTGGCACCGCGCAACATGGTATCGTGCCTTGTCATTGCAGGAGCGTGCGCACTTGCGAGAAGAGATGCCACCGCAGTGGGAGCCTGACCAGCAGGCACTGAAAAAGGCACAACGCTGGCAGGAACAGCCTCCTTTCCAGACCGATACATATTTCGAGCGGCGGCTTGCGACCGTGTCTCTCTCCTATGATGCTTTTCTGGCGCTCCTTAGCGAAGATCCTGCACAGCTTCAGGCGCGTTTAATGGCTCTGCCTCCCTGGCTCATTGAATTGCGCGAAATCTGGGCTCTCCGTCATGAAGAGATCTCTTTCCCTCTTCCCGAGTCTGCAAAGGCTGATTCTGGTTCTCCTGGGGCTTTCCTGCCAGCGTTGCGCCCTTTTCTGATGCGAGCGTGGCAGCGTCTGGAACGGGGCGTATCCGCGCTTGTCGATGAGTATGGAGCAGTACCATTTGATCCACAGGCGATCGTCGCACAGCTCTTTGCTCGTCTACCGGTGCAGCTCCTTATGCGCTTTCTACGTACAGCGGTTCTTGAACTCAACGTTGCACGCGTGCAGGGGCGGTTGCAGGGTGCGACACCTGAAGAACGGTTCCAGCGTTTTATTGATTATCTGGCGCGGCAGGATGGGCTGTTTGTGTTGCTGGAAGAGTATGCGGTTCTGGCACGCATTCTTGTTGAGACACTTGAGCGCTGGATTTTCTGCATGTTGGAACTGATGAAGCGTCTCTGTCTGGATTGGGAGGAGATCCAGGCAACGTTCTTTCCAGATCAGGACCCCGGCTTGTTGGTCGAGATACAGACTGGCAAAGGCGACACGCATCGTGGTGGTCGTAGTGTGGCTATTTTGGGTTGGCAACATGGACAGCGTCTGGTCTATAAGCCTCGTTCCTTGAGTATTGATGTGCACTTTCAGGAACTGCTGCGCTGGTGCAACGAGCGGGGATGTGAGCCCGCGTTTCGTCCGCTGGTCCTGTTGAATCGAGGAGACTATGGCTGGATTGAGTTTATTGAGGCGCAGGACTGCACTTCGGAGGAGGCAATAGAGCGTTTCTACCGGCGTCAGGGGGGGTATTTGGCGCTGCTGTATGCGTTGCAGGCCGCGGACTTCCACGCTGAAAATGTGATTGCTTCGGGCGAGCATCCATTCCTTGTCGATCTGGAAGCACTACTACAGCCGCGTATCGCGTTGAGCGCTGGTATAGAGCACGATTTCCCGGAGTTTCAGGTCATTGCGCAATCGGTTTTGCGCATCGGCCTCTTGCCTCAGCGTATCTGGTCCGGTGATGAATATGAGGGTATCGATGTCAGCGGATTAGGGGGCAAATCCGGGCAGCTTTCCCCGTCACGGGTTCCGATTCTACAGCAGATTGGAACGGATCAGGCGCATATCAAACGTGAGCGTATTCTGATGAACCTCGGACAGCATCGGCCAACTCTGAATGGGAAAGATGTAGACACGTTGAGCTATTGTGAAAGCATCGTGGCCGGCTTTACTGCTGTCTATCATATCCTGATGCGCGAGAAAGAGGTATTGGGCCAGAAACTCACCGTTTTCGCTGAAGACGAGATTCGCTGTGTGCTGCGGCCGACTCGTATTTATGGCTTGTTGCTGGAAGATAGTTTCCATCCGAATGTGTTGCGTGATGGGCTTGACCGTGACCGCCTCTTTGATCGCCTCTGGATCGGGTGTGAGCATCAGCCTCATATGGAACGCCTGATTTCTGCTGAACACGCCGACCTGTGGGCCGGGGATATCCCGATGTTTACGACCCGTGTCGCCTCATACGACCTGATATCTTCGCGTGGTGAGCGGATAGAGGCATTCTTCTGTGAAACCGGGCTGGAACGGTCACTCAAGCAGGTGGCGCAATTCAGCGAGGAAGATCTGATGAGACAGCTCTGGGTTATCCGGGCCGCGTTCACCAGCATGACCCTCGGTACAGAGAATGTCTCGCGCCTGAGCTTGCCTGCGCAGGAGACGGAGGTGTCCAGCGCGGACCTGCTTCAGGCGGCCCGCTCCATCGGGGAGCGGCTGCAACAGTTGGTCTTACGGCACGAGACTGGCGCGGGCTGGCTTGGTGTGGTTCCTGTAAATGAACGAAGCTGGCACCTGTTGCCCGCGGGAACTGATCTCTATAATGGCTTATCGGGCATTGTGCTGTTCCTGGCGTATCTGGGGAAAGTCGCGAACGCTGCTGACTGTACTGAGCTGGCACGGGAGGCATTGAAGAGCATCCGTTATCAGCTCGCGATTCAGCGCAAATATGGCATTCTGGACGGTATCGGCGCGTTTAGTGGGTTAGGCTCTTATGTCTATCTGTTCACACATCTGGGAGCGCTCTGGCAGGATAAGACGCTGTACGAAGAGGCCAGAAGCTGGCTTCCAGCTATCGCAGAAAAGCTTGAGCAGGATAGTGCCTTTGATGTGATTGGTGGTGCTGCGGGATGTATTGCTGCGTTGTTAAGTCTGTATCAGGCCACGTCTACAGATGAGGTGCTGATGGTTGCCCGTCGCTGTGGTGATCATTTGCTGGCTTCGGCTCAGGAGATGTCTCAAGGGATTGGTTGGCGCACCCCGCTCTCCGAGCAACCGCTAACCGGTTTTGCGCATGGAAATGCTGGCATTGCGTTGAGTTTGCTGCGGCTCTTTGTGGCCTGTGGAGAAGAGCGCTATCTTGAAGCGGCACGAAAGGCGGTTGCGTATGAGCGGAGCTTGTTTTCAGAGGCTGAACAAAATTGGCCCGATCTTCGTGATTTGCCCGGTAGATCGAGAGAACAGCAATCGTTTATGGTGGCCTGGTGTCATGGGGCGTCTGGTATCGCGCTTTCCCGTCTGGGCATGCTGTCTTGTATGGATGATGCGATGCTGCGGGCAGAGATTAGTGCGGCACTGAAAACAACGCTGATCCGAGGATTTGGTCTGAATCATAGCCTCTGTCATGGCGATTTCGGGAATCTTGAGGCGCTCTTGCTGGCATCACAGCGTTTCCAGAAACCAGAATATGAGCAAATGGTGCATCGTCTGACGGCGGCTTTGCTCGTGAGTATACAGGAGCAAGGAATTGTTACAGGCGTGCCGCAAGGGGTAGAGACGCCGGGGCTGATGCTCGGGCTGGCGGGTGTGGGGTACGCGCTTTTGCGTCTGGCTGCTCCACAAGAGA
>Ga0164243_10003404_pt1 | contig 25501 bp, 24 predicted proteins | sample OricompcompostOP_FD_108781 | JGI IMG/M metagenome (GOLD analysis project Ga0164243, IMG submission 108781) | Organic Plus compost microbial communities from Emeryville, California, USA - Original compost - Organic plus compost (OP) | ecosystem: Engineered > Solid waste > Mixed feedstock >...
GCCAGCAATCACCTTGCGCTCCGCGACGAGGCGGGTGCAGAGAGCGTGCCGGACATGCTAGATACCTTTGAGTAGCCCTGACAACGAATTGAGCCAAGCTGTTGTAAAAGCTCACTTACCGCGTTCGTCAGCGCCCGGTAATTCACCCTCTGGCGTCGGTGTTCGCGATGATCGTCTCACCCCGGGCTACGCAAGCGGTCCGTCTGTGGGGCAACATGGCCCCGATGTTTCTCGCTGCCGTACTCGCCTTCGCGGGCGTCGTGGCCGGCCTCCTGGGCGCCGCGACGCTGGTGAAGCGTTTCTTCGATCAGCGCGACCTGTATCTCTTCGCGTGGGCCATGGCGTCGCTCGCCCTGGCCGCCGGACTCGCGGGGATGTCGCTGGGCGCCGCGCTCGGTTTCGACAGCACCACGTTCCGCATCATGATGCTGGGCGTGTCGTTCCTCGCGCCGCTCTGGCTGGCGTGGGGGCTGGTCGAACTGGTGGCCGAGGGCATGGCATCGGTGTTCGCGGCCCGGCTGCTGGGCGCCGCGCTCACCATCGTCGGCGGCGTGGTCCTGCTCATCGACCCGCTGAGCGGCCAGTTCAACTCCGACATGCCGGTGGCGTCGGAGCACTACCAGCTCTTCCCGATGGCCGCGCTGATCGCCGGGTACATCGCGGCGGGGATCACACTGGTCGTGTACCTGATCTTCGCGATCGTGCGGCGCGGCGACCACGACGGCGCGCCGCGCATGCTGGCCGCCACGACGGCGGGCGGCGGCGGGGTGCTCACCGTCATCGCGTCCGCGCTGGGCCTGCCGGGCATCCTGTACGCCTTCATCGCGACCGCCACGGCCGGGGTCGTCTGGTACGCGGGCACCCGCCGCGCGGTGCCGCCCGAGGACGACGACGAGTTCGACGAGCCCACGCCGCCGCCGATGCCGCCGCGCGGCCGGCGGGCCCGGCACGGCGGACCGTCGCCGCTTGAGGAGATGCGCCGCGGCGAGGCGGCGAACCGGGTGGGCGAGCCGACCGAGCCGTCGCCCGAGGTCGGCCCCACGATGGGCGGCCCGGTGGCGACCGGCGCGCACGCGCTCGGACGCGGCGCCGATCCCTACGGGCAGCGCGAGCTGCCGAGCGGCAACCAGCCGTACGGTGACGAGCCGTACGGCAACCAGCCGTACGGTGACGAGCCGTACGGCAACCAGCCGCCGTACCCGGGCCCGGGCGTCAACGGCGGGCCGGGCCCGGACCAGGGGCTCGGCGTGCCGGTGGCCGGCGGCCTGCACCGGGCGGGGTCGGACATCGGCCCGTCGCCGCACCTGTACGGCTTCATCTCGATCTTCACGCTGGCCGACGGCCAGGGCCCGCGCTTCGACCAGCTGACCCAGGAGATGCTGGCGTACGTGCGGGAGAACGAGCCCGACACGCTCATCTACGTCGCGCACACCGTGCCGAACGCCCCGCTGCAGCGCATCTTCTACGAGGTGTACCGCAACCGCGCCGCGTACGACGAGCACGGCCGCCAGCCGCACGTCCAGCGCTTCCGCGCGGAGCGGGCGAACGTCGTACTGGCCACCAACGTGATCGAGCTGAAGCTGGAAGCGGCCAAGATCACCCCGGTCGGGCCCTTGTTCGGGGACCCCACGCGCCGGTAACCGGGGGCGGACGTAGGGTTGTCCGCGTGGCCCACCACGTGACCCTGTTCAGCAAGCCCGGATGCCACCTGTGCGACGACGCCCGCGCGGTGATCGCGCGGGTGGCCGGCGAGCTCGGCGCCACCTGGGAAGAGCGGGACATCACGCAGTCGGAGGAGGACACCCGCCGGTACTGGGAGCAGATCCCGGTCACGTTCGTCGACGGCGTGCAGCACGACTTCTGGCACGTGTCAGAGGGCCGGCTGCGGGCCGCGCTGGGCGGATGACGAGGCTGTCTGGTGGGTCACACGCAGGGGTGCGCCGGCCGGGTGAACTTTGTGCATACGTTCACAAGGGCGTACCTTGGAAGCGGAGTCCACGCGGTACGGCACGCCCCGGCGGCAGCGCACGCTTAATGCCGGACGGGCCGCAGGTGGCCGCGAGTCGATCCCCCCAGGAGCGCCGGACCGTGAGCCCCAGTCCTCAACAGCCGAGCCGATCGGGCCCGAACGGCCGATCAGGCAGACGACCCGTGCCGTCGCCGGGCCGGCCCGAACCGGGCGTGGACGAGACGTCCACGCCCGCGTCACGCGAGAGCCTCGTGAAGGATCGCGGCATCCCCGAGGCCACCGTGGCGCGGCTCCCCGTCTACCTGCGCGCGCTGCACGCGCTCGCCGACCGCGGCGTCGTCACGATCTCCTCCGAGGAGCTCGCGACCACCACCGGCGTCAACCCGGCGAAGCTCCGCAAAGACCTCTCCCACCTCGGGTCGTACGGCACCCGCGGCGTCGGGTACGACGTGGAGTACCTCGTCTACCAGATCTCCCGCGAGCTGGGCCTCACCCAGGACTGGGTGGTGGCCATCGTCGGTGCCGGTAACCTCGGTACCGCACTGGCCAACTACGGCGGGTTCGCCTCCCGTGGATTCCGGATCGCCGCGTTGCTCGACGCGGACACCGGGACCGTCGGGAGCCGCGTCGCCGGGCTGACCGTGGAGCACACGGACAAGCTGGAGGCAGTGATCAAGCAGCACGCGGTGTCCATCGGGGTGATCGCGACGCCGGCCGGCGCCGCGCAGGGCGTGTGCGACCGCATGGTCGCCGCCGGGGTGACGAGCGTGCTGAACTTCGCGCCGGTCGTGTTGAATGTGCCCGTCGGCGTCGATGTGCGTAAGGTCGACCTGTCCATCGAGCTGCAGATTCTCGCCTTCCACGCGCAGCGCAAGGCCGGTGAGGAGACGGTGCACGCATGAGTGTCCTGGTCGTGGGGCTCAGCCACCGAAGCGCTCCGGTCCCGGTGCTGGAGCAGGCCGCGGTCAGCGGGGACGAGCTGACCGCGCTGCTGCATGACGTGCACGCGCGCGCCGATGTCGCCGAGGCCATGGTCGTCTCGACCTGCAACCGGGTCGAGGTGTACGCGGAGATCGACAAGTTCCACGGCGCGGTCGCCGCGATCACCGAGCTGCTCGCGCGGTACTCCCAGGTCCCGCACGACCACCTCACCCAGCACCTGTACGTGCACTACGAGCAGCGCGCCGTACAGCACCTGTTCGCCGTCGTCTGCGGCCTGGACTCCATGGCCGTCGGCGAGCCGCAGATCCTCGGGCAGGTACGGCAGGCGTGGAAGCTGGCGCGTGACGAGAACACGCTCGGGCGGGCGCTGTCCGGGCTGGCCCAGCAGGCGCTGCGGGTCGGCAAGCGCGCGCACGCCGAGACGGGCCTGGACAAGGTCGGCGCGAGCCTGGTGACCGCCGGCCTGTCGCTGGCCGAGCGGCACGTGGGCGAGCTGGCCGGCAAGCGCGCGCTGATCGTCGGCGCCGGCTCGATGAGCGGCCTTTCCGCCGCCACGCTGGCCCGGCTCGAGGTCGGCATGCTGGTGGTGGCCAACCGCACGCCCGAGCACGCCGCCCGGCTGGCCGGGTCGGTGGAGGGCCCGGAGGCCCGCGCGGCCGGCCTGGACGAGCTGCCCGCCGAGCTGGCCGCCGCCGACGTGGTGATCTCCTGCACCGGCGCCACCGGCGTCGTGGTGACCGCCGAGACCGTACGGCTTGCGCGTCCGTCGGACGCCGGTCCGCTCGCGTTCGTCGACCTGGCGCTGCCGCACGACATCGACCCCGGCGTACGCGAGCTGTCCGGCGTCGAGCTGGTCGACCTGGCCGCGCTGCGCAGCGCGGCGATGGACCTCGCGCCGGAGGCCGAGCAGGCCGTCGACGCGGTGCGCGCGATCATCGCGGAGGAGGTCGCCGGCCACCTGGCCGCCGCCGACGCCGCGCGCGTGGCGCCGACCGTCGTGGCGCTGCGCAGCCGCGCCGCAGAGGTCGTCGAGGCCGAGCTGGCCCGGCTGGACGGGCGGCTGCCCGGGCTGGACCCGCGCGACCGCGACGAGGTGGCCAAGGCGCTGCGCCGGGTGGTGGACAAGCTGCTGCACGCGCCCACCGTCCGGGTCAAGGAGCTGGCCTCCGCGCCCGGCGGCGACACCTACGCCGCCGCGCTTCGTGAACTCTTCGATCTCGACCCGAAGACCGCCGACGCCGTATCCCGGGCGGACGTGGTCGCGGGTGAAACCCTGGGGGGAGAGGGGACGTGAGCCCCGAGGACAACGCCCGGCCGCTGCGCCTTGGCACGCGGCGCAGCGTGATGGCGATGAGCCAGTCGCAGCGGGTCGCCGACGCGATCACCGCGCGCACCGGCCGGCCGGTCGAGCTGGTCGGCGTCACGACGCACGGCGACGTGTCGAAGGAGCAGCTCACGCAGATCGGCGGCACCGGCGTGTTCGTCAGCGCGCTGCGCGAGCGGCTGCTCGACGGCACCGTGGACCTCGCCGTCCACTCGCTGAAGGACCTGCCGACCGCCGAGCCCGAGGGCATCGCGCTGGCCGCCGTCCCCGTACGCGATGACCCGCGCGACGTGCTGATCTCCGCCGAGGGGCGGAAGCTGGCCGATCTGCCGCCCGGCGCGCGGGTCGGCACCGGCTCGCCGCGGCGGGTCAGCCAGCTGCGGCTGCTGCGGCCGGACCTCCAGTACGTCTCGATCCGCGGCAACGGCGACACCCGCATCGGGAAGGTCGCCGCGGGCGAGTGCGACGCGGTCGTGCTCGCGTACGCCGGTCTGGACCGGCTGGGCCGGCTCGACGACGTGTCCGAGGCGTTCGCCACCGACGACGTGCTGCCCGCGCCCGGTCAGGGCGCGCTGGCCGTCGAGTGCCGCGCCGACCGTGCCGATCTCCGCGAGCTGCTCGCCGCCGTCGACGACCCGCCCAGCCGGGCCGCGGTCGCCGCCGAGCGGGCCACGCTGGCCACGCTGGAGGGCGGCTGCCACGCGCCGATCGGCGCGTTCGCCACGCACGAGGGTGCGCGGCTGCACCTGACCGCCGTGGTCGTCGCAGATGACGGCGCGGCGCTACGAATGTCCGCGAGCGGCCCCGCATCCGAGGCCGCCGAACTCGGCCGTACCCTCGCCGGGCGCATGCTCGCCGACGGTGCCGCCACCTTGATGAGGGAGCCCGAACGTTGAGCCCCGCCCCGAGCGAGAACACCACACCCGGAACCGTGCACATCGTGGGCGCGGGCCCGGGCGACGAGACCATGCTCACCTTGCGCGCCACCCTGCTGCTCGGCGACGCCGACCTGGTCATCGCCACCGGCGACGTACCGTTCCGCGCGCACTGCCGCGACGACGCGGAGATCGTCGACGGTGAGGAGGCCGCCGGCCTGGAGGCGGGCGCGCTCGCCGCGCGGCTGGCCGGCGCCGCGAACGAGGGGCGCCGGGTGGTCCGCCTGGTGCCCGGTGAGCCGCTGCTCGACGGCCAGGCGGCCGCGGAGGCCGAGGCCGTACGCGCCGCCGGGGCCCCGGTCGAGATCGTGCCCGGCGTGTCCGCGGTGACCGCCGTGCCCACGTACGCCGGCATACCGCTGAGCGGCGCGGGCGGCGTGGACGTCCGCGTGCTCGACGCCGCGGACCCCACCGTGAAGTGGGAGGCCGCCGGCGACGGCACGCTGGTGATCCGCAACGCGCTCGCCGGCATCGGCGACGTCGCGAAGGCGCTCACCGGCGCGGGCCGCCCCGCCGACACCCCCGTCGCGCTGACCAGCCGGGGCAGCACCACCGAGCAGGAGACCGTGGTGTCCACGCTCGGCCGGCTCACCCACGACCTGAAGCACAGCACGCTCACCGAGCCGGCCATCTGCGTCGTCGGCGACGTCGTGAGCGAGCGCGAGCGGCTGTCGTGGTTCGAGACCAAGCCGCTGTTCGGCTGGCGGGTGCTGGTGCCGCGCACCAAGGAGCAGGCCGCGAGCCTGTCCGAGCGGCTGCGCGCGTACGGCGCGGTGCCCGAGGAGGTGCCGACGATCTCCGTCGAGCCGCCGCGCACCCCGCAGCAGATGGACCGCGCGATCCGCGGCCTGGTCACCGGCCGGTACCAGTGGGTCGCGTTCACCTCGACGAACGCGGTGCGCGCCGTACGCGAGAAGTTCGAGGAGTACGGCCTGGACGCGCGCGCGTTCGCCGGCGTGAAGGTCGCCGCCGTGGGCGAGCAGACCGCCGCCGCGCTGGTCGCGTTCGGCATCAAGCCGGACCTCACGCCGCCCGAGGGCAAGCAGTCAAGCGAGGGCCTGCTCGAGGTGTTCCCGCCGTACGACGCGGAGCTCGACCCGATCGACCGGGTCTTCGCGCCGCGCGCCGACATCGCCACCGACACGCTGATCGCCGGCCTGCAGGACACCGGCTGGGAGGTCGACGACGTCACCGCGTACCGTACGGTGCGCGCCGCGCCGCCGCCCGAGCCGGTCCGCGAGGCGATCAAGGGCGGCGGGTTCGACGCGGTGCTGTTCACGTCGTCGTCCACGGTCCGCAACCTGGTCGGCATCGCCGGCAAGCCGCACAAGGTCACCGTCATCGCCTGCATCGGGCCGGCGACGGCGAAGACCGCCGAGGAGTTCGGGCTGCGGATGGACGTCCAGTCGCCGAAGGCGTCGGTTCTGGCGCTGGCCGACGAGCTGGCGCGCTACGGTGCCGAGCGGCGGCAGCGGATGCTGGACGCCGGTGACGCGTTCCGCAAGCCCAGCCAGATGCGCCGGGGCGCGCGCCGCAAGAAGGTCTAGAACTCAGGGAGTTGCCCATGAGCGCACGGTTCCCGGTCGCGCGGCCGCGCCGGCTGCGCGGTACCGCGGCGATGCGGCGGTTGGTGGCGCAGACGTCGCTGGAGCCGAGCGACCTCGTGCTGCCGATGTTCGTCAAGGAGGGCATCGCCGAGCCGAGCCCCGTGACGTCCATGCCCGGCGTCGTGCAGCACACCCGCGACAGCCTGCGCAAGGCCGTGCACGAGGCGGCCGAGGCGGGCGTCGGCGGGATCATCCTGTTCGGCATCCCGGCCGTGAAGGACGACCGCGGCTCGGGCGCGGACGACCCGGCGGGCATCGTGCAGAAGGCGCTGCGCGACCTCACCGACGACGTCGGCGACGCGCTGGTGATCATGGCCGACCTGTGCATGTGCGAGTACACCGCGCACGGCCACTGCGGACTGCTCACGCCGGACGGCCGGGTGGACAACGACCCCACGCTGGAGCGGTACGCCTCGATCGCGGTGGCGCAGGCGGACGCGGGCGCGCAGGTGGTCGCGCCGAGCGGCATGATGGACGGCCAGGTCGGCGCCATCCGGTCGGCGCTGGACCGGGCCGGGTACGAGGGCGTCTCGATCCTGGCGTACTCCGCGAAGTACTCCTCGGCGTTCTACGGGCCGTTCCGCGAGGCCGCGGAGGGCGCGCCGCAGTTCGGCGACCGTACGGCCTACCAGCAGGACCCCGCCAACGCCGACGAGGCGGTGCGCGAGACGCTGGCCGACATCGACGAGGGCGCCGACGCGGTGATGATCAAGCCGGCGATGTCGTACCTGGACATCGTGCGGCAGGTGGCGGACAACGTGCGGGTGCCGGTGGCGGCGTACCAGATCAGCGGCGAGTACGCGATGATCGAGGCGGCCGCGGCGAACGGCTGGATCGACCGCGACAAGGCGGTCATGGAGACGCTGACGTCGATCCGGCGCGCGGGCGCGGACTTCGTGCTGACGTACTGGGCGACGGAGGTCGCGCGGCGCCTGCGCTGAGCTGGGGAATTGCCCGACGCCGGGTTCGAAACGGCTTCACGGCCCTACCCAGACCCTGTCGCCGCCCGTCCCACGAACCCGGCGTCGCAGCTCACCTACCCGAAGATCGGACAGGGCACCCATCGGGTGACACCCGTCCAACCGTGTACAAGTACACCGGGCCTGACTGGAATCCTGCTGAAATCCAGATCGCGATCCGGAGAAGTTCCGTGCGCTGGGACCGTCGTAAACCTGCGATCCGGTCCGCGACGCGGTGACGAATTTGCGGAATAACGTTCCAACACCGCCCCCCTGGCGTCATCATCGAATCCACGGCGGGTTACCGTCGGGAAATCGGTTCGGTGAGCTGGGTCAGGGGGGATCGCGGTGCCCGGTACGGCGACTCGACGCAGAGGCGCCCGGCGAAGTCAGGTCCGGATGCGCGACGCGGCGCTCGAGTACGCCGCGCTCGGCTGGCCGGTATGCCCGGGCGCCCATCCGACTCCGGACGGCGCCCGCGCCTGTTCCTGCGACCGCGTCGGGTGTCCCGACCCCGGCGCGCATCCGCTGTCCCCGGCCTGGCAGTCCCAGGCCACCGTCGACGAGACGACCGTGGGCGCCTGGTGGGCGCGCGGGCCGGAGGCCAACGTGGTGCTGCCCACCGGCCGCGTCTTCGACGTGTTCGACGTACCGGCCGCGGTGGGGCCGCTCGCGCTGGCCCGCATGGACCGCGGCGCGGTCGCGGCCGGCCCGGTCGCGGCGGCCGGCGACGACCGCTACCTGTTCTTCGTGGCCACCCGCGGCGCCCCCGACGACGAGTACGAGTACTGGTCCTGCCACCTCGACTGCCTCCCCGAGGCCGTCGACGACTCCCCGGGCCTGCGCTGGCACTGCCGCGACAGCTACGTCCTGGCCCCGCCGTCCACCCTCCCGTACGGTCAGGGCTCGGCCTGGATCCGCCGCCCCGACGCGTCTGCGCTGCCCGACCCGCTCCGCGTGCTCGACGTCCTGGCCGACTGCATCGAGGCCTGACCGCCTGACAGACTTGACTCATGACAGAGCGGTCAGCGAACCTCTTCGAACGCGCGTCGGCGGTCGTCCCCGGCGGCGTGAACTCCCCGGTACGCGCGTACGGCGCGGTGGGCGGCACCCCGCGGTTCATCGCCTCCGGCCATGGTCCGTACCTCGTCGACGTCGACGGCAACGAGTACGTGGACCTGATCTGCTCGTGGGGGCCGCTGCTGCTCGGCCACGCGCACCCCGCGGTGGTCGACGCGGTACGGCAGACGGCGTCCCTCGGCACCTCCTTCGGCGCGCCCACCGAGACCGAGGTGGAGCTGGCCGAGGAGCTGGTGGCCCGCGCGCCTGTTGAGAAGGTCCGGCTGGTCAACTCCGGCACCGAGGCCACGATGACCGCCATCCGGCTGGCCCGCGGATACACCGGGCGGTCCAAGGTGGTCAAGTTCAGCGGCTGCTACCACGGGCACGTGGACGCGCTGCTGGCCGCGGCCGGCTCGGGTGCGGCGCAGTTCGCGCTGCCCGACACCCCCGGCGTCACCGGGGCGAGCGCGGCGGACACCATCGTGCTGCCGTACAACGACCTGGACGCCGTGGAGGCCGCGTTCGCCGAGCACGGCGCGGACATCGCGTGCGTGATCAGCGAGGCGTGCCCGGCCAACATGGGCGTGGTGCCGCCGCGTCCGGGGTTCAACCTCGGGCTGAAGGCGCTGTGCGAGCGGAACGGGGCGCTGCTGATCCTCGACGAGGTGCTCACCGGGTTCCGCGTCACGCGCTCCGGCTGGTACGGGCGTGAGGGCGTCGCCGCGGACCTGGTGACGTACGGGAAGGTCATGGGCGGCGGGCTGCCGGCCGCGGCGTTCGGCGGGCACGCCGAGATCATGGACCGGCTCACCCCGCTCGGGCCGGTGTACCAGGCCGGCACGCTGTCCGGTAACCCGCTGGCCACCGCCGCGGGCCTGGCCACGCTGCGCGGCGCCACGGACGCGGTCTACGCGCGGATCGACGACGCGGCGGCCACCGTGGCCCGGCTGGCGGACGAGGCGCTGAACCAGGCGGGCGTACCGCACCGGGTGCAGCAGGCCGGGAACCTGTTCACCGTGTTCTTCACCGACACCGAGGTAACCGACTTCGACGCCGCCCGCGGCCAGGACACCAAGCGCCACGCCGCGTTCTTCCACGCCATGCTGGACCACGGCGTCCACCTCCCCCCGTCCGCCTTCGAGGCCTGGTTCCTCTCCGCCGCCCACGACGACACCGCCCTCAGCAAGATCGCCGACGCCCTCCCCCACGCCGCCCAGGCCGCAGCACAAGCGGGCTAGGCGGCACGCGCTCCGCGCGCCGCGCAAGGCGCGGTGAAAGGCCTCGCCCCGCGCCTTGCGCACTCGCGCGCTCCCGCGCGTAAAGGCCTCGCTTCGCGAGACTGATTTCTGCGCGTGCGGCCGAGGTGCGTGGCTGGTCGCCGTTTGCGAAGTGCGGCCAGGAGCGGACGCCGGGTCTGTGCAGATTGTTGGCACCGTGCGCCGTTGTACTTCCAGGGCGCCGAGCCGAAGATCGCGCGCTGCGCACGATGCCGCACCTCGCAAACGGCGCCCAGGCAGGCACCCACGCCGCACGCGCAAATAAATGAGTCTCGCGAAGCGAGGCCTTTTCACGCGCGAAGCGCGGGACGCGCAGGCCGTGGGTGCCATGCCGCGAGGGCGAGACCTTCGCCGCATGGCGTTGTCGCCTGATCCGAGCCCCACGCCGCACGGTCCCGCGCCCCGTGCTCTGCGCGCTCCCGCGCGTAAAGGCCTCGCTTCGCGAGACTGATTTTTTGCGCGTGGGTCGCCGTGCGTGGCCGGGCGCCGTTTGCGAGGTGCGGGCAGGAGCGGGGCAGGGCGGTGCAGATTGTTGGCTCCGGGCGTTGTGGTACTTCCAGGGTGCCGAGCCGACTAGCGTGCGCGGTTCGCCTTTGGCTCGGGGCTGCGCACCTAGCCCAGGGCGATTGTGGCGACGCCGGCGGCTACGGCGGTGGCGCCTAGTAGGCGGCGGGGGAGGTTGCCTTCGGATAGGAGGTGGCCGCCTAGGAGGACGCCGAGGAGGACGCTGATCTCTCGGGTGGGGGCGATCGAGCTGACCGGGGAGAAGGACAGGGCCCACAGGACGAGGATGTAGGCCAGGGACATCAGGACGGCGGTGCCGAGGACGTGCCACCGGTACCGGCGCCAGACGTCGGCGATCTCCGTACGGCGGCGCAGCGCCAGCGGGGCGAGGATGAGGGCGCGGCCGGCGTTGGAGCTCCAGTCGTACAGCAGCGGGTTGATGGCCAGCAGGGCGACCGCGTGCTTGTCCCACAGCGTGTACGCGGCGATGGTCAGGCCGGTCGCCAGGCCGTACGCGACGGCCGCGCGCCGCGAACCGCCGCGCGCGGACCCGCGGGACGGCAGGCTGAGGATGAAGATGCCCACCGCCACCAGCACGATCGCGGCGATGCCCAGCGGCCCGGGCCGTTCCGCGAACAGCCAGATGGCGACCAGGCTGGACACCAGCGGCCCGGTGCCGCGGGCCAGCGGGTACACCAGCGACAGGTCGCCGACCCGGTAGCCGCGCTGGAGGAGCAGCGCGTACGCGCTGTGCAGCGCGGCGGTGCCGGCCATGAAGCCCAGGACCGGCCAGCCGAACCGCTGGTGGGTCAGCACCGCGGCGACGACGGCCAGGGGCGCGAAGATCACCGCGGCGGAGGCGGCCACCAGCCACACCCAGGCGGGCCCGCTGACGTGCGACACCTTCTTGGAGAGCAGGTTCCACCCGGCGTGCGTGACGGCGGCGACGAGGACCAGGGCGAGGGCGAGGACGCTCACGGGATTCGGCTCCTTTCGGGCATGCCAATCGGAGCCCTCGAGGCTTTTGTCCCGTGAGGTGTGCGGCGCGACGCCGTGGTGCCGCTCGGACCGGCCCGTCCCTCCTCGTTATGAGGGGTCCTGACGGAGGAGACGCGGAACCCTAGGCACAAACTTCGTCAAGGCTAACAATCGGCGAACTCCGCGTTGCCGTCGGGTGCTCGCGACGTCGCCGGTACGCTGGACGAACGATGACGAATTCCCAGCCTGAGCGCTTCGCCGAGTCCGAGAAGCCGCAGAGTACCCAGCCGGAGCACGGCATTCCGGCGCCTCCGGCCGGGGGCGACGTCACCGTCGTGCATCTGCTGCGCCACGGCGAGGTGCACAACCCCGAGGGCGTGCTGTACGGGCGGCTGCCCGGCTTCCATCTGTCCGAGGACGGCCGGCTCATGGCCAAGGCTGCGGCGCGCGCGCTCGCCGGGCGGGACATCGTGCGGATCGTCAGCTCGCCGCTCGACCGCGCCCAGGAGACCGCCGAGCCGCTCGCCGACACGTTCGGCCTGACGCCCGCCATCGACCGGCGGCTGATCGAGCCGGCCAACCACTTCGAGGGCATGACGTTCGGAGTCGGCGACGGCGCGCTGCACCACCCGCGGCACTGGCGGTACCTCTACAACCCGGTCCGGCCGTCGTGGGGCGAGCCGTACCGGGAGATCGCCAAGCGCATGCTGCTCGCCGCCGGCGCGGCCCGCGACGCCGCGCGCGGGCACGAGGCCGTGTGCGTCAGCCACCAGCTGCCGATCTGGGTGGCGCGCCGGGCCGTCGAGCACCACCCGCTGTTCCACCGCCCCGACCGCCGCCAGTGCGCGCTGGCCAGCGTCACCAGCTTCGTGTACCGGGGCGCCCGCCTGGTGCAGGTCACGTACGCTGAACCGGCCGGGCGGACCGGAAGGCGACCCCAGGTCGCCGGTGCGTGACCCCCGCCCCATAATGGTTTACGACATCCCGTAGTACTGCCCTCTCACGGAAGCCCGCGCGTGCCTTGAGACCCACCCGCGCCACCCTCGCGATCGCCGTCACCGCCGTCGCCGCAGTGACCCTCTCCGCCTGTGCGGGCACGCAGGGCGGGAGCAACGGGACGGACGGCTCGGACACCCGGTACGTCGCGGGGGACGGCACCACCGAGGTGCTCAAGGGCAACGACCGCAAGCCGGCGCCGGACGTCACCGGCACCGACCTCACGGGCGCGAAGGTCGACCTGAAGAAGTACCGCGGCAAGGTCGTCGTGCTGAACTTCTGGGCCTCCTGGTGCGCGCCGTGCCGTGCCGAGTCGCCGACGCTCGAGGCGCTGTATGAGAAGCACAAGAAGTTCGGTACGCAGTTCCTCGGCGTGAACATCAAGGACGACCGCACCGCGGCGGCCGCGTTCGAGCGCAAGCAGAAGATCTCCTACCCGAGCGTGTACGACCAGTCGGGCGAGATCGCGCTCGGCTTCCGTGAGACCGTGCCGCCGAAGGCGATCCCGTCCACGATCGTGGTGGACGCCGGCGGCCGGGTGAGCGGCCGGATCATCGGCCAGGTCACGTACAACGGCCTGGACAAGCTCATCGACACGGTTGCCGCGTCGAAATGAGGCGGTCGTGATGGGCACCGCGGTCGCCGAGGGGGTCGGCACGATGGTCGTGGGCGGCTCGCTCGCGCTGGCCGTGCCGGTCGCCGCGGCGGCCGGGCTCGTCTCGTTCCTGTCCCCGTGCGTACTGCCGCTGGTGCCCGGCTATCTCTCGTACGTCACGGGCCTGTCCGGCGCCGACCTCGAGGCGCACCGCCGCGGCCGGATGCTCACCGGCGGCGTGCTGTTCGTCGCCGGGTTCACGCTGGTGTTCGTCACCACCGGCCTGGCGTTCGGCCAGTTCGGCGCGGCGCTGGCCGCGCACGCCGAGCTGATCACGCGGATCCTCGGCGCGGTGACCATCCTCCTCGGCCTGATGTTCATGGGCGTGCTGCCCGGCCTCCCCGGCTTCCAGCGTGACCTGCGGGTGCACCGCAAGCCGGCGGCGGGCCTCGTCGGCGCGCCGCTGCTCGGCATGCTGTTCGGCTTCGGCTGGACGCCGTGCATCGGCCCGACGCTCGCCGCCGTGCAGTCCCTGGCGTTCAGCGAGGCCAGCGCGGCCCGCGGTGCGCTGCTGTCCATCGCGTACTGCGTGGGGCTCGGCGTGCCGTTCGTGCTCACCGCGATCGCGTACCGCCGCGCGCTCGGCGCCTTCGGCTTCGTGAAGCGGCACTACCGTGCGGTGACGGCCGTCGGCGGCGGGCTGCTCGTGGTGATCGGGCTGCTGCTCGTCACCGGCCTGTGGACGAACCTGACCGCGCTCACCCAGCAGTGGGCCGCCGGCTTCCAGACGGTGATCTGACCATGAGTACGGACCTGACCGACCGCGACGACCTGGACACCGTGCCGCAGGCGCCGAAGGGCCCGCCCGGGCTCGGCGTCCTCGGCTGGCTGCGCTGGTTCTGGCGGCAGCTCACGTCCATGCGCACCGCGCTCGTGCTGCTGTTCCTGCTCGCGCTGGCCAGCGTGCCCGGCTCGCTGCTGCCGCAGCGCGGCCCGGAGCCGGGCAAGGTCGAGCAGTACTTCACCCAGCACCCGGACCTCGCGCCGGTGCTGGACAAGTTCTCGCTGTTCGACGTGTTCGCCGCGCCCTGGTTCGCGGCCGTGTACCTGCTGCTGTTCATCTCGCTGGCCGGCTGCGTCTTCCCGCGCAGCTGGCACCACCTCAAGGTGATGCGCGCCCGGCCGCCGAAGGCGCCGCGCAACCTGTCCCGGCTGCCCGAGTCGGCCCGGTGGACGACCGGCCTGAGCCCGGACGAGGCGCTGGAGAAGGTGCGCGCGGTGCTGCGGTCCAAGCGGTTCCGGGTGGACGTCGCGGACGACAGCGTGGCCGCCGAGAAGGGCTACCTGCGCGAGACCGGCAACCTGGTCTTCCACATCGCGCTGCTCGGGCTGCTGCTCGCCATCGGCCTGGGCGGGTCGCTCGGGTACAAGGGCAACGTGCTGGTCACCGAGGGCGACGGCTTCGCCAACACGGTCGCGTCGTACGACCGGTTCGAGCCCGGCCGCAGCTTCAGCGACGATCGGCTCCAGCCGTTCTCGTTCCACGTCAACGACTACAAGGCCACGTACATCACCTCCGGTGAACAGCGCGGCCAGCCGGCCACGCAGGTCGCGGACGTCACGTACAAGACCGCGCCGGACGCGCCCACCGAGCACCACCGGCTGAAGGTCAACAATCCCCTGGATGTGGACGGCGCCAAGGTCTACCTGCTGGGCAACGGCTACGCGCCCACGTTCAAGGTGACCGACGGCAAGGGCAACGTGGCGATGAACGGGCCGACGGCGTTCATGAACGCCGACGCGAAGACGATGACGTCCGAGGGCGTCATCAAGGTCCCGGACGCTGAGCCGGACCAGCTCGCGTTCCTCGGCGTGTTCCTGCCGACCACCGTGAAGACGAAGAACGGCCTGGCGTCGGCGTACCCGGGGGCGCTGAACCCGACGGTGACGCTGCTGTCGTTCAAGGGCGACCTCGGCCTGGACAACGGCACGCCGCAGTCGGTGTACCAGCTGAACACCAACAAGCTGCAGAAGATCAAGGGCGCGGCGCGCACGCTGCGGCCCGGTGACAGCTACAAGCTGCCGGGCGGCGCCGGCACGGTGCAGTTCACCGGATACAGGCACTGGGTGAGTATCGCGGTCACCTACGACCCGGGCCGGGTGCCGGCGCTGTGCGCGGCGATCGTCGCGATCTTCGGCCTGCTCGGCGGGCTGCTCATCCGGCGCCGCCGCGTCTGGGTGCGCGCCACGCGCGGGGAGGACGGCCGTACGGTGGTCGAGGCGGGCGGGCTGACCCGAACCGACTCCGGCGGCACCTTCTCCGCGGAGTTCGAGGAACTGACCACGGAACTGCGATCCACGTCGCAAGGCAAGGAGTGAGCCTCGTGTCGACGACGAGCCTGGCGGCGCTCAGCGATGACCTGACGCTGCTGACGGGACTGCTGTACTCGCTCGGCATCCTCGCGTACGCGGCCGACTTCGCGTTCGGCAAGCGGCGCGCGACGGCGGCCGTACGGCCGGCGAAGGAGCCGGCGCTCGTCGGCGCGGGCGCGCCGGTGTCCGACGGCGATGCGGTCGACGACACGGCGGGGGAGACCGCCGAGGCCGAGCCTGCGGCCGAGCCGCCCGCGGAGGAGCCCGGCGGCATGGGCCGGGCGGTGAAGGTGGCGCTCGGGCTGACCGCGCTGGGGCTGCTCGCGCACTTCGGCACGATCCTCACCCGCGGTCTTGCCGCGCAGCGGCTGCCGTGGGGCAACATGCACGAGTTCATCATCATGATCGGCTTCGGCGCCGTGGCGGTGTTCCTCGTGGTGTCCTGGCGGTTCAAGGCGCACTACGCCGGCATGTTCGTGCTGATCCCGGTGACGCTGGGCATCGGGCTGGCCGCCACCGCCCTGTACACGCCGGTGGGCGCGCTGATGCCGGCGCTGAAGTCCAACAGCTGGATCGGCATCCACGTCACCGCGGCGATCACCGCCTCCGGCACGTTCATCGTGGCCGGGGCGCTGAACGTGATGTACCTGCTGGCCGCGCGGTACGCCAAGCTCAAGGAGACCGGCGGCGAGATCGGCTTCAGCGGCATCGCCCGCAAGCTGCCCGCGGCCGCGGTGCTGGACCGGCTGACGTACCGGATCACCATCTTCGGCTTCCCGATCTGGACGTTCGCGATCGTGGCCGGCGCCATGTGGGCGGACCAGGCGTGGGGCCGGTACTGGGGCTGGGACCCCAAGGAGGTCTGGTCGTTCATCGCCTGGGTCGTCTACGCCGGCTACCTGCACGCCCGTTCCACCGCCGGCTGGCGCGGCCAGAAGGCCGCCTGGATCCAGCTCCTGGCCTTCGGCTGCCTGATGTTCAACCTCTTCGGCGTGAACCTGTGGTTCAGCGGCCTGCACTCGTACGCGGGCGTGTAGGCGAGCGCACGAAGGCCGCGCTTCCTCAGGGAAGCGCGGCCTTTTGCTATTCGTCCCCGCGTAGCCGCCGGTCGAGGTCCTTGAGGAAGTCCGGGTCGTCGTCGGGGCCGCGGGGTGGTTGCGGGCGGGGGCGCTCGGACGGGTTGGGGAGGACGCCGCCGAGGCCGGGTGGGGCGGGGGTGGCGGCTCCGCCGACGCGGGCGCGGGGGCGGCCGAGGAGGAACCAGGCGAGCGCGCCGACCACGAAGAACAGCGCGACCACGATGATCCACAACAGCTTCGGCATGCCCCGGCACTCGTCGTCCGGCGTGGTCAGTACGTCGAACAACCCGTAAAGCCATACCCCGAGGGTCAGCAAGGTGACGAGTCCGCCGAGTAGGGCCATGCCGTCAGCTTAACCGTCCGTACCCGATGCTCCGGAGGTGGTGCCGGAGCGTGATCTTCCGCTTCCGGCACAGGTTCGTGATACGCCCGACGTTGACCTCTGCGGTATCGGGCGAAGATAGTGATCCAACGGACGGAGATGAATGGGGAAGAGGCGTGAGCAGTGGTCACTACGCGCCCTAGCCTCCTGATCATCCATTGGCACGACGTGGGGCGCAGGCTCGGAACGTACGGCCAGCCCGGCGTCGAGACGCCGAACGTCGACCGGCTGGCGGCCGAGGGCGTGCGCTTCGACCGCGCCTACGCCGCCGCCTCCCACTGCTCGCCCGCCCGCGCCGCGCTGTTCACCGGCCGCTACCCGCACGCGAACGGCATGCTCGGCCCCGCGCGCCGCGGCTGGGGCCTGCACGACGGCGAGCCCCGGCTGCCCGTCCTGCTGGGCGAGGCCGGGTACGGCAGCGTGCTGGTCGGCGCGCACGACGAGGGCGAGGACCCGCGGAAGCTCGGCTTCGACGAGGTGATCGGCGCGGTTCCGCCGTCGTGCCCGGACCCCGCCGCCGGCGAGGTGGCCGACGCGGCGCTCGGCTGGCTGGACGAGCACGCTATCGACGACCGGCCGTTCCTGATGTCCGTGGGCTTCGGCGAGGCGCGCCGCCCGTGGCCGGAGACGCTCTACCCGCCGGACGGCGCCGACGACGTGCGCGTGCCCGGCGCCCTCCCGGACAACGAGTGGGTCCGCGCGGACCTGGCCGTGTTCGCCGGCCTGGTGGCCACCGCGGACCGCGAGACCGGCCGCATCCTGGACCGCCTGGAGACGCTGGGCCTGGCCGAGTCGACCTGGGTGGTGCTCACCACCGACCACGGCACGCCGTTCCCGCGCGCGAAGGGCACGCTGTACGACGCGGGCATCGAGACCGCGCTGATCATGCGCTTCCCCGAGGGCTGGCCGCGCCCGGAGGGCGCGTCGGAGCGGCTGTTCAGCCACGTCGACCTGGTGCCGACGGTGCTGGACCGGCTGGGCCTGGACCTCCCGCAGGGCCTGCACGGCGTGAGCCACCTGCGCTGGCTGCTCGGCGACGCCCGGGCCCCGCGCCGCCGGGAGATCTTCGCGGAGAACACCTTCGGCGAGGCGTACGACCCGATGCGCGCGGTCCGCACCGCCCGCTGGAAGTACATCCGCGCGTACGAACCGCGCCCCACGCTCGTCCTGCCCGCCGACGTGGAGCGCTCGCCGATGCGCAACGGCATCGGCGACGACCACCTGCGGCCGCGGCCGACCGAGGAGCTGTACGACCTGGCCGACGACCCGCTCGAAACGACGAACCTGGCCGACGATCCGAGCTGTACGGCGATCCGCGCGGACCTGGCCGGACGTATGCTGCGCTGGCGGCAGCGGTCCGGCGACCCGCTGCTCAACGGCCGGATCCCGGCCCGTCCGGTACCGCGGTACGGGACCTGGACGTGATGTCTCCGGCGCACCCGACCATGATCACGTAGCGACGAAAAAAAGCTACAGGGGGTGACGTGTGGCCGTATCCGGCATACGCTGGCCGCCAGTTGCCCTGCGTCGTCGAGGGGGGTGCGGGGATGCGACTGTTCGACCGGCCTCGGTCAGGCGATGATTCGCAGCCCGAGCGGGTCGGCCGTCGGGGCAAGCACCGGCGCACTGCTCCGGATACCCGTACGGACGATAGCGGCCGTCCACCCGCGTCCGGGGACGACCAGGCGTCCGGATCCGGTCGGCGCCGCCTTCCGTACGGCTCGCCGCCGCGCGTCTCCCGCGCGAACCGGCGCGACAAGACCACCGAGCAGAACCGCACCGGCGACGGGCCGGAAACGTCCGGGTCCGGCCGCAAGGACGCCGCACGCGGTCCAGCGCCCGCCACGAGCGGCCGCGGCCGCCGGGCCACGCCACCGCGCCCCGGGCGCCGTGGCGGCGACGCGGCGGCCGCGAGCGCGGCCCAGGGCGGCGGTAAGGCCGACGCCCGGGTGCGTCCCGCACCGCCGCGTACGGAGGCGCCCAGCGGGCCGCGCCGCCGCACCGGGTGGCGGGACTCCTCCTCGGCCGACTGGGTGAACCAGACGGGCCCGCGGGACTCCGCGGGGCGCACGGGCCCGCGCGACGGCCGTACGGCGGACCGGTCGCGGGTCGACTGGAAGGACTTCCCCATCGCGGGCGACGCGCTGCCGCGCATGCGCCCGCACGCCCCCGACGCGGCGGACCGCGGCGACGGCCGGCGGCACTGCGGGAGCCTGGAGCAGGTGCTCGTCCGGCAGTGGGACGCCCGCGTCGGGCCGCCCACGCCGGAGGCGGTCAAGGCGGTGGAGAGCCTCGCCGAGCTGCCGGAGAACATCAAGGAGAAGCTGTCCGAGGGCCTGGACGGCATCTACGTCGGCATGGGCGGCGTGCCCGAGCTCGACGACATGGGGCATCTGCGCGGCGTCGACCTTCCGTCCGGAAAGGCGACGTGGGACATCTGCGCGGGCGCGTACGGCGACCGGAAGATCGTGGTGGGCGACCAGCCGTCGCCGACGCCCGACGTCATGCTGCACGAGGTCGGTCACGCGCTCGACGACATCGACGGGCCGCCGGGCGAGTGGCATTCCGATTCGGATGAGTTCCGCGCGGTGTATGAGCAATGTGCGCCACGATTGGTGAGTGACTTCCACCGGCAGTCGGGTGATCTGGGGCGGCGCGAGTTCTTCGCCGACGCGTTCGCGGCGATCGCGTCCCGGCAGCGGCCGGCGCTGGTGGACATGCTCGGCGGTGACACCCGGGCAGCGTTGAATGTCATGCTGTTCTTCAACCGCCGTTACGGCATCTAAAGGGGGATCGGATGTACGTGATGCGGCTTCCGGACGGCCGCTTGCGGGTTCCGCGCACCGCGGTCAGCGATGACGGCGCGGTCATCGGCGAGGCCTACGAGGAGATCGGGCCGGACGACCCGGATTATGAGCGGCTGCTCGGCGAATCGCTCACCGAGGACGAGCTGGAGGAGAAGCGCCGGCAGTGGCGCGATGACGACGAGGAACTGCGCCAGCAGTTCCTCGCGTGGAAGGCCGAGGAGGAGTCGCGCCGGGGAGGGGGCGAGTAGCGGGGGCCGTGCGCGGCCCACCCGGCGTCAGCGTCCGACCTCGCCCTTCGCCATTCCGCCGTTGACACGGTTCAGGCCGTCGCCATCGACCTCGCCGCGCAACAGTGCATGCACTTCCGACTCACGGAAGCGCCGGTGCCCTCCGGGCGTGCGAATACTGCTGATGCGACCGGCGGCCGCCCAGCGTGTCACCGTCTTCGGATCCACCCGGAAGAGTGAAGCCACTTCTCCCGGGGTCAGGAGACGTTCGCCATTACTTTCCACGTTGTCCTCTCCCCCTATCACCCGCCCTTGCGTTGGGCGGACTACGTCCAGTGTGCACGCGCTTGAGGTGTTTCACCCGAGTTTCCGGGCAAATCCCGGCCCCTTATCTGGGGACGTGACACCTTCGTGATGTTCGACCGTTCCAGCCACGTAGGCTGGCGGACATGGCGGATCTCGTTTCCCCGGCGGTCATCGAGTCGACGGCCGTACGAATCTCCGGACACGTCCTGCGGACACCCCTCGTTCCCTATTCGGAGCCATCCGAAAGTGCGACGCGCCTGCTGGTGAAGGCGGAAAATCTCCAACGCATCGGTGCATTCAAGCAGCGCGGCGCATTCGCGAAGGTCAGTAGCCTAAACGACGACGAACGCGCACGGGGCGTCGTTGCGCATTCCAGTGGGAATCATGCCCAGGCGGTCGCCTACGCGGCCCGTGAGCTGGGCGTTTCCGCGACGATCGTGATACCGGAGAACGCGCCGCCGAACAAGGTCGCGGCGACGGAGGCGCACGGCGCGAAGGTGGTGCGCTGCGCGCCGTCCGGCGCGGCCCGGCTGGCGGTCGCCCAGGAGATCGCGGAGACCACCGGCGCGGTGATGGTGCCGCCGTACGACGACCCGTACGTGATCGCCGGGCAGGGCACCCTCGGCCTGGAGATCGCCGAGGACCTCCCCGCGGCCGACGTGGTGCTGGTGCCGGTCAGCGGCGGCGGGCTGATCTCCGGCGTGGCCACCGCCATCAAGGCGAAGAGCCCGGGCACCAAGGTCGTCGGCGTGGAGCCGGAGCTGGCCGCGGACGCCCGCGACTCCTTCCGGGCCGGCCGCGTGGTCGCCTGGGACGCGGCTGACACCGCGCGCACCAGCGCGGACGGCCTGCGCGTGGAGCAGGTCGGCGACCTGACGTTCGCGCACATCCAGGCGTACGTGGACGCCTTCGTCACCGTCTCGGAGGACGAGATCCGTACGGCCGTGCGCGAGCTGGCCACCGGCGCGCGGCTGGTCGCCGAGCCGAGCGGCGCGGTGGCCACCGCCGCGTACCTCTTCCGCCGCGACGAGCTGCCGCCCGGGCGTACGTACGTGTCGGTGCTGTCCGGCGGGAACGTCTCGGCCGACCGGCTCGCGGAGCTGCTCACCGGAGGGTAGGTGCCGGGCACGGCGGTACCGGGGCTAGTCTCGAACCGTGCGTGCCGTTCTTGTCTACACGTTGTCGCGGCTGGTGCTGTTCGCCGCGACCTTCGGCGTGCTCTACCTGCTCGGCGCCCGCGGGTTCCTGGCCATCGCGCTGGCCGTGCTGATCAGCGGGCTCGTCGCCTTCGTGCTGCTGTCCCGGCAGCGGGACGCGCTGTCCGGATCGGTCAACGCGATGGTCCGGCGCACCCGCGACTTCGGTAAGCGGCTGGACGAGGGCGCCGCCGCGGAGGACGACGACGCCCGTCGCTCGTAAGGGTTACGGCAGCGGGAGCTCGGCGATGCGCTCGCGCCACTCGCCGCCGATCGTCCCGGTGTCGCTGCCCACGTACAGTCCGTCGGGCGAGGCCACCAGCGCCTCCACGCCGTGGCCGCGGTCCTTGGTGGGGTTCCAGGCGAGCGCCTTGCCGCTCACCGGGTCGATGGCGCCGATGCCGGGCCGCGACACCGCGCCGGGTCCGGCCGAGTCGCGCCCGTACGGGTTGTCCAGCCAGCGCTGGTGGCCGCCGACGTACACGGCCGCGCCGGTGACGGACACCTCGTACAGCGAGTCGCCGCCGGTGTAGTTCACCCAGGTCGGGTTGACCGACGTGCCGGTGGCTCCGGACTCCCAGCGCGACGCGGCGTCGCACAGGGTGGAGAACGCCGAGGTGGGCCCGCCGGTGGTGACGACCACGAAGTACGAGCCGTCCGGTGCGAAGTCGATGCCGCGCGTGTACACGTCCACCGGGCAGCTCGGCTGGAAGCGCGTGGTGCGCCAGTTCGCCAGCGTCGCCGTGCTCCCGGACGTGTCCAGCATCGCGATCCGCGGCCGGCTCTGCCCGTTGACCGTGGTGAACGTGCCGTCGACGACCACGCGTGTGCCGGCGGGGTTCACCGCGAGCTTCATCACCTTCAGCCCGGACGTCGTCGACGTGGGGTTGGCGAAGGTGAAGTTGAAGTTCGGGTCGAGCGTGCCGTCGGCGATGTTCAGCCGGGCGACCAGCGTGCGGTCGGTCCCGTTGATCCGGGTGAACGAGCCGCCGACGTACACGTACGGCCCGCTCGTCCGCACCGTACGGACGAACCCGTTGTTGACGTGGGCGTTGTGGAACGACGCGACCTGCGAGCCGTCCACCGTGGACAGCTGGGTGATGCCGCTCTGCGTCGCGCCGTTGACGTGGGTGAAGGTGCCGGCGACGAAGACCGTGTCGCCCGGGCCGGCGGCGAGCTGGTACACCTCGCCGTCGATGTCGGGGACGAAGCCGGGGTCGATCGCCCCGGTCGTCCGGTCGAAGGCCAGGAGGGCGTTGCGCGTGTACGTCACGCCGCTCTTGACGACGGTGGTGAACGATCCTCCGACGATCACCTTGTCGCCGACGACGGCGACCCCGCGTACGGTGCCGTCCTTGATGTTGGGGGTGAAGTCGACCGGGTTCTCCGAGACCACGGTCGGCTGGGCGATGTCGGCGTGCGCCGGGCTCCCCAGGCCCGGCGCCGCACCGAGGATCAACGCCGCAGTTCCCGCGACCGCCAGTAAGCGTCTTGTCCGCATGATCTGATGACGCCGTACGGGTTGATGCAGAGCACGCGCTTACGGGCGGTTGTCCGTATGCGGTCAGGGCAGCGGGAAGAACCCGATCCGCGCGTGGTACTCACCGCCCAGCTGGTCGGTGTCGCTGCCGACGTACACGCCCTTGGAGTTCGCGTACAGCGCCTCCGCGCCGTGCCCGCGGGTGCGCGTCGGGTTCCACGACAGCGCCTTGCCGGTGCTGGAGCTCACCGCGCCGATGCCCGGCCGCTCGACCGCGCCGGGACCGGCGGAGTCGTGGCCCTGCGGGTTGTCCAGCCAGCGCTGGTGGCCGCCAACGTACACGGCCGCGCCGGTCACCGCGACGGAGTACAGCGAGTCGCCGCCGGTGTAGTTGACCCACTTCGGCTTCGTGCCACCGCCGCCGTAGGTGTACCAGAGCGACACGGTGTCGCAGAGCGTGGAGGTGCCGAACGGCCCGCCGCTCGCGGCGATCGCGAAGTATTTGCCGCCGGGGGAGAAGTCGATGCCGTACGTGTAGGTGTCCTGGCCGGTGTTGCACTGCGGGGAGAAGCGGTTGGTGGACCAGGACGCCAGGCCCGGGTGCGTGGTGGTCGTGTAGATCACCGCGACCTGCGGCCGGCTGTGCCCGGCGACCTTGAGGAACGAGCCGTCGATGACCAGCCGGTCGCCCTTCGGGCTGAGCGCCATCTTCTGCACCTTCAGCGTGCCGGAGCGCGGCTGGGAGATGGGCAGGTTGAACTTCGTGTCCACGATGCCCTTGTTCTTGCCGACCCGCGCGAGCCCGATCCGCTTGACGCCCTTGATCGAGGTGAACGAGCCGCCGACGTACAGGTAGCTGGACCCGACCGCGATCGTGTGCACGGTGCCGTTGCCGGTCGTCGTCCCCATGAACGGGCCGTACCGGTGGCCGTTGGACAGGTACAGCCGGGTCAGGCCGCGGGTGGCGGAGCCGTTGACGTTGTGGAAGCCGCCCCCGGCGTACACCGTGCCGTTCGCGCCGGGCGCTAACGCGTACACGGTGCCGTCGACCCTGGGCACGAAGTTCGGGTCGATCTTCCCGGTGCCCTGGTCGAAGGCGAAGATGTGCGGCCGGCTGAGCGTCGTGCTGCTGCCCGCCGCCTGCACCTTGGTGAACGTGCCCCCGACGATGACCTTGTTCCCGACGGAGGTGATGGACTTGACCGCGCCGTCGAGGATGTTGGGCGTCCAGTCGGCGGGATTCGCGGAGACGACATGGGACTGGCTGGTCCCCGCGCCGGCCGGGATGGCGGCCGCGGCGCCGGCTCCCGCGGCGAGTGTCGCGAGGACCGTGCCGGCGGCGAAGATGCGACGGCGCATCGGAACTCCTTATAAGGGATGAGCCGAATATTCAGTGAAGTAAGACGCCGAACCCGTACAGGTGGTGTACCGCGCAGCGGGCGGACGCGGGGGCCGATGGCCGAATCGTGACCTGGGCGGCGGGAGAATGGCCGTATGACCCGTGCTTCGCTCGACAAGCGCCCGGACGCCGTCGCCGCCATGTTCGACCGCACCGCCGAGCGGTACGACCTGATGAACGACGTGCTGTCGATGGGGCAGGACCGGCTGTGGCGGCGCATCGTCGCGCGCGCGGTGGCCGCCCGTCCGGGGGAGCGCGTGCTGGATCTCGCGGCCGGCACGGGCACGTCCACGGTGGAGTTCGCCAAGGCCGGCGCGCAGTGCGTGGCCTGCGACTTCTCGATCGGCATGCTGGAGGTCGGCACCCGGAAGAACGGCGGCACGCCGGGCCTGCGGTTCGCCGCGGGCGACGCGCTGCGGCTGCCGTTCGCCGACGCGTCCTTCGACGCCGTGACGATCTCCTTCGGCATCCGCAACGTCGCCGACACCGACGCCTGCCTGCGCGAGATGCTCCGCGTCACCCGCCCGGGCGGCCGCCTGGTGATCTGCGAGTTCAGCCACATCCCGGTGCGCGTCGTGGACCGGGCGTTCACGCAGTACCTGGTGCACGTGATGCCGCGGATCGCCGGGCTGCTCAGCAGCAACCCCGACTCCTACGGCTACCTCTCGGAGTCCATCCAGACCTGGCCGGACCAGCGGGCGATGGCCGCGCGCATCCAGCGGGCGGGCTGGGAACGCGTCGCCTGGCGCAACCTCAGCTTCGGCATCGCGGCAGTACACCGGGCCTGGAAGCCGGGTACGCCGCCCGGGTCGCCCACCGCCGTATGAGAGGTCTAGACTTTACCGATGGAATGCTTGTGAAGGGCTTCACAAGCGAACGAAATCATCCCGAGGACATCTCGTGAGCGACCAGACCCCCGGCGCGCGCGGCACGGGTTCGCCCGACCGCGAGGCGGACGTCATCATCGTCGGCGCCGGACCAGCCGGTTCGAGCACCGCGTATTTCCTCGCCCAGTCCGGTCTCGACGTTCTCGTCCTGGAGAAGACCGCGTTCCCGCGCGAGAAGGTGTGCGGCGACGGCCTCACGCCCCGCGCCATCAAGTCC
>Ga0164243_10003405_pt1 | contig 25499 bp, 15 predicted proteins | sample OricompcompostOP_FD_108781 | JGI IMG/M metagenome (GOLD analysis project Ga0164243, IMG submission 108781) | Organic Plus compost microbial communities from Emeryville, California, USA - Original compost - Organic plus compost (OP) | ecosystem: Engineered > Solid waste > Mixed feedstock >...
TAAGGTCTATTTTCAGTATCAAGCAGGAGTGGAAAAGAGAGTGAAACCGTCACAAACAACGACGACAATAACGGCTACGCCGAAATATGATCAGCGCTCTGTGATTATTCAGCGTGCCGATCAGGTGCATTCCATGCCTATCGGGCTCTCCGAGCAGGCCTGTAGTGAGAGCTGTAAGCAACTCAATCTCATTCTGGCCGATTCGATTATGCTCTACAACATGTATAAGAAACATCACTGGCAGATGTCGGGTCCGACCTTCTATCAACTGCACCTGTTGATGGACAAGCACGCCAATGAGATTCTCAAAACCATCGACCTGGTGGCAGAGCGTATTCAGACGCTTGGCGGTGTCTCCATTGGCATGCCGCATGATATTGTTGAGATCACGAATATCGAGCGCCCGCCAAAAGACGAGGAAGATGTCCCTGCTATGCTTTCCCGGCTGATCCGGGCACAGTCGACCGTCATTGATGACGTGCGCAAGGGCATCGAGATTACCGAGCGCAACAAGGATTATGGCACCAATGATATGTTAATGTCTGAGGTGCTGCGAACACATGAAATGCACATCTGGTTCGTCTCCGAACATCTGGTCGATACGCCACTGATCGGCGAAGAGAGCAACGGACAGCGAAAGTAAAGCGAGATTGCCTGTGAGGCCGACAGCATTTCTCCCCCTGGACTGTCGGTCTCTTTTTTCGTGTTGTCTTGACTTCGGGCCACCTATCCATTTTCTCTCTCCTGTGGTATACTCCCAATTGCGCTGCGGTATCATTTTTCTTTTTTTCAGAATAACTGGAACAACTGGGGATAGAACATGTTCTTCGACCATACAAAGATTTTTGTGAAAGCCGGTGATGGTGGAAATGGCTCTTCTCACTTCCGTCGTGAAAAGTTTGCTCCCTTCGGGGGCCCCGACGGTGGTGACGGTGGCAGAGGTGGCAGTGTCTACCTGGTTGCGACCGAGAGCATGAACACGCTGGTTGATTATCGTTACCGGCATCATTTCAAGGCCACTCCGGGCGAAGCCGGTATGCGCCAGAAAATGCATGGGGCAAAGGGGGAAGATGTCTACTTAAAGGTTCCCTGCGGCACTATTGTTCGCGACGCGGAGACCGGGGAGCTGATCGCTGATCTGGTGGAGCCCGGTCAGGAGGTCATGGTTGCGCGTGGTGGGCGTGGCGGCCTGGGGAACGTGCACTTTGCCACTGCGACCAATCAGGCACCGACAGAGGCCCAGAAGGGAGAGCCGGGCGAGGAACGCTGGATCACGCTAGAGCTGCGTCTGATTGCTGATGTGGGGCTGGTCGGGTACCCGAACGCCGGAAAGTCGACCCTGCTTTCTGTGGTCTCGGCGGCTCGTCCCAAGATTGCCGACTATCCCTTTACGACGCTCACGCCGAATCTGGGCGTAGTCGAGGTCGGGCAAATCAGCCGGGGCAGCGGGTTTAGCTTTGTGATCGCTGATATCCCTGGCCTGATTGAGGGAGCCTCTCAGGGCGTCGGCCTCGGTCATGAGTTCCTGCGGCACGTGCGGCGCACTCGCCTGCTGATCCATATGCTGGATGGGGCGGCCTTCGATCGGGAGCCCTGGGACGATTTTCAGACGATTAACGCCGAGCTTCGCGAGTATGATGAGCAACTGGCACAGCGCCCACAGGTTGTGGTGCTGAATAAGATTGATCTTCCCGAGGCTCGCGAGCACTGGGAGACGCTGAAGGCAAAAGCGGAGGAGGCTGGCTATCCGGTCTTCGCAATCTCGGCGGCGGCACGGCAGGGCGTCGATGATCTGATGCAGTATGTGGCGCAACGCCTGCAAGAGATTCAGCGCGAAGAGGCAGAGCGTGCGGCGCTGGCGGCTGCCGAGGTTGGTGGTACGGTGCTGCGCCCGCAACCTGAGGACTCCTTTACGGTGACGCAGGAGAGCAAGGGTGTGTTCGTGGTGCGTGGACGGCGCGTTGAGCGTATGGTTGGTATGACCGACATCGAGAATGACGAGGCAATGGCTCGCCTGGAGGCCTCGCTTGAGAAGATGGGCGTGACAAAGGCGCTGGAAGAGGCTGGCGTGCGTGTCGGTGATCTTGTCCGCTTTGGCAAGGTTGAGCTCTTGTGGGGTGAATAGCGCCTGGCTTCAGGCAGGTGTACAACTGATTTTTGCGCTTCTCGACCAATAGTGTCTTCACTGCAAGAGACTATTGGTCAGACCTTTTTTTGCGCAAAGCGCTCAGGAGAAGTGAATCTGTGCTATACTAGCGAGAGATGGGCCGAAATTGGTATCCTCCTGCTCTGTTTTTCTTATATCATGAGAGTTCTCCGTTAACAGTTTACAGTATGTAGAATGTGAGTGAAGTCGGGCACTAATGGGTGAAACACTGAATCTTCTGTTTCGGGCGCGTGGGGCGAACGCTATCGAGCTGGAGGTGCGGGATAGCTGGTCAGGGCGCGTTGTCCGTGGCAATTTTGTTCCTCCTTTTACGCCGAGACAATTAAGCAATGTACAGAAGAGACTGAATAAGCTTGAATGCAGTGATCAGGAGCTCCGCGACATTGGTCAGCGTCTCTATCGCGCTCTGTGTGGGGATGGAGCCGCCGAGGCAGCGGACCGAGCGGTAGGCGAGATGTTGCGCAGCGTGATTGTGCGAACGCTGAGGCGGCGCGGTACGGTCGCGATGACGCTCTGTTTCGATCAGGGGTGTGAAGCGTTTGCTCGCTATCCCTGGGAGCTGTTGCACAATGGCGACCATTTCCTGCTTGGGTCGGGAATCTTTACCCTGACGAGGGCACTGCTACAGCCTGATATGCCGTCGGGAATGGAGTTTCCGGTGCATCCACCGATGCGCGTCCTCTATATCGGCGCTTCCCCGCTGGACTGCGAGGTGCTGGAAACCGAGCTGAGCTTTCAGGCACTTGAACGGGGTCTGGCCCCCCTGATTGAGACGGGCCAGGTCTTTCTGGATCGGTTGGAGCCCCCAACATTTGACCAGCTTGTTCGCTATCTGACCTCCTATGGCGGCGTGGGCATCTTTAACGATAATGATACGACGATCCCCTGCTATATCGTGCATTTCGACGGGCATGGTACCTATGGACGGCTCTGTCCAAATGAGGAATGTGGCACGATCAATGAGGCAGATGCACGCAAGTGTGAGGCTTGCCAGCGCTCGTTGAACAGGGTGAAACCGCAGACATATCTCTGCTTCAGTGATAATGATGGATATAACCGCTTTATCGACACCCAGACGCTGCGAGATCTCTTTGTGAGCAGTGATGTGCGGCTGGCGGTCTTCTCGGCCTGTGAGACTGCGACCATGCATTCGGGCTCGCAACAACAGGAGGTTCAGCAACAGAGCGCCGTTGATTCCTCGCTGGCGGCTGCGCTGGTCACGGCTCAGGTTCCGGCTGTGGTCGCAATGCCATTCTCCTTGCAGGACGATCTGAGCCCGACCTTTACCTATCATTTCTATGAGGCGCTTGCCGAGGGGAAAACCCTGGAAGAGGGGTTAACGCGAGCCCGGCAGGCGCTCTTGCCGATGCAACAGCGCAGTTGGTTTATTCCTGTGCTCTATCGGCAGGTACAGGAGGGGAATGAGAGCCCGGCCCCGTTCCTGGTGAGCCGCGATGCCTCCCGGGAATCGGCTCATCCGCTGGCCCATCTCGGCGCCCCCTCCATTTTCGTTGGCCGGACGCGGGAGCTTGGCGACCTTGATGATCTGCTCTCGCACGCAAGCAGTGAGACAACCAATGAGCTGAGCCGCGCTCGTCCCCTGCAAGTGCAGCATATCGCCCTGACCGGAGCAGCCGGGATTGGAAAGAGCGCGCTGGCTTTTGAGGTGGTGCGCCGGAATCAACGCAAATTCCCGGGAGGGATTATCGGGATCTCACTACAAAGTGGCAAGTCTTTTGGGGATGCTCTGCTCGATATCATGCTACAACTGCGTATTCCGGCGAAGAGTGCGCCGAATGCTGATATTGTGCGGCGTGAGCGGCTGGTGCTGGGGGCGCTGCGTTCCAGAGCGAGCCGTGAGCTGCCCTGTCTGTTGATGCTGGATGGTTTCGAGGAGATCAAGGAGCGTGGGGAGGCTGAAGTCTGGCTTCGTTTTCTCTGTTCGTTGCCGCAAGAAGTGGCCGTGCTGGTCACATCGCGCTCGAATCCTGAGACGATGATGGCGCTTGGTGGGCCATATTGTCGCTGGTATGAGTATCGGGTGGGCAAGATGACGGAAGCCGACCTGCATCAGCTTTTTGTGGAACTGGCGGCAGCAAGCGGGCTTGACCAGCGTATTCACCTGGACGACCCGCGTCAGCAGCAGATTCTGCACGAGATCTGTACCTTGCTCGATGGCTATCCGCTCGGTGCGGAACTGATTTTCGGCACAGCGCGTACGATTGGCGGGCGAGTCTATACCCCGGAAGCAACCACGCGTTCGCTTGAAGAGGTGCGCGACGACCTCCGCTACAACCCGCTGGATGGCATTCTTGCCGTGCTGGAGGTTTCCTATCGGCGGTTAACTCCTCGGGCGCGGCTGCTGCTGTCGTATCTCTCGGTCTTCAAGCTCCCGTTTAACCGCGAACAGATCATTCTGCTGCTCACGCAGGAGACTTCCGGGGCGCAACCCGTTCGCCTGCTGCGTGAACAGGTGCGGGCGCAGGAGCGGATTGAGGCACACGAAGAGGTTTCATTTGCTGACCTGGCGACACACTGGCGGCAGGCGCGTGATGAGCTGGTGCAGGCGTCCTTTATTCAGTTTGATGGACACGTCTACACGATTCATCCGCAGATTCGCCACTTCGCGATCTCTCATCTTCCGCTGGACGAGCGGCGGCGCATTCATCGACTGGTTGCGGATTACTATGTGCAGCTTTCGCGTCCGGAGCCCGAGGAATGGTTTGCGGCATTTGAGCATCTGGAATATGCAGAGGATCTTCAGAGTGCGGTCGATGTCGCGGTCCGGACGGCGCAGGCGCTTGAGGGGCGTGGCTATGCCCGTGAGCTGCTCGGGATGTTGCAGCGTGCGGGAACGCATGCCTCCCGGCTTGGTGATCGTGCCTGTGAGAGCCGGGTACAATGTGCACTCGGCGCGGTGCTGCGGCTCCTCGGACGCTATACAGAAGCTGAGGCCTGCCTGCGGAGCAGCCTGGAATTCTTCCGGCAGCAGCATGCACCTGAAGAGTCTGGTTGGGCGCTCTATCAGCTTGCCCTGCTCTTCCGCGAAGAGGGAAACTTTGCACTGGCGGGCGGCTACGCAGAAGAGGCGCTGACGCTGTTTCAGGAGGCCAGGAACCCGCAAGGTGAGTGCTGGATGCGCGTTATTCTGGGCGAAGTGAAGCGGGGTTATGGGCTATATCAGGAGGCGCTGGAGCTGTTTGAGCGTTGCCTGCTCGATTTCCGACGTCTCAACGACCGTGAAGGGTATGCCTGGACCCTTCATGATCGAGCGCTGGTCTATGAGGCACTTGGCGAGTACACGCGAGCGTTGAACGATGGTGAGGAGGCGCGGCGCATCTTCGACGAGCTGCAATTGCTGTCCGGTAAGGCCTGGGCTCTGACCGATATTGCTCTGATCCATGTGCGGCGGGCGAAGTTCGAGCTGGCGGAACAGATAGCAAAGGAGGCGTTGACTACCTTCCAGGATCAGGAGATGCAGCGCGGCAAAGGATGGGCGCTCTGGCTGCTTGGTGAGACGGCTCGCAGGCGGCGCGAGTTCTCGCAGGCGCATAGCTGTTATGATGAGGCGCGTTCGATCTTTGCGTTGCTTGGCGATCGCGTGAATCTGGCACGAACGCTGAACTCGCTTGGCACGCTGGCCTTCTATGAGGAGGACTATCTGACGGCGCAAGATCTCTATGAGCAGGCGCAGGCGATTGCTCAGGAACAGGGAGCCAGACAGGTCTATGGGCGGGCGCTCTGTGGTCTGGGAGACGTGGCGCGTATTCTGCATCGCTTTACCGAGGCGAAACGCCTGTATCAGGAGGCGCAGGATGTGGTCACGGAGCGCTGGACCGTCCTGCTCCGGCTTGGGCTGCTTGCCATCGCGCAACAGCAGTACGAGGCGGCGCTTGAGTGCTGGGTTGAGGCGCTGGTACTTGATCGGCGTGTGGGGCACCCCGAGCGTGCGGACCTGCAGCACCAAATTGAGCGCATTGTTGCAGAGCATGAGTTACAGGACACCTATACCAGCCTGTGTCGCAAGTATGAGCTGAGCGGCTAGAAGCTACCAGACAAACAAAGAGGCCCGGGATCTTCTCTTATCCCGGGCCTCTTTCTTCTATGCAAGTTCTTACTCTTTGTTGCGCTGAGGGCGCAGACGCGAGATCCAGCCTGTGCGAGCGCCATTGTTGTTCGCAGAGTCCGATTGCGGAGATTGCTCGGTCGCTTTGCCATTGTGCCCGTTTGAGCGGGCTATGGTTGCCATCTCGTTGCGCAGCGGTGCCGTTCTGGTGTTCTCCTCGCCGTCGCCATTCTCGTTATTGATCGGGTACAGCTTGGACGATTTGATTGCCATCCAGGGGCCGGTATGGCCGTCCGTGGTCTCCTCGCTACGAATGGGCTCGTGCGGGTTCGGCAGATCTGCCGGGGCAAGGTTGCCGGTCAGGATCGGCTCGGCGGTCTGAAGGATCTGGTCGCGGCGCATGGGCTGCGTCTCCTGCTGCTCCAGCGACATGCGCTCGTCCAGCTCAACCAGCAGGCGGGCAATTTCTGGACGCAGCACGCGGTTGCGCTCGGGAATGCGGGTCCACTGTGCCAGCGCGGCGGGATAGTAGCCCGCGCGATAACAGTAGAGGCCAAGCATTGAACGGGCGTCGAAGATTGTCATGCGCTGGTAGAGTGCCAGTTCTTCGGCGGGCGTCTCAATCACATCTTCGCTTGCTTCAATGACTTCAACCAGATGGTAGAGGTTGATGCCGAAGAAGCGGTAGGGATAGCCGTAGAACAGCGCCAGACGGCTCCGGCGTGATGAGCGGTCGGGATAGGTGCCGACAAAGTAGCATTTTGTCCAGGTTCCGCTTGACCAGATAATGACGGCCAGAATCAGAATCAGAATACGAATGATATAACGCTGGAAAGATGAAGGAATCAGAGTCGATGCTACGCCGAGCAGGGCGAAACAGGCTCCAAGCGCCCAGGCACTGTAGACCAGCTTGCGGCGATCCCATCCGAGCAGGTCGAAATGGTGATGCAACGGAGTCGCGAGGAAGGGCAATGGGAACTCGGTATGCGGGATGAACTCCTTTGTGCCGCTGAAGCGCAGCATAGTCAGCTTGCGGCGGAAGAGACGCGTGAGCACGCGGGCCGAGATCACGACGGAAAGTCCTTCCATCACGAACGCGCCACCGATCATTAACAGGGTCCATTCGTTCCGCGAAAAGATAGCGATGATCGCGAGCATGCCGCCCAGACCAAGCGCTCCGCTATCGCCCATATAGACCTTCGCGCGACGTTTGGCGGTTCGGTGACGGGCGGCCCATGAGGAAGGCCAGTTCCACGGCAGGAAGCCAAGCACACCACCGGCACACAACAGAGCCAGCACCTCCAGGACGATACCACCGGAGTTCTCAGGGTTGACCAGACCCACAACGACGATTCCCAGGCCCAGGGAGGCGCTGAAGACCAGGCCGCCCGCCAGACCGTCGAGACCATCGCTGAAGTCAACTGACAACGAGGTCAGGCTTCCCACGACGGCGGTAATGCCAACGAAGAAGATAAACCAGGCGTAATAGGCGATCTCTCCCGGATGCACCTGACAGACGCTGACCTCCGGTTTGGCCGCCTTTGGATCGTTACAAAGGAGCTGATTGAGAATCGGTAGATCCTTGTAGAAGCTGTACGATTCCTGCCCGTTCGCAAGCAGGAAGAAGTACAGGACCGCAACCGTGACCGAGACCAGAAAGACCCCGGCGAATTTGGCGATCTCCGAGAGGCCCTCGTTACTGTAGACCTTTTTCCAGTCATCGACAAAGCCGACACAGGTATAGCCGAAGAGGGCTCCCAGGCCGATCAGCAACAACGTCCACTGATCGCGGGAAAACTGGAAGAGAAAACCGGCCCAGATACCTGTACCAATAATTGCCAGGGTCAGGGCAGGACCGCCTACGAGCGGTAATTCGATTGTTTTGATCTCTCGACCGCCTGCGGGCATATCCGGGCGGTGGGTGCCCGGTTTATGCTCACCGCTGCGAAATGTCGGAAACAGATTTTTGGCTATGCCACATAAGAGAAGGCTGGCAGCCGAGCATACCACAAAAATGACCAATAACCAGATAAGATTCATAGATACTCCCACGGCAAAATGACGGCCTGATACATAACTCTCAGTGAAACGTGTACGTGAACAGGGCACATTTCAGGAGATGGGTGTACAGGATGCTTTTTTGTCATTGAACTGTTGCAGTTGCTCTCTAGCTACACGTCTGTCATCCCAGGGAAGTTTTTCTCTTCCGATGATGATACTCTGCTCGTGTCCTTTCCCTGCCAGAAGGACCGTGTCGCCTGGTTCCGCGTGAGCAAATGCTGTGGCTATAGCCTCGGTGCGATCCGCGATACAGAGAAAGTCCGTGCCGCGCTTCTTGCCTGTTGACTCCGCGCCCGCGGCGATCTCTTCCAGAATCTTTTCTCGATCTTCTTCGCGTGGATCTTCATCTGTAATCACGAAAAAGTCGGTCATCTGGGCTGCAATCTTCCCCATAAGAGGCCGTTTTTGCAGGTCGCGTTCTCCGGCAGAACCGAAGACGACCATCAGCTTACCGCTGGTGAGAGGCCGCAGGATGGAGAGCACTTTTCCCAGGCTATCGGGGGTGTGTGCATAGTCAACGATGACGGTGAATGGCTGCCCCTCGTCGATATGTTCCATGCGTCCGGAGACCCCTTTGACCGTTTTCAAGGCCCGGGCGATCACTTCGGGTGCGATACCCTGACTGTAGGCGACCGCGATGGCTGCCAGGCAGTTGCTGACGTTAAAGCGCCCGATCAGCGGGGTCTCGATCATGATCTCACCATCAGGGAGCAGCACGCGGAAGGATGTGCCATTCGCTCGCAGGTCCAGATCAACGGCGCGGATGGCGGCGGGGGTGTCGATACCATAATCCAGAATAGGTACGCGACAGTAGGGCTTCAGGATCTCATAGCTGACATCGTCACGGTTGAGGACCGCAACGCTGCGGCAGCCAAGCCCCTTATCGCGCTCGGGGTCCAGCATCTCAAAGAGACGCGCTTTTGCCCGGCGATAGTTCTCAATTGTCTTATGAAAGTCCAGATGCTCGTGTGTGATATTGGTAACAACGCCGACATCAAACTGACAGCCGTGGACCCGTTTGAGCTCCAGGCCATGCGAGGTCGATTCGATCACAGCATGCGTGACCTGTGCCTCAAGCATGCGCTTCAGGAATTGTTGAATCTCCGGGGCTTCCAGCGTGCTCTGGCGTGTTGCGTTGTCCCATTCCTGCCCGGAGATTTTGAAGTTTGCTGTCGTCATCAGGCCGGAGCGCAGACCTGCTGTATCAAGGATGGCACTGATGAGATTGGAGACCGTCGTTTTGCCGTCGGTTCCCGTCACTCCGATGGTACAGAGTTTGCTTGCAGGGTAGTCATAGAAGGAGCAGGAGACATTCGCCAGCGCAGTCAGGACGTCGGCGACCTCGATATAGGGGAGCGGAAGGTCCTGCTTCTGCTCTTCGGTCAGGGGTGCTCCCAGGGCTGCGACGGCGCCTTTACGGGCAGCATCCTTCAAATAGAGACGGCCATCAGTGTGTGTTCCGGGAACGGCAATAAATAAACCGCCGCTGGTCAGCTTCCGGCTATCATATGCAATGGCGGTAATATCTGCATGTGTATTGAGCTGATCTGCTTTGTAAATATGTATCGGAGGCTGCTCAAGCGCAGCCAGTACATTTTCTAGTTGCATAGGTACCCTTTTTCATGCGTATTTTGCATTGGATTAGACGAGTGGCTTTTCCCTGGCCGAGAGAGAGACTGCCCCCTGAGCAGGGAGAATCAGCAGTCTCTTGAGAAACATCGGGGCTCAGTAGTATATGGTACGAGTACGATGATAGGGTTGCATACCTTCTGATTGTTGCCCCAGGAACCAGAGCCGTTGATCTATCTCTGCTGCTGTAATTATAAACCCACGCTGTAACAGAAATCTGCGGATTAATTCACATGCCCAGATGGTGGCGGCACGAATTTCAATCTCTTCAGGGCTTCCTGCCTCCAATAGAATGTGATGATCAACGCGCTCTGCCAGCTCAGGCGTATACTCCAGCACATGGTAGTAGCGGAGCACCTGCGGCAGCTTGTAATCCGCGAATGCAGTCAACTGATCCAGGTCGTGGAAGGCACCCCATTGTTTTCCACCGAAGGCGTGGTGCAGGTCTGCAACGCAGATTTGAGCGCGTTTCAGGAAGCGAACTTCCCGCTGGCGAAACGTCGCGATATCGCGAAATGATGGGAAGTGTTCCGCTAAGAGCAACGCGAGCTGAACCGCACTTCCCTGTGCTTGCTCGATGACACGCGAGAATTGCCCGTCGAAGCGCTCCAGAAGAACGCGCCCGACCTCTCGTGCATTGTGAAGTCGTTGCTCGATTAATGGGATTGTATGCGAACCGCGAAAAATATGGGATATCGTATCCAAATCTATAGTACTAAGGTACCCGGCATCCCAGAGCGGCAGCCCTTCTTCAACCGCACGCGTGAGCGCGGCAGCCTCTGCCCAGTAGCCATTGAGCGTTTCGCCTTGATAGGTGATCGTCCAGCGTGGTTGGCCTTTTTCGGCCCAGAAGCAGAAGTTCAGGGCATCGAGCAGGAGCATCCAGTTGACCGTGCGTTCGGTGCCATCAAAGAAGTGATACTGAAGGTACCACTGTGAATCATCCTCTGCCGTCTGCTTGCCCATTGCCTGTATCCACTGCTCACAGAGCGCTTCCAGTGGTTTCTGATTGATCCGAACATACGTGCTTTGCGCAACGACTGGCTCGGTACTGCTCAGCACGCCAAGCGGGTCGCGAGTTGAATTCTGACTCATCTCTTTGTACTCTGCTCCTGGTTCACAAGATTGTTCATGGCACGAGATCGGGCCCGACGCATTTGGGCCAGGTATGGTTATTAATGGGTAAGGAGCATCGGGCCGTGCTCTCAATGTTCTTAGATTCTACTAAGGGAAGGAAGCTCCCGTCAAATGAGCAAAACTTTAAGGTAGGGGGAACAGGGAGAAGTGGGGGGAAAAGAGAAAAGCTGCTGAGGTTGGGCTGATAGCAGCAGCTTTCAAACAATCGGGTATTAGTGGGCCTTTACATAGCCTCGCTCTTGCGCATATTGCCAGAGAGATTTCTGCAACTGGCGCCGTGCGCGTGAAATGCGGCTCATTACTGTACCGATAGGAATTTGAAGCGCCTCCGCGATTTCTTTATAGGAAAGCCCCTCAATATCGGCCAGAATGACCGGCATACGGAAGTTATAGGGAAGATCCATTAACGCCCGGTATACGTCTTCATCCAGATATTTCTCAAGTACTTCCTCTTCTGCCCCTTGTGTGAGATCCTGTCCGCTTAAATCCCGAATGTGGTTATAGAGGTAAAAGTCCTCGCCCTCCGGGAGCGAAGCGGGCGTTGGATGCGTTGCCAGCTTACGATAACGGTTAATTGCCGATGTATTCAGAATGCGGAAGAGCCATGCGCGTAGATTGGTGCCGGGCCGATAGGTGTTCGAGAAACGAAATGCTTTCAGCATAGTTTCCTGAACGAGGTCTTCGGCTTCCTGCTGATTATTAGTCATGCGCAAGGCTGTCCGATACAGGCTGTCGAGTTGCGCGAGCACGCCTGCAACGAAATCCTCCGATGGCTCCTGATTCGGTTCTTCCTGATTGACTGAAGTCTCTTTGGATGGCTGTTCGGTTTCTGTTGTTGGCGACGGCACTGGCGCATCTTCAAATGATGAAAAATCCGGCATCAAGCTCTCCTCTAGCGAGATACCCACGGGTATCTGTCAAAGTACTCATAGTATATCACATGGGGGTTTTTAAGGAAATTCGTGAGTCCGCTTCCTCATTGATTCCACGCCTCAGGTCGGGTCCGCGTTGCAGTCGGGTGCACTGCGTTGCGTACCGGAGTTGTGGTTCTCTATCCAATCATACAGGGAGAGAAAGCCCCTGATCCTCCTCCACACTCTGCACTTCCCTGCTGACGCAACCGGAACGGTGTACCTTTTATCCCCTATGTCCACTATCAAGACGCGCTACATCTGGTGAAATAAAAGCTGCAACGAGGTACAGCCTCCTTCTATTATAATCGCATATTTCTTTCCATTTCTGAAGGCTTGTCCCTCGCTGCTTTTTGGTTTCAGACGCTTCTGTTATCTATTGCCGGGCTGAGGTGGATAATTGCCCGGAGGCGGGTAATTGCCCGGCTGTTGTATATAGTTGCCCGGAGGCGGATAAGGCATATTCGCTTGCGGGTAGTTGCCCGGAGGCGGCGGGTAGTTGCCCGGAGGTGGATAATTGCCCGGCTGCTGTGTATAGTTGCCCGGAGGCGGATAGGGCATATTCGCTTGCGGGTAATTGCCAGGATATACATAGCCTGTAGGTGCGGCCTTGCGCTTCCGGGCCGCGATAACAAGGAAGGAAATATAGCCAATGGTGGCTGGCCAGAGCACGATTGCTGCAATGGTTGTCAGGGTCCTGGTCGTCTGCTGACTCTGGCGTTCCTCATCAAAGTCCTTTTCTTCAGTGTTGCCGTATTTGTCCTTGTGGACGCAGACATCGTGTTTCCCCATCTTTTCGCCACCACAGGTCAGGTTATCTGGATTGGTTGCGATAGCGGTGATGGTTGTTCCGATGCAGAGGATAATGAGGACGAGAAGCAATCTGATCTGTAAGCTGGCAGCTCTGCATCCTGTTCGCATAGAGTTGTTATTCTCCCTCTGAAAAGCGTAGCTAGAATATAGAGAAAAATACCTATACGTAGAACGGAATTGAAGGGAAGCGGTAACATGTTTGGCTTCTCAAGCACGAAGAGAGGATCTCAGCAACACGATGGTTGCAACAGGTTACCTGGGAGTGAGAATACTGCATGTACGAATGTCCCGGGAGTGAGATATTTTCTTTGTATGAAGCGTATTGAAAAGTGATTGATGCAGCTATCCACGTTTTTGCCGCTACCGCCCTGCGGGATGGACGCCTGTTGTCTGCCTGAGGTTATGGTATACACTATCTTTTCTGCGGAAAGAGGTAATCAACTGCTGCTGAGACTATTATAATAGTCTCTATGGAACGCATAGCCATATGCTTTGTCAAAAGATATGGGTCTCTTTTCATCTTATAGTACGACCTGTTGAGGGCGAGCGCTTCCTGTATGGAGAGGTTGCATCAAGGGAACAGACAGGCAGGCTTTTTGAGCAAGACTGAGAGGCAGGAAAGCCCGATATATCGCCGTTTTTGTGGGCTTGTGGAGCGCTCTTTCCGGCGGCTTATCCTGACAATGGGAATGAAAAGCCCGGCGGATTATGTTAGAATGAACAGATATAACGGCGAGCTAAAGCAGGAGATTGTTCAATGGATTGTTTGAATTGTTATGAGATTTCCGCTCGTCTCCATCTATATATAGATCGGGAGCTAAGTGCAGAAGAAATCGAAATCGTGCAGCAGCATCTCGAAGATTGCCCGAGCTGCCAGTGCCGCTTTCACTTTGATATGCGGCTCAAACGTTTAGTCCATGATTGTTGTAAGATACAGGGAGCGCCCGAGCATTTGCGTGAAGCCGTTTTGCGTATCGCTCGTACGCCTCGTGGCAAAACCGTCGAGATGGCTCCAGAGCTGCTCTCGGAGATACAGGCAGACATGGAGGGGTGTTAGAGCGGAAGTCCAAGTGTCTGTAGAAGCCAGAAGCGCCCCTGAGCCAGAAGAAGCATTTCTCCTATACTGAGCAGGCAGGCAATGCCCGCATAAGGGAGAAGTTCTTTATATCTGACAAAAGTTTCGCTGCGTTTTCTCACCAGCACAAGGAGCAGCAGATTCAGGCTGCCAAGCGCGGTAAGCAGGCCAGCGGTGCTGAGGAGCGCCAGCGGGTAGAGTGTCAGCGGATGCTGCGAAGCGGCGGCAAAGAAGGCAAGTATCAACAGTGGCAGCAGGCCAAAGAGAAAGCGCCACGATGGAATACTTGCACTACGATGATATGTAGACCAGAGCATCTGGTTCAGCACAGGAAGCAGAAACGATCCTATTGCCAGCCCCGCCAGCAGTCCCGTTGCAAGGCGCAACAGATTGTGCGGCGGGTAAAGATGAGGAAGCCTCAAATCAACTGCCAGTGAATTCAAGCCATCGGTTGCCATCAGGCAAAAGCCCCCTGCCAGCACAAGCGCAAGGGGAAGCGGTGGAATCTGTTGCGCCTTTCCTCGACCCGTGACCAGCAACGCGCACACAGTCAGCAACAGACCAAGATAGATCCCGGTATCACGAGCGCACAGCGGAAGTGCGATCCCGCCGGGATGCAGGGTGTGGCCCGGTTGTTGGGCACAGATTCCGCTATCCAACCAGCGTAGACGCTCAAGCAGTGGCTGTTCTGGTAGAAAGAGAAGTGCGGCCAGCAGGCCCAGATAGAGCATGGCCAGCAATAACATGAGCGTCGGTGAATCTGTCGGCGCTTTTTGTATGGGCTCGCGTTTGTGCGTCATTCTACTCAGGAAAGCCCGATATTGAAGAACGAGTTGAACAAGGTCAGCAGGTTGAAGAAGATCACAATTCCGGCCACGATCATCAGCACGCCTGTCGCGATCTCAATTTTTCCCAGATAAGGCTTCAGCCGCGTTAACAGCTTGCTCAGTTGATTGACTCCCAGCCCGAGGAGCAGGAACGGAATGCCCAGGCCGAGCGAGTAGAGCAGCAACAGAAAGATCCCCTGTCGTAATGTCTCCGCGTCGGCTGCCAGAACCAGAATAGCCCCAAGAATTGGCCCGATACAGGGAGACCAGCCTAACGCGAAAATAACGCCGATCAGGAAGGAGGCTGGATAGCTTGGACGTGAGGGCCGATAGGAGAACCGTTTCTGTGTATAGAGAAAGGGCAGACGCAGAAGGCCGGTCAGGTGCAGTCCGATCAGGCAGAGAATCACGCCGCCGATCTGCCGTAACAGAACCTGATGCTCTCGTAAGAAGCTTCCGAGCACGCTCGCTGTTGCCCCTAGCGCAATAAACATCAAGGTAAAGCCACCCACAAAGGAGGCTGCATGGAGAAAAGTGGTGAAGCGCTGTGACGCCTCTTGTTTCGCCTGATAAATACTCTGGCCGACCAACTGCCCCAGATAGATCGGGACAAGTGGAAGGACACAGGGAGAGAGAAAAGATGCCAGGCCTGCTACAAAAGCAAGACCAAAATGAAGCTGTGTCGGATTCATGCTGTACTGTTCTACGCTCCTCGTTTTCCTGTACTCTATTCCTGGTCATAGTATAGGAGCTTACACGAATCTATGCAACGTCAGGGGCGCTTTCTGGCGCGTTGCGTCTGCTTGAGATGTTCCTGTGCAGCCACCATCAGGGAATGGGGTTCGCCGCTTTCGCTCGGGCCCAGATAGGAAAGCTCATGTACGACCGCGTTGAAAAGCGGGTCATCGGTCGAGGTGAGCTGACAGAGCGAGTGGAATGCTGTTTGTGCCACATGCTCATCATGATCAAGGAGCGCCTGAATCAGCGCTGGAATGGCCCATCTTGCCCCGATATGGCCGCAAACAAAGGCCGCACAGGCTCGTACCCCGCTATCGGGATCATTGAGGAGCAGGCGCAAAATCTGGGCATGTGGCGTGATAAACATGGCATGCGGGTTCCAGAGCATCCCGAGCAGTTCGAGGGTGCGCTGACGAACCCAGGCGCTCGGGTCGTTGAGCAGTTCCAGGATGACCGGGTCCTGTGTGATAAGCTGGCTGATATCTTGCAGCGCCTTCTTCTTGCCTTGATTGCGAGCCAGATAGAGCAGGTAGGCCAGCGAGTCCAGAGCCGTGACCTGAATGTGCTCATCGTGTTGTTGCAATGGACCAAGCAGCCAGCGCACAATATGGCGGCGATTGGAGGCCCGTAACGCGCCATGCAGCAGCCGTATTCCCTCGATAGCCTCGACGTAGGCCGGGTGCTCGGGATGAAGCATAATCGTGCCAAAGACGGCCTTCACGTACTCTCCGCCACAGGCAGCCAGCGTATAGGCTGCTTGCCTTCGCACCTCGTCGACAGGTGATTTCAGCAGGCGTTGAATCTCCGTCGGGAGCGAGTAAGAGCGGATCATTCGCCGCATAGTGTCTTTTCTGGTGATCTCTTCCAGCGCTGTCAGGGCAACCAATTGCAGGCGGGGCCGGGGCGAGCGCAGCATCTCGCTCAACGGTGGGAGTACAGAGGGCGGCGAAATAATGCTGAGGGCGTGCGCGGCCTGAAGGGCGAGCTCCATATCTGTGTCATAGAGCGACTGCATCAGGCTGGTTGCCAGTTGTTCCCGCTGGTTGATCGAAAGATTGAGTGGCATTTCAGTTGCCAGAAGAAAGAGCGCGGCTTTGCGAACCTCGGGGGGCGTGTGGGGATGGAGCAACTGAAGCAGGGTCCCCAGGCCGGCATACTCGCGGCTGTTGAGCAGCGCATAGGCGGTAGTCAGGCGGACGGGAAAGGCCTCTTCCGGATGTTGATGGGTATAAAGCGCCTGAATCGTGGCGCGGTCCAGAGTGACATTGCGGGCGCGCGTGACCAGGGCCAGAGCCGCAGCATAGCGTACCGTTGTCCACGGCGTATTCAGCCCCTCACGAAAGAGCGACTCATAGCGCGGCTCTCCTTGAAGCTCAGCAGCCTCAATGACGCTGATCCAGAGTACAGGCCCGGGGGGGTGCTCGATGGCGGGATGCTGAAGCAGCGCTTCGAGTGGTAGAGCCGCTTTCTGGCTGAGATGCAGTAACAGACGGCTGCAATGCTCATATTGGGGTGGCCACCAGGGCCATTCGGGCTCGGTAATCTCTTCGTGAGCGCTGAGCGTCTGGAGGATAAGTGGCAGGGCATCGGGCCCATAGCGTGCCAGACGTCGGGAGGCGAGCAGACGGGTATGATAGTCCGTGTCTGGCGCGAGAAGCTGGACCAACGCCACACGAATTTGTTTTGCTTTCAAACCACTGCTATGTGTCTTGAGTGTTGTTTGTTGCTGATTGAATTGTGAATACTGACCAGACATACAGAGCAACTCTTTTCAGTTTGGATACTCTGTCTTAGTTATAGCCCTGGAGACCAAATTTTCGGCAGCGCTTATTCGGTTCGCTCGGTCGGATTAAAAATCCGCTGAAGCTGACTCCAGATTTTGCGGCGACCACGGGTTTTCTGGTCCAGATCATCCTCACCGGGATCAATCGGAGGCGGGGTAATCGGCATTTGTGTATTTATGCCTGATTGCGAGCCGCTCAGGTTGTGGAGCGAGGAGAGCGACTGAAACGACGATGACGGCTGCTCCCGAAATGTGGGGGCAGGCGGCAGGGCCAGATGATTGTTCAGCAAGCGCGACGACTCAGGGGTTCTCTGTGGAAGCTGCACGGTAATGCGATCCAGCGAGAGCGGCGGGAGCGGGCGCGTGATGGATGTGTTGGGAGCCTGAAGGCCCCGGAGCTCTTCGGCCATATCGGCGGCGCTGGCATAGCGTCTCTCCCGGTCGCGGGCAAGCGCGGTCAGGATGATGCGCTCAAGGGCCGGGGGAATCTCGGGATTATAGACGCGGGGCGGCTGGAAGATGCCCTGTACAATCGTCTGGGTCAGTTCGGGCATCGAGCGACCGGTAAACGGACGGCGTCCCGTGACCATTTCATAGAGCACCACGCCGAGCGCGTAGATATCGCTGCGGTTATCCAGTTGATGACCCCAGATCTGTTCGGGTGATGAGTAGTAGATGCTGCCCACCAGCGTGCGCGCGACGGTGATCTGTTGGAGACCGGGAGCGCGTGCGAGGCCAAAGTCCATCACCTTCATCTTGCCCCATCGATTGAGCATCAGGTTTTCGGGCTTGATATCGCGATGGATCACATGGCGTTCTTTATAGGCGGCGTCGAGCGCCTCGGCGATCTGGGCGGCGTATTCGATAGCGAGGCGTTCGGGAATAATACCATCCATATGAATCAGGCTGGCGAGCGTTGGGCCCTGAACATATTCCATCGCAAAGTACAGCACCTGCTGATGCTGCCCTGCGTCATAGATATGCACAATATTTGGATGGTTGAGTCCGGCGACAATCTGGGCTTCACGAATAAAACGCGCAACGTAGGTTGAGTCGGTGGCAAGCGATGGGGGGAGAACCTTGATCGCCACTTCACGGTTCAGCGCGATTTGCTTTCCGCGATAGACAACGCCCATAGAGCCGCGCCCTATCTCCTCTTCCAGCAAATACCCTTTCAGGCTCCGGCCTGCCAGTTCGTTCATGTCAAACATCCCACCTCTTGGTGCGTCTCTGCCGGGAAAGCGGAAGGATGCGAGCGACAAAATGTATGCCTATCCGCGGATATATTCGTGCGGTCTGAAGGCGCTGTCCCGATGCAGAACGCTTGAGTATCACCCATAATGGAAATAGAAGCAGAGAACAGAGAAGATATGCATACATACCTCGATATTCTCTGCTTGTGCCCGTTTTCTAGTCCAGGTAATCTTTCAGAATGCGGCTGGCCTGCGGATGGCGCAACTTGCGAATCGCGCGTTCCTCGATCTGGCGCACGCGCTCACGGGTCACCTTTAGCTTTTTGCCAACCTCTTCCAGAGTATGATCATGGTCGTCAATCAGGCCGAAGCGCAATTCAATTACCTGTCGTTCGCGCAGAGTTAACTGTCCGAGCACTTTGCGAATCTCTTCGCGCAAAAGCTGTTGATCTGTGATTTCTGTTGGGCTGCGTTCGCGGCTATCTTCGATGATATCGCCGAGTGTGTTTTCTTCTTCATCGGAAAGTGGAGCGTCCAGCGAGAAGATCTTTTCGGCCCAGATGAGCAGTTCGCTGACACGATCGGCGGACATTCCCAGACGATCGCCAATGATCTCAGGAGTTGGTTCGCGTCCAAGTTCCTGATACAACTGGCGTGTGATGCGTTTGACCCGCATGACCTCTTCCATGATGTAGACAGGAAGACGGACAACGCGAGTGCCTTCCAGGATGGCACGAGTGATGGCCTGCTTGATCCACCATGTGGCGTAGGTAGAGAAGCGGAAGCCTTTGCGATAGTCAAACTTCGTGACAGCACGAATCAGGCCGATGTTGCCTTCACACACGAGATCTTCAAGTGAAAGCCCCTGACCGACGTACTTCTTGGCAATGCTTACTACCAGTCGCAGGTTCGCCTCAATCAGATGATTTCGAGCCTCCTTATCGCCTTTCTCGGCTAGTTCCGCAAGGCGAGCTTCGCTGGCGGCTGACAGCAACGGGATACGCGAGATCTCGCGAAGGTAGAGTCGTAAACTGTCACTTTGTGCCAGGTTACTGAACTCTGCTTCTTGCAGGTGTTCGCGTTCTGTCTCTACCGGCTTTTCGCGGTCATGTTCAGTGTCAAACATCACTTTTCGTTCCAAGTGCTTGCTCTTTTCTTCCTGCAAACTGTACATCACATTAGTTCAGTCTTGGTTATTGTATCATACATGTGGGTTATTGCAAGCGAAAGGCCTTCAGCCTTGCGTGAAAGTTCTTTTTTTCGCTTGTTCCGGCCCCTGTTTTTTCGCTGCACCATCTTCTGCGGATGCTGCAATTGGCTTTTGTTTTCGGTATAATGGATGTACATTACGCTGGAATCTCTCTCCCAAAACTGAATTTCTGGCTATCCTTTGTAACTCAGACTCCGTTGTAACGTACATAGTTTTGCACGTTCTATAATATAGAAGCTATCAAGATATGGGCTGTCATCGAAGCGATCTGTTGCCATGCTCTTGACGGCACTATTGATAACAATTATGTATACGTTTTTTCTTCTCGGTTTTTCTCTCTCTTTGAAGAGGCGCACATGAATATGAGCTTACCACTCGCCCTTGATCCCGGTACGGTGGTGGGCGGGCATTATATCATAGGGCCACTGATTAATAATGGTGGGTTTGGGGCGGTCTATCGTGGTTGTGATACGACCGAGGGAAATCGCCAGTGTGCGATTAAGGAGACATATGATGTGACTCCTGCCGCTCGGCGTCAGGCTCTCATGGAAGCGAGTGTCCTCTTTACCGTCAGAAGTAAACATCTTCCGGAGGTGTATGACGCTTTCGAGGACAAGGGACGCTTCTACCTTGTCATGCAATTGATCGAGGGGCGTAACCTGCTTGAGGTGCTCAAGAGCCGCGTCCCTGCCGGGACGGTCGGAACCGCCGAGCCGGGGCGTCAGCAGCATGGGCCTTGTACCGAACAGGAAGTGCTGTCCTGGCTGCTGCCTATTATCGAGGTGTTACAGCAGCTCCATAGCCGCCAGCCTGCGATTATTCACCGTGATATCAAGCCCGGCAATATTCTGCTGACCCCTGACGGCACGACCGTGCTGGTTGATTTTGGTCTGACCAAGATTGAAGATCCCAAACGGGCAACCCAGACGTTGATCAAGGCAGTAACCGAGGGATTTAGCCCCCTGGAACAATATACCGGCACCACGGGGCCGCGCTCGGATATCTATTCGATGGCCGCAACGATGTACCTGTTGCTGACCAATCGTCTGCCACCGCCGGCCTTGCAGCGCAGCTACCAGGATGATCTGGTCGCGCCGCGTCTGCTCAACCCGCAGATTTCGCCACAGGTAGAGATGGCGCTGCTGCGTGGGCTGGCGCTCTATGCCGACCAGCGCTTCAGCAGCATGAGCGAGTTCGCTGAGGCTTTGACGGGCTCCGACTATCACGAGCACGACGAACCGACCATCGCGGTGGCGCCACCCTCGCAGCATGGCTATAGCGGCACGCAGCAGCCGTTGAAGCTGCCCGCACCACCCGAACCGGATCCGCTGCCCTATCCCTACGTCCCCTATGGGCCGCAAATGCAGCAGATGCGCCCGCCTGTGCAGGTGCCCAAAGGCCGGGGCCAGCCAGCGCCCGGACCGGCGATCAAGCCGGGTTATGGCTATGTGCCGATGCGCCCGCTACCGAGCGCATCCAATCAGGGGTGTCTCTGGGGGATGTTACAGGGTGTGCTCGGGGCTTTGCTGCTGATCTCGCAGACAACGGCCACGAACTTTTATCTGGGAATCGGGCTCGGTTGTGTCTTCTATCTCCTCTCGGGGCTGGTGACGACCTGGCGCGGTGGTTCCTCCTTACGTGGTGGTCTGGCCGGGATCTGGGCCGGGGTGGTCAGTACTGTGACCTTCTGGATCATCTTTCTGGTCGCACTGGTGGTGCGTCTCTTTAACGTGCTTGCGGACTACGGCGGGATCACATCGCCCGAAGAGGTCGCCGCGGCCTGGGCGAAGGTCTATCCGCCCTTCCTGACGTTGCCCACGCAGGTGACAGGACAGGCACACCCACTGTTGGTCTTTCTGGGGGCCGGGCTGGTGGTGGCTTTTCTTTTTGGCTGGATCGGGGGGGTGCTCGGGAACGCGCGGTATAAGGCGAAGCGACAACAGAAATACCTACCCTGAAGTGCTATCGACAGATAGGAGCTTTTTCCTGAGAAGTATGGGAGGGCGGGCATCGTGTGATACGATCAGCTTGCAATTCCTATTTCTGAAAAAAGGGAAGGTAGTACAAATCTTTGGCTACGCAAGAAGGAACGAATCAAGCAACTCTTGAAGAAGCGCTTTCCGTTCACGATATAGCGGAGATGCTGAGTGTTGAATTGAGCGCTGAATGGAAGCTCAAAGCCGATCAGGTCGCTCGCACTATCACGCTGCTCGATGAAGGGAACACGATTCCGTTTATTGCTCGTTATCGGAAAGAAGTGACCGAAAGTCTGGATGAGGTCCAGATTCAACGGATTGCCGATAGAGCGGCTTCGCTGCGTGCGCTGCACGAGCGAAAGCTGGATGTCCGCCGCCTGATCGATACGCAAGGGAAATTGACGCCCGAACTCGAAGCCGCTATTCAGGCGGCAAGAACCTTGCAGGAGGTGGAGGATATCTACCTCCCTTATCGTCCCAAGCGCAAAACGCGGGCCAGTGTGGCGCGTGAAAAGGGTCTGGCCCCGCTTGCAGAGCTGATTTTGCAGCAGCCCGAGCTAGTCGGCGATCCCGAGGCCTTGCGTGAGGAGCACGCTCAACCCTTCCTTGATCCCGAAAAAGGGGTCGAGACCAGCATGGAAGCCTACGCAGGCGCGAGTGATATCGTGGCCGAAATCATCGCCGAGGATGCAACCGTCCGTGGCAATGTGCGTACGCAGTTCTTCCAGCGCTCGCAACTCAGCGCCCGGGTGGCCGACGAAGAGACGCTGAAAGAGAAAGATCCCAACGGCGTGTATCAGTTGTATTATGAGTTCAATCAGCGGATCACGCGGCTGGTGCCTCACCAGATTCTGGCGTTGAATCGGGCGGAGCGTGAGGGCGTCCTGCGTGTCAGCGTCGATCTCCCGTATGAACAAGCGCAGAACTCCATTACTGCCGTCTACCCTTCCAAATCAACCTCACCGTTTGCTTCGCTGCTTGAGGAGGCGATAGGGGACAGCTATAAACGCTTGTTGGCTCCCTCAATGGAGCGCGAGGTGCGCGTTGAGCTGACCAAAAAAGCCGAAGAGCACGCGATCAACATCTTTGCCGTCAACCTGCGTAATCTGCTGTTACAGCCACCGCTCCGCGGAAAGAAGGTCCTCGGCATTGACCCGGGTATTCGAACTGGCTGTAAGGTGGCGGTCGTCAACGAGTTTGGCAGCTTTATCACCTCCGATGTCATCTATCTGCACAGAGAGCAGCAGGCCAGAGAGACGCTGCGCTCTCTCATTCAAAAGTACGAGATCACGGTGATCGCCATTGGGAACGGCACCGCTTCCCGTGAGACAGAACAACTGGTTGCCTCCCTGATTCACGACCTTGAGCAGGAGAACGGGAAAGCCGAGCAGATCGGCTATGTGATCGTGAATGAGGCGGGCGCATCGGTCTACTCGGCCTCGGAGGCGGCACGCGAGGAGTTCCCCAACCTCGATGCCACACAGCGCGGCACGATCTCGATTGCTCGACGCCTGCAAGATCCGCTGGCCGAACTGGTCAAGATCGATCCGAAGGCTGTCGGTGTCGGGCTCTATCAGCATGATGTGGATCAGAAGGAGCTTGCCGCGATGCTTGACCGCGTGGTGGTCTCCTGTGTGAACTTTGCGGGTGTGGACGTGAATTCGGCCTCGGCGGCGCTGCTCAAGCGCGTTTCTGGGATCAATACCCGGGTGGCCAACGCCATTGTGAAGTATCGCGAGGCAAACGGTCCCTTCACTTCGCGCAATGACCTGCTGAAGGTTCCCGGTCTGGGTCCGGCCACGTTTGTGCAGGCGGCTGGCTTCCTCAAGATCGCGAACGGTACGGAGCCGCTGGACAATACCTTTATCCACCCTGAGAGCTATGATGCGGCCCGCGCCTTGCTCAAGATGCTCCCCGGCGATGAGACGCAAAAACCTTCTGAGCGTATCGCCCAGTTCAAGCAGTTACTCACGCTTCAGACGAAGTTCGGGCGCAGCATGCGCAATCGAGGCGGCGACAGCGAGCAGGAGGTATGGAGCGATATCGCGAAGAAGATCGGGGTCGGTCTGCCAACACTGCAAGATATCCTGGAAAACCTGGAGAAGCCGGGCCTTGACCCACGCGATGCGCTGCCCAGGCCAATTCTGCGCCATGATGTGCTGAAAATGGAGGATCTTCAGCCCGGGATGGTCTTACAGGGCACTGTGCGCAATGTCGTCGATTTCGGCGCCTTTGTGGATATCGGCGTGAAGCAGGATGGCCTTGTGCATATTTCCGAGATGTTTGAGCGCTTTGATCGTTCCGCTCCACGTGATCCTCTTAGCGTGGTGTCGGTCGGGCAGGTGATTCAGGTGCGCGTGCTGAAGGTGGATATGCAGCGCGGGCGCATTCAACTAAGCATGAAGGGAATCCATTGATCTCAGTTCGTCAATCACTCGAAATGGCTCTCTGCTCCGGGCAGGGGGCCATTTTCGTGTGCTGTCTTTTCTGGCCAGGACTGGAAATCCTGACCTATAATATCAATATATTCCCTCTTATCGACATCCACAACTTTTTGAGAGGCTTTGCGCATGGTGAAAAGAACCTACGAGTTTGAGCGATATATGAATGTCCGCTCGGCGATGTTGCCGAGTTTTTCACCCGATGGAAGCCAGATGGCCTTCTTGACGGATATCACAGGCGTGCATGAGGTCTGGAGTGTCGCTGTTGAGAAGCAGGCGAAGCGCCCCGCCTGGCCAGAACAATTGACGTTCCGCAATGAACGTATGATGGAAGCTGTTTTCTCTCCTGTTGCCAATACCCTGATAGCGGTCGGCGATATGGGCGGCAATGAGCGGACGCAGCTCTATCTTCTCCATGCGGACGGCTCGGTCCTCAAAGGGCTGACCGAGAAGCCCGAGGTCATGCATCATTTTGGCGCCTGGTCTCCTGATGGTCGCCGGATCGTATATAGCAGCAATGAACGCGATCAGCGTTATTTCGATATCTATGAAATGGGGATTGCGAGTGGCGCGGTTCGCTTGCTGTATCAGCAGGACGGCTCGAATTATGCCTGCCAGTACTCCCCGGATGGGCGCTCTGTCCTGATTTCCCGCTCGCTGACTACCACCCAGAATCAACTGCTCTTGCTGGATACGGTGACCAATGAGGTGCGCGAGCTGACCCCGGCCATTCAGGAAGGGCCTGCCTGGCATGGGGCTGCGAGCTGGACCGCTGATCGCAAGGGGCTCTATCTGCTCTCCGATCGGGGGCGGGAGTTTATGTCGCTGGCCTATCTTGATCTGGAAACGACGGAGATGACCTTTCTCTATGAGCTGTCGTGGGATATCGAGCAACTGGCCCTGACAGAGGATGGCTCGGTGCTTGCGCTCAGTATAAACGAGGATGGCTGTTCGCGGCTGGAACTCTATGATGTGACGCAGGGGTGGGATGAACGCAAGCAGTTGATCGCTCCGACGCTTCCGAAGGGTGTGGTGCTCAGCCTGGGCTGGTCGAAGGAAGGAAACGAGCTGGCGATTACCCTGAGCGCCGCCGATGATACTACGGATATCTGGGTCTGGCATCTGGACGGTGGAACTGTGCAGCGCATGACCTACAGCTCGACCGGAGGTATTCCACGTGACACCTTTGTCTCTCCTCAGTTGTTGCGCTATCCCTCGTTTGACGAGCGTCAGATACCGGCTTTCCTGTACCTGCCTGAAGGGAAGCACGAAAACCTGCCCGTGATTATCAGCGTGCATGGCGGCCCCGAGAGTCAGGAGCGGCCTCGTTTTAACTGGCTCTATCAATATCTGGTCGCCTGCGGTTACGCGGTGCTGGCGCCAAATGTGCGCGGCAGTACCGGCTACGGCTATGAGTATCAGAGTCTCGATGACGTACGCAAGCGCATGGACTCGGTTGCTGACCTGAAATA
>Ga0164243_10003406_pt1 | contig 25497 bp, 23 predicted proteins | sample OricompcompostOP_FD_108781 | JGI IMG/M metagenome (GOLD analysis project Ga0164243, IMG submission 108781) | Organic Plus compost microbial communities from Emeryville, California, USA - Original compost - Organic plus compost (OP) | ecosystem: Engineered > Solid waste > Mixed feedstock >...
AGGGGCTGTGCCGCGAGTTGCGGGCGGCTGTCGCGGCTGCGAATGCAGATACGAACATCAAGGTTCTCGTCCTGACCGGCAAAGGAAAGGCATTTTGCGCGGGGGCGGAGCTCGGCGATCTGAAAGCGGCCTCGCTGGGAGATACGGAATCCCTGGGGCCGGTCTATGCTGCGTTCATCGACGTATTGGAGTCGCCATTGCCGACTATTGCCGCGGTTAATGGACCGGCCGTGGGAGCGGGGCTCAATCTCGCGCTCGCATGCGACATCCGCATTGCGGGAGAGGCAGCGTCGTTCGACACGCGATTTCTCAAGATCGGGTTGCATCCAGGCGGCGGACACGGCTGGATGCTGATCCGAAGCGTCGGCTGGCAAATGGCAAGCTGGATGCTGCTTGCCGGACAGGTTCTTGACGGAAAGGAAGCGGCCCGCATAGGCCTCGCTGTGGCGAGCACGGCCGACGCTGATCTTTTCGCAACGTCGCTGGACATTGCAAAACGCATAGCTGCTGCACCCCGTGAGCTCGTCTTGCGGACGAAGGCCTCGCTGGCGTTGTCATCCGTTTCCTCGCATGCCGTCGCATTCCGGCATGAAACGCTCGAACAGCAATGGTCGCTCGGCGAGGAGGCTTTCCGCAATGCAATAAGCGGCGCTGGCTGACGAGCGCTATTGCGAATTCGCGCTTTCGGAAGAATTGGGAAAACGCCGAATCCCTCTCATCAACTGAAATTGAGCTGAGATGCCGCACTGGTGTCAAGTTGTTGAAAGCACCAGCAGGTCATTACGGCTTGACAAATGTGATCAGGATCGATTTTGATCAAATTACAGTATCTACGGGTATAGGGACAAACCCTAAGCTGTAAGGGACGGGAGGATCGAAATGCCGCAGGTTCGAGGACAGCTGCAGCGCCTGTTTTTGCTAGGCGCTCTTTCTTTGCTGGTTGCAACCGCCGCCAACGCGCAGAACGCGCCAGGCGTGACGGCGACAGAAATCAAGATCGGTCAAACAAATCCCTATTCGGGACCTTTGTCGTCCATCGGGCACAATGGTGTCGGTGACACGGCCTACGTGAAGATGCTCAACGACGCCGGCGGCATCAATGGACGCAAGATCAATCTTCTCTCCTACGACGACGCCTACACGCCACCGAAAACCGTCGAACAGACGCGCAAGCTTGTCGAGCAGGACCAGGTTGCATTCATTTTTCGCAGCATGGGAACCGCCCACAATACCGCGACGGCGAAATATCTGAACGACCGGAAAATTCCGCAGCTTTTTATCGCGACCGGGTCATCGAAATTCTATGATCCGAAAAACTATCCTTGGACGATGTGCTATGTCCCGAGCTACTTCGATGAGGGCGAGATCTACGGTCGCTACATCCTGGCCGACAAGCCGGCAGCGAAGGTCGCCGTGCTTTACCAGAATGACGACCAGGGCAAGGACTTCCTCAATGGCTTGAAGAAAGGACTTGGAGACAAGGCCTCTTCGATCATTGCAAAGACAGCGAGCTTTGAAGTCGCCGACCCGACGGTCGATTCGCAGGTCATCTCGCTGCAGGCGTCCGGCGCGGATTTCCTGTTCATCTTCACGTCGTCTCCGCGCGCCATCAGCCAGGCGATCCGCAAGGCCTACGACGGCGGATGGCGTCCGACTTTCGTTTTGACATCGATCGGCAATCTGATCTCGAACATCAAGCCGGCCGGCACTGAAAAGGCCGTGGGCGCTTTGACCGCCGCATACTTCAAGGACCCTTTCGACCCGCAATGGAAAAACGATCCGGACGTTGTCGCGTGGAATGCCTGGATGGATAAGTACATTCCGAATAGCGACAAGACGGACACCGGATACATGCATGCCTACATCACCGGCAATCTGCTGAAGCATGTGTTGACCCAGGCAGGCAATAATCTCAGCCGGGAGAACATCATGCAGCAGGCCAGGACAATGAAGGACGTCACCGTTCCGCTCCTGCTCCCGGGCATCAAGGTGAACACCTCGCCGACGGACTATCGGCCCATCAAGCAGATGCAGCTGCGCCGCTTCGACGGCGAGCGATGGGTCTCGATCGGCAAGCTGATCTCGACGGAAAACTGACAGTTAGATGGAAAGCCGAGCGGCGTGACCATTGCGTATGCAGAAGCGGTCAGCAGCGGCCGGACCAATGTGTCCGACCGTTGCGTGTTGCGGCTGCTTGTTTCGCCGGGGATTAAACAATGAGTAACGTGCAGCCCCGTTCGTCGGCCGCATATGCTGGAGGGAAGCTGATTGTCGAACTTGACGGTCCCGTCGGGTGGATTGTCTTTAACAATCCCGATCGCCGGAACGCCATCTCCACAGCCGTATGGGAGGCTCTTCCTGCGGCGATCGATTCCCTCGAGGCCGATGCGGCGGTCAGAATTGTCGCCTTGAGGGGCGCCGGGGACAAAGCGTTCGTTGCCGGACTTGACATCTCCGAATTCGACAAGGCTCTGCCGACGCAAAATCACGTGCCGCAGTTTGAAGCGATGGTAAGTCGTGCGAGCAGCCGCCTTCGCGGCTGTACCAAGCCAACACTCGCGATGGTGCGGGGCTTTTGCATCGGCGCCGGCATGCAGATGATCGGCGACTGCGATCTATGCATTGCCGCGGACGATTCGAAATTTGCGCTGACCGCCGCAAAGATGGGGCTGGGATATCCGGCTGGCAGCCTTAAGCATCTCTGCGACCTTATCGGTGAGCGCCATGCCAAGAACATCCTTTTCAGTGCCAGGACGTTTTCCGCGGAGGAGGCGTATGCGATGGGTCTCGTCAATATGGTGGTCGCCGCAGCCGAGCTTGAAGGCGCAGCACGCAAATATTGCGAGCTGATCGCTGCGAATGCGCCGCTGAGCATCGCCGGCATCAAGAAGGCTGTCGCGATGCTGCGTCGGGCGGCGACGAAAGACTATATCGCCGAAGTCGAGGCGCTGAACGCCAGATGCGTCGCCAGCGAGGATTTTGCGGAAGGACAGAAGGCGTTTTTTGAAAAGCGAAAGCCGCAGTTCAAGGGACGCTGAGCCGTTGGCAGCGACAAGGATCGGAGAGGCGGATGGAACTTGATCTGAAGGGGCGCACCGCCTTGATAACGGGAGCATCCAAGGGGATCGGTCTCGGCGTGGCGCAGCGGTTCGCTTCCGAGGGCGTGAATGTCGTCCTGGCGGCGCGCTCGAAAGAGCAGCTGGAGAAAGCTGCCGCGGCGATCAGGGCATCCTCGGACGTCGACGTGCGCCATTTCGCGCTCGATCTGTCGAAGACGTCGGAATGCGAGAAGCTTTGCGAAGCCGCGCCTGACATCGATATCCTCGTCAACAATGCGGGCGCCATTCCGGCTGGCTCGCTTGAGCAGGTGGACGATAAAGCCTGGCGCGCCGGTTGGGACCTGAAAGTCTTTGGCTATATCAATCTGTCGCGCGCATATTTTGCGCGCATGAAAGCCCGCCGCCGCGGTGTGATTCTAAACGTCATCGGTGCGGGCGGCGAGCGGCTGGACGGGGGAAACTACATCGCGGGAGGCACCGGCAACGCCGCGTTGATGGCCTTCACCCGCGCGCTCGGCGGCGTCAGCACCGACCACAACGTTCGCGTCGTCGGAATCAATCCCGGCGCGATCGATACGGAGCGCGTGTCTTTGTTTGCACGAAAACTCGCGCGCGAGAAGTTCGGCGACGAAGAACGTTGGAACGAGGCGATCGGAAATCTGCCGTTCAGCCGACCGGGAACGATAGATGAGGTGGCGGCCATGGTTGTGTTCCTGGCCGCCGACCTCTGCGGTTACATTTCCGGCACCATCATCACAATCGACGGGGGCTACACGCACCGCAACAGCCTGATCTGAGCGGTTGTGAAAGGCGCTCTGGTGCCGAACGCATAGGAGAACAGAATAATGTCGGAAAATCTGGTGACGTATGAATGCGACGGGACCGTTGCGTTGATCGGCTTGAACCGGGGTGCGAAGCGCAATGCGCTCAGCCGGGAATTGTCGGCGCAGCTCACGGCCGCGGCCGTGCGTGCGGCGGCGGAAGCCAAGGTCGGGCTGATCTACAGCCACAGCGAACATTTTTGCGCGGGCCTCGATCTGGCTGAAGCGGCTGTATGGATGAATGACCGCGAGGCGCAGTTTCGCATGCGCACGCAGGCGAGCCGGCCGTTCGAGGAAATATCGCGCTCGCTGATTCCGTTCGTGGCGGCAATCAGCGGCGCGTGCATCGGCGGCGGCTTCGAGCTTGCTTCGGCATGTCACATTCGCGTTGCCGACGAAACGGCGTTCTTTGCGCTCCCCGAAGGTCAGCGTGGGATCTACATCGGCGGCGGCGGATCGGTGCGCGTCGCAAGACTGATCGGCGTGCCGCGGATGACCGATTTGATGCTCACGGGCCGCGTCCTGACGGCGGCGGAGGCGGAGCGCTTCAACGCCATTCAGTACCTGGTGCCGAAGGGGGATCACCTGACGCGGGCCAAATCCCTGGCCGCCCGCATCGCCCAGAATGCGCCGCTCACCAACTGGGCTGTGGTCAACGGGCTGCCGCGGATTCAGGATTTCTCTCACGACGACGGGCTGTTCGTGGAGGGCCTGCTCGTCCACACCGTCGCGAGCCCGGAATCGACGACCCGTCTCAATGATTTCGTGCACAAGCGGGCAGCCCCGATCGCGGCTCCCGGTACATCGGGCGACGGGCGCTGAGGGGAAAGCCATGGCATTGCGAGACGCCGCAATCGTCGCTTACGCCGAAACCAAGATCGTCGAGAAAAGCGATCGCGATATCTGGGATATCGGAGCGGAGATTCTTGAATCCCTGCTGGACAAGACCGGCATCGACAAGGCCGAAATCGACGGCATGCTCGTCAACGCGGCGCTCACCGGCGCCGGAAATTGCTTTTGGGCCCAGTCGACCGTCGACTATCTCGGTCTTGAGCTGGAGTTTCTTCAAAGCGTCGATATCGGCGGCTGCTCGGCGGCGGGCGCCGTCGCCCGTGCCGCCGCCGCCATCGATACGGGGCTCTGCTCGACGGTCTTTCTGCTCAACGCCGATACGCCGGTTGCCGAGAACAATCTGAATCTGCGTTCCTATGTCCGTGAGTGGAGTACGCCGCACGGCATCATCGGGCCGCCCGCCGACTTCGGCCTGCTGGCCACGCGTTATGCCCATCAATTCGGACTGGACTATACGTCACTGGCGAAGCTTGCGATCGCGCAACGCAATCACGCCATCCTTAACGACAATGCCTGCGAGAAACTCCGCAAGCCGATCTCGGTCGACGATTATCTCAACTCGCGGATGATTGCCGAACCGATCCGGCTGCTCGACTGCGTCATGCCCTGTGACGGCGGCAATGGACTTCTCGTCATGAGCCGGGCGCAGGCGAAACGCAAAGGTCTAGATAAACACGTCGTGCCGATCGGTTATGGCGAGAAAACGAATTTGTCGCCCGGCACAAACATTGTCGATGTCACGGTGAGTGGACATGCCGCCGCCGGCCAGAAAGCATTCAAGACCGCTGGGATTGCGCCGAAGGACGTCGGATCCTTCCACCCCTATGACGACTTCATCATCGCGATCATGATCCAGCTCGAAATGCTGGGATTCTGCAAGCATGGGCAAGGCTGTTCCTTCATCAAGAATACGGATTTCAACTTTGACGGCGATCTTCCGCTGAACACCAGCGGCGGACAGATTTCGGCCGGTCAGGCTGGCCTTGCCGGCGGCGGGACTAATCTCATTGAAGGGGTGCGCCAGCTTTTCGGCGAAGCAGGCGCCCGTCAGGTCAAGAACACGAATAACGCCGTCGTGACGGGCATCGGGCACATTCCCTATGGACGCAATTGGGGAACGAGCGTCGTCCTCGTCCTCGCGCCCGGCAATTGAGGTCACACCATGAGCGAGATGATGAACGACCTGGAGGCACTGGCGCGCGAACAGGTGAAACCTTTCGCATTCTCCCGTCCGTATTGGGAGGCCACAAGGCAGAAGAAATTGCTTGTGCAATATTGCCGTCGGACGGGCCAGTACCAGTTCTATCCGAGGCCGACCAGCGTCTTCACGGGGCGCCGGGACCTTGAATGGCGTGAAGTCTCAGGCGCGGGCGAGGTCTTCAGTTATACGATTGCCCAGCGCGGCCGCGGACCGTTCCGCGGCCACGAGCCCTATGTGATCGCGACGATCAAGCTCGATATCGGCATTAATGTCATCGGCAACCTGGTGCATTGCAAGCGTGATGACCTTCGCATCGGCCTGCGGGTCGTGCCGTGCTGGACTCCTTTGCCGGGCGGCGAACACATTTTGATGTTCGAACCGGCGCGACAAGCAGCGTCGAAGACGGCTGGCGCCGGCCGGCCGGCCGCCCAAAAAAGACAATCGTCATGACCGCACCGCAGGACAACGCGCCGCGCGCCGAAGGTCCGTTACACGGCGTCAGGATCTTGGAAATCGCGCAATATATCGCCGGCCCGTTTGCGGGCCAGCAACTCGCGGACTATGGCGCACAGGTGATCAAGATCGAACGTCCGGATCACGGCGACCCATTCAGGGTCTATGCTGGCGGTCGGAATATCGAGGACTACGGGTTCAATTTCAGGGCCTATAACCGCAATAAGCTCAGTGTGACGCTCGATCTGCAAAAGCCTTCGGCGCGTGACGTATTCAAACGTCTGGCGCAGCAGGCCGATGTCATCATCGAGAATTTCCGTCCCGGCGTCATGGACCGGCTCGGCCTCGGATATACGACGCTTCAAAGCACAAATCCGGGCCTGATCTTCTGCTCGATCACCGGATTTTCCCCCGACGGACCTTATAGCGGCCGCCCGGCGTTCGATACGGTCGGGCAGGCTCTGTCGGGCATGATGCACATGTTCACCGACCCGGATAAGCCGCGCGTGCGCGGGCCGACAATCGCAGACCAGGCAACGGCGTTGCAGGCGTGCAGCGCCATTCTCTCCGCGCTGTATGCGAAGAGCCGCACCGGAAAGGGGGCGCGGCTCGAGATCAGTATGCTCGACGCCTCCATCTCTTTCGTGCCGGACGCACATTGCGCTTACACCGACACCGGCGTGGACGTATCCTCCGAAACCCGCGCGGCTGTCTCACAGGCTTTGGTCATGCGTTGCTCCGACGGCCTTCTCGCCATCCATCTTGGCGGCGTCGAAAAGGCCTGGCGTAGCCTGGCGGAGGTGATCGGACAGCCGGAACTTGCTGACGATGCCCGGTTTCGCGAGCGGGGCGAGCGCAGCAGGAACTGGAACGTCTTGCTGGACGTGCTAGCGCCGATCTTCGCGCGCAAGAGCCGATATCATTGGCAGGAGCGCCTGAACGAGCGCGACGTTACCTGTGCGCCTGTGCTCACCGTCTCTGAAGTCGGGAGAGACGCGGACGTGCGTCACTCCGGACTGTTTCAGCAATTTGAACATCCGGAGGCGGGCCCGATGGCGATGCTGCGCCGGGCCGCACGCATCGACGGATCACGCGGTCCCGATCAACTCGCGCCGCCGTTACTCGGAGAACATACGGACAGCGTCTTGCGGGAGTATGGCTACAGCGATGCGAACATTGATGCGCTACGCTCCGCCGGGGCTATCGGACCGCGCGCGAGGGTAACTGCGACCTAACTTTCGTCCCCGGGAGACCGGGCCGAACGATGATCGAAAAGGATTGAGTCATGTTGCTGCGAGAACTCTCCGACGAGGACAAGACGTTTCGTCGCAAGACCCGCAAGTGGCTCGAAGAAAACTTGCCCAGGGAAAAAGCGCGCACCCATTTCGGTCTTCATCACGATCGCGATTGGCAGCGCATCGTCGCAAAAGGAGGATATCTTGGGCCGCACTGGCGGCGCGAGGATGGCGGGATGGGACTGTCGCCGCTCCAGGAAGTCATCATGATCGAGGAATGGGCCCGGGCCGGTGCGCCGATGATCGCCAGCCAGGAGATGAATCATATCGGACCGATTATCCTTAGGCTCGGCACTGAAGAACAGAAGCGCGAGCATCTGCCAAAAATGTTCAGGGCCGAACGCTCCTGGGCGCAGGGCTATTCGGAGCCCGGCGCGGGCTCCGATCTCTCCAGCCTTCGCACCGTTGGTGTCATCGACGGCGATATGATGGTCATCAATGGCCAGAAGATCTGGAATACGATGGCGCATCGGGCCGATTGGATGTTTGTTCTCATCCGCACCGCGGAAGGCCGGCGCGGCCTTACACTGATCCTGGTAGATCTTGCGAGCCCGGGCATCAAGCGAAATTCCATCCGCGACATGACCGGCGACACAGAACTCGCGGAAGTGTTTTTTGATGATGTCCGCGTGCCGCTCTCCAATGTCGTTGGCGAGATCAATGACGGATGGCGTGTCGCAACCGCGGTGCTCAAAGCGGAGCGGTTGCGGGCCGGTTGTCCGGAGCGCGCGCTCAGCGCGCTATTCAGGTTACGGGAAGCTGTCGCCGCAACGGGGGCGGATAGCGATCCCTGGCTGCGCGAGAGATTGGCGCGGGCGGAAGTCGCGGTCCTGACCCTTGAAGCGGCCTATCTCGATGCGCTGGAGCGGGAGCATGCGAACCCGGAGAACGATGAACTGGATGGCTCCTGCATGAAGGTCCAGGAGGCCGTCACCACCCAATATGTGCTGAAAGTCCTGCAGGACGTGGTGGGGCCGAACAAGGCGCTGCTGACGCCTCACGGGATCCCCAGCGGATACGTCGACTTCAGCAAGGCGTATATGGCTTCGCTCGCCAATTCCATCATGGGCGGCACGGACGAAATCCAGCGCACGTTGATTGCGCAGGGCGCGCTCGATCTCCCGCGGCCTGTGAAGTAACGCCTTCGAGATACGAAGAGGGAAATCATGCCGAATCTCAACGAAGGCGATCAGCACATTGTCGACAGCGCGGTCCGTCTCCTCGAAGAGAATGGGGGTGTCCGCCACGCGCGTGAGGCGCAACACGCCCGCAGCTATTTCAAACCAGACGCCTGGCGGCGAATGGCCGACGCTGGTTGGCTGGGTGCGCTTGTCGATCCGGACGCCGGCGGCGCGGGTTTGTCGCTGCGAGAGGCCCTTCTGATCCTGGAGGAGTGCGGGGTTCGCGCTGCGCCGGAACCGCTGACGCTCGCGCTTGGAAGCGCTGCCATCCTGTCGAACATCGGAGACAAGGCCGCGAAGGCCCTCCTCGACGGTGTGATTGCGGGTGAATCGATCTGCGCGCCGGTTATTCCGGGTTTCTACGGAAACGAAGCCGATCGCTTCGAGGTACGCGGCAATGCCGTGTCCGGCGTGAGTTCCGCGGTTTTCGATGGCCATGCAGCAAACAGGTTCCTGCTCGCGGCAAATGTGGATAGCGAATTCCAGATATGGTGCGTCGATCGCGACATAGCCGGGGTTTCGTTTGACGTCAGGGATACCGTAGATGGCGGTACGTTGGGCTATCTCCGCTTGAATGGCGTCGCCCACGACAAAATTACCAAACTCACGGCAGGCAATCGGGCGCAAGCCATCTTCGACCGGGCGCGTGATATCGTGCGGCTCGGCTATTGCGCGGTGTTGATCGGCGGAATGCGGGAAGCGTTTCGAATCACGCTCGAGCATCTGAAGCTACGCAAGCAATTCGGCGTGCCGATCGGATCGTTCCAGGCGATTCAGCATCGCTGCGCCGACCTTCACATCGACATCCGATCCGCGCACGCCTTGCTGTACGAGGCGGGTGCAGCCTACGGCACCGAGCGCCAGGCCTATGCCGCTGCGTCCGCCAAGGCGCGGATTTCGGACATCGTCATGCGGGTCATGCAGGAGAGCGTGCAACTCCATGGCGCAATCGGCTACACCGATGAGCATGACATAAGTCTCTACTTCCGGCGCAGCGTTGCTCTCTCCGCGGCAGGCGGCGACGCTGTGGCCTGCTTCAAGGATGTCAGCGCGTTCAGCCGCCAGCTCGACGTCGACTGACGGGTATCGCCATTGTGTGCGCTTGGGTGTCTCGCGTGTTCACCTAACCTTGGTTCTTGCGCGCTGCGCCGATCAGCACGAAAGCGACCGTGGCCGGCTTGTCGCTTCTATTGCGCCAGGCATGTCGGGTGCCGTTCTGGACGACGATGTCATGCGGCTTGAGCAGCACCTGCCGGCCGTCATCGACTTCGAGCCAGACTTCGCCTTCCAGCACGATGCCATAGTCGACCGTGTCGGTCGTATGCATGCCCGGATTGTCCGGCTCGAACGCTTGCAGGAAGCCCGGCAATTGCTGCTCGAACTCCTGCGCCATTGCCGCAGGATCGGGCGTATGGCCTGCGGCGGCTTTTTCCGGCGGCATGGTGACGATGGCCAGGCGAGATTCGCCGGGAGGGGGAACGAATACAGGCATGGTCGCCGCAAGGTCGCTGCCGTCATGGGGCACCTCGGGTATCGCCCTGGTGGCCCAGACGAGCGACGTCGCCATGCCGGGAGCATTGACATAGTCCCACGTCCTCGGCGCGGGACCATCGGCCAGAATCACTGACTTTCCATTCGTATGACCCGTTACGACGCGTCGTACCTGCATGTTCGTCCTCCCCCGGTGGTTTGCACTGACGGCCGAAAGCTGCGGGCTAGTGGAAGATCGATCCGCCATCCACCACGATCGTCTGTCCACTCACAAAGTCGCTGTCGGCCGAGGCGAGATAGATGACGGTCCCCACCAGATCTTCCGGCTTCTGGGCGCGCTTGAGAGCCCGGGCATTGATCATCGCCTGCTTGACGTGATCGAGGTCGGTACGCGCCGCGATGGGGTCGGTCATTACAAGGCCGGGGGCGATGCAGTTACAGCGGATGCCATAGCCGCCGAGTTCATTCGCCATCGACCGGGTCATGGCGAGTACGGCGCCTTTCGACGCGACATAGTGGAGCATTCCCGTGGTGCCGCGAAATACCGTGCCGGAGGTGATGTTGATGATTTTTCCATAGTTCTGCTTGCGCATCAGCGGCAGCACGGCTTTGACGCACTCATAGACACCGCGCACGTTGACAGAGAGCGCCTGTTCCCATTGCTGATCCGAGAGTTCGTCGAACGCTGTCTGGGTCACCTGGGCGAAGACCGCAGCATTGTTGACCAGAATATGCACGGTGCCGAAGGCGTCTTCCGCCGCCTTCACCATTTTAGCGATCTCGCCGGGCTTGCTGACGTCACAGACCTGCGTGATGACATCGCCGCTGTCGTTGGTCTTGGCGGCCCGGATGTCCGTTGCAACGGCTTCGGTGGAATTGACGTCGACGAGGCACACATTTGCGCCTTCCGCGGCCAATCCTTTGGCGTAACTCACACCAAGGCCTTCGGCCGCGCCTGTGACGATTGCCGTACGCCCGCTTAATCTTCCCATTCGTTCCTCCTGTCTGTAATGCTGAATTTTTCAGTGTCGGGAAATTTACAAATCCCATCGCCATAGGCCGTCTTGTCGAAAGTCTAAGCTGTCGGGTGATGGTGGTCAGCCCAAAGTCCCTCTATGTGATAGTACTGCATCGAAAGATTCCTGCCCCGAGCCACGAAATGTCACGCACCCGAAAGCCATCGCCCACGTCCGCAGTGCGGCTGAACCGCCGCGAGCAAAACAAGCTGGACAAGCTCAGGCGCATCAAGGCGTCCTCCCGGGAACTCTTTTTGAGGAAGGGATACGAAGAAGCGACCATGCGCGAAATCGCGCAACACGCGGGCGTTGGGCTGGGGACACTATTTTCGTATGCGGCGGACAAGCGAGACCTGTTGTTCCTGATTTACAATGATGAACTTCAACGCGTGACAGAAGCTGGATTTCTGGATCCCGGCGGGAGCAAGTCCTTTCTGGCCAAGGTGATCGATGCGTTCAGCGGCTATTACGAGTTTTTCGCGCGCGAACCGGAGTTCATGCGGCAAGTGTTGCGCGAGATTCTTTACTATTCGACCGGACCCGAAGCGCCGCGGATACGGCGCGGGCGCGAAATCATGGTTTCCGGTCTCATCGCAATCGTCGCGGATGCAAGGGCGCGCGGGCAGATTTCCTCCTCGGCAAAAGACAGCGTGATCGCTGGCGTGATCTTCGAAATCTATCAGGGCGAGGTGCGTCGCTGGCTGATGGATTTCAAACCCGATCCCTCCGAAGGCGTCAGACGCTTGCGTGTTGCGCTGCGTCTTCTCTGCGAAGGAATCACCTGAACCCCATGCTTGTTAACTTTGATCCGGCTTGACAAAAAATCGAACGCGTTCGAGAATATGAGAATAACGATAGACGCCCGGGAAGGTCAATTATGTTTTCAACGGACTGGCAGACGTCGCCGCGCCAGTATGGCGTCGCGACCGACCGAAACATAGACATACCGGTTGCCCCTAATATTTCGTTGAAAGCTGACGTCTATCGTCCCGACGCCGCCGGCAAATTTCCCGTACTTTTTGCGATCAGCCCTTATTCGAAAGAAGCGCAAGGCGCGCCGATGATGCCGGTCGGCTTCACGTATCCGCGCGCCTGGATCGAGAGCGGCGACTACAATTTCTATGTGCGGCGTGGCTATGTGATGGTGATCGCGACTGTGCGCGGCGCGCGCGGGTCTGACGGTGTGTTCGGCAATATCGAGCCGGATCCGGCGACGACGCAGGACGCCTATCAGGCGATCGAGTGGCTTGCCAAACAACCTTGGTCGGACGGGCAGGTCGGCATGCTCGGGGCGTCATACTTTTCGATGATCGCCAAGCGCGTGGCGGCCTTCAAGCCGCCCAGCCTGAAGGCGATTTTCTCGCCGTACGGCTTTTCCGACGGCTACCGTGACTTCCACTATCACGGCGGAATTCTCGCCGCGGAGTTTCTTGAGTTCTGGCATCGGCGCCAGGCGCCGTTCCTGCGGGTCCAGAACACTTTGCGCAAGACCTGGGGTGACGAGAAGTACAACGCCGCAATCAAGGCTGCGCTGAGCGATCTCGATCTGACGACATTTCCGTTGTTGCTGGGCGCGTTGCGTAATCCGGATGCCGGCGGCAATCCGATGATCAACGAAATCATGCTGCAGCATCTCGATTCGGAATTTTATCGCGAACGCGCTGTCAATTTTTCGCGCGGGCCGGAGGTGCCAGCCTATGTCGGCGCGGATTGGGCTACGCATATCCATGTCTCCGGCGATATTCGTGCGTTCGAGGAGTGGCGCGGGCCGAAACGGCTAACCGTCGGTCCGCCGATCTATCTCGACCGGCCGTGCTACCAATATGCTTACGAGTCGCTGCGCTGGTTTGATTACTGGATGAAGGGTGTCGACACGGGCGTGATGAGCGAGCCCCCGGTCAATCTTTTCATCGAAGGCACCGGAGAATGGAAGCAGAGCACGACGTGGCCGGTGCCCGGCACGCGCTGGACTCCCTTCTATCTTCATGCCAACGGCCTTCTGTCGGAACATGAGTTCTGGCCCAACGAAGGGCATTCGACATACGAGGACTCGCCGTGGGCGCGCGGTGAATTAAAGTTCTGGACGCCGCGGATGGTCGAGGCGACGGAATTGTGCGGGCCGGTGGTGCTCAATCTTTATGGCTCGACCACCGATACCGACGTTTTGTGGTTCGTGAGCCTGCTCCACCAGGATGCGCAGGGCAACGAGCGCCTGCTGACGCGTGGCTGGCTGCGTGGATCACAACGCAAGCTTGACCCGGTCCGCTCGAAGCCGTGGCGGCCTTACCACAGCCATGACAAGCGCGAGTTGCTCAAGCCGAACGATATCTACGAGTTCAATATCGAGGTGAACCCGGTCGGTATTTTGCTCAAGCCGGGCGAGCGGCTTGGTCTGCGCATCAAGGGAGCTGACAACGAAGAGGCGGCAAATACGGTGGAGCACACCGGAATGGGTCATATCTCGCGTGGCGCTGCGTCTTACGTGACGGTGCATCACAATGCGGACTACCCGTCCAACCTCCTGCTACCGGTCACGCGCGGCAACATCATCGGCACGTATATTTCCGGCGGCAAATTGCCGCCGATTGTGAAGCCCAACCCCTGACCGGAAATCGCTTTTTCAAAAGTACAAGGTTTCGAATGAGCAACGAGTCTGGAGCAAACGCAACGCGTGACGGCGCCATTCGCTATGCCGTCAACGCGTGGTGCCTCCCCAATAACAACTCCCTGCAGGATATCGAGCAGAGCGCGCAAATCGGCGCCGGCGCGATCGGTCTATGGGAGGGCAAGTTTCGCGATGGCGAGGACGATGCGATTCTCGAAGCGCTGAAGCGCTACAACATCCAGGCCGGCATTGTCATGCCGCACCATTGGACAATTTTACCGACGCCGCTTGATCCTGGCGGTTATGTCGACTGGAAAACCAAGTGCGAGGGAATTTGCAAAAGCATTCGCCGGCTTGCGAAGTTCAAGCCGGCGGGGATCATGGTAGGTCCTGGCGTGTCCGGCGATCCAGACAAGCGGCTGTCTCCCGACCACGTAGCCGAAAGCCTCAGCAGGATCGCTCGGGTCGCCGAGGATTGCGGCGTGGAAATCTCGTTTGAGCCTTTGGCCATGCGGCGCGGCGCGGCCGTTTCCACGTTACCAGAGACGATCGCGCTGCTTGACTCAGTCGGCAGCAAGAGCGTCCATATCCTCCTGGACGTCTGGCACAATTGGCCGGAAGAAAACCTGCACCGGAACATACGCAAATACGTGGATCGTCTCGGCGGCGTGCAGGTCAATGACGTACAATTCGTCGAGCGCAGCTGGTGCGACCGGACGCTGCCCGGCGACGGACGGAACGTATGCACGCCTATCGTTGCAACGTTGCTGGATGCGGGCTTCAAGGGATGGTTCGATTTCGAAGTCTTTTCCGACGACGGCAGGTGGGGAAACAATTTCCCTGATTCGCTCTGGAAGATGCCGCATGACGAGTTTCTGAAGAAGGGACACGCAGCATTCGAGCGCTGTGTGTCCGACGCGCGAAAGATGATCGCCGACGGTAAACTGCCTGATTGAAGAAAAGATATAGCGGGAGCAGGCGGCGTGACCGCAACGAATTTTGACCAGAGTCCGATCCCGGATTACTCGAAGCAGCTTCGTCTTGACGGCCGCACGTTGGTCGTGTTGGGGGCCGGCGCTGGCATCGGCCGTCAGGTATCGCATGCCCTTGCGCAGGCAGGGGCAAAAGTCGCGTGCGTTGACCGCGACATCGAGCTTGCGAAGTACGTTGCGGAAGAGGTCGGCGGCAAGCCCTTCGCGGGGGACATCATCAAGCGGCAGGACGTCGAGCGGATATTTGCGGAAGCTCACAAGGCGATGGGCCCGATCACGGGCCTTGTCGACATTGTCGGCATGCCGGTGCTCGGCCCGTTGGCCGACCTCAACGATGCCAAGTGGGCAAGTCAGTTCGATCTCGTTCTCAATCACGCCTTCCTGGCGATGCAGATCGGGGGGCGGACGATTGCCGACTGCGGCGGCGGCTCGATGGTCTTCGTGGCGTCCATGGCCGGCATTGTGTCGCTGCCGGGCCAAGGCGCCTATGGCGCTGCCAAGGCTGCCCTCATTCATCTCGTTTCGAATGTCGGAAAAGAACTTGGGCCGGCGCGCGTGCGCGTCAATGCGGTCGCGCCGGGTTTCGCGCGGACGCCGCGGCTCAACACGATGCTGAGCGAGCAGCAATGGAGCGAGATCGGAAAGATCATTCCGCTGGGCGCGGCCGCTGCCCCTTCGGAGATCGCGGGACCCATCCTGTTCCTGTCTTCCGATCTTGCAAGCCACGTGACCGGCCAGACGCTGCTTGTCGACGGCGGGATCGCAGGCGCGGTGCAACTTCCAAAACTCTGGTAGTGGGCTGTGGTTTTTCGGCATGCGGCGCTACACATACAGGCGAGGACGGAATGATTCACAGCGATGATCGTATTCTGACAACGCACACTGGCAGCTTGCCAAGGGCTGCCGATCTTCTCGCCAAACTTCCCGAGCGCCAGCGTGGCATCCCTTACGACACCGCGGAGCTTCAGCACGCCGTCGAGGACATTGTCCGCAAACAGGCGGCTCTCGGCATCGACATCGTGACCGACGGCGAAATGTCGAAGCCGAATTTCCTTACCTATATCGACGAACGCCTTTCAGGCTTGGAGCGCGAAAGGCGCGCGGCGGATTCCGACGTGCCCAATCCATGGACTGAAACCAAGGATGCTGCGAATTTTCCGGACTACTACAGCGGTGGCGTGGGCGTGCCGCCCCTGCCGTTGCGGATGATCTGCGTTGCGCCGCTGGGTTACAAAGGGCAGCAGCTTCTTCAGGTCGATATCGCCAACCTGAAAGAGGCGATGAAAAAAGTCGGTATCAAGGAGGCGTTCCTGCCGTCGATTTCTATTTCGAACGTCGCCGATTTTCAGCTCAACAAGTATTACAAGACCGAGGAAGAGCATCTTTTCGCCCTGGCTGATGCCATGCGCGAGGAATACAAGGCGATCATTGACGCGGGGCTGTTGTTGCAGGTTGACGATCCGAACCTCGTCACGCATTTCATGATGAAGAAGGACGCCACGGTTTCCGAAACGAGAAAATGGGCCGAGCTTCGTGTGGAGGCGCTCAATCATGCGCTGAGGGGACTGCCCGAAGACAGAATCCGCTTTCACACCTGCTATAGCATCAACATCGGCCCGCGCGTCTTTGATATGGAGCTCAAGGACATCGTGGACATCATGCTGAAGATTCGGGCCGGGGCGTATTCGTTCGAATTCGGGAACCCGCGTCACGAGCATGAATGGCGTGTCTGGAAAGATGTGAAGCTGCCGGACGACAAGATCCTGATTCCGGGCGTCATCTCCAATTCCACCGTTGTAGTGGAACATCCGGAAGTAGTGGCGGATCGCATCCTGCGGTTCGCAGATGTTGTCGGACGCGAGCGCGTGATCGCGGGTTCGGACTGCGGTTTTGCCACAAATGCCGGCTCGAAGGAATTCGCCCCTTCGATTGTCTGGGCCAAGCTGAAGGCGCTTGGCGACGGGGCAAGTATTGCTTCAAAGAAGTTGTGGTCCTGATCTCCGCGCGTTCTACTTTTTCCGAGCGTTACCGATCGCAATGAGCGTCTTTTGAGCGCCTCCGGTTGAGGGTTCCCGCCAGGTTATTCAAAAGCATGGCGGAAACTCGAGGCGAGACCGGGAACGTGGGGTTTCCACGTGAAACTTTGGCGCTCGGCGATTCGGAATTGACCGCCCGATGCGAATTCGGAATGGGGAACAATCATTGCCGAGTCGAATTTCCTCTCCAGTCCGCAATTGATGATGGAGAGGAGCAATGAAACATCTTTTCGCCGCGGCGGTACTTGCTGGAGCAATTGCAGTTCCGGCAATGGCGCAGGCGCAGGGTGTTCCGGGTGGTATGGAACAGGGTGCGCGTGAAGGCGGCCGGGCGGCCGGGCCTGTTGGTGCGGTTGTCGGCGGTGCGGTAGGTGGCGTCGTCGGAGGCGTAAAAGGTGTCCTCGGTATCGAGGAGCGGCCACGCTTCCGCACATACGTCGTTGAACAGCACCGCCCGTCATATCGTTATGACGGCAACTTACGGGTGGGCGTCGTTCTTCCATCCGAAGTCACCTATTACAGCATCCCGCGCGAATACGGCGCACCGAACTATCGTTATGCAGTCGTGAACGATCGGACAGTGCTGGTCGAGCCCGGCTCACGCCGGGTGGTCGAAATTATAGATTAAGTTTCCGGTACGAGATCCAGCATGGTGCCGCGGGCTGCTCGAGAGAGCGGCCCGCGGTGTTGTTCGGACCGAAAGCCTTCTCGCCTTGACCGCACTCGCATGCCGGTCATGCTGTCGCGTGTGCGATTCGCACAGTGAAGCTCACGGCTGAATTCCATGGCGGAATATGACATCGCTGTCGTCGGCGGCGGCATCAATGGTGCCGGCGTCGCCCGCGATGCCGCCGGGCGCGGACTCAAGGTCCTGTTGGTCGAGCAGAACGACTTGGCTGCGGGCACATCTTCCGCTTCTACAAAACTCGCACATGGAGGGTTGCGTTATCTTGAGCAGCAGGCTTTTGACCTTGTGCGCGCGTCGCTCGCGGAGCGGGAAACCCTGCTGAGAAGCGCACCGCACATTGTGCACCCGATGCGGTTTGTCCTGCCGGTGCAGGAGGGTGGCCGGCCGGCTTGGTTCATCCGGCTTGGGCTTCTCATCTACGACCTGTTTGCATGGCGCGGGTCGTTGCCGTTAGCCCGGCGCGTCAACCTGAACAGAGACATCGCCGGCAACTGCCTTCGCAGGCGCGACGAGGTGGCCTTCGAATATTCGGATTGTACGGTCGACGACGCGCGGCTCGTCATCCTCAACGCCGTCGATGCCGCCGAACGCGGCGCCGTTATTCGCGTACACACGCGCTGCGCGCGCGCCGAGCGGTCGCACGAATGGACTCTGGTGCTGGACGCCCGCGGCCGCCGCTCGGTCGCGACGGCGCGCGTCCTGGTCAACACGACCGGGCCCTGGACCGCGCAATTTAGCCACCAGGTCTTGCACGCATCGCAAAAGGCGCCGGTCCGGCTGGTCAAGGGCAGCCATATCGTTGTGCCGAAAATGTTCGGCCACGGACGGGCCTACCTGTTTCAGAACCGCGATGGCCGGGTGATATTTGCGATTCCTTTCCATCGCGATTTCACCCTGATCGGCACGACCGATAGCGACTATGCCGGGGATCCTGGTGCTGTTGCAGCGACGCCAGCCGATGTTGCCTACCTGTGCGACGCCGTGAATGGGTATTTCGCCAAACCGATTTCGGCCGCCGATGTCGTATGGGCGTTCGCGGGCATTCGCTCGCTCTATGACGACGGCCGCGAGAAAGCGCAGGAAGTCTCGCGGGACCACGTCCTGCAGGTCGATGCCGCGGATGGCAAGGCCGCGCTGGTGAGCCTCTATGGCGGCAAGCTTACGACCTATCGTCGTGTCGCAGAGGAAGTGCTGGACAGGGTCGCCGACTTTTTGACTCTGGGCCCTGCCTGGACCGCCTCGGTGCCGCTGCCCGGCGGCGATATCGGAAAACGTCCGTTCGAGGATTTCGCTGCGGAAATCAGGGGCCGCTGGCCCTTTCTCGAGCCAGCGCATGCGGAGCGTCTCGCCGCCGCCTATGGCACGCGCGTTTCCCGTTTGCTCGGGCAGGCACAGCGCTATGGCGATCTTGGGCCGGATCTCGGCGCCGGCCTCACCGGGGCCGAAGTGCGCTACCTGATGCGGCATGAGTGGGCCGAGACGTCCGACGACGTGCTGTGGCGGCGCACCAAACTGGGCCTGCGCTTTTTGCCGGAACAGCGCGAAGCGCTCACCCGCTTCATGGCCGGCGCGACCGGGGCGGCATGAGGCCGCTTGCAAAATCGCGACCGGCGCAACAAGGTGCCTCGCAGTTGTCACGGTTGGGACTGCGATGAAGTCTTCTTTTGCGCCATGGTCCGTTCCGGGCGAAAGACCGCTTGTGAGGTTTGACAACGTCACCAAGCGATTTGGCGGGATCGTCGCCGTCGATCAGCTTAACCTCGACATCTACGAACGTGAATTCCTCGCCCTGCTCGGTCCTTCGGGGTGTGGCAAGTCGACGTTGCTGCGCCTCCTCGCCGGCTTCGAGGCGCCGGAAGGCGGACGCATCCTGATCGGCGGAGAAGATGCCGCCGGAACGCCGCCGTACCGCCGTCCCGTGAACATGATGTTCCAGAACTATGCGTTGTTTCCCCATCTTTCGGTTGCGGGCAACATCGCGTTCGGCCTGAAGCAGGAAGGGTTGCCGCGTGCCGAGGTAAAGCGGCGCGTCGAGGAAATGCTGGCGCTTGTCGCGCTCGAAGGGTTCGCGAAGCGCAAGCCCCATCAGTTGTCCGGCGGCCAGCGTCAGCGCGTGGCGCTCGCGCGCTCGCTGGCCAAGCGGCCGAAGGTTTTGCTGCTTGATGAACCGATGGCCGCGCTCGACCGGAAGCTGCGCTCGGAAACGCAATTCGAACTCCTGAAGATTCAGCAGTCGCTCGGGACGACCTTTATCATCGTGACCCACGATCAGGACGAGGCGATGGTTCTTGCACACCGCATCGCGGTGATGGATCGCGGCCGCATCCTGCAGCTTGGCACGCCGGCCGAAATCTACGAACAGCCGAGTTCGTGCTGGGTCGCCAATTTCGTCGGCGAGGCCAATCTCATCGAAGGCGTTGTCAGCGCAATTAACGGTTCGTACGTGACGGTGACGGCGAACGGAGGAGAGACCTTGCGCGCGACGGCGCTTGGCGAGGTCTGGCCCGGCACGCGCACGTTCGTTGCGGTGCGCCCGGAGAAGATCGCGATCTCGCTGCAGGAGCCCCCGCCCGGAAGTGTCAATTGCCTCGCGGGCCGGATTGCCGAAGCGAGCTATCTGGGCGACAAGATCGTCTATCGCGTGCGGCTCGGGTCGGGCGCGGAAGTCAGGGCGGCCGCCGCAACCGTATCGCGCATATCCGACATGGCTGCCGGCAAGGACGACCCGGTCTGGCTGTTATGGACGCCCGACGCAGGCGTCGCGCTCGATCATTGACGCCGACAGATGACCATGAATGTCAAAGGCATGAAATCCCCCGGCACGCGGTTCCTCACCCTCGTGCCGTATCTGTGGCTGATCTTGTTCTTCGCCCTGCCGGGGTTGATCGTCTTTCGGATCAGCCTGTCGCAGGCGGCGCTCGCCCAGCCGCCCTATACGCCGGCTTTCGACATCGCGGCCGGCTGGACCGGCGTGGTCGAGTTCGTCCGCGGTCTGGCGTTCTCCAACTACGCGATGCTGGCTGGAGACACGCTCTATATCGCGTCCTATCTCAAGAGCTTGCAGATCGCACTGATATCGACGGCGATCCTGTTCGTGACCGGTCTTCCCATCGCCTATGCGATTTCACGCTTGACGCCGCGGGGCCAGACGATCGGCGTGATGCTCGTGATCCTCCCATTCTGGACATCGTTTCTCATCCGCGTCTACGCGTGGATCACCATCCTGCAACACGACGGCCTGCTTAATCGTGCTTTGCTTGCGCTGCGCATCGTGGATGCGCCGGTTCCATGGCTCGCCAGCGATCCGGCGATCTATATCGGGATCGTCTATTCCTATCTGCCGTTCATGGTGCTTCCGCTCTACGCCACATTGCAGAAGATCGATCCGTTCCTGCTGGAGGCGGCTGCCGATCTCGGCGCGGGCCGTACCAGGACCTTTTTCGCGGTGACCCTCCCGCTTGCCTTGCCGGGCATCGCCGCAGGCTGTCTTCTCTGTTTTATTCCGATTGTCGGCGAATTCGTCATTCCGGATCTGCTCGGCGGTTCTGAAACCGTGATGATCGGGCAGACGCTGTGGACTGAATTTTTCAGCAACAAGGATTGGCCGGTCGCATCCGCTATCGCAATCGTTCTGCTATGCGTTCTGGTGCTCCCAATCGCCGCGTTCGAGCGCTTGCGGCTGCGCGACGCGGAGCGTAGCTGACATGAATCGGCTCTCTTCCTTTAGCGTCGCTTCACTCGCCCTCGGCATGGCGTTCCTCTACCTGCCGATCCTTGTTCTGGTGATCTATTCGTTCAATGCCTCGCGGCTTGTTGCGGTATGGGGCGGATGGTCGATCCGCTGGTATGTGGACTTGTGGAATAACGAGGCGCTGGTCGAGGCTGCCCGCATGTCGATCTCGATCGCGTTGGTGTCAGCAGCCGCGGCGACGCTCATCGGCACGCTCGCGGCGCTGGCGCTGTCCCGGCTTGGGTATTTCCGCGGACGCACGGTGTTCTATGCGATGATCCTTGCGCCACTGGTGATGCCCGAAGTCATTACGGGCCTGTCGCTGCTGCTCTTGTTCGTCGCGGTGGATGTGGACCGCGGGTTCTGGACCGTCACCATCGCGCACACGACGCTTACGATGTGCTTCGTCACGGTGATCGTGCAATCGCGGCTCGCCGGCATGGACCGAACCCTGGAGGAAGCCGCGCTCGACCTCGGCTGCACGCCATTGCGGACACTGCTTACGGTCACTTTGCCGCTTGCCTTGCCCGGAGTTTTCGCCGGGTTTCTGCTCGCCTTTGCGTTGTCGCTCGACGATCTCGTGGTCGCAACGTTCACGACCGGTCCCGGCGCCACGACGTTGCCGATCCGTATCTATTCGGAAGTCCGGTTGGGGGTGAAACCGGAGATCAATGCGGTTTGCACGATAATGATCGCGGCCGTTGCGGTCATCGTCGTTGTTGCAGCGCGGCTGGCGAGGTTTGGTGACGAACGCGGCCCACTCCGGGTTGCTTGAAACGGTTTCAAGCGAACCAGCGACACTGGCTTTAGGCAACGCCGCTAAGGGCGGGAAGGAAGCGGCACGGTGGATTGGCTTGTGGTACCGGTCAGCCGTTCGATCGCGGAGCGGACAGCGTCGCGCGCCTTGCGGTTCTTCACGGCGTCGAGAAGGGGCTGTGCGGCGCCGGAACGCCGGATCAGGCTTTGCGGATCGGGCAGGACAATGGCGTCGTCCCAGGGCCCGCTGATGACAAACGGCAGTTCGAAACCGCCATCATTCGAAGCCACGAGGGTTGCCGTGCCGCGCAGGTCAAGCTCGCGCGCCGGGATCGAAGATGTGCCGTTGATCGAAAGTTTGACGGCTGGGCTGTCAAGCACGGCGTCATCGACGCTCGCGACGCCATCCGAAATCTTCACGGCGATGTTGAGCTTGTCATAAGGCGTTCGGCCGCTCCGCAAATCGCCGGTCCCGGATAGCGGGCGGCGTTCCAGCCGGCGCAGCAACTGCTCGGCATTGATACCCGTCAACGCACCATTTGTGGAGGTCAGCCTCGCGTCTCCGTTCAGCGTGTGCATGATCGCTTCGACACTGTCGCCGGATCCGTCGAGCGCAAGCGCGACTGTTCCCTTGCCGTCAATCCGTTTGATGCCGAATAGCTGATTGAGACAACTATCGAGATCGACGTCTGCGAAATGCATTTGTGATTTAACGGCGGCGCCGGACTTCGCTTTTGCGATTGTAAACGACCCGGTGACGAGGCCGTTGAAAACCTGGCTCTCGCCGACCGTCAGGTTAAAGCTGCCGTTGCGCATGTTGGCCGCCAGCGCCGTGCGCCCGATCCTGGTCGGGCCGACTGTGATCCGGGCTGCGGAAAGGCGCAGGTCAAGATCGGTATCGGCCAGGCCGTCGAGCGTCAGCGGTGACCGGTTCCAGTCACGGGCGTTGTTGGCGAGGATATGGAAGGTCGAAACGTAAGGCGTAAGATCGACGTTTTCCGCCGCGAGTGTGCCCTGCACATTGCGGCGCGGCCCGAGCGAATAGGTGAGAACACCTTCGGCCGCGTTGCCGTCGAGTTCGATATTGACCGGCGCGAGCGCCGCCGTGCCGCCGCCAGCCTTGACGGTAGCCTTGAGCATGAACTTGTTGAAACCTTTGCCGATGAACGGCTGCCGGCCGGCGATGCGCAGAAGATCCCGCAACCGCGGCACGTCGGCGGAAATGCTGCCATCGATCTTGAGGGTCGGATCGGTGTTCATGGTGCCGTCGAAGGCGACCTTCATCGACGGACCGGCGAGCTTGAACTTCAGCCCGGAGGTTTCGCCTGTCAGCGCGGCATGGAAGTCGGCGATTCCAAGACTCGCCTCGATAACTTCGGTCCGCCAGCCGAACTGACCCGTTGCGCCGAAGCTTTTGGAGATGGACGGCCACGCGAGCGACATTTCGACATGGGTCAGCACCTCGCGCAGTTTATGTTCGGGATGCTCGATAACGACTGTGCCGTCGTTGATGCGAATTTCCGAGAACGTCACGACAGAGGAGGTCGTCGTCGGTTTGAGCGTCCGCGACAGCGTGTCGATAAGGGCTGACCAGTTGGAGTTGCCGGTCCCGTTCTGGAATGCAATGGCTATGCGTGGGCGCACCAGCACCACGTCGGCGATTTCGATACGGCCGAACAAAAGCGGGATAAGCTTTAGCCGGGCGGTGACCATTTGCGCCGCGAGGGCCGGGCGGTTGCGGTTGTCCCCGAGGACGACGTCTGTCAGGCTGACCGAATCAGGCGGAAAGATCGATATGTTCACCGGCCCGCGGATCGCAGGTTCGATGCCGGTCGCGGCCTTGACCTGCGCGACAACCGCATCGCGTGCGGAGTCCGCCGATACAACCATCGATGACAGCACGATAGCGCCCAGACATAGCGCTACAACCGCGCCGATCGCAATCACAAGCCGTTTGAAACCGATTGCCGTTGGCACGAAGCGAACCCAGAATTTGACGACACAGCCCCTGGAAGGCGCGTCTCGCGAGCGCCGACCTAAATACCTATACCGTCCCTTAGGCCGCCGCAGCCAGTCAGACGTTCCTTAGAAGCAAATTGTGGCGTGGATTAGTTGCCCCCGACATCAACCTTGTAACTCGCCTCGGTTTTGGCCCGGACCTCGTCCAGGGACACGCCCGGCGCGAGTTCGACGAGACTCACGCCCTTGTCGCCTTTCTTGTCGATGGTGAATACCGCGAGATCGGTGATGACCATATCCACCACGCCGGCTCCTGTCAGGGGCAGCGTGCACCTGTGCAGAAGCTTGGCCTCGTCCTTGGCGGTGTGCTCCATCACCACCACGACCTTTTTGACGCCGGCCACGAGGTCCATGGCGCCTCCCATGCCCTTCACCATCTTGCCGGGGATCATCCAGTTGGCGAGGTCGCCGTTCTCGGCCACCTGCATGGCGCCGAGAATCGACAGGTCGATGTGACCGCCGCGGATCATCGCGAAGGAATCGGCCGACGAGAAATAGCTGGTTGTGGGAAGTTCGGTGACCGTCTGCTTGCCGGCGTTGATCAGGTCCGGGTCTTCCTCGCCCTCGAACGGAAACGGCCCGGTGCCCAGCATGCCGTTTTCGCTCTGCAACTGTACGCTCATGCCGGCGGGAATGTAGTTCGATACCAGCGTCGGGATGCCGATGCCGAGATTGACGTAAAAGCCGTCACGCAGTTCCTTTGCGGCGCGCTTGGCCATCTGGTCGCGGGTCCATGCCATGGCTTCCTCCTGATCTCGGCGCCTAGGCGCGCTTGCGCACGGTGCGTTGCTCGATGTGTTTGACCGCATTCGGAACCGCGACGATGCGCTGGACAAAAACGCCGGGGGTCATGATGTGGTCGGGATCGATTTGGCCGGGCTCGACCAGATATTCGACCTCGGCAACGGTGAGTTTGGCTGCTGTCGCCATCATCGGATTAAAGTTACGCGCGGTCTTGCGATAAACCAGGTTGCCCTCGGTGTCGCCTTTCCAGGCGTGGACGAGAGCGACGTCCGCAACAATGCCGCGCTCCATGATGTAGCGCTCGCCGTCGAAAATCCGTTCTTCCTTGCCTTCCGCGATGGCTGTGCCCGCGCCGGTCTTGGTGAAGAACGCCGGGATGCCCGCGCCGCCGGCACGGATGCGCTCCGCCAGCGTGCCTTGCGGATTGAATTCGATCTCCAGTTCGCCGGCGAGATATTGCTGGGCGAAGGTCTTGTTCTCGCCGACGTAGGAGGAAATCATTTTCTTGATCTGCCGGGTTTCGAGCAGGAGACCGAGTCCCACCCCGTCAATGCCGGC
>Ga0164243_10003408_pt1 | contig 25486 bp, 23 predicted proteins | sample OricompcompostOP_FD_108781 | JGI IMG/M metagenome (GOLD analysis project Ga0164243, IMG submission 108781) | Organic Plus compost microbial communities from Emeryville, California, USA - Original compost - Organic plus compost (OP) | ecosystem: Engineered > Solid waste > Mixed feedstock >...
CGCCGGGCCGACGTCGTCCGGCCCCTCGGCGAGACCCCCGCCTCCGAACGCGCGTTCCTCGAATACGTCCCGCTCCCCTGCCGGCTCCTGCCCGAGCGGGTCGTCGAGTACCCCGGACTTTACGAGGTGCACCCGATCGGGATCTACGACGACCCCGGCGACACGGCCCTGGGCCGGGCGCTGACGGAGTGGGGGCGGCGGACGGGGCGAGGGGGGGACCTCTGTGATTTCTACGAGCGGCAGCTGAGCACGAGTCCGGGGGTGAAGGTCGGCGGCTATACCCGCATGGTGGAGCGCTCCGAGTGGCCGGTCTGCCGCTGCGGGCGGGCGATGGAATACCTCCTGACGATCAACTCGTTCGAATGGGATGCTGGAAGTGCTCCACGGTGGTGCCCGCTGGAAGACCGGAAATACGCCATGATGTCGGATTGGGAAAGATACGAAGCGGCCCACAGAGCCGCCGGCCTGGGGCTGGGTGACGGCGGTTCGATCGCCTTCTTCCTCTGCCGGTCCTGCCCGAACTGGCCCGTCAGCCACGTCACGATCGCATCATGAATCACGGGTGAACCGTCAAAGGATGTTGCTTCCGTCCTCGGCCACGGCTTATCGTACGATTCTTTCCGTCCCGAGGCGTGACCCCTTGCTCCCGGAGGCCGTCAAACCGTCGGTAGCGGTGGTCGAGATAGGCCGTGCCCCAGGGAAACCCGAAGACGTCACCGTTTCCGGAATATCGGCCGCGCTTGGCACCCTAGAATCGTCGACGGTATGGACGCCCAGACTGAGGGGTCATCGTGAGCCGAGGAAGCCCCGCCCGCCCCTCGCGGAGACACCGTGATGACGAAGGGATGGCCGGAAGACTTCAGGACGCCCGCCGGAGTCTGGTATCGCGAGGCCCCCCTCTCAGCCCTTTGCGTCTTCGGGAGGCGGTTCGATGATATCGTGCGGGAGTACAGGGAGAACCTCCGCCGCGGGCCGGAGGCCTCGGCGGACTCAACCCTCATGACGAGCGACGGGCTCCCGGAACATCTGGCCGACCGGCTCCGCGACCTCGCGGCCGAGGACCCGAACCTCCTTCGCCGGTGGGCTGACACGTTCCGGTCCTCGCCGTTCGCCGCCCGGCTTCTCCACAGGGGGATCGGCAATGGCCCGATCCAAGACGAGCCGTCCGGGGGGACGGAGGACGACGATGACGACGCGGACGGGCCCGACGACCCGCCGAGACGCTTCGACCTGCCGCGCGAGCCCGCGCCGGAGGGCCTGGTCCGCATCTGCTTTATGGAATCCGAGTCGATCACCCCCAACCAGGAGGATCTTTACCGATGGCTCCTGGCGGAACAGGCGCGGGTCGCCGACGACGTCCGGGACGCCCTCGCGAAGACGGCCCATACGCTGGAGGAGTCGTACGCGACGGCACTCGACGACGACGGCTCGAAACTCCTGGCCACCTCGTCGAACGAGGGCCGGCATGGCGACATGATCCGGCTCTCGCGGATCGAACTGGACCCGGTAGAGCCGATCGCCGGCCTCTATTTCGAATGCACCTGGTCCGAGGTGCTCCTCGAGGACACGTCGGAGTTCGCCGTCTTCTTCTACCGGTCCGGGGTGGTCGCCTACGGCGACATGCTCGGGCTCACGTTCGACAACGATTTCCTCGACTCGGCCACCGATGATATCGTGAACCGGATCGGCATCTGACCCCTCGGTCGGGCAAGAGGCGTCGTCGCGCGGGGGGAAGTTGATGGGCGAAGGGCGTCGGTATCTCCTCTTCTCCAGGACCTTCTACCTCGACGATTCGAACGGCGCGGCCGTCGCCCACCGGGCCCTCGGCGCCGCCCTGGCCCGTAGCGGGGCCCGCGTCGAGGCCCTCTGCGGCGCGGCCGTCGATGCCGGCGGCGGCTCCGACCCGGGCGAACGGCTGGCGGCCGGCCCGTGGCCCTTCGAGGCCCGGGGGAGGGAGGAGTGGTCGATCGGCCCCGGCGGCGTCTACGTACCCGACCCGCCGCGTCTGCTCGCCCGGGTCGACGGCGTCGACGTCACCTTCCACCGCCGCCCCCTCCGGCCCACCGCCGACCCCGACCCGATCGAGGGGGCCGAACTGGTCCGCCTCTTCGACGCGGCGTGCGACCGCTTCCGGCCCGAGGTCCTCGTCACCTACGGCGGCGATCCGTTGACGGGCGCCCTGCTCGCCCGGGCCAAGGCCCGGGGGGCCGTCACGGTCTTCGCCCTACACAACTTCCACTACCATGACCGCGCCCCCTTCGCCCACGTCGACGCGGTGGTCGTCCCCTCCCGCTACGCGGCGGACCATTACCGCCGGGTGCTCGGCCTGCGCTGTACGGCCCTGCCCAACCTGATCGAGTAGGCGTTCACGGGCCGGGCAGGTTCCTGACGCCCGACGAATTCGCTCAACTCCCTCGGTCGGGCACGATCGACCCGGCCAGGGTACGATTTAGCCAGGACAGCATCAAAGGCGCCTTCAAGGAAGGTGGCGACATCGCCCAGTTGGCCGCCGATCTCAAGGCAGGCAGGGTGGACCCCTCCTCGATTCCGCCGATCCGCATCGTCGAGCGGGAGGGCAAGATCTTTACGCTCGACAACCGTCGCCTGAGGACCTTCCAGGAGGCCGGTCTCCCGATCCGCTACGAAAAGCTCGACTGCGTGCCCAAGAGGGAGCTATTCAAGTTCACCACCAAGAATGACGGCGTCAGCATCGAGATTAGGGGGAGGTAAACATGAGCGGCTTGTCCGGTGATGCATTGGTGGAAAGGGCGGAGAGCGTCTCAAGCAAGGAGGATTTCGCCGCCTTCCTGAACCTGCTCGTGCGGAACCTACGAGACCATCCTGAAGAGTGGGAGAACGCCAACCTTGAGCAATACCTCCAAGGGCTCTGCGGATTCGTGGAGGGGATGGAAGGCTATTACTCGAATGTTGGCGCAACGGTGGACATGACAAGGCCCGGCTGGCGTGTCTTGGCCGACGCGTTGCTGGCCGGGCGGGTCTACGAATAGCGCCGCCCTCATCCCACGGACTTCGTGAGGGCGGCTCCGACGAGCGACAACGATGGAATCGGCCTTCCCGAGAGGCGCGCTCGGAGGCACTCGGTCAGGTAATCCAGGACCCTCCGGTCCTGTTGCCGGCACGTCGCCACCGCCGACAGCATCCGCTCCACGAACCGGCTCCCGCCTTCGCTGTCGGTCCCCCCGCTGGTCCGTCGCCAGATCACGGCGTGCCGCAAGGCGCGCTCGGCCGCGTTGTTCGTCGGCTCGACGCCCGCGACGCGGGTGAACGTCCATATGCAGTCCCAAAGGCGCAGCAACTCCACACACGTGGCCGCCGCCTTGGCGCAGGCGCACCGCGACCCGTGCTCCAGGCTCGACCGGACCATCGGCCGCAACCAGGCCACGTTCTGGAGGAAGGTCGACCTTTGGATGGTGCCGTCGCGGACCTTGTGCCAGGACTCGAACAGCTTGTTCGACTGCCAGAGCAGTTGCCGCCCGACCTCGGCTCCCTCGCCATCACGGTCGATCATCGCCTGGAAATCTCGGCGGAGATGGGCCCAGCAAATCTGCCTCGACTTGAGCTTGATCCACTCGTAACCGGGAAACCGGTCGCTGATGACGATCGGCTTCGGCTCCTCTCCGAGCAGGTCCTCGGCGACCGCACCGGCCCGGGACCGGGCGATACGGAAGACGATGCCGAGCGAAGTCACCACGACCCACAGCCATGCCTTTCGGCCGTCCTCCCGCCAGCCCGTCTCGTCGATGTTCGCCGCATCGGCCGACTTCACCCGCTCGGCCAGCTCGGCCACTGGTCGCTCCAGAACGGCGGCCGTGATCCGCTCCAGCTTGGCGACCATGCCGACGGAGATGGTCAAGCCAAGCAGGTCGGAGCAGAGCTGCACGACCTGCCGCTTGCTCAGCCGATAAGCCCCGGTCGGCACGCTCAGTGCCGCGTGGAGCCGGGGGCCGAACGACGTGCGCGGCACCCCGTCGGGCAACGCACCACAGGTGACGGTGTTGCAGTGCGGGCATGCCAACCGATGGAGCCGGTACTCATGAACCTCCGGCTCGATGGGCGGCAATTCGGCGGCCTGGTGCCGCAGGGGCTCGACATCCTCACCGCAGAGCTCGTGCCCGCAACGGCGGCACGATGTCGGCTTGCATTCGGTGACCGAGGCGACGCGCTCGGGCGGCACCAGGGCCCTCACCCGACGGGGGTGGCCCTGCTGCCCGCCCCGGCGCTTCTTCGACGGCGGAGCGGGTGGCCTCCGCTTCACGCCGATCGGGTCGGTCGACGGCGGATGGGAGGAGTTGGACGAGTTGCGGTTGAGTCGCTCCTCCAGGTCGGCGATGCGGCGCTCAAACCCTTCGACCAGTGCGGAGATCACCGCACGGGCCTCATCGGAGAAGCTGTCCCAGACGTGTTGAGGGATCGCAGCTGGCCGGTCCATGTCGCCGTTATAATGCGGCGGCCCTGACCGAGCAATCCGGGCCGTGAACGGCTACCTGATCGATCTCGGCCGCGTCCGGGTCGACCGGCCGGACCCGAGGTTCCTCACCTTCGTCAACCCGTGCCCCGACAAGGGGCTCTACCCGTTCGCCCGGATCGCCGACGAACTCGGGCGCCGCCGGCCCGAGATCCCGCTGCTCGTCGTCGAGAGCCGCGGGACCCGGCGCGACCTGGACGCCTGCGGGCTCGACCTCCGCCGCCACCCCAACATCCACCTCATGCCCCAGACCTCCGACCCCCGGGAGTTCTGGGGCCTGACCCGCGTCTGCCTGGTCCCCTCGGTCGGCCGCGAGAGCCAGGGGCTGGTCGCCGTCGAGGCGATGGCCAACGGGATCCCGGTCGTCGCCAGCGACCGCGGCGCCCTCCCCGAGACCCTGGGGGATGCCGGCGTGGTGCTGCCGCTGCCCGACCACCTCACCCCCGGGTCGCGCCACCTGCCCACGGCGGAGGAGGTCGCCCCCTGGGTCGAGGCCGTCCTCCGCCTCTGGGACGACGCCGAGTTCTTCGCCGTCCACGCCGAGCGGGCGACGGCCGAGGCGAGGCGCTGGGACCCGGGCGCCATGACGGCCCGGTACGCCCGCTTCTTTGCCGGCCTGTCACCCCACGGGGGAGTCAACCAGGCGACGACCCGGGGGGCGGAGTAACCTGTCCCCTTCAGACGAGTCACCCTCGCGTCGCGCGGCCCTGCCCCGCCCGCCGGCACGGGTCAGGGCTTGGGGGCCTGGAACCGGACGCCGCCGTCTTCGTCGAGGACGTAGATCGAAGGCCCGTTCTCCTTGCCCTCGATCCCGATACTGCAGCGGACCCGCTCCGCCTTTTGAATCGCCAGGTGGGTGGAACCGTTTTCCTTCATATAGAGGACCGTCGACGACATCTTATCCGGGGTCATCAGAAAGAGGCCCGTCGAGCGGTCCCGATGGTCGGCGAAGAAGTTAGAGATCTCCTTGCCGTCTTTGTCGAACAGGGTGACCGAGGCTACGGGGCCGTTGTTCTCGGTCCCGGTCCCGGTGCCGATCCGGATCCGCTCCTTCCCTTGGGCGTCGCGGAGCACGAAGCGCTCCGCCTCGACCACCTTCTGCACCCCGTCCGGGGCGTTCCAGCCGGCGGTGACGGCGAGCCCGAGCCCCCCACCCGCGACCGCGAGGAGGAGCCGCCGGAGGGCGCGGTTTTGCCGTTCCAGGCGGCCGAGGCGCGTGGCAAGGTCGTTCATCGTCACGGCGCTCATAGGGCGATCTCCGAAGCCGGTCGAAGGAGGGGGGCGGTCAAGGCGGTCCGTACCGTGGCCGTGGCGTACGGGGGCGCCGGTCGAAGGCCATGCCCGCCGGACCCCACGGCGTCATAGCCGGCATTCTGACTTACCAACTTCCTTTATAAAAGGCGTCACCCCGTCGAACCTCATGCGGCGGCCAGGGCATGAGGTGGTGAGTCGGCACTCGCATCAGGGTTCCTGTACCACGGACGGGGCCATCCGGGCTAACCCCTGAGAGTATCTCATCATGGAAATTCGACCGGACCGGTCGGAGGCACTAAGCCCCTTGCCGGCCCCTCTTGAGGGGCGAATGATTCCTGATAGGGGCGGCCACGGCGCCGCACCCCGACCGCACGTCTCTCACGCGGGGGCCTCGCCATGAGCGCCGACGCCACCTATGCCCGACGCGGCTTCCTCCCCGACGAGGACCCCCTCACCCGCTTCGGCGACGGCTCCGAACTCGCACCCCTGGACGAGGTCGGCCGGGACCTCCCCAGCCTGCTCCACGACCCGGGCTTCCGGGCCTTCGCCCGCGCCCTGCGGATCCCGCCGCTGCCCGACCGCGGACTGACGCCCCCCCTGCTCCGGCTCTACTACGTCCGCCTCGGGTTCCTCGCCTCCGCCTACGTCAACCAAGTGGGCCAGGAGCCGGCCAAGGTCCTCCCCCGCAACATCGCCCTGCCGCTGTCCGACGTCTGCCGGCGGCTCGGGCGGCCGGCGATCCTCAGCTACGACGGCTACGCCCTCTACAACTGGAAGCGGTTCGACCCGGCCGGGCCGATCGCCCTGGGGAACATCGACACGGTGCAGAACTTCGTGCACCTCTACGACGAGCACTGGTTCATCCTCGTGCACGTCGAGATCGAGGCGCTGGCGGCCGGCCTGCTGGCGGGGGTCCTGGACGCGGAGCGCGCCCTCGCCGCGGGCGACGACGAGGCGCTCGGCGGCGCCACGGACCGGGTCGTCCGGGCGGTCTGGGATCAGGTGCGCGTCCTCCGCCGGATCCCCGAGAAGATGGACCCGGCGCTCTACTACAAGACGTTCCGGCCCTACATCCGGTTCTTCGAGGGGGTCGTGTACGAAGGGGTCGACGCCGCGCCGATGGACTTCCGCGGCGAGACGGGGGCGCAGAGCAGCGTGATCCCGGCGCTGGTGGCGTTCCTGAAGGTGCCGCACAAGCCGACGCGGCTGACCGACCACCTGGCCGACATGCGCCGGTTCATGCCGGCCGAACACCGGGCCCTCCTAGAACGCATCGAGGCCATGCCGGCAGTCCGCGGCCGGGTCGACAAGGCGCTGTACAACGAGGCGCTGGAGGCGCTGGCGGCGTTCCGCGAGACCCACCTGGGGTTCGCCCGGGAGTACATCGCCCGGTGGGTCGACGACCCGAGGGGGACGGGGGGGACGCCCTACCTGGAATGGCTCGGCCAGTTGATCGACGAGACGCGGGCGTACAAGATCCCGTGAGCCCGCCGGTGCAGGTGGGCGCGCACGCGGCCCGACGGCCCCGTCCCGGCGGCGGCGTCATTGCGGCTCCACGACCACCTCGGTCTTAACAGAATTGGCGATGAAGCAGGCGCGGTGCGCGTGGTCGTGCAGCCGGCTGAGTTCTTCCGCCGTCGGCCCCGCCTCGCCGCCGAACCGGACCTCCGGGCGGAGCGTCACCTTCGTGACCGCCAGGCTCCCGGCCGAGTCCTTGGCCAGGACGCCGACCGCCTGGTCCCGGTAGCCGTCCACCACGTAGCGCTTCCTGGCGGCGAGGGCCAGGAAGGTCAGCATGTGGCAGCTGGAAAGGCTGGCGACGAACGCCTCTTCCGGGTCGACGCAGGACTCGCTCCCCAGGTAGGCGGGGGCGGCCGAGGCCCGGACCGTGACGCCGGCGTCGAAGGTCCAGTCGTGGTCCCGGTTGTACGTCTCGTAGGCGAAGTCGGGCGTCTCCCGCTTCCAATCGACCGTGACCCGGTGTTCGGACATGGTGCTCGCCCTTCGGGTGGCGTGACGGTTCTCCCTCGCCCGATTATCGCCGATCCCGCCGCCGTCCGCCCTAGCACTTTCGAACCCGCCGGGGCCGGCATCGGCGGCGCGGCCGGTGAGGACCGCCCGTCGGGCAGGCAGGCGTGAGGCGGGTGCGCCCGCGGCTACGGGCGCCCCCGCGGTTACGTCAATCCGGGGGGAACCGGGTTGGCGGTGGCGTCCCGCGGTTCGACGTAACGGGAGTTGGGGCGGGCCCCCGGCTCCTCGGGGAAGACGTGCATGAACCGGGCGCTGTAGTTGGTCCCTTCGACGACGGCGCCCGAGTCCGCGCCCTCGGAGCCGAGCGGGGCCGGGAACATGCTGTACAGGACCGGCATCATGTACCGGGTCAGGAAGAGGGTGCAGGTCATCGCGCCGGCCACCACGATGCCCAGGGGCTTTTGCGCCTGCGACCCGATCGACGTGGCCAGCGCCGCGGGCAGGAGCCCCAGCGCCGCAGATGGCGGAGGCGTACGGGTTGGCCATCGGGCCGAACAGCGCCCCCTCCGGCCCGGTCATCGAGAACAGCGGGATGGACGCGCAGACGATGATCGTGGTCGAGAAGAACAGCGCCCGCTCGATCTCGCTGGAGGCGTCGACGATCCGGTCGAGCTGTCGACGATGATCCCGAAGTCGGCCGCGCCGATCGACAGCAGGTTCGCCGACTTCCCCTGCCAGTAGAGCACCGTGATGGGGAACAGCAGCGCCTGCGGGATCATGACCGCCACGATCCCCGCGCTCGCCAGGTCGCCCAGGAAGACGAACAGGATCAGGATGACCAGGCCCATCCCGACCAGGAGGTTGTGGCGCACGTTGTGCGTCGTCACGTGGACCAGCTCGGTCCGCTGGTTGAAAATGCGGACCGACATCCCGCGGGGTAGGAGCTTCTCCCGCTGAATCCGCGCGAGCTTGTCGAGCACCGCGTCGGAGACCGGGAGCGACTTCTCGTACTTCCGCATCAGGACGATCCCCTCGACCACCTCGCTCTGGGAGCCCCGGCCCACGACCCCGAGCCGGGGGTAATAGCCCTCGACCACCGTGGCGACGTGGCGGACGAAGACCGGGTTGCCGCCGACCCGGGTGACGATGACGTTCTCGATGTCCCTGAGCTTCTGGTCGACGAGTTCCTCGCGGCGGGGCGCGTTCGCCGGTTCGAGCGGGTCGCCCCCCTTGCCCAGCAGCCCGACCGCCCGGACGTTGTGCGACTGGCTCCCCAGCGTGAGGACGTTCCCCCCGACGTTGGCGTTCGAGTTCGAGACCGCAGGCCGTAGCGGGCCGGTGGGGGCGTCCCGAGGCGCCCGCAACTCAGAGCGCACGTCTCGTACGCGACGGCCGGCAATGAACCCTGGGCCAAAGCGGCGGACGCCGGCGCGGGCGGGGTGGGGGCGTGAAGGGGGTGTGAACCACCCCGGCTGGAGACGGCCCAGGCCGATGAAATCAGCGACGCGAGCACCAGGCTCCAGAAGATCCGGTATCGCCCCCCGCCGGGCGGAGGAGACGCGGTGCCGACTTCGGGGTGCGGCCTGTCGGGGGACGCGCCCGTGAAGGCGCGCGGGCGCAAAAGCAACCATCCTTGGCCGGGGAAGATGTGCATGGGCCCCTGCCTGTTCGCCCGTGAATGACCGGGCTGAGCGCGTTCACGTCCGGTAAGGGACCGGGCGTTCACGAACTCCGGCTAGCTTCAAAATACCCGGGTCACACCGGCCCGCAAAGCCCCCTGGGTTCGGGCCGCGTTTTTGTTTACGATGGGCTCTGGCCGGACGCACACTTGATCACAAGATCCACACACGTTGATCCAGAACGGTCGTCCCCGTCTACGGCCCCGAACGCGGCCCCGGCCCTGGGGAGGAACGCCGTGTCCCGCCCGGAACTCACGGTGATCGTGCCCGTGTACAACGAGGCGGCGACCGTCGCCGCGGTCCTCGACGCGGTCGCGGCCGCGGCGTACGAGAAGCAAATTGTCGTGGTCGACGACGGCAGCACCGACGGCACGGCCGAGGCGCTCGCCGCCTGGCTCGGGCGGACCGGCGGCTCCGGCCCCGGGTTCGACGCCCAGGTCGTCCGCCACCCGGCCAACCGCGGCAAGGGGGCGGCCGTCCGCACCGGCCTGGACCTGGCGCGGGGCGTGGTGACCCTGGTGCAAGACGCCGACCTCGAATACGACCCGGCCGACTACCCGGCGGTCGTCGGCCCGATCCTCGCCGACGCGACCGACGCGGTCTACGGCTCGCGCTACCTCCGGCCCGCCGGCCCGCTCCCCTGGACGGTCAACCGGGCCTGCGTCGTGCTGCTCAACGCGCTGGTGCTGGCCCTCTACGGCCGCCGGCTCACCGACGAGGCGACCTGCTACAAGGCGTTCCGGACCGACGCCCTGCGGCGGATGGGCCTGCGGTGCGAGCGGTTCGAGTTCTGCCCCGAGGTCACGGCCAAGGCGTGCCGGATGGGCCTGCGCCTCGTCGAAGTCCCCGCGCGGTACGCGCCGCGGACGGCCGCGGAGGGGAAGAAGATCCGCTGGCGCGACGGCGTCGAGGCGGTGCTCACGCTCCTGCGGTGGCGCGTCGCACCGTTCCGCCCCGCCGCCCCGGCCCCCCGAGCCGAGGCCCGCACGGCAAGGGTTTGAGTGCCCACGCCATCGAGATTCTGGTCTCGCCGCGGCCCACCACGTCGTACGCCAGCCCGCGCCCGCGAGGCGGCGTATGCGTTTCGGGGAAAGGGGTTACGACACGGCGGGCCCTCCACGTCGGGGACAGCTTCCCCCGACCGCGGTTCCCGGCCGCGGCCGACGCCCTTATCCTTGATTGAAGGGGCGGCGGCGGCGAGCCGGCCTGCCCCCGCAATTTTTTCGTCACGCCCGGCGTGCTCGCGACAATATGGGGTGAACGAGCGACGACGAACACCCCCGGGAACGGCCGTGTTGTGGACTTCACCCGCGACCCCGCCGCGCGATCGACGTCCGCGGCACGGCGCGAGGCCAGGCGTCGAACCGGCGGCGGGGCGGCATTCGGAGGGGCGAGTTGCAACCGAGCCGCGACGTGACCCCGGCAGCCGACGCCCGAACCGTCCTCATGCCGCGGACGCGGGGCCCCGCGTCGGCCGACGACCGCGTCTCCGCGCTTGAGGCGCTGGTGAGGGACCACCAGGCCGGGGTGCGCGCCTTCATCCGGTCGCTGGGCGTGAACCACGCCTGGGTGGACGACCTCGCCCAGGAGACGTTCCTCGTCGCCTACCGCAAGCTCGACCATTGGGACGTCGGCCGCGACGCCGGCCGCTGGCTCCGCGGCATCGCCCGGCACCTCGCCGCCAACGAACTCCGCAAGGCGGGCCGCAGGACCCGCCTGCTCGCGGGGGGCCTGGCCGACCTCCTGATCGACCGGGCCGAGCCGGAACGCGGGGCGCCCGCGGAGGAGTGGATCGAGGCGCTGCGGGCGTGCCTGCGGGACTTGCCGGAGGCCGGCCGGGAACTGCTCTTGCGGCGGTACGCCCACGGCGAGCCCGCCGAGGCGATGGCCGCGGGGATGCAGACGCGGGCCGACGCGCTGCGGCAGAAGCTCCTCCGCCTCCGACAGATCGTGAAGGGGTGCGTCGAGCGCAAGACGGGGGAACTGTGGCGATGACCGAGGCGCGTTACAACGAACTGGTCGACCGGCTGCTCGACGGCTCCATTTCCGCGGTCGACGCCCAGGAACTCCGCCAGGAACTCGAACGCGACCCCGCCCGGCTGCGCGACGTGCGCGACAACCTGATACTCGTTGAAATCGTCGCCCAGGAGTTCGACCCGCACCGCTCGGCCGGCGCTTTTTGGGAGGGGGTTCGGTCTCGGCTCAACGACGCCGCGTCGCCCCCCGCCCCTGCCGTCGAGCCGCGGCCGTGGCGCGGGTACGTGCGGCCGGTCGCGGGGCTCGCCGCGTGCCTCCTGGTGGCGGCCGGGGTCGCCTCGCAATGGCCGAAATGGAAGGGCGGGCCACAGGCCATTCCGCCCCTGGCGCGCGGCGCCGGCGCGGAGGTGAAACGGATCTCCCTGCACGGCGAGGTCGTCTGCGCCCACTGCATCCTGCACCAGACCGACGACTGCCGGCCGGTCGTCCGCGTCCGCGAGGCGGATCATGTGGAAACGATCGCCTTGAGCGACAACGCGGTCTGCCGCGCCTTCTACCGCAAACAGGGGTGCGGCCGCACCCCGCTCCCCGTGCTCGCCGAGGGCGTCATGCGAAAGGAAAACGGGCGGACGCTCCTCGGGGCGACCCGCCTGGAACTTCGGCACTAACGCGCCCCCGGCGCGACACCGCTCGTTCCCGACTCGTCGACACTCACGTACCGGACCCTTCAATCCCAAAGGAGAGCTTCATGCGACACGCCATCGCGCTGACCGTTGCCTTGATCGTCGGAGCCGGGGTCGCCCGGGCCGAAGACCAGACCTACCCCAACATCACGCACGACGAACTGGTGAAGGCCGTCGAGGCCAAGAAGGTCACGCTGCTCGACGCGAACGGGTCGGACTCGTACAAGGCGGGGCACATCCCCTCCGCGATCGATTTCGAGAAGCAGGAGAAGGACCTCGCCTCGAAGCTCCCGGCCGACAAGTCCGCCCTGATCGTGGCCTACTGCGCGAACGAGCGCTGCACCGCCTACCGTTCGGCCGCCCGCGCCGCGAAGGAGCTGGGGTACACCAACATCAAGCACTACGCCAAGGGCATCTTCGGCTGGAAGGCCTCGGGCGGCAAGGTCGAGACCGCGGACTGACCCAGTCCCCCCCTGCCCCGAAACGAAACGACGAGTCGGAACGACCGGGCGGCCGCCATCGGCCGCCCGGCTTCGTCACCCCCCCAAGGATCGCCTCAACACGGCCCTCTGGCGGCTCGGAAAGGAATGGCATGCGCACGCCGATCAACGCCCGCGCGGGGTGGCCGAGGGTCGCGGCCCGGTGGGGACGGGCTTTCACGCTCGTATTGATGAGCACCATCGCCACAGGCGGGGCCGTCCGCGCCGCGGAGCCGTCCGGGGTCAACGACCCGGTCCACGGGTACAACACGCTGCCGACGCACGACCGGTTCGCCCGCTTCAAGGCCGACCTCGACGCGGGGCGGGTCACCCTGGACGCCGACAACGAACTCGCGCTGCTGCGGAGCCTGCTGCGCACGCTTGAGATTCCCGTCTCCTCGCAGATGATCGTCACCTCGGCGACGAGCTTCCAGAAGACGATCATCTCGCCGCGCCGGCCGCGGGCGCTGTACTTCAACGACGACACGTACGTCGGCTTCGTGCCGGGCGGCCAGATCGAGGTGATCTCGATCGACCCCGCGCGGGGCGCCATGTTCTACATCTTCGGCCGGTCCGAGGCCGGCAAGGTCCCGCGCGTCCGTCGGAGCGAAAACTGTCTGACCTGCCACGCGACGCCGGAGATGGGCGAGGTCCCGCAACTGGTCATCGAATCGGTCGTGCCGGGGCTCTCGGGGGGCGGCGAAAAGGCCTTCCGGCGCGGCCTGAGCGGGCACGGCGTGCCGCTCGACCAGCGCTTCGGCGGCTGGCTGGTGACGGACGCCCCCGGCTTCACGCGGCACTGGGGCAACGTCCTCATCGAGTGGACGGAAACGGGAGCCAAGGAGCGGCCGATCAAGCCGGGCGAGTTGTTCAAACTGAGCCGATACCCCGTCCCGACCAGCGGCCTCCTTCCGCAACTGCTCCACGAACACCAGGTCGGCTTCGTCAACCGCGCCGTCGACGCGACGTACCGCACTCGGACGCTCTTGCACAAGAACGGCGGCCGCGCCGACGCCGTCGCCCCCCGGCTCGAATCGACGGCCCGCGACCTCGTCCGCTACCTGCTGTTCGCCGACGAGGTGCCGCTCCCGCCGGGGGGCGTGACGGGTTCGGAGGCGTTCAAGGCCGACTTCCTGGCCCGCCGCCGCGTCGCGTCCAACGGCCGCTCGCTGCGCGACCTGGACCTGAAAGACCGGCTCCTGCGCTACCGCTGCTCGTACATGATCGACTCGGCCGCCTTCGCGGGGCTCCCGCGGCCGCTCAGGCTCGCCGTGGACCGCGAGTTGGAACGGGCGCTCGACCCTTCAACGCCGGCGCCGGAGTACGCCTACCTGCCCGCCGAGGAGAAGGCGGTCATCCGCACCATCCTTCGAGAAACGCGGACGCCCCTCGCGGCGGAATGATGATCAGGGGCCGCGCCACCGCGGGGCGGTGTTCACCCAGCCCCCGACCGTGGCGGGCTCGTCCGGGACGGCGACCCAGGGGCGATAAGCCGCGGCCCGGTAGCGGCGGGCCATCGACGCGTAATGCCGTTCCAGGCGACGGAACAGGTCCAGTTCGCCGGGGCCGTAGTGTTGCCCCAGGCTGCGGACAGCCGCGTCCGCCATCATCGCGTAGTGCGCCGCTTCGCGGCCGTTTCGGACCGCCGCGGCGCGACAGAAGGCCGACCTCCTGCGGAACCCCTCGGCCCAGAGGCCGACGGCGACGAGGAGGACGGCCAGCAGGGCGGTTTTCAACCGGAACCGGAACCGGAACCGGAAGCGCCGCATGCCTCACCCCACGCCACGGCCGGAAAGTGGAGGCGGCCCGCACGTCTACGGTTTGATCGGCTCGCCGAGGAGGTCCTTGAGCCTCCGCAGGACGCGCGACTTCGCCTGGCGGACGGCGGCGGCCGTCATGCCGAGGTCCTCGGCGATCTCCGTCGACGGCCGGCCGTCCACCGTGGCCTTCCAGAACGCCTGCCAGGTCCGGCTTTCGAACTCGTCGCGGACGATCGCCAGCGCGTCCTGGTAAAGGGTGCCGACGAGTTGTTCTTCCTCGCGGTCGGGGGCGAGGTCGTCCATCCGGTCGGGGACGAGGAGCGACCGCTTGTAGAAGTCGGTCCCCCCGAGACCCCGACACGAGCCCCGGCCGCGGAAATGGACCAGCGTCTTGTTCCGCGCGACGCCCCGGAGCCAGGCGCGGAAGGAGTCCCCCTCGCGCTCGCGGCGGAAGTTCTTCAGGCCGCAGAAGACGGCCTGGAAGACCTCCTGGAGCATGTCGTCGACGTCCTCATCGGCCACCCCCCAGCGCCGGCACCAGTGGCGCAAGAGGGGCGTGTAGAGGGTGACCAGGTGCTGCCAGGCGTCGCGGTCCTGGACCTTGACCCGCTCGAGCAGGGTCAACGAGGTGGCCGTCGTCCCGTCGTAAACCGAAGGCGGAGGAGGCCAAGGCGGAGGCGGGGGACGCATCTCGGTGACATCCTCCGTGGGCCCGGTCGGGGCGTCCACCGCGTCGCAAGTCCGGCGTGTCGGACGCGTTGCCATTTCGATATCATGTCACACGCCGGTAATAATTCAATAGCGGTAAGGCGGGCGTGCCTTCCCCCAAACACGCCCGAACTCGCACCCCCGCCGCGTCGCAATCCGCCCCCCATTGCCGCAACAATGCACGCCGAAAGCCGCCCATGAACCGAACGTCGGGAACGCTGATCGGGTTGATGGTCGTTACGACGACGCTCCTCCCCGCCAAGGCCGACCCTCCCCCGGAAGGCCTCAAGGCGTTGCTCGGCCGTGAGGTCATCGGCCGCGACCGCACGACGCGCGAGACCCGCGACTTCGTCGCCGGCCGCATCCCGCGCGTGCCCGAAACGAAGTCGGCGGCCGAATGGACTCGGACCGCCGACAAACTCCGGGACGACGTTCTGACCAGGGTCGTCTTTCGCGGCGAGGCCGCCCGCTGGCGCGACGCGCCCTGCCGGGTCGAATGGTTCGAGGAACTCGACGCCGGGCCGGGCTATCGGATCAAGAAGCTCCGGTTCGAAGCGGTCCCGGGGCTCTGGGTCCCCGCCCTGCTCTACGAACCCGACGCCCTCCGCGGCCGGGCGCCGGTCGTGCTCGACCTGAACGGCCACGAGGCCGAGGGGAAGGCGGTTAAGCACAAGCAGATCCGTTGCGCGAACCTGGCCAAGCGCGGGGTCGTCGCCCTGAGCCCGGACTGGTTCCTGACGGGCCAACTCAACTCGTCGGGTTTCCGCCACGGCCTGATCAACGCGATCGACCTCTGCGGGACCAGCGGCGTCGCGCTGCATTTTCTCGGCATGAGGCGGGCCCTCGACGTCCTGCTCGCCCACCCCAAGGCCGACCCGACCCGGGTCGGCGTCACCGGCCTGTCCGGCGGCGGCTGGCAGACGATCGTCTTCAGCGCCCTGGAGCCTCGCGTAACGCTGGCGAACCCCGTCGCGGGCTACTCCAGCTTTCTGACGCGGGTCGACCACACGTCCGACCTGGGGGATTCCGAGCAGACGCCGGCCGACCTCGCGACGGTCGCCGACTACACGCACCTGACGGCCCTGCTCGCCCCCCGCCCCTTCCTGTTGACCTACAACGCCACCGACGACTGCTGCTTCGCCGCCCCCCACGCGCTGCCGCCGCTCGTATCGACGGCCACGCCCCTCTACAGCCTGTTCGGCGCCACGGACCGGTTCCGGACCCACGTCAACAAGGTCCCCGGCACCCACAACTACGAGCAGGAGAACCGCGAGGCGTTCTACCGGATGATCGCGGACCACTGGTCGAACGCCGGGGAGACGTTCGATCCAAAGGAAATCCCTTGTACGGATGAGATCCTGTCGGCCGATCGGCTCAAGGTCCCGCTCCCCTCGGACAACCTCGATTTCGAGAAGATCGGCGTCGCGTTGAGCCGAAAACTCCCCCGCGAGCAAGGGCTTGCGAAGCCGGAACAGGTCGCCCGCCTCCGCGAGATCGTCCGCCCCCTTTCGGGTGAGGCCCGAGAAACCGAGGTGGGGACGCAGGACGACAAGGGCTATCACGCCCGGTTCTGCACGTTGCGGGTCGCCGACGCCTGGACGGTCCCCGCCGTCGAGTTGACGAACCGGGGGCGCAAGCCCGAGGGCGTCGTGCTGCTGCTCGCCGACCTCGGGCGGGCCGGGGCCGCCCCGGTGGCTGCGAAACTGCTGGCGGAGGGCAAGCGCGTCGTCGCGATCGACCCGTTCGATTTCGGCGAGTCGAAGATCGCGGAGCGGGGCTACCTCTGGGCGCTGCTGGTGGGGACCGTCGGTTCAAGGCCGCTCGGGCTTCAGGCCGGGGAGGTCATGGCGACGGCCCGTTGGGCGCGTCGTACGTTCGGCTCCGCGCCCCAGGTCGTTTCCGTGGGCCCCAGAACGGGGGTCGTGGCGCTGACGGCCGCCGCGCTGGAACCCGACGCGATCGCGGGTCTGGAATTGCACGACCCGCTCGGAAGTCTTAAACCGTTGGTTGAGCAGGGGCGGGATTTCGCGTACGCTCCGGAGTTGTTCTGTTTCGGGCTCTTGGAGTCGTTCGACGTCGCGCAACTCGCCGCGCTGGTCGCCCCGCGTCCGGTGCGCCGCGTCGCCCCGGGCGACCGGGCGACGTCCGGGCCGTCGCCTTCGGGAACGCCGGTCGCACGGCCGCTCCGGGTGGGCCGAAGTTCGGGGTAAGGTCGGGAGCCTCATCCATGCAGGAGCCGCGGGTTCGGGGGGCGGTCGAATTTCGGCGACGGTTGCCGGTTCTCGTGTTGTGGCTCGCCTGCTCCGCGACGGCCGCCCGGGCCGGCGACGCCGCCCCCTCGAAAATCGACTTCAACCGGGACGTCCGCCCGATCCTGTCGAACCTCTGCTTCCGGTGCCACGGCCCCGACGAGGGGTCGCGGAAAGCGGGCCTGCGACTCGACCGGAAGGACGACGCATTCCGGACGTTGAAAAGCGGGTCCGTCGCCGTCGCCCCCGGCGACCTGGAAAACAGCGAGTTGTACGCGCGGATCACCGCGGAAGACAACGACCCCGCCCGGATGCCCCCGCCCGACTCGGGCAAGGCCATCAGCCCGGCCCAGGTCGCCGTTCTCAAGCGGTGGATCGAACAGCAGGCGCCTTGGGACGAGCACTGGTCGTTCGTCCCCGCGGTGCGTCGCGCGGTCCCGGAGGTCAAGCGGGCGGACTGGCCGCGGACCCCGATCGACCGGTTCGTGCTCGCGAAGCTTGAGGCGGCGGACGTCGCCCCGTCCCCCGAGGCCGACCGGGTCACGTTCGCCCGCCGCCTCCATTTCGACCTGCTGGGGCGGCCCCCCGAGGTCGCCGACGTCGACGCCTTCCTGGCCGACCCGGCGCCCGACGCCTACGAGCGCCTGGTCGACCGCCTCCTCGCGTCGCCCCAGTACGGCGAGCGGATGGCCGTCGCCTGGCTCGACCTCGTCCGCTACGCCGACACCGTCGGCTACCACAGCGACGTCGAACGGTCGGTTTCCCTCTACCGCGACTACGTGATCCGGTCGTTCAACGCCGATAAGCCTTTTGATCAGTTCACGGTCGAACAAATCGCCGGCGACCTGCTGCCGAACCCGACCCCGTGGCAGCGGGTCGCGTCGTCGTACAACATGCTGGGCATGACCACCGAGGAGGGGGGCGCCCAGGCCAAGGAGTACCTGGCCCGCTACGACGCCGACCGGGTCCGGAACGTCGGCTCGGTCTGGATGGGGGCGACCCTCGGCTGCGCCGAGTGCCACGACCACAAGTACGACCCCTACACCGCCCGCGACTTCTACGCGCTCGCCGCCTTCTTCGCCGACATCCGCCAAAAAGGTGTCGGCACGCCGAAGCCGAACCTGGCGATGCCGACCCCGGCGCAGGCGGCCCGACTCGCCCGGCTCGACGCGAAGATCGCGAGACTCGACGCGGCCTCGAAAATGACGGCGCGGGTGTCGAACGCGATCCCGGGCCGGGGCACGCCGCCGGCCTTCCTCGCCCGCCTGGGGGCGGCGTTCAAGGCCGAACTCGCCGCGTCGAAAAAGGAGCGGGCGGCGATCGACGCGGCGGTGGTTCGGACGGTCGTCCCCGAGGCCGGCAAGCCGCGCGTCATCCGGGTCCTCGCCCGGGGCGACTGGCAGGACGAGTCGGGCGACGTGGTCGATCCGGCGGTCCCGGGCTTCATGCGGCCCATTAAAAAGACAGGCCCCGGACGCGCGACCCGGCTCGACCTGGCCCGTTGGCTCGTCGCGCCGGACCACCCGCAGACGGCCCGCGTCTTCGTCAACCGCCTCTGGAAGTTGTTTTTCGGGGCCGGCCTGTCGGACTCGCTCGAAGACTCGGGCGCCCAGGGGGATCTGCCCAGCCACCCCGAGTTGCTCGACTGGCTCGCGGTCGACTTCGTGGAGAGCGGCTGGGACGTCAAGCGTCTGGTTCGGATGATGGTCACGTCGACCGCCTACCGGCAGTCGTCGAAGCCGCGCGACGACCTCCTGAAGGTCGACCCGTTGAACCGCCTGCTGGCCCGCCAGGGTTCGTTCCGGCTCCAGGCCGAGTTCGTCCGCGACAACGCGCTGGCCGTGAGCGGCCTGTTGACGACCGAGATCGGCGGCGCGAGCGTGCGGCCCTACCAGCCGGACGGGTACTGGCGGTTCTTGAACTTCCCGACGCGGGACTACCACCCCAGCGAGGGGGCGGACCAGTACCGCCGGGGGCTTTACACCCACTGGCAGCGCACGCTGCTCCACCCCAGCCTCCTGGCCTTCGACGCCCCCAGCCGGGAGTTCTGCACGGCCAAGCGGCCGGTCTCGAACACCCCCCAGGCCGCCCTCGCCCTGCTGAACGACCCGACCTACGTCGAGGCCGCCCGCGCGCTCGCCGCGAAGGCGCTGAGGGAAGGCGGGGCCGGCGACGCCCCGCGCCTCCGTTGGCTCTGGCGGAGGGCCCTCGCCCGCGAACCGCTCGCATCGGAGCAGGAACTCCTCGCCGCGCTGCTGGGGAAAGAGCGGGCCCGGAACGCGGCCGACCCGGCCGAGGCGCGGCGGCTCCTGGCCGTCGGCCGGAGCCCGGTCGACCCGTCGCTCGACCCCGTCGAACTGGCCTCCTGGACGTCCCTGGCCCGCGCCGTGCTGAACCTGGACGAGACGATCACGAGGGACTGAACCGATGACCGGACACAACGACCCGACGGGCCGGTACGCGACGCGCCGGGCGTTCCTGGGGCGCTCGTCGCTCGGGCTCGGCTCGGTCGCGCTGGCCTCGCTCCTCAACCCCAAAGCCCTGGCCGGCGGGCCCGAACCCGCCGCCGGCGCGTCGGCCGGGTTCCGGGGCGTCGTCCAGCCGCGCCACGTGCCGCCGAAGGCGAAGCGGGTCATCTTCCTGTACATGTCGGGCGGGCCGTCGCAGTTCGAGACGTTCGACCACAAGCCCGAGTTGGCCCGCCTCGACGGCCGGCCGATGCCCGAGTCGTTCACGAAGGGCCAGCCGATCGCGCAGCTTCAAGGGAGCGCGCTCAAGGTCCTCCGTCCGCTGGCGAAGTTCAAGCGGTACGGGCGGTCGGGCCAGGAGATCAGCGACTTCCTGCCGCAGATCGCCCGGCACGCCGACGACCTCTGCATCATCCGCTCGATGCAGACCGACCAGATCAACCACGACCCCGCGCACACCGTGATGAACACGGGGACGGCGATCCAGGGGCGGCCCAGCATGGGCTCCTGGGTCACCTACGGCCTCGGGAGCGAGTCCGACGACCTCCCCGGCTTCGTGGTGATGACCTCCGACACGCCCGGGGGCCGCAGCCCGCAGCCCATCTCCAGCCGCCAGTGGCACAGCGGCTTCCTCCCCGGCCACTTCCAGGGGGTCGAGTTCCGCTCCGGGGGCGACCCGGTCTATTACCTCGGCCGCCCCCCCGGCGTCAGCGCCGACGGCCAGCGCGACGTGGTCGACGCCGTCGCCGGCCTGAACAAGATCCGCGACCGCGCGCTCCACAGCCCCGAGATCGCCGCGCGGGTCGCGCAATACGAGTTGGCCTTTCGGATGCAGACGAGCATCCCCGGCCTGATGGACCTCTCCGGCGAGTCGGCCGAGACGCTCGACCTCTACGGCGTCCGGGGCGCCGACGGATCGTTCGCCGCCAACTGCCTGCTGGCCCGGCGCCTGGCCGAGCGCGGGGTCCGCTTCATCCAGCTTTACCACCGCGACTGGGACCACCACGGCGACCTGACCCGCTACATGACGCTCTGCTGCCGCGAGACCGACCGCGCCTCGTCGGCCCTGCTCACCGACCTGAAGCGCCTGGGGATGCTCGACGAGACCCTGGTCGTCTGGGGGGGCGAGTTCGGCCGCACGCCGATGTTCCAGGGCAAGGGGAAAGACCCCGGGAGGGACCACCACATGCGGGCCTTCTCGATGTGGCTGGCCGGCGGCGGGATTAAAGGCGGCGTCACCCACGGGGCGACCGACGAACTCGGCTACCACGCCGTCGAAGACCGCGTCCACGTCCACGACCTCCAGGCGACGATCCTCCACCTGCTCGGGATCGACCACAAGCGCCTGACGTACCGCTACCAGGGCCGCGACTTCCGACTGACCGACGTCGAGGGCAAGGTCGTCACGCCGATCCTGGCGTGACCGCCGGACGGGCGTTGAACCTTACCGGGGCGTCAGGCTGACCGCCCGCAGGTCGAACAGGGCCCCCTTGAGGTTGCCCGCGGAACGGACCTCAAGGATGTAAACGCCGGCCGGCAAGGCGACCTCCCCGGCCGGTATCGACTGGAAAATCGACCACGACCCCGTCCCCACGGCCACGCGGCGCAGCGTGGTGCCGCCGACGACGACCTGGTAGACGTTGCCGTTCGCGGCGTTGGCGTGGGAATTGGCGTATTCAAGCGCCACCACGAACCGCGCGGGGCGGTCGACGCGGAAGGTCCAGGCGGCGCGGTCGTCGACGCTGTGCCAGTGGCCGATGTTGCCGAACCGGGGTTCGAGGACCAGCGAGGTGCCGGACAGGGCGGCCTCGAACGCCCTCATGCGCACCGAGCCGTCGGCCTTCTGGGTGACGAGCACGGGCTTGTCGGCGTAGCCCTCGACCGTCTCGGGGCGCGTCATCCTTTGCAGGTCGGCCTCGAACCGGTGGCGCATGGCGCTGGAGTACCGCTGGAAGAGCCCCAGTCCGGCGACCCCGAAGGCGGCGAAGACGAGCGCGCTGACGACGACCGGGTGTCGCCGGCCCCAATAGACGGCCCGCTCGACGCGGCCAATCTTCCGGGCATGGACCGGGGCCCCGGCGAGGAACCGGCCGAGGTCGTCCGCCAGCGCGCGGGCGTCGGCGTAGCGCCCGGCGGGGTCCTTGCGCAAGCACTTCAGGACGATCGCCTCCAGGTCGGCCGGCAGCTTCGGGACCAGTTGACGGGGGGAGACCGGCTCGCGGTCGCGGGCCTCGTTGAGCGTTTCGAGCGACGTGGTCGAGTGGTAGGGGGTTTTCCCGGTGAGCATCTCGTAGAGGAGGACGCCGAGGCTGTAAATATCGGCCGCCGGCCCGACCGCCTCGACGCTCCCGGTCGCCTGTTCCGGGGCCATGTACCGGGGCGTCCCGACGACGTCCCCCTCCTCCCCCCAGCCGCCGGCCGACTTCAACCACTTGGCCACGCCGAAGTCGGCGATCTTGGGGACGCCTTCGGGGGTGACCAGGATGTTCGAGGGCTTCAGGTCGCAATGGACGATCCCCTGCCGGTGGGCGTAGTCCGCGGCCAGGGCGAGCAACCGGACGACTTCGGCGGCCTGACGGGGCGGCTGGGGCCGGCCCGCGAGCTCCCGGTCGAGCGAGCCCCCCTCGATGAATTCGAGCGCCAGAAACGGCTGGCCCTCGTACCGGCCGATCTCGAAAATCTGGACGATGTTGGGGTGCTGAAGCTGGGCGACGGCCTTGGCCTCGACCTGGAACAGCGCGGCCGCCTGGCTCGAACGCCCCGGGATCATCTTCAGGGCCACGACCCGTTCGAGCTTGAGGTGGCGGGCCTTATAAACGACCCCCATGCTCCCCGCCCCGAGCGTCTCGACGACCTCGTAGTCCGAGAGTCCGGGGCGTCCCCGATCGGCCCCCGCGCCGCCCTCGCCGGGGCCGCCCGATTCCCCTAACGGGGACCCGCCGGAAGGGCCGCGCCACGAACGGGCCGTGCGGCGGAGGTCGTCGATGAAGGCGTCGGCCTGGCCTTCCAGGAGTCGGGCCCGCGCCTCGCAATCGGGGCACGACTCCTGGTGCTCACGGATGACGTCGAGTTCCTCGTCGGGCAGGTCCCCGAGGTTGAAGGCGGCCAGCGTCTCGTCCGACGGACAGGTCTTGCGTTGCACGGCGGTCTTCCCCGGGGTCGTCCTCCGTCGCGAGGGGGGGCAATCCGGCGCGGGTCGACAACGCGGGTGCGTCCACGCGGTTCAGGCGAGGATCTCTTTCACCACCTTGCCGTGGACGTCGGTCAGGCGGAAGTCGCGCCCCTGGAAGCGGAACGTCAGGCGCTCGTGGTCGAACCCGAGCAGGTGGAGGATCGTCGCCTGGAGGTCGTGGACGTGGACCTTGTCGCGCGCGACGGAGAAGCCCAGGTCGTCGGTCTCGCCGTACTCGATCCCGTGCTTGAGGCCGGCGCCGGCGAGGAAGAGGGAGAAGCAGTCGGGGTAGTGGTCGCGGCCGAGGAGGCGGCTGGTGGAGGTCCGGCCCTCGCGGAAAGGCGTGCGGCCGAACTCGCCCCCCCAGACGATCAGGGTGTCGTCGAGCAGGCCCCGCCGCTTCAGGTCCCTGATGAGGGCGGCGACGGGTCGGTCCATCGTGGCGCACTTCCGGGTCAGGCCGTCGACGATGTCGGAGTCGGCGCCGGTGCCGTGGAAGTCCCAGCCCCAGTCGAAGAGTTGGACGAAGCGGACCCCCTGTTCGAGCAGCCGGCGCGCGAGCAGGCAGTTGTTGGCGAAGCCCGCCTCGCCCGGCTTCGCCCCGTACTCCTCAAGGATGTGCTGCGGCTCCCGCGCGATGTCCATGACCTCGGGGACGGTCGTCTGCATCCGGAAGGCCAGCTTGTACTGCGCGATCCGCGCGAGGGTCTCGGGGCTGCCGAGTTCGGCCGCTTGGAGCGCGTTGAGTTCGTTGAGGGCGTCGAGGCTCCGGCGCCGCATCTTCCGGTCCATGCCGTCGGGGTTGGAGACGTAAAGGACCGGGTCGCCTTTCGAACGGCACTGGACCCCCTGGTAGACCGAGGGGAGGAACCCGCTCCCCCAGATCCCCTGCCCCCCGCTCGGCTGGACCCCACTGGAGATCAGCACGATGAAGCCGGGGAGGTTCTCGTTCTCCGAGCCCAGGCCGTACGTGACCCACGACCCCATCGAGGGGCGCCCCTGCCGCGCCGAACCGGTGAACAGGAGCAGTTCGGCGGGGGCGTGGTTGAACTGGTCGGTGGTCATCCCCTTGAGGACGCAGAGTTCGTCGGCGACGTCGTGGAGGCGGGGGATGGCGTCGGACATCCAGACGCCCCCCTGGCCGTACCGCTTGAACGTCCGGCGCGTGCCGAGGAGCTTCGGGGTCCCCGTGGTGAACGCGAACTGGCGCGACTTCGTGTACTCGTCGGGGCAGAGTTCGCCGTCGCGGCGGACGAGTTGGGGCTTGTAATCGAAGAGGTCGAGGTGCGGTGGCGCCCCGGACATGTGCAGATAAATCATCCGCTTGGCCTTGGGCTCCCGGTGCGGCGGCCGCGCGGCCAGCGGGTTGTCCACGCCGGAAACGTCGACCGGCGGCGTCCGCCCCGCCCCGGGGGCGTCGCCGAAGGCGTCCCGCCCCAGGAGCGACGCGAGCGCGACCGAGCCGAAGCCCAGGCCGCAGCCCTGGAGGAAGTGCCGTCGCGTCTCGAACCGGAGCCGTTCGTCGCGGGGGTGCATGGGGAAGAACCTCGGCCTTAAAACTCAAAAGCCAGGAAGGAGCCGGGCGGGGGTCACCGCTTCAGAACCATCTCGTCCAGATTCAAGAGGACGTTGGCGACGACGGTCCAGGCCGCCAGGTCGACGGCGTTCGCCCCCGGGGGCTCGGGGCCGAGGGGGACCGTCGCCATCCGCTTCGCCTGCTCCGGGTTCCGGGCGTAGTCGTCGCGCGCGTCGCGGAAGAGGCGGGACAACTGCTCGACCTCCGCCTCGGTCGCCGGGCGGGCCAGGCAGAGCTTGACGCCGAGCCGGGCGCGGTCGTGCTCCGTCGAGGCTTCGGCCGTCAGCCGGCGGGCGAGGGCCTGCGCCGCCTCGACGTAGACGGGGTCGTTGAGCGTGACGAGGGCCTGCAAGGGGGTGTTGGTCCGGTTGCGGCGGACCGTGCAGACGTCGCGGTTGGGGGCGTCGAACGTCGCCATCGAGGGGTAAGGATTCGTTCTTCGCCACTCGGTGTAAAGGCCGCGGCGGTAGCGGTCAGCCCCGGTGCTGGTCGTGCGGTCGATGGCGCTCCCGAACGCGGCGCTCAGGCCGGTCGCCGGCCGCGGCGGGTTCACCGGGGGGCCGTACAGCTTCGGGCTCAACAGCCCGCTCACGAACAGGGCCTGGTCGCGCACGACCTCGGCCGAGATCCGGAACCGCGGCCCGCGGGCGTAAAGCCGGTTGTCCGGGTCTTTCTCCAGCAACTCGCGGTTCGCCTTCGACGACTGGCGGTACGCGGTTGAGGTGACCAACAGCCTCAGAAACGCCTTCGGGCTCCACCGCTGCGCGACGAGTTCGGTCGCGAGCCAGTCGAGGAGTTCGGGGTGCGTGGGGAGTTCCCCTTGTGAGCCGAATTCCTCGCTCGTGCGGACCAGTCCGATCCCAAAAATCTGTTCCCAGTACCGGTTGGCGATCACCCGCGCCGTGAGCGGGTTCTCCGCGGAGACCAGCCAACGCGCCAGGGCGGCCCGGTCGGGCTTATCCGTGTCGAGCGGGGGCAACACCCCGGGGGTCCCCTCGGTCACGGTATCGCCGAGGTCCGTGTA
>Ga0164243_10003409_pt1 | contig 25484 bp, 26 predicted proteins | sample OricompcompostOP_FD_108781 | JGI IMG/M metagenome (GOLD analysis project Ga0164243, IMG submission 108781) | Organic Plus compost microbial communities from Emeryville, California, USA - Original compost - Organic plus compost (OP) | ecosystem: Engineered > Solid waste > Mixed feedstock >...
CGCCGCGACTTCGATCATCCAGGGGATCGGGCCCCAGAAGTAGGACGCTAGCTTCCGGAGCGCGCTGACGTGCTCTTCCTGCAGGGCGTTCTCGCCGACCTCCGCCAGCCGCCGGTCGGCCTCCGCGCTTGTCAGACCCGTGGCCGCCGCTTCGGCCGCCGTTCGGGCCGATTCCGTCGCCTCCTGCACCGTCCGCTCCATCTCGCCTCCGACGCCACGCAGAGAGCGACCCGGGGCGGCGGGCCGCCTGCGCCTGTTGCCGGATTGCACGAGACGGCGCGTTGAGATTGGTCAACGTCGCCGTGGGCGCCCCGGGCTGCCCGCTCAGCCTTCGCTGAACGCGATGGTCGAGAGCAGGGCGATGTGCGGATCGCGCGAATCCAGCCGCGTGTGCTGGACCACGACCGGGACGCTGGATTCGATGAAGGATGCGTAGGAGGTGTCGCGGGGGACCGGCTCCGGATCGGTCAGGTCGTTGAACCGGAAGTGCTGCGTGCGGCGCGGCTCGACCCGCATCCGATAGGGCCCGGCCGGCTCGCGGTCCGTGAAGAACAGGGTCACGGTGATCTCGGCGGGCTCCTCGCCGGCGTTCAGGACGCAGAAGGCCTCGTGCGAGATCAGGTCGTGGGCGTCGCTCACCGAGCCGCTGGGGATGTATCCCTCGGCGATCGCCCATATCCGCCGGCCGACTGTCACCGCATCCACCTCACCGCCGGACAACGGGGCCGCGCCATGGCCGGTTCCGCCCGCCCGCGCGCGCAGGAACGTCCCGGCCACTCCGCGAATTATGCCGGCGCCCCCGTGACATCGCCCACGCGCGCCATGCGCCTTGCGGGGAGCCCTGGATGAAGCCGAACAACCCTCCGCGCGGGAGCCGGCCATGACCGCCGGGCCCTTCATCGGGCACGTGACGGTCCGCGCCTTCACCGTCCCCACCGACCGGCCGGAGTCGGACGGGACCCTGGCCTGGGACCGGACCACCCTGGTGCTGGTCGAGGCCGGGGCCGGCGGGCGCTCCGGCCTGGGCTACACCTACGCCTCGACGGCGGCCCGCGAGGTCGTCCGCGACCAGCTCGCCCCGGCCGTCGCCGGACGCGACGCCTTCGACGTCCCCGGCGCGTGGGACGCCATGCTGGCGGCGGTGCGCAACCTCGGCTCGCGCGGGGTCTGCGCCTGCGCCATCTCGGCCGTCGACATGGCGCTGTGGGACCTCAAGGCCCGGCTCCTCGGCCTGCCGCTGGCCGGGCTCCTGGGCCGCCGCCGCGACGAGGTCCCGGTCTACGGCAGCGGCGGCTTCACCTCCTACGACGACAGGACCCTGCGCGAGCAGCTCGCCGGCTGGGCCCACGAGGGCGGCTGCGGCTGGGTCAAGATGAAGGTCGGCCGCGACCCGCCCGCCGACCTCGACCGGGTGAAGGCGGCGCGCCAGGCGATCGGCCCCGACACCGGCCTGTTCGTCGACGCCAACGGCGCGTTCGACGCCCGCACCGCGATCCAATACGCCGAGCTGTTCTCGACCTCCCGGGTCGTCTGGTTCGAGGAGCCCGTCTCCAGCGACGACCTTGCCGGGCTGAAGCGGGTCAGGCGTCGCTGCCCGGCCCAGATGCAGGTCGCGGCCGGCGAATACGGCTTCGACCCGTTCTACTTCCGGCGGATGCTCGAAGCGGAGTGCGTGGACGTGCTCCAGGCCGACGTCACCCGGTGCCTCGGCGTCACGGGCTTCCTGATGGCGGCGGACCTCGCCTACGCCTTCAGCCTCCCCCTGTCCGGCCATTGCGCGCCGGCGGCGCACCTGCACGCGGCCTGCGCCGCGCCGCGCCTGCGGCACCTGGAGTGGTTCCACGACCACGTGCGGATCGAATCCATGCTGTTCGACGGCGCGCCGACGCTCGAAGGCGGGGTGATCCGCCCCGACCTGTCCCGGCCCGGGCTCGGGCTGGAGCTCAGGGCCGCGGACGCCAAGCCCTACGAAGTCTGAGCCCCGGCGCGCGCGGCAACGGAAAATCAAGCGGTCCCGGGTCATGCTGCAATCCGCTCGAGATTCCAGACCCAAGGCGGCAGCATGTCCGAGGAAACGAACGAGAGCCGGCAGCGCATCCACCAGCTCATCGGCGAGCTGAACTATCACCTGGAGCTGTTCGGCGACTACATCGCCAAGCGCGAGGGCTACCGGCAGTACGAAGGGCTGGACGCCCTGCGCTTCTACCTGATGCAGAAGCACAACTGGCTTCCGCGCGACGTGCGATCCCTGTCCTACGACGACCTGGAGTTCGCCCTGGCCGAGGAGCGCCACGGCTGGACCGTCGACGCCCAGCCCAAGGTGCGCGGGAGAGCCTGAGACGACCGCAACGCCCTGCAGCGTCGATCCGGATCGACCCGGGCTCCCGTCGGGCGGACCGTCGCGGCGCGCCTGTCATCATCACGCGATCCGGCTGAGCTGATCGCAGCCGAGGCCGGACGCTTCGCGCGTGCATGCTGGACACATTGGCGCCCCCCCAACGCCTGCCGGAAACCCGAGCGCTGTCGAAGGTATCGGCCCGCTGCACCCGGCCCCGCCCCTGAACCGGTCCACTTCCGAAGCCGCGAGCGCTTCGGTCTGCTGCACCTGCTCAACCACTAGATCGCCGAGTTGCTGAGCGCCGCTGGAGCGCCCAGCACCGCTGTCCTCAGCACGACTGCGGCAGGACTGACGCCCGATCTGGAATGGAGGGCCGGCGCGCCCCCGGGCTGAGCGCCCGTCGGGGACGCTGCCCGACGCGCTCAGGACGGCGTGACCGTCACGCGGCCTCCGCCGGCGTGCGCGGGCTCGATCACGACCCTGGCGACGCCGAAACGCTCGATCACCCAGGCGTTCGTCTGCAGGTGCGGGGTGATCTCCTCCACGGAGACCGCCGAGACCCCGCCCGCCAGGCTCATCGGCAACAACGCCTGGTCCCCCAGATGCCGGTCGAGCGCCGCGCCGGACCGGTGATGGGCCAACAAGGCGGCTACGGCCGCTTCCGCGACCTGCTCGGAGGTCCTGCCCCGCTCGCCCAGAGCGCTGAAGCCGCTGGAGATTTCGGCGTAGTCGGAGGTCAGGAACAGGCCGGCGCCCGCACACGCCGCCTGCACCTCCATCGGCTGGATCTCAACCGGGACATTGAGGTCGACCAGCAGCGCCCGCGCGCGCTCCGCCATCCGGTGCGGTATGTGGGCAGGCAACCTGGCGCCGACCGCGCGGCCGCGCACGCGCCGAAGCGATCCGCGCTCCAGCAGCGTCACGGGCGTGAGAGGCCCGGCCCCGGACCGGATTTCGGCGACGACCTCGCCCTTCCCGAGCGGCCACCATCCCCAGGCCTGCAACTCGAGGGAGGCGCGCACCCCGAAGCGGCGGAGCAGGGGGAGCCAGACGTCGCGCGCATAGTCGAAAGTCGGACTCCAGGGCACATGGGTGCCTCCGCGCACCACCACCCGGCTCGGCTTCCGCGCGTGGACCAGAGGCGGCAACACCGTCTGCAGGACGAGGGTCACGGCGCCGGCGCTTCCGCCGGCGCGCGCCAGGGCGACGTCGAAGACATAATCGCCGGCGGCAGGCGGCTCGGATGGGGCGAACGACAGGGCGGTCGAGCCGAGTTCGTCGCCATCGACTCGGGCCGCGCAGAGCGCTGCGGCTGAGCGCACGGCGGTGAGATGCTGGGCGGCCAGACCCGGCTTGCGCCGAAGCGCGCGGATGCGCTCGATCCGCAGCGGGCGGCCGGTGATCGCCGAGAGGCTCAGCGCGGTGCGCAAGATCTGGCCGCCGCCTTCGCCGTAGGCGCCGTCCAGGACGACGCATTCCGCCTGTGAACGGCTCTGCATGCTTCTCCGCGGCCTGTCGCCCTAACCGACGCAGCAGACGGTCTCAGAGCGACGGGTAGAGGAGCATGGCCGGCCCCTCGGCGTCGTAGCGCGCGTCCTCGATCCGTTCGGTCCTGACGAGCTCCGAGCTGGTCCATGGCGGGAACTGCGGCCCGCCGCCCGGCCGAAAGTGTGTCGGCAGGTTGAAGGCGCCGGCCGCGACCTCTCTTGCCGCGGCCTCGTTCGGAGCCCGCACGATCGCCAGCCCCCGATGAGAGCTGTTCCGCCAGTTGGGGGCGTCGAGATCCGTTGGGGTGAGCTTCCAGAGGGGCATGGCGAGCTCCTTCGCAGCGTTCGTCGCGGCGCCGACTGGAGGTCGCGTCGGGCGGGCCGGCGTCGCATGCGCCCCCCTTGCGCACACCCTTAGGCGCCGCCCTGGCCGGGTTCATTGAGCCGGCTCAATTCGCGCCGGCGGCCGAGGTCCTATGGTGTGCTGGGGCCCTTCCGGTAAGCGACGGAACGCACGCCCTGCAGGTGACGCCATGAAGAGCTTGAAACTTCACCCCCCACAGCGCCCCCGAAGCCGCCGGATCGCCGGCCATGCGCAGTTGGACCACATCCTCGATCCCTACGCGCTCCAGCAGAAGCCGGAGAACGGGACCAGGTGCCCGCAATGCGGCGTGGTCTTTCTCGAAGGCCGTTGGGCATGGCCGACCGCGTCCAACGCCCCGGCGGCCGGCGAGCTGCTGTGCGCCGCCTGTCGGCGCGCCAACGAGAATTATCCCGCCGGCGTGGTCACGCTCCGCGGCGGTTTCGCGCGGGAGCACAAGGATGAGCTCATCCGCATGGCGCGCCAGCAGGAGGCGATCGAAAAGCAGGAACACCCGATGAACCGCATCATGGGCGTTGAAGACGCGGCGGACGGCGTGACGATCAACACGACGGACATCCACCTGCCGCGCCGCATCGGCGAGGCGATAAAGCGCACCTGGCGCGGCAAGTTCGACGTGCACTTCGACGAGGGAGGCTACTTCGTGCGCGTGGACTGGACTCGGGAACGCTGACCGGCGCCCAACCGATCCGTCGCCCGCCGAAGGGGCCTGTTGCGAACCGGCTCCGAGAGCAGCCGCATTGTGAGGTCCACCACATGAATTTGCCCAAGCACGCCGCCGGCGTTTGGCTCGAATGGGAGTTGGAAGAAGGATCGGCGCGGCCGGTCCTTGTCATCGCGACGGATTTGCCGGCCTACCCCGGGCCTTCGGGAACGGGCGCGTCGGGCATGGACGAGATGGTGGAGGCGGCGCTGCAGCTTGACGAGTTCGTCGGCCTGTCGATCACGTCCGTGCGGGTCGTGCCGGCCGGGCGCTACGGGCCCTGAAGGGAGCTCCTTGCCGCGACCGCCGCCGGCTCGCCGAACGGCCTGCTCGGTCCAAGGCGGAGGTGGAGGTCCGAGGGCGCTTTGCCAGCCGCGCGTCACGGGCCGCGCGCGGCTCCAGTCACGACAGCTCGGACATCTGTTCGACGAACGGCTCCCACGCGAGCTTTTCCCAGACGTAGAGGAGCAGCGCCGCGAGTGCGACGAGGGCCGCACCTGCGAGCGCCTGCATGGGTTCGAAACCGTCCAGAACTGCGAGGACGATGAGGACACCCCCGCCCAGCGCGGCAAGCGCGGCGGCTGCGAGCATGGCGTCCATGCCCATCGAGGCGAGCCGACCGAGCGGCGATCTAGGCCGCTTCGGATGCTTGCCCTGGAGCCGCAGGTAGGCTCGCCTCAAGGCCCGTCGCATGGCCGCCTCCGTCAGGCGAGCGAACCTGCGCTCGATCCCTCCCTTGGACCTTGAGGGTGATCAAGCTTCCGGCGATCCCCATGAGGCGCAGCGAGCGGCGAGGCCGGCCTCAGTCGTTCTCCAGGCGTCCGAACTCGATCCGCTCTCGGCCGAGATCCGGCTCCCGGCAGTGGGCGAGGATCTCTGCGCGCACGGCGGCGCCCAGCCGGAGGGCGGCCTCGAAGTCGCTCGCTTCGGGCAGGATCGGCGCGCCGATCCTGACGTGGACCGCCCCGCACCGGGGGAACCACTGCCCGCCGTCGCGCAGGAGCGATCGGGCGCCCGTCAGCGTCACCGGCACGACGGGAACGCCGGCCTTGGCGGCAAGAACGAACGGCCCTGGATAGAAGCTCAGGAGCCCGGGCATGCGCCGAAGCCGCCCCTCCGGGAAGACGACAAGGCGTTCGCCCGACAGGAGCGCGGCCGCCGCGGCGGCCTCGGCCGTGCGGGCGTCCGGCCTGGGGCCGCCGACAAACACCGCGCCCAATCCGCGCAGGAAGGCCCCTGCCACAAGCTGGCGTCCGAAGCGCTCGGCCACGATGAACGCGAGGGGCCCCTTGACGGCGGCGGTGACGATCCCGCCGTCAAGGTAGCTGCTGTGATTAGGGCAGAGGATCGCCCGATGCTTCGGTATCGGCGCCTCCTGCTCGATCGTGAACCTTACGCCGGTGAGCCTGAACAGCGTACGGACCGCGCAACCCACGACGGCGTGTCGCCACGCGCGGCGGGGCAGGCCCACGACCAACGGCCAGATGATGACGGCGATCAGGGCCAGCACCGACCACCACCAACCCGCATAGGCGAACGCGCCCACGGTGCGGACAGCACGCAGGACCCGGCCGGCTGCGCTTGAGAGGACCAGACGGCTGAGCTGCCGCCAGACCGGCCGGTCCGGGCGGCCGAGCGCCCCTGTCTGATACAAGGACTGCGTCGCCGACCTCCGGATCTTGCCGCTGGAGGTCTTGGGTATGGCGCCTGGCCGCACCAGGACCACCTCGTCCGCCGGCGCATCCAGCACGGCGCCGGTGGCTTCGAGGATCCGGCGGGTCAGGGCGGCCCGGGCGCGGGCGTCGGTCAGGCGCGTTTCGGCCACCAGCACCAGTCGCTCGGTGCCCGTGGGTTCGTCCCTGGCCGGAATGGCGGCGACGCAGCCTTTGCGGACGCCTTCGAGCGCGCCCGTGCAGTCTTCAAGCTCCTGCGGATAGATGTGCCGACCGGCCCGGATGATCAGGTCCTTCACGCGGCCGGTGAGATAGACCTCGCCTTCGGCGACATAGGCAAGGTCGCCTGAGTCCAACCACTCGCCGTGGAACAGGGCCTTTGTCTTCTCGAGGTCCCTGAAATAGCCGCTGGTCGCTGAGGGGCCCCGGAACTCCAGGCGGCCCTCACGACGTTCCGGGGCCTCGTGGCCGGTCGCATCGACGATACGAATCTGATGCCCGGGCAGCGGCTGGCCACATGCCACGAACTCCAGCGCACTCGCGTCACCAGGCTTCGCCGGCGCGGCCACGCCACGTTCGCTGAGCGCGCGCCGGTCGACCCGGTCGATGATGGGCCTGCGGCCTGGCGGGGGAAAGGCCAGGCCCACGGCGCTCTCGGCGAGCCCGTATACGGGCGCCAGCGCTTCGGGACGGAATCCGTACGGTTCGAACCGCTCCGTGAACCGGGCGACGGTGCCGGGACTGACCGCCTCAGCCCCGTTCACCACCATCCGGAGGGAACTCAGGTCGATGCCTTCGATGTCTGCGGGAAGGATGCGCCTGAGGCAGAGCTCGAACGCGAAGTTCGGCGCTGCGGACAAGGTGGCCCTGTGGCGATGGATGGCCCACAGCCAGCGCGCAGGGTTGGCGATGAACGCGAGAGGAGACATGATCACAGCCGGCGCGCCGTAGTAGAGGCTTCCGAGCCAAGCCCCGATCAGCCCCATGTCGTGGTACAGCGGCAGCCAGCTCACGAATGTGTCTGTGGAGCTCGCCTCCATGACACGTCCCATCGCGCGGATGTTGGCGAGAAGGTTCGCGTGGGTGAGAACGACGCCTTTGGGGGCGCCTGTGCTGCCGGACGTGTACTGGATCAGCGCGGTGTCGGCCGCAGCGGCGGCGGGCGGCGCTTCGAACCGTCCGGGAGCGTGCGCCAGTTCGGAGACGATGCGAATGCCCTTGAGGCTCGGCGCCAGGCCCTCCAGCAGCCGGCCAAGGCCTCGCGTGAGCTCATCGGTGATCAAGAGGACCGCCTGGGCGTTGCGAAGGATTCCCGCCTGTCTCCGGAGGTGGTCCTCGACGCGGGCGCGCCGGAACGGCGGGTAGATCGGGACAGGGATGGCCCCCGCCATGAGCGAACCGAAGAAGGCGTGGAAGAACGCCAGCCCGGTCGGGAGCATGATGGCCACCCGATCGCCTCGCGCGACCCCCTCCTGGGAGAGCCTGCGCGCCACCGCCCGTGCGCCTTCGTTCAGCCCGCCGTAGGTGAGGCGCTCTTCCCGGGCGTCGGATCGCCAGAGATGGACGTGCGGCCGGTCGGGATGGAGCCGCACATGCGCCTCCAGGGCGTCCAGCAATGTGGCGGCCTCTTCCGGCGCGGCGGTCGCCGGGAGGACGAGTTGCTGCGCGCCGACGGTCGCGGGCGCGGCGGGACCGGCTGGAACGGCCCCCAGGACTGCGTCGCAGATATCTCCGGCGCTCGCCGCCTCGACGATCAGTTGGTCAGGCAGGTCGATGTGGAACTCGCGGTTCAGCCGCAGGAGGAGCTCGGCCCGTGCGAGGCTGTCGAAGCCGAGATCGAAGTCGAGATCACTCTGGGCGCGCACGCCGAGCGTCGCAGCCCAGTGCGGGTGCAGCTCCAGCGTCAGGTCGCGGACTACGCGGAGGGTCCGCCCTCGCACGTCCTCCTCGCCTGCGGCGCAGATCGGGTTCAGGTCTGCTCCGGCTTCGCTCACCATCATGCATCTCTGCTGATCGCCGGGTGTTCGGCATAGAGCCTGGCGATGGCCGCTGCGTACCTGGACCGCACCACATGGCGCTTCACCTTGTGTGTCGGGGTCAGCAGACCGGTTTCGACCGTCCATGGCTCTCGGGCGACGTGCACGTTCCTCACCTGCGCGAACTCCGGAAAGCCGGCCAGGGCGCGCGCGAGGCGGTCAAGAACCGCGGCCTTCGCCCGCTGGTCGTCGGGCCGCTCCGGCCGGACGCCGAGCCGGTTCGCGAGCGACCTCCACGTCGCCTCCTCGAGCACGAGGACGGCCACGGCGAAAGGCTGACCGTCTCCGAGGACGCAGGCCTCCTCGAACAGCGGATTGCGCAGGATCGCCATCTCGACAGGTTCTGGATCGAACTTCTCACCCGTGGCGAGGACGACGAGGTCATCCATCCGGCCTCGTATGAAGACCCGTCCGTCACGGATGTCCGCGAGGTCGCCGGTCTTGAGCCAGCCGTCCTCGAACGCCGCAGCGGTGGCCTGCGCATCCCGCCAGTAGCCCCGCATCAGCCCAGGGGAGCGCACGAGGAGTTCGCCTTGGTCAGACAGGCGAAGTTGGACGCCCGCCAGGGGGCGGCCGGCGGACCCGGGGAGGTAATCCCCGAGCAGCGTGCCCGTGACCACCGGCCCTGCTTCAGTCAGGCCGTATCCCTCGACGAGGGGAAGGCCGAGCCCGACCAGAGTTCGTCCGAGCGCCTCCGGCAGCCGGGCGCCTCCGCTGACGGCCACACGCAAGCGACCACCGAAGGACGCGAGGAACGGTTCGCCCACCGAGCGCCGGACAGCCCGGCCCGTAATGCGCGCCAGCCATGGCGCCCGGCCGCGCTCCCCCGCCCGGCCCCATCCGAACCTCCGCGCCAAGCTGAGCAAGCTCGCGCCCAGCAACCTTCCGCCGGCCCGGCGTACGGCCTCGCCGTAGCTTCGTTCGTAGAGTCGCGGGACCGCCAGGAGCACGGTGGGGCGAAGCTCAGCGAAGTCGTGGCGGAGCAGCTCGGCGGATCGTGCGTGCGCTACTGTCGCCGCGGCCATCATAGGCAGGTAGTAGCCGACGGTTCGCTCGAACGCGTGGGCCAGGGGAAGGACGGAGAGGAAGAGGTCGTCCGGCGAAGGGGCGATCAGCTTTGCGACCGCGTCCGCGTTCCACAGAATGGCGGCATGCGTGAGCATCACCCCCTTTGGCGGCCCGGTCGTCCCCGAGGTGTAGATCAACGTGGCGACATCATCCGGCGCGACGTCCGGTCCGCCCCGTGGAACGGGAGCGTCAACGCAGTTGAGGATCTCGCACAGCGGCACGGCGGAACCAGGCGAGGGCGTCGGATCCGTTATCCAGACCTGGTCGACCGCCAACCCCGAACCGGCTGAACGTGCGATCCTTGCCCAGCGCGCCGTCGTGTCTACGAGGACTAGGCGCACGCCCGACCGCGTCAGGATCTGGGCCTGGTTGTCGACGCCATCGCGCTGGTAGAGCGGAACGACAACAAGCCCGAGGCCGAGGGCCGCCATGTCGAACGCCACCCAATCGACGCCGTTCGGGAGAAGGACCGCGACGCGCTCTCCCTTGGCGAGGTCCAGCTTCTGCATGGCGCTTCGCAGGCAAGCTGCGCGCTCGGCCGCCTGACGCCAAGTGAAGTCACGCCAGACCGCGTGGCGCTGGTCGTAGGCGACGTAGGCCCGGCGGTCGGGCGATCTTCGCGCCCGCTCCATGAACAGGCCAGGGAGGGTGCCCGCCTCTGCCGCGCCGACGAAATCGCGCGCATCTGAGGCCACGGCCGCGAGGCCGCGACAGGCCATTGGCTTGGCGCGGGTCGGTTTCATTTGCGCGCCTCAGGCCGACGTCCAACCGTCGACGGGTGAGCATCCGCCGGACTCCTCGGCCTGCGTTTGAGGCTGGTCAAGAGCGGCACAAAGGCCGATGGCAGGCCAACACGGAGATCGGCAGGCCATGCGTCCTCCTCGGAGGGACGGCGGACCGGGAAGTCCAAGCCTGGAGCCGACCGACGCCGCCGATGCGAGACCGCCGGACGATCACCGAACGACGATCAGGTCGTCGCCTCGATCCGGTTCTCCACGCTCTTGATGAAGCCGCTCGCCACATGCCCCGTTATGTCGATCCGCTGCTCGCGGACCGCGAGCGAGGCGCCAAAGCCACCCTGTTCCCTGTCCGTGCAGCCGGTCGTCCGCTGGGCGCGCAGGAGAAAGCCGAGGGCCGTCTGGGCGCACCGCCGATAGCGCCCCGTCCGCCGATCCTGACTCGAGGCGGCGATCGCGTACGCATCGGCGAGCCCTTCCAGCCCGCAGGCCGCCTCGACGCAGCTCTGCGCCTGCGGCTGGCGCGCCACCCGGTCATAGAAGCCGCTCTCGATCACCCTGTCGTGGAGTTCGAACAGGAACGAACGAACAAGGTCCTTCACGGTCGGCTCTGTCGTGGCCGCGAAAAGCAATCGGCCCGCCTGCGACTGCCAGTTCGCAAAGAACACGAGGAGCTCCGGCCGGACCCGGCCCCGGTCATAATAGGCGCGCCTGTAATGGGCGAAGCCGCGTTCGACGCTTTCGACGCAGCGCGGGTCCCCTGTCACCCGATGCGCTTCCAGAAGCGACAGCATCGCCTCTGCCGGATAGAGCTCCTCACCGCTGTCCGGCTCCGTGTCGAAGAAGATCTTGTAGGAGCCGTCATTCCTCTGCTGGTGGAGGATGCCCTCGATCAGCGGCGCGAGCCGCTGCACCTTGTCGGGGAAGTCCGACCGGGTCAGAGCGAGCGCCATGAAAGCGCTGTGGGCGATCGAAGATGGCTCCCTTCCCGGCCCCATGATCGCATATCCGTCGCGTGACATGACGAACTGATCGAAGTGGTCGAGTGACCGCCGGATCAGGGGCCTGAGGTCGTCCCGCCCGAGAAACGCGCTCAGCACTTCGACATCCCAGACCGCGGCGATGTCACGAATGGGCTCTCCGTCGCTGATCGCGACCTCGTTCTCCGGATCGTACAGGTACAGGAGACGGCCGGTGCGCTCGTCGATCATGCCTTTGTACCAGTCGAACATGAGCCGAAGACGGTCGCGGAGCATGTCGGCATCCTCCTCGTCACCGTCTCGAGCGTGCAGGCGTCGTCGCTCCGCCATGGGTCCGCCTCGCCCTGGCGGGACGGCCTGGCGGCGGACGGCTGGCGCGCGCGGGCGCGGCGCGGAGGGCGCGACAGCGGTCGCAGGTCCCGCAGCGCGGCGGGTGCTCTTCTCCGAAGTACCGCCGGAGGAACACGCTTCGGCATTCGTCCGACTGCGCATAGTCGGCGACGGCCCGAAGCCGGCGCTCGCCCTCGTAGCGGAATGTCCTGAGCTTCGCCACCAGATCGCGGACCCCGGCTTGAAAGGCCTCGGGCGGCCCCACGACGAGGATCCGGCCCTCCTGATCGCGCTGGACGAGGCCGGCGTCCTCAAGATCCGACAGCAGCGCTTCGCCGATCCTTGCTGGCACGCCAGCCGAGTACGCCAGCGCGGCGGCTGTGGGCGCCTGGCGCTCCCTCGCCCAGGCGGCGAGCGCCGCGTCGAACCGCGCGAGGTGCCGGACCGTCGGACGCCCCAGGGCCTGAAGCCGCTCCTGAATTTCGAGGTCGGCGGGATCGAACAGAAGGATGCACTGCGCCGGTCGTCCGTCGCGCCCGGCGCGGCCGATTTCCTGGACGTACTGCTCCAGGGAGCCGGGGGCCTGGTAATGGACGATGTATCGGATGTTCGGCTTGTCGATCCCCATCCCGAAGGCGGTCGTCGCCACCATGATCAGGCGGCGGGAGGGCTGCATGAACCAACGCTGGGCCGCGGCCCGATCGGCGGCACGCATTTTGCCGTGGTACCGCACGACCGGGATGCCTGCCCGTTTGAGGGCGTCCGCCAGCTGATCGACTGTGGTTGTGGTGGCGCAATAGACGATCCCGGGCCGGCGCAGCGCACGGATGAGCTGACCGACCGCTCGGGATTTCTCCGGACCGGGCGTGCTTTCCACCGTCAGTCGAAGGTTTTCGCGGTGGGCTGGCGCCATGAGCACGAGGGGATCGCGAAGGCCAAGCCGTTGGGCGATGTCCTCGCGCACACGCGCCGTCGCGGTCGCCGTGAGCGCGAGCGTGACCGGATCGCCCAGCCGCTCGCGGGCGGCGCCGAGCCGCAAGTACGAAGGCCGAAAGTCGTGCCCCCATTCCGAGATGCAGTGGGCCTCGTCCACGCAAAGGAGCGCCGGGCGGGCGCGCTCGAAATACGGCGCTGTGGCGCGCGACTGGAGCGTTTCAGGCGTCGTGAGGACGACGAGGCGCCCGCCGCGGTCGAGTTGCTCGAGCGCCGCGCGGCGCTGGCCCGCACGGAGTCGACTGTGGAGCGCGACGACTGGGACGTCGCGGCTCCTGAGCGCGCGCTCCTGGTCGGCCATGAGAGCGATGAGCGGCGAGATGACGATCGTCGGCCGCTCGACGATCATCGCCGGCACTTGATAGATCAGCGACTTCCCAAAGCCGGTCGGAAGCGCCACCAGCGCATCCTTTCCCTCCAGGATGGCGACCATGGCCGCGCCCTGCTCGGGCCGGAGCCGCTCAATGCCGAACGTCCGGCGCGCCGTCCGCCGGCACAGGTCGAGCAGGCTCATGACATGGCCTTCCACGGCCAGGGCGGCGTCAAGCCTGGGCAAGGCCGCTCGCGGCGGCAGCCGCAGATCGCCCGCCCATGGAGGCGCAGAGCCACAGACCTATCCGTCATCCTGGCGCCAGGCGTCTTCCAGCACCGAGCGCAGGCTCCCGAGCTCCCGAGGCGCCTGCCGGTCCACGGCGTCCACCACGAGCATGAGGTAGTCCTCGACGCTCTCGGTCGTGGCGGCGCCGTCGGCGTGCAGCTCCAGCGCCTTTCTGAAGAAGGCCCTCAGGACATCCCTGTCGGGCTGAGAGAGAATGGCCATGCCTCGGCAAACCTCATGACACGCTCGAAAACAACTGGGCTGGGCGGGCCGTCGCGGCTCGGGAGCCTTGCCCCGGCCGGCGCCCCGATCAGCCCGTCATGAACTCCATCTGAGAAGCCCCGGGGACCTTCTCCGGCTCGGGAACCTCGGTCATGGTCGCTTCGGTCAGGAGCAGGACGCTCGCCGCTGAAACGGCGTTCTCCAGGGCAATTCGGACTACCTTCGCGGGATCGATGATGCCCTGGTCGACAAGGTCGACATAGACGCCCTTGGCGGCGTCAAAGCCGAAGTTCCCCTGCCCTTCCAGCATCCGCGCGACCACCACTCCGCCGTCGACCGCGGAGTTCTCTGCGATCTGGCGGGCGGGCGCCTCGAGGGCGCGACGCAGTATCTGCACGCCGGTGCGCTCGTCTCCGTCCGACAGCTTCGCCTCTTCCTCGACCTTCTCGGCGCAGCGCAAGAGGGCCAGGCCGCCGCCCGGAACAAGTCCTTCCTCGACCGCCGCCTTCGTCGAGCTGATCGCATCGTCGAGGGCCTCCTTCCTGGACTTCATCTCGCTCTCGGACGGCGCCCCGACGTGGATGACCGCGACCCCACCCGACAGGCGGGCCAAGCGTTCCTGCAGCTTCTCTCGGTCGTAGTTGCTGGCGGTCTTGTCGAGCTCCGCGCGGATCTGCTGCAGCCGGCCGTCGATCCGCGCGCGCTCGCCCATGCCGCCGATGATGGTGGTGTCGTCCTTGTCCACCACGATGCGGGTCGCGCGCCCAAGCTGCGCCAGGGTCACACTGTCGAGCTTGAGGCCCAGTTCCTCGGCCACGACCTGGCCGCCGGTGAGCACGGCGATGTCCTCGAGCATGGCCTTGCGCCGGTCGCCGAAGCCCGGCGCCTTGACGGCGCAACACTTCAGGACGCCCCGGATCTGGTTCACCACCAGGCTGGCCAGGGCCTCGCTCTCCACGTCCTCAGCCACGACCAGGATCGGCTTGCCAGCCTTCGCGACCTCCTCCAGGAGCGCCACGACGTCCCTGAGCGAGCTGATTTTGCGGTCGGTCAGCAGGACGTAGGCGTCCTCCAGCACCGCCTCCATGCGCTCCGGGTCGGTCACGAAATAAGGCGAGATGTAGCCGCGGTCGAACTGCAGGCCCTCGACCACTTCGAGCGTGGTTTCGGTCGTCTTCGACTCCTGGACCGAGATGACCCCCTCGTCGCCCACCTTCTCCATGGCCTCGGCCACGAGTTCGCCGACGGCCGCGTCGTTGTGGGCGGAGATGGTCGCGACCTGCGCCTTTTCCTTGCGGGTGCCGACCGGCTTGGCCATGGCCCTCAGCGCGGCGATCGCGGCCCTGGCCCCGCGATCCAGCCCGCGCTTCAGGTCCACCGCGCTCGCGCCGGCCACGACATTGCGGACGCCATCGGCGAAGATGGCGTGCGCCAGCACCGTGGCGGTGCTGGTCCCGTCCCCGACCAGCTCGCCCGTCTTCTCCGCAGCCTGGCGCAGCACCTGCGCGCCCAGGTTCTCCTCGGGGTCCTTGAGGTCGATCTCCTTGGCGATGGTCACGCCGTCGTTGCAGATGATCGGCGCCCCCCAGCTCTTCTGGATGAGCACCGACTTCGACTTCGGCCCGAGGGTCACGCGCACGGCGTCGGCCAGCTGGGTCGCGCCCCGGAGGATCTTCTCGCGCGCGGCGGCATGGAACAGCATCTGCTTGTGAGGCATCGGACGGATCTCCGGTCGACTGCGGCAGGATCGCTCCGGCCCCGCAATCCGCGTTGACGATCCTCAAAGGCGCAGCCGCCGCGCGCGGGCGAAGCTTCCTGGAGCGGCCCTCCGCGGCCAACCTCTGCCGATGGAACCAGAACGCCTGCTTCCGTGGGATGTGCGGTCCCCAGCCCACGACGACCTGGAGTTCGCCCTGGGCGAGGAGCGCCAGCCCAAGGTCGGCGGGAGTGCCGGAGGCGGGGTCACGCCCGCCGCGCCTGCCCTTCCATCCTGGAGTCTCCTCATGGGGCGCTAGAACAGGCGCGTGCGGGCCCGTCCGCGGCCGGTTCGACGGCCGCTGGTTCGTCGCCTGGGCGGATCAGCGCCGCTTCACCGCCGCACTTCACCAGCCTGCCTCCCGGCGGCGACACGAGAATTCAAGCGCGTCGGTGATCCACAGCCTTCACCTGGGTCAAACCGGCGCGCCTCCGCCAGGGTGTCCTCGTGGAAAGCCCGGCGGATCCTCCAGCTGCGCGAGCTTCTGTTCCTCCTCGTGGACGAACTGCTGCAGCAGCGCGCGGCGCCGGCCATCCGGCTCCTGCGCGAGCAGCTCCCTGAGGCGATGGACATTCTGCTCGGCGACGAACTTCCTCATCGTCCATTCCCGGTACGAAGGCGCCACCCGCGGTTGCAAGGTTAACCCCGCCGCGGCGGCGCATCCAGCCCCGTCCAACACCGCCGCTCGCCGCTCCAGGCTGGTGTTGACCGAGATCAACGATCCGGCCCGCGGGGGGCCGATTCTTGCGGAGATTGTCGCGCGCCCGCCGGGGCGCGCCGGCAGAGGAGGCGAGACCGTCATGTCGCTGGACGTGCAGCAGACCATTCGGGCGCGGGCGTACGCCCTCTGGGAGAAGGAGGGCCGGCCCAGCGGCCACACCCTGACCCATTGGCTCAGGGCCGAGGAGGAGGCGATCCGCGCCGGCGTCTACGGCGTCCTGGACGACGGCTCGGTCGTCGAGCCGGGCGCGTGCGCGCCCTTCCCCAGCCGGACCTGGCGCCGTTGACCAGGCTCAAGGCCGCTCGGCGCGCGCTGGCGGAAGCTGAGCGGCGTTCATGGAGGCGCGCATGCCCGACCTGCAACCCGAGCTGGCGCTCGATCCCGACACCGCCTTCTACATCCTGCTGAAGGCCCGCGAGTTCGACGCCAAGGAGGAAGCCGTCGACCCGGACGAAGGCTCAAATCCTTCCGACGACAAGGCCATCGACATCCTCGAGTTCGAGCCCGACGACGCGGTCGAGGAGGAGGTGGCCGCGGCCATCGACGCCCTGAACGAGGACCAGAAGCTGGACCTCATCGCCCTCGCCTGGATCGGGCGCGGGGACTTCAGCCTCGACGAGTGGGCCGAGGCCCGGGAGAGCGCGCGGGAGGTCGACCAGGCCCGCGTGGCCGGCTACCTCCTCGGCATGCCCACAGTCAGCGATTACCTGCAGGATGCGTTGTCGCAGCTGGGTTACTCGCTCGACGACTATCTCGAAAGCGGCCTGCGCACCCCCGTCGCTCCCGAGCCCGGGATCGCGACCGACTAAGGTCGTGGGCGGCGCGGCCAGGGCCGGTCCCGTCCGCCCAGCCGTCCTCCTGACCTCAGGCGTCCTGCCGCAGGGATCGCAGGATCTGCAGCTGTCGCGCATCCTACAGATCGACGGCATTCACGATCGACAAGAGATAGTCCGCGACGCTGTCGGACGTGACGGCGCCGTCGGCGTGCAGCTCCAGCGCCCTGGCGGAGAAGTCCCGCAGGACCCACCCGGTCACCCCGGCTTCAGGAAGCGGTATGCGCCCAGGTCCTCGCGGGTCCAAAGGCCGACCCCGGCGCGCCCGTCGACTGCGTCTATGGCGAGGATGAGGTCCGGATCCTCGAAGTCGATCCGGGCTCGGCCCCCGGCCTTCGCCAGGGTGGCCAGCAGGTGCTCGCCCAGCCGCGCCTCCTCGGCCTGGCTATCCGCAGCAAGGCCCTTGCCTCTCCGGTGCAACCGCACGTGGAAGCTCTTGTCCCTCAGGCGATCGAGCCAGGGCGCCACTGCGGCCATCAGCTCGCGCTCGAAGTCCTCCGTCGTCTGATAGTCGAAGCCGGTCTGGGCCGGCGCGACGCGGGACAGGACATCCATCAGCACCGGTTCAGATCCCGCCCGGAGCTCGAGTCCGTCCAGCACCTTGGACGGCTCGGCTGCGGTCAGTAGGAACACGTTATAATGGCCGCTCCGCTCCACGCGCCCGAACCGGCGCAGGATGCGCCGCGCCGTCCGGCCCCCGCCCCGGTGGGCGGTCACGACCACGTTCCAGTCCCTTGCGACGAGCGGGGTCGAGGGGACCTGCGGGGCCTTCTCGACGGGAAAGCGCGCCAGAGTCTCGATCACTTCCTCGTCTGAGACCTGCCGGAAGTCGTCGTAGAAGGACCCGATCGCCCCGAACGCAGCGTGGACCTCGAGGCAGACGGCCTCATCGACCTCCTTCTTCAGCTCCTTGAGCGTATCTGGCGGCGCCACCGGGACGGCCAGCACAAGGCGCACGGGCCGCTGGGCGCGCACCGCCCGGATTGCGGCCCGGAAGGTCGCTCCCGTGGCGATCCCATCATCGATCAGGATCACGGTCCGGCCCTTGAGCTCGGGCCTCGTGCGGTTCCCGAGGTACCGTGCGCGACGGCGCTCGATCTCGGCGAGCTCCCGGTCCCGCACCGAGGCGAACGCCTCCGAACTGACGCCGGCCATCGCGATCACGTCCTCGTTCCGGACGGTCACGGCCTCTGGTCCGTCCACCACAGCGCCCATGGCGAGTTCGGGCTGGAACGGGACGCCGATCTTGCGCACCAGGACCAGGTCCAATGGAGTCGAGAGCGCCGCCGCGACCTCTGCCGCCACCGCGACGCCGCCGCGCGGCAGCGCGAGAACCACCGGGCTGTCCGTCTTGAATCTGGCGAGAGCCGCGGCGAGCCGCCGCCCCGCGTCCCTTCTGTCCACGAAAGCCATCGTCCGCCTCCGGCGCAGGCAAAGGCCCGCTGCGCCGATCCACGTATCCGCGTGGCTATCGTCCTGCCGGTGGGGCCGCCTTGATCGGCCGCAAACGCGCGACGGCATGCCGAGGGTGGTAGGCCGGGAGGGGATCGAACCCTCGACCATTCGATTAAAAGTCGAATGCTCTACCGCTGAGCTACCGGCCTGCCGAAGCGGCGCGGACCATAGGCGCGGCCCTTTGGCGCGGCAAGCGCCCGGGCCGGCGTTTCTGTGGCGGGTCCACAGGCGTCGCCCTATCCTTCGCCCATGCGCAGGCTCCTCGCGTCCGCCCTCCTCGCCGCAGCCCTCGGCGGCTGCATGTCCACCCGCCCGCCGCTCGACGCGCGGACCATCGATCATCCGGAGAAGGAGGGCGTGCCGGGCGCGGTCGAGGCGCCGTTCGAGGACGTCAACGTCATCCGCTCGCAGATCCCGCCGGTCCTGCTGCGCGCCGAGGAGGCCCCCTATGCGCGCCCCCAGCCGGCGGGCTGCGCCAACATCGCCAACGCCGTGGCCGATCTGGACGACGCCCTGGGCGACGACTTCGACATGCAGTCGCCGGAGGATTCCTCGACGGGCGAGAAGCGCGGGCGGCAGGCCGGCGAGGTCATGGTCGCGGCCCTGCGGGACACCACCACCGACTTCATCCCGTTCCGAAGCTGGGTGCGGCGCCTGTCCGGCGCCCAGAGGCACGCCAACGAGGTGCGCCTGGCCGTCTATGCCGGCCGGGTGCGGCGGGCCTATCTGAAGGGGCTGGGCGAGGCCCTGGGCTGCCGCTACCCGGCCGCGCCCAAGGGCGCCTCGCCGCTGCCGGTGCGCCCGCCCCCCTCGCCCCCGCGCAGGCGCTGACCGAAGTCCTTCCGGAAGGCCTCGAAGCGGCCTTCGGCGATGGCCGCGCGCATGGCCGCGGTCAGGGACTCGAAGAAGGCGACGTTTTGCCAGGACAGCAGGACCTGGCCGAGGATCTCGTCGGACTTCACCAGGTGGTGCAGATAGGCCTTCGAATAGTCCCGGCTGGCCGGGCAGGCGCTGGACGGGTCCAGCGGCGACTCGTCCTCGGCGAAACGGGCGTTGCGCAGGTTCAGGGGGCCGTCCCAGGTCCAGGCCTGGCCGTGGCGGCCCGAGCGGGTCGGCAGGACGCAGTCGAACATGTCCACGCCCCGGGCGACGGCTTCGACCAGGTCGATCGGCTTGCCCACGCCCATCAGATAGCGGGGACGGTCGGGCGGCAGCATGTCGGGCGCATAGTCCAGCACCCGGCACATGCCCTCGTGCCCCTCGCCCACCGCCAGCCCGCCGATGGCGTAGCCGTCGAAGCCCATGTCCACGAGGCGCCCGGCCGATTCGCGGCGCAGGGCCTCGAAGGTCGACCCCTGCTGGATGCCGAACAGCGCCTGGGTGCTGCGCTCGCCGAAGGCGGCCTTGCAGCGCCCAGCCCAGCGCAGCGACAGCTCCATGGCCTCCCGCGCCCTGGCCTCCTCCGCCGGCCAGCCGACGCATTCGTCCAGCTGCATCACGATGTCCGCGCCCAGGAGGTCGGCCTGGATCTCGATGGAGCGCTCCGGGCTGAGGGCGTGGCGCGAGCCGTCCAGGTGGCTCTGGAAGGTCACCCCCTCCTCCCTCACCTTGGAGATGCGCGCCAGGGACATGACCTGGAAGCCGCCCGAGTCGGTGAGGATCGGGCCGTCCCAGCGCATGAAGCGGTGCAGCCCGCCGAGCCGGGCCACCCGCTCCGCGCCCGGGCGCAGCATCAGGTGATAGGTGTTGCCGAGCAGGATGTCGGCCCCCGCCTGGCGGACCTGATCGACCGTGAGGGCCTTGACCGTGCCGGCGGTGCCGACCGGCATGAAGGCCGGGGTCCGGATCTCGCCGCGCGGGGTGGAGAGCACGCCGCACCGGGCCCGCCCGTCCGTCGCGAGCAGGTTGAAAGGAAAGGCGCTCATCCCGCCCGCTCCAGCAGGGAGGCGTCGCCGTAGGAGTAGAAGCGGTATCCGCCGGCGATGGCGTGGGCGTAGGCCGCCCGCATCCTCTCGGTCCCGGCGAAGGCGCTGACCAGCATGAACAGGGTCGAGCGCGGAAGGTGGAAGTTGGTCAGGAGCAGGTCCGCCGTGCGGAAGCGGTAGCCCGGGGTGATGAAGATCGAGGTCTCGCCCGCGAAGGGCGCGATGCGGCCGTCCTCGCCCGCGGCGCTCTCCAGCAGGCGCAGCGAGGTGGTGCCGACGCAGACGATCCGGCCGCCCGCGGCCCGCGCCGCGTTCAGCGCCTCGGCGGTCGCCGCGGACACTTCGCCGTACTCCGCGTGCATCCGGTGCTCGGACACCTCCTCGACCTTGACCGGCAGGAAGGTCCCGGCGCCCACGTGAAGCGTAACGGTTTCAAATCCTACGCCCCGCTCCTTCAGGCGCCGCATCAGCTCCGGGGTGAAGTGCAGGCCCGCCGTGGGCGCCGCCACCGACCCCTCCGGCCTGGCGAACATGGTCTGGTAGTCCTGCAGGTCGCGCTCGTCCTCGGGCCGCCGGGCGGCGATGTAGGGCGGCAGGGGCATGTGGCCCCGCTCGGCGACGGCGGCGTCGAGGTCCGGCCCCGACAGGTCGAAGCCGAGCTCCACCTCCCCGTCCTCGCCCTTGCGCCTGACCGTCGCGTCCAGCGCGCCCAGCAGGCAGGCGCGGTCGGCCCGCTCGCCGAAGCGGACGCGGTCGCCCTCCTTCAGCCGCTTGCCGGGCTTCATGAACGCCGTCCAGCGGGAGGCGGACAGCCGCCGGTGCAGCGTGGCCTCCACCGCCACGACGGAGCCGTCGCGCTCGCGCACGCCCTGCAGCCGGGCGGGGATCACCCGGGTGTCGTTGACCACCAGGACGTCGCCAGCCCTCAGGATCTGCGGCAGGTCGCAGACGCGGCGATCCTCCAGGCCTTCGGGCTGGCGGACCGCCAGCATGCGGGCGCTGTCCCTCGGCTCGGCGGGCCGGAGGGCGATCCGGTCCTCGGGCAGGTCGAAATCGAAGTCGGAGACGCGCATCCGGCGCGCGATGCGCCATGCGGACCGGGCAGGTCAAGCTCGGCTCGTGCTATCGCCGTCGCATGGGCGTGATTCCCAAGCTCCTGGACGGGTCCGTGCGGCTGGCCGCGCTGCTGCTGGCGACGGCCTGCCTCGCGGCCGCAGCCGCGGGCCAGGGCGGCCGGCTGGACCCCACCCTGGACATGTTCAACCACCTGGAGCCCCTGTGGCTGGCGGGCGCCCTGGCCGCCGCCCTCTTTGGCCGGCGCGACTGGCCCACCGTGCTCCTCGCGGGGCTGGCGGCGGTCCTGTGCGCGCTGCAGCTCGGGCCGGAGCTGGCCGCCGCGCTGGACCGGACGCGGCCGGCGCCGGGCGCGGAGCGGATCAAGCTGATCCAGTTCAACGCCTATCACCGCAACGCCGACCCGGCCGCGTCCGCCCGCTGGCTCCTCGCCCAGGACGCCGACGTGGTCGTGGTGGAGGAAGGCTTCGAGGCCGCCGCCCCGGTCGTGCGCGCGCTCGCCGCGCGCTATCCGCACCACACCGCCTGCCCCGGCCCGCTCGAAGCCTGCGCGCCGCTGATCTTCTCCAGGCGCCGGCCGCTGGCCAGCGGACAGTTCCCGGGCGCCGGCCTGGCTGCGCGCTGGGCCACCTTCCCGGGCGCCGGCGGGCCGTTCACCGTGGTGGGGCTGCACTCGACCCACCCCTATCCGCCGCCCCTGCAGCAGGAGGAGCACGCCCGGCTGGAGGCGGCGCTGAGGCCCCTGCCCGCGCGCCGGTTGATCCTGGCCGGCGATTTCAACTCCACGCCCTGGTCGTTCACCCTCCGGCGGCTGGACCGGGCCCTGCCGCTGACCCGGCGCACGCACGCGATCGCCACCTGGCCCTCGGGCGAGGCCCAGGAAATGGGACGCAGGTTCACCCTGCCCTTCCCGGTGCTGCCGATCGACCACGTCTACGCCGGGGCGGGATGGCGGACGGTGGAGGTCGACCGGGGGCCGGCGCTGGGCTCCGACCACCGGCCGATCGTGGCGGTGCTGCAGGCGGCGCCTTAGGCGTCCGCCGCCACCTTCATGGAGACGATCTTGCCCGGCTTGGCCGGCGGCTCGCCCTTGGGCAGGGCGTCGATGTTCTCCATGCCTTCGGTCACCTTGCCCCAGACCGTGTACTGGCCGTCCAGGAAGGTCGCGTCGTCGAAGCAGATGAAGAACTGGCTGTTGGCCGAGTTCGGATTGGGGGTGCGGGCCATGGAGCAGACCCCGCGCACGTGCGGCTCCTTCGAGAACTCCGCCTTCAGGTTCGGCTTGTCCGAGCCGCCCGAGCCGGTGCCGGTCGGGTCGCCGCCCTGGGCCATGAAGCCGGGGATCACCCGGTGGAAGGTCACGCCGTCGTAGAAGCCCTCGCGGGCCAGCTCCTTGATGCGCTCGACGTGGCCGGGCGCCAGATCGGGGCGCAGCTCGATGGTCACCGGCCCGGTCTCCAGCGTCATGATCAGGGTGTTCTCGGGATCGGCGGCCATGGCTCACTCCAGCTCGTTGGGAAGGCTGGCTTCTAGCGGAGACGGGCGGGCCTGTCGCGCGCCTCCTTCAGCCGCCCGCGGCCGCCAGACGGCTCCTGCGCCGGCCGTAGGCGAGATAGACGACGATCCCGACCAGGTTCCAGGCGAGGAACCAGACCTGGGTCAGACGCGGCAGGTTGGCGAACAGGTAGAGGCACCCGGCCACCGCCAGCGGCCCCACCGCCCACCAGAGCGGCGCCCGGAAGGGCCGGGGCCGCGTCGGCTCCCTCCGCCGCAGGATCATCATGCACACGGCCACCGCGACGAAGGCGGCGAGCGTCCCCGCGTTGGCGAGCTCGGCGATCTGCTTCAGCGGCAGGACGCCGGCGATCGCGGCCGAGATCAGTCCGGTGATCGCGGTCATCAGGGCGGGAGTCCCGGTGCGGCGGCTCACCTTGGCCAGACCCCGCGGCAGCAGGCCGTCGCGGGCCATGACGAAGAAGATCCGGCTCTGACCGTACATGAAGACCATGATGACCGTGGGCAGGGCCACGACCGCGGCCCCGGCCACCAGCCTGGCCGCGAGCGGCTGGCGCAGGCTGTCCAGCACGAACACCAGGGGCGCCTCGCTCCTGGCGAACACGTCTACGGGCGCCGCCCCGATCGCGGCGGCGGCCACCGCCATGTAGATCACGGTGCAGGCGAGCATCGAGCCGATGATGCCGATGGTCAGGTCCCGGCCCGGCCGCCTGGCCTCCTCCGCCGCCGTGGAGATCGCGTCGAAGCCGTAGAAGGCGAAGAAGATCAGGGAAGCGGCCGGGATCACCCCGACCTTCATCCCCTGCGCGCTCTCCCGCGCCAGGCCGAAGGGCGCGAACGGGCTGAAGTGCGACGGATCGAAGGCCGGCGCGGCGAGCAGCACGAAGGCCAGCAGGGCCGCGACCTTCACCACCACCAGGACGACGTTGACCGTGGCGCTCTCGCGCGTGCCGAGGATCAGCAGGCCCGCCACGACCAGCGCGATCAGCACCGCGGGGAGGTTGACCAGCCCGGCCGCTTCCGGACCGGCCAGGAGCGCCGGCGGCGCCCCGAGCCCGAGCAGGAACGGCTGGGCGTGCGCCGACCAGCCGACGGCCACGGCGCTGCAGACCACGGTGTATTCCAGGATCAGGCTCCAGCCGATCACCCAGGCCAGCGTCTCGCCCAGCACCGCGTAGCTGTAGGTGTAGGCGCTGCCGGCGGCGGGCATCATGGTGGCCATCTCGGCATAGGCCAGGGCCGCGCAGGCGCAGACCGCGCCCGCGATCACGAACGACAGGATCACCGCCGGGCCGGCCAGGCCCGCGCCCACGCCGACCAGGGTGTAGATGCCCGTGCCGACGATGCCGCCGACGCCCAGGGCGACCAGATGCGGCCAGGACAGGGTGGGCTTGAGCCTGTGGCCCGCCTCGTGGACCGTGACCTGGTCGATCGGCTTGCGCCTGGTGAGGAAGCTCATGCCCGCCCTCCGACTCGGCGAGACTAGAGCATGAGCCTGCGCTGGCCTAAGCGTGCGCCATGAGATTCCCCTCCCCGCTCCGGCGCGGCCGGCTGGTGCAGCGCTACAAGCGCTTCTTCGCCGACGTCGTGCTGGACGACGGGACGGAGGTCACCGCCCACTGCCCCAACCCCGGGGCCATGCTGGGGTTGAACACGCCGGGCCTGCCGGCGTGGCTGTCGCGCTCGGACGATCCCAAGCGCAAGCTCGCCCACACCCTGGAGCTGGTCGAGGCCGACGGAGGCCTGGTCGGGATCAACACCATGCATCCCAACCGCATCGCGGCCGAGGCTCTGGCCGAGGGACTCGTCCCCGAACTCGCCGGCTACGACGAGGTCCGGCGCGAGGTCAGGTACGGGACCGCCAGCCGGGTCGACTTCCTGCTCACCGGACGCGACCGGCCGCGCTGCTGGCTGGAGATCAAGAACGTCCACCTGCGCCGCAGCGGGCGCCTGGCGGAGTTCCCCGACTGCGTGGCGGCCCGTTCGCTCAAGCACCTGCGTGAACTGGCCAGGGAGGTGGAAGGCGGCGCCCGGGCGGTCATGCTGTTCGTCGTGCAGCGCACCGACTGCGACGAATTCGACGCCGCGCACGACATCGACCCGGCCTACGCCCTCGGCCTGCGCGACGCGGCGGCGCGCGGCGTTGAAATCCTGGCCTACGGTTGCGACATAGACGAACATTCCGTCCGTCTCGCCCGTCCCATCCCGTGGCGGGGCGGATCAGCGCGTTAGGAGCAGGGCATGGGTGAAGTCGACGTCCTGGACGTTCCGGTCCGCACCTCGCAGATCAAGGTGCACACGGCCGAGGCCTTCGAGGGCATGCGCCGGGCCGGACGGCTGGCGGCCGAGTGCCTCGACCTGCTGGTCCCGGAGGTGAAGCCGGGCGTCATGACCGACCACCTGGACCGGCTCGCGCGCGAGTTCATCCTGGACAACGGCGCCCTGCCCGCCTGCCTGTTCTACCGCGGCTACGCCAAGACGGTCTGCATCTCGCCCAACCACGTGGTCTGCCACGGCATCCCGGGCCCGCGGCCGCTGCGCGAGGGCGACATCATCAACATCGACGTGACCGTGGTGGCCGAGGGCGGCTGGCACGGCGACACCAGCCGCATGTACGGCGTCGGCGAGGTGTCCCCGCGCGCCCGCCGGCTGGTGGAC